>SXGT01355706.1_pt1 | contig 17766 bp, 13 predicted proteins | sample 3176221 | NCBI WGS metagenome assembly SXGT01 (sample SAMN11356862, study PRJNA531348) | freshwater metagenome | isolation source: freshwater sample F1-120 | place: China: Fuxian Lake, Yuxi | collected 2017-12-25
AAGGTAGCGCAGCTCACTTCTCGACGATCTTCTTGATGTTCGAGAGCCCCTTTTCGAAGTCCGGCCCAATCATGCCGTCGAGAAACAGCCCGAACCAGCGATTCATCGGATTCATGCCGAGATCGCCGGCATCGACCCAGATCACCTTGGTGCCGCCGGCGTCGGCCGCCAGCTCCACCGAACCCGTGGACGACATGCCCACGTCGGGAAACTCGAGTTTGTAGACCACCTTGGTCGCGGTCTGCGACGTGATGGTCATCTTGCCGTTGCCCTCCTTCGCGCTCTCCCACTGCGACCACGCGCCGACACCGGTCGACTGCGCGGAGTAACTGAGCTTCATTCCGGGATCGCGTTCCTGCCACGCGCCCCAGTTCTTCCAGGCCTTGAGGTCGGCGACCTGCGCGAAAACGGCCTCGGGCTTCGCTTTCATCACCATTGCACGTTCGATCTTGTATTGCCGCGGCAGCGCAAACGCCACCAACACGAGGAGAATGACGAGCGCGGCGAAGCCGGCGAGGATCTTGACGAGTAGTTTCATGGGATAAGGGTTGGTGACTGGAGATACAAAACAGCGGCGCCGACGCACGCCAATTTTCCGCGGTGCGGTGGTCCGCCTCACGCCGCGGCGTAGGCGGCTTGCAGCCAGCCGCGCACCTCAGCGTCGAACTGCGCGACGGACTCGAGGCGCACGCGGTGCGAGACCATGGCGTTCCAACTGCCGGCGGCCTCGAGGCGGCCGGCGGGCGCGACGCCCTTGAGCTGCAAGCCGAGATCGAGCCGCGTCTTCGTCGAAGGATGCACGCAGGCAAACTGCTTGGAGCGGCGCACACTCATATAGGCCTTCTTCGGCGCGAGTTCGACGTCGGCGCCGAGCGCGCGCACCGCGGCCATCACGGCTTCGTAAATCGGGCGGATGGCGGACTTCTCGCCTTCGAACCATGCGTCGATCGCCGCGTCGGCCGCGACGGGCGCGGCAGTCTCCGCCTTCGCGAGGTGCGCGACGAGGTTCGCGTAACCGTGCCCGAGGCGGTGCGTGGATTTCAACCACGCGACCTGCTCGCCGTGTTTGGCGAGGCCGGCCCCGCGCACGAGGGCGATCCACTCGCTCATCGCGCGGCCGGTCTTGGCCTCGAGGTTCTTGATCATGTTCGCCGTGGCGGCGTCGGGATTGGTGCTCATGGGAAAAACTCGGCGGGGGGTTCAGTGCCAGGCACCGAGAATCGCGCCCATCAGCGAAAAGGCAACGCCATGATAGCCCGCGTTGATGAAGAACAGGCACCGCGATTTTCGCTCGAAAAGATACGTGACCCCAAACGCCAGCGCCACCCAGCCGAAGCCCGCCGCCGCGCCCGCGAAGAGCCCGAACGACAGCGACGCCTTCGCACCGATGAACGCCGCGAGGTTGAACGCCATGATCAGTTCGAGCACGAACGACCCGCCCATGATGAGCCCGAGGTTGCCCTTCGCCTTGAGCGATTCGTCGGTGAAGCCCATCTCCTTCATCCACGCGCGGCCGAACAGCGCGGGCGAATACCACAGGCCGCCGAGCACAAACGTGCTCACGGTGGCCGCGAGGATGGCGAGGTAGTTGAAGGAGATTTCGGCGGGCATGGTGGGAGGGATTGGAGTTGCGGGAGGTTTTGTCGCGCCCTCTAGTGGCCGTCCCACCCCATGCCTTCAACCAGCACGCGACTGAAATGGGATATTTCCAGGCCGAAACCGGACGGCGGCGACCCGGAGTCGGCGGCGCGCCCGTCGGTGCATGATCGCTGGATGCGCGCGCTGGGCTACCTGCTGCTCGGCGCCGTCATCCCGCGCTTCGCGCTGCTCTTCGACAAACTCACGTGGGACGAAGCCGACTACTGGCTCGGCACCGGCTGGTTTCTGCTCGCGGCCGCGGCGATTTGGGAAACCAACCGCGCACTCGCGCTCCGCCTCCGCGAGCACCTCGACTGGCTGCACCAGCCGTTCTGGAAAATCGTCATCCTCGCCGCCGCCAACCTCGCCTGCACGATTCCGCTCACCATCGGCGCGGTGTGGCTCTGGCTGCGCCACATCCACTCGCCGTTCCCGATCTTCGACTGGCTCGCGACCATCCGCACCATCGCCACGAACAACGCCGTGACCGTGCTATTCCTGCTGCACGCCTACGAGACGCTCTTCCTCATCCGCGAACGCCACGGCGACCAGCGCCGCCTCGCCGATCTCGAGCGCGCGCGCCTCGCCGCCGAGTTGGAAAACATGAAGGGCCAGCTCGCGCCGCATTTTCTCTTCAACTGCCTCAACACCCTCGCTGCCCTCATCGAGCGCGATCCGCCCGCCGCCGCCGAGTTCAACGCCCACCTTGCTGACGTCTCGCGTTACCTGCTCACGCAGAAGAACCACGACCTCGTGCCGCTCGCCGAGGAACTGGCGTTCGTGCGTTCCTACGTGCGGCTGATGGAGCTGCGCTTCCCCCAAAGTCTCCGCATCACACTGCCCGCGCCCGGCCAAGACGAAGCGCGCCGCCTCCCTCCCGCCTCGCTCCAGGTGCTCCTCGAAAACGCCATCAAACACAACCGCCTCTCCGAAGCCGAGCCGCTCTCGATCGACGTGCGGCTCGATGGCGATGCGATCGTCGTGACCAATCCGCTCCGGCCGAAACCAACGCTTCGCCCCGGCGCTGGCACGGGAACCGGCCTCGCGAATCTCCGCGAACGCATCGCGTTGCTCACGCCCGGCGAGTTGGAGGTGGCCGCCTCCGGCGGCGAATTCCGCGTGCGTGTGCCGCTATCCGCCATCCAGCCATGAGCACGCATCTGCTGAAGGCAGGAGCCTGCTCGCAGGCGATGGGAGCGCGGGCGGCCCGCCCGCTTCCGTTGAATTGCGGGCCAGCTGGCCCGCGCTCCCACGAAATCGCCTGCAAGCAGGCTCCTCCCTCCCGGGTCGCGACCTCCGGATGAAATCCGCCAACTCGCCCTGACGTGATTCGCGCTCTCATCATCGAAGACGAAGCACCCGCGCGCGAGCGGCTCGCCCAGCTGCTCGCGGATTCCGCCACGCCGTGCGCGGTAGCCGGCGCCATCGACAGCATCGCCGCCGCCGGGAAATGGCTCCGCGCGAACCCCGCGCCCGATCTGATTCTCGCCGATATCCAGCTCGGCGACGGACTTTCGCTCGATTTCTTTCGCGCCGTGCCGCCGCCGTGCCCGGTGGTATTCGTGACCGCGCACGACGAATATCTCCTCGAAGCCTTCGCCACCCACGGTATCGCCTACTTGCTGAAGCCGGTGAAGCGCGCCGAGCTCGACGCCGCGCTCGCCAAATACCGCGGCCTCGGCCGGCACTTTGCCGGCAGCCTCGCCGCCCTCGCCGCTTCGCTCGCCGCGCCTGCGGTCGCCCCGCGCCAGCGCATCCTCGCCCAGCGTGGCAACACCCACCAACCCGTCGCCATCGCCGATGTCGCCTACTTTTTCTCCGAAAACAAACTCACTTTCCTCCTCACGCGCACCGGCGAGCGCTGCCTCGTCAACGAACCGCTCGCCACGCTCGCCACCGAACTCTCACCGGCGCAGTTCTTCCGCGTGAACCGCAACTACCTCGCACACGTGGCTGCCGTGAAAAGTTTTTCGTCCGTTGGCAAAGGCCGGCTGTCGGTGCAACTGCTCCCCCGCCCCACGGAGGAAATCCTCGTCAGTCAGGAAAACGCCTCGGCGTTTCGCGCCTGGGCCGGCCGGTAAAGCGCGGGTCGGAGACTGGCGCTACTTTTACTCCGGGCCGCGCGCCTTGCTCGCGCTCGAGCACGACACTCGTGCCCGCCCGCGCGTGCCGCCGATCCGCCGCTCACCAAGCGGACGCTCGCGATCTCGTAGGGCCGGAATTTCAGCGTGGTGCCCGGCCGGGCGTCCGCGATCAGTGCCCCATCGTGTCCGCACCGGATCGCCGTTCAGCCGGACGCCAACCGCAGCCTCGCCGTTCCCGCCTGACCGGATACGTCGTGCAAGCGCCGCACCCAACTGCGCGCATTGAGCGGCATCGCCCAGGCGGGAACCAGCGTCGGGACCTCGGCCACCCCGAGCCACCCTGCCGATCGTCGGGATCCCTGATCGATCACGTGGGGCGTGAACAAGGTGTCGGCCAGGGCGGCGGGCTGGGTCGCGAGCGGCCCGCTCGCATCGTAACCGCCGAGCGCGACGCGAGCGAAGACGCCGCAAATCGGGCGGCCGGGAGCGATCTCGACGTGATGATCAGGCTCGCTCCGGCAGTGGCCAGGGCGTCTGCCAACGCAGATACCCATCCCGGATCCGATCCCCCTGAAAATCCAGTTTCCTTTCAGCCCCCCGGTGCCATTGTGAAGAATCACCCCAGCCCAACCAATGGGGTTGGACCCACCCCGCAACTCCAACCTCGCCCGCCATGAAAGACGCCTCCCTCCCCCATCGACGTCGCAGCCTTTCCACAACCGCCATCCTCGCGATCGCCACTCTGGCATGGCCGGCCGGCCTCGGTGCGCAGTCGACTCCCGCGACCGCGTCGGGGCCAGCGCCAGCGAAGACCATTGAGCTTTCGCCGTTTTACGTGAACACCGACCAGGACACCGGCTTCGCCGCCGCCAGTGCGCTGGCCGGCGGGCGCCTCGCCACCGATCTGCGCGACACTCCCGCGGCCTACTCGGTGATCACGCGGGAATTCATCGACGCGTTGAATCTCACCGACCTGCAGGGGGCGGCGGAGTGGTCGACCGGTTCGTCGGACATCCCCGACACTGGCACGTCGACCTTCTTCACCTTTTCCACCTACTACCAAACGCGCGGAGTGCGGGCCGGCACGCAGCAGCGCAATTTCTTCCCACAATACGGCGACAACGACACCTTCGACATCGAGCGCTTCGATTTCGGGCGCGGTCCCAACTCGATCCTGTTCGGCAACGGCACGCTCGGCGGCACCAGTTCCTCCACCACCAAGCGGGCGCGGCTGGACCGCTCCTTCCAAAACGTGCAGATCAACGTCGGCTCGTGGAGCACCTACCGCGCGACGGTGGATGTGAACCGGACGATTTCCGACCAACTGGCCGTCCGGACCGCCGCTGTCTGGGGCGACGGAGATGGCTGGCGTCAGAAGGACTTTAACAAACGCAAGGGCGCGTTCCTGACGACGACCTTCCGGCCGTTCCGCCACACGGAGTTTCGCCTCGAGGGCGAGTATCTCGAAATCCAGAAACAGGTGGGCCTGACCACGCTCAACGACCGCCTGTCGGGTTGGAACGGGGCGCTGACTTACTCCGCTCCGGTGGCGCTGCGCGGGGCCACCGCCGCCGTCCTCAACGCAGCCACGGCGGCGGGCGTCAACCGGCGCGCGGCGAATTACTACGTCTACGATCCCTACAACTCCCTGGGCTCGATCGTGAACTTCGAGGGCGAGCCGATGACCCGCGCCGGCGGCGAAACCGCCACGACTCCGATCGCCGGATACACTTGGGGGGTCAGCGGCGGCGGCACCTTCAACACCAACGGGGCGACCTTCCGCCACGCCGAGAGCATCCCGGCGAACCGCTTCGCCCTCGCCGAGGCGAACTCGGCCTTCCGCGTGCCGGGCGATGAGTTCACGGTGTCCCCGGATGCGCCGCTGCTGTCGTCGCGTTTCAAGGACATCCAATTCACCGTCAACCAGCGCCTGGGCGATTTCCACCTCGAAGCCGCCGCGGACGTGAACCGGCAGGCCTACTTCGTCAACGGCGAGGAAAACCGGGGCACCGCCGACACCTACATCGACATCAACCGCGTCCTGCCCGACGGCACGCCGAACGCGCACTTCCTCCAGCCCTACGGCGACGGGTCGTTTTTCCGGGGCTACCGCAACTACAACTTCAACAACCTGCGGGTGGCGGCGGCCTACGTCCGGGACACGCGCTTCGGCAAGTTCGTGCTGAACACGATGGCCGGAAGCAGCAAGAACCACTACACGCTTTCGTATCGCTGGCTGTCGATGGCCCAGGGGACCGACCAGTCGCAGTGGATCCAACCCGCGCAGTTCATCCGGATCCGCCGCTATTGGAATGAAAACAACCGCCCCATCGTCGATCTGGCCACGAACCCGATCCGCTATTTCGATCCCGGTTCCGCCGCGAACCAGATCCAGCCCCGCTGGGTGATCGACAATTCGCGCTACGACACCGAGACGATCAATGACTCCAACTACAAGTACGCGCTGGCGTCGATGAACGCCAAGTTCTGGAAGAATCGGATTGTGCTGCTGGGCGCGGTGCGCCGCGATCAGTTCAGCGCGGGTTCCCAGCAGCAACTGCGGCGCGGCGATTATCCGACCAACGCCGATCCCGCGACACCCCTCTATCGACCCTCACCGCCGGCGGACTGGGCCACGCTGACCTACATCCCCAAGGACGCCAATGGCCGGCCCACCGGCCCCGCCCAGGCAGCCACCACCCGACTGCGCGGCACCGCCGGCGTGCGCCTGGCCCAATATCAGGGCGATCGCTTCCAGGACGACTTCAACGCGCCGGTGCTCGAAGGGAAACAGACGACCACGTCCGTCGGAACGGTCTTCCACGTCAACACCTGGCTCAGCCCCTACGTCAACTTCGCCGAGACCTTCAACCCGCAGCAGGGTTATCAGGTTCGGATCGACGGCAACCTGCTTCCACCCACGGTGGCGAAAGGCGTGGACTACGGTCTGCGTTTCGATCTGCTCAAGGGCCGGCTGAACCTCAACCTGATCTATTATGTGAATGAGGAGGCCAACCGCGCCGCCTCCGTCACCGGTCTGCCCATCAACACGCTGTACCGGGCCACCCCGCAGGGCAGCACCGAGGCGATGAACAAACGCGGCCAGAATGTTCTGCCCGCCTTCTATGATCTCTCGATGCGTTCCGGCGGCGGTTTCGAATTCGAGGTGGTGGCCAACCTGACCAAGGGGCTCCGGCTTTCCGCCAACCTGGCCCTGCCAAACGTATACCTGCAGGACGTCAACTCCGACTCGCGCAAGTACATCGACAGCCACGGCGATATTTTCAAACAGATCGCCCAGGACGCCAACGTGGCCATCCACCCGACCACCAACGTCGCCACGATCGACACGTCGGTGCCCGCCAACGTCCGTTCGCCCGACGCGCAGGCGGCCGCCGACGCCTACAACACCATCTATCAGTTTCGGAACAGCCAGCAGGAGGGTAAGATTCTCGATCAGGAACAGTTGCTGGCGAAATTCTTTGCGGACTACACGTTTCAGCGGAGCCGGCTGAAGGGCGTGCGCGTCGGTCTCGGCGTGCGTTACAACGGCAAGCGCGTGCTCGGCGATCGCGCCAACGACACGATGCGCGACCCGGCCAATCCGACCCTGGCGATCGACGATCCTCACCGGACCGCCTACACCCTGGTTTACTCGCCGAAGGGCACCACCCACGTCGTCGGCACGCTGGGGTATTCATGGAAGTTTCGCGAGCGGCCACTGCAGGCGAACCTCGTCATCAACAATCTGCTGAACGACCGGACGGTGACCTACATCGGCACCGCCCGGCGGCCGCGGGACAACGACTATACCTCCCCGGCCCGCGAGGCCGTACCGAACAGCTTCAAGCTCGCGACGCCGATCAATTTCAATCTCTCGGTGTCGCTGAGACTCTGACCGGCGCAACTCGCCCCATGGTCTCGCGTTCCTGCACCTGCAATTCTCGGAATCGGTAGGCTGCAACCCGCCAAAGGACGGGCGAGGCCTTGTCTGCATCTCGGAATTCAGCCCAAGCGATTGGGCCCACGGAACACGCGGAAAACCAAATTCCGTGTCTTCCGTGTATACCGTGGGAAACCTGTCGCTATAATCCAGTTTCCATTCAGCAAATTCAGGCTACCGCTTCTTCGCCTTCTTCGCCGGTGTTTTCGCCTTCGCCGCCGATTCCGCGACCTCCACCACCGGAATCTTTGGGTTCTCCAAGAACTCCACCATCGTCGGGTCGCCGATCTTCACCTCGGGCTTGAACTTGTCGGTGGCTTTCACCGCCACGGGCTTCAACGTCTCCCGGCCGATGTTCGGCCCCGCCAGCGCCAGCATCACCGGCAGCGTCTCCGGCATCGCGAGCCCGCGCGACGGACAACTGATCTTGGTCGTCCACAGCAGCACTTTCTCTTTCCGCGTCGCCGCGCCAAAATCATAGGCGGCGATCGCCGCCACATACAGATCCTCCGTGGAGAGATCGTGGATGAGGTCCTGATCGGCGTCGCGGAACAGCACTCCCTGCATCATCGTGTCCGACGCGAACGAGCTTCGCTCCTTGGAGATCAAGCCGAGCTTGTAGGCGCCCATGAAGCGCATCAACTGCCGCTGATTCACCTGCCGGCCTTCGATATCATCCGGATTCCCGGAATACATCCGGTCGGTGTTCATCGTGCCCCAAGTCCAGAGCAGGAGCAGCGTGGGCGGATTCTGCTCGGTAGCTGGCAGGTAACCCTGCTTTCCCAGCACCCTGCCCATGGTCTTGTACACCTCGTCTTTCGGCGGCGCTTTCTCGCCCGCCACAATCCCGCCAAAATCCCGAAACCCGGCGCTCACCGCCATGTAGTAAACCGGATTCGTGGGCGAGGCCGGTCGTCGGAACGCCCCGACCGGCGTCGTGTCCGTCACCGTGATCACCTGGATGTCGTGCTTCGGCAGCAGCCAGTCGAGAATCCCTGCCGAAGCGGGAGGCGCGAACAGTGCGCCGGCAAAGGAGAATAGAACGGCAAGATGCTTCCCCCACAACGCCTCTCCCCCCGAAGGATTCACCCATTCGGTGATCGCCCCAAGATCTTTTGTCTTGGTCTCCGAGATGCAGGTCTCGGAGGCCGGCAAACTCATCACGCCTGTGCAGCCGTTCGGCCTTTCCCGGCTTATCACAAAACCGCCCGGCGGTTTTGCTTTAGCCCGCATGTGCTCAGTGGTGCCGACGAAACCCCTGGCTGAGCCTCGACTGATGATTGTGATTGGCATGCAGAATGTGAATGATGCGGGCTATGGTCTCACCTCCATGACGCCATTCATGATCGGCCAGTGACCGGGAAACGTGCAAACATAAGGATAACTTCCCGGAATCAGCGGCGCCTTGAATCGCAAAATCGTGCTCCCGAGGGAATCGACGAGCTTCGTGGCGTGGAGCACCTTGTCCGACTTGGGCACGAAGTCCCGTTTGATTCCGTCCGGGTCCTTGGCCATTTCGTTGCCGGCCATGCCGACCTCCTCCAGCGCGCCGGGCTTCACGATCACCAGATTGTGCTGCATCGCATCCGGATTGGAGAACACCAGTTTGACCGGCTGCCCGGGCTTCACCTCAAAGCGCTTCACGTCGTAAAGCATCCGCTCCGCCACAGTCGTGATGTGGATGGTCAGCAAATCAGCCTGCCGGTCGAACGCCGGTTCCGTGGGAGCCTGATTTCCCTTCGGGCTCTTCGCCGCCGCTCGGGCGGTTGCCTTCGCCGTCTCACGCTGACGGCGCTCAAAGCCCGCAATTTGGGGATGCGCGGCAAGGTAAGCCGCGTTGCCTTTCCAATACTGGGAGAGCGCCGCCGAATCCAGCGACGTGCGAATCGCGTAGCTCAGGTGCGCATCCGCCGGCCGCTCCAACGCACCCAGGATCGCATCGAGCGCGCCCGGCTTTCCGAGGTGACTCGCGGAAATCACCGCCTCCAGCCGCACGAGTCCACTCCCGTCATTCGCCCGGGCGCGCAACATTTCGAGGACGTCAGGAAAGTGCTCCTGCCAGTGACGCAGCAGCCGCGTCGCCGCGGCCCGCGCCAGGGGCTCCTCACACGCCATCACCTCGCGGAACAACGCCCCATTCATCGCGCCAATCGTCCGGGTGGTCCAGAGCGCCTCGAGCTGGTGATGCCGGAAGCGCGCGTCCTTCCGGTCGAGCGCGAGCGCCCATTTGCCCAGCGCCGGCTCCACCGCCGCGCGTCCCCGCTCCGCCAGTTCGCGTTTCGCCAAATCGCGGTGGCGGTACTGCGGAGATTTCAGCAACTCGAGGAGGCTTGCGACCGACGCCCCGGCAATCGTCGGCACGGCAGGGAGCTTGGCGCCCTTCGGCACGACCCGCCAGATGCGGCCCGACGAACGGTCGCGCCGTTCATCGCGCAACGAATATTGCGCGTGCCCCTTGATCGGGTTGTACCAGTCACAGATGTAGAGATCGCCGCGCGGGCCGAACTTCAAGTCGACCGGGATGAAACTCAGGTTCGTCGAGAAAATGATGTCGCTGACGTATTTCTCCTCGAAATGATCGCCGACCTGCCGCCACTCGTGAATTTCGACCCGGTTGGTCGGCTTGTAGCGCGCCTTGATCATCGCGCCCTGCAACTCGCGCGGCCAGATCGCGCTGTCCACAAACTCGTGGCCGCAGGTGCCGGAGTACGCGGGCAGCCCCGTGGCGGCCACGTGCTGCTGTGGGAACGGCGGGTTCGTCGCATGAAACGCGCTCGCAAACACCGGGTGGCTCGCCACGTGGTGGCCCCAGTCGTGAAACGCCACACCCCAGGGATTCGTGTTCGGGTAGCTGCCGAACGTCGTGAGCCGCTGCGTCGCCGGGTGCAGTTGAAACCACGCCGAGTTGCGCGCCCGCACTGGACCATACGCTGTCTCAATCTGCGAATTCAGAAAAATCGACTCGCGAAACAGCAGATCGCCATCGGGCGTCCGCACAAAATCGTGCAGCGAATGGTGCGAGTCCTCCGTGCCAAAGCCCGAAAACAACACGCGCCGCAGATCGGCCCGCCCGTCGCCATCGGTGTCTTTCAGGAACGTGAGGTTCGGCTGTTCCGAAACATACACGCCGCCGTCGCCCAGCTCAAAGCTCAGCGGGATGTGCAGCTTGTCGGCAAAGGTCGTGCACGTGTCCGCCCGGCCGTCGCCATCGGTGTCCTCGAGCACCACGATCTTGTCGGCGGGCTCGCGGCCCGGATACACGTGCGGATAAGTCGTCGAGCAACTCACCCACAGGCGGCCGCGCGGATCCCAGCGCATCTGAATCGGCTTGGCCATGGCCGGAAACTGCTCCTCCGACGCGAAGAGGTTTACCTCGAACCGGGGATCGATCTTGAACGCCGCGAGCTCGTTCGCGGGCGTCATCCATTCGTTCGCCCCGCGGCCTTCGCTCACCGGCGGCATCGCCGGAACGTTGGAGTCGTCGATCGGTTTTCCGGCGAACGACTCGCCGCGGGCCAGCCCCCAGATCCGCCGGTCGCGATTGTCGAGCATCACATCAAAGCCGCGCATTGCCGGCAGGAAATCGAGATAGCCGTACGTGGCATTGCGATCGCCCGTGTAGTAATAGGTGTTGAGCGGCCGGTAACGGCGGAAGAATTGCCGGTTCTGATCGGCGATGGTCGCGATGAGTTCGGTGGTGGGTCGCGGGGGCGGCGACACAAACGTCCCCTCGTAGAGCCGCTTCGCCAGCAGCGCATAGCCCGCATCCTCGAAGTGCACACCGTTGAAGGTCAGGTCGGTGGCCGGGTCGTCCAGCGCGGCCTTGGTGGCGGCGAAGACATTCACGAACCCAATCTTGTGCTCGGCCGCCGCCTCCTCCATCGCGCGGGTGTAGGCGGCCAGCCGGGCGTTGTTTAGGTCGGCGGCGGGCACCCCCTGCACGTTTTCACTCGCAATTGGCGAGACCAGCACGATCCGCGGCGCGGCCCGGCCGTTGTACGCGCTGGTTTTCAGCTCGGTGAGAAATCGCACGAGCCGGGCGCGAAACTCCGGCAGCCGCTCCACCCCACCGAACGATTCGTTGAAACCAAAGGCCGCGAAAATCACGTCGGCCTTTTGAGCGGTGAGGTGCTGCGGCAGGTCGCCGAAGTTCTTCGGCCGAGGCATCAGGTCGATTTCGTCGGCCGACCACGCCAGCGTGCGGATGACTAGATCGAGATCCGGATGCCCGGCGTGAAGCATGGCTTCAAAGTGCGGGAAATCCGCCGCGCGCTCGAAGAGCGTGTTGCCGATGAACACCACGCGATCGCCGCGACGGAGGGCGAGCGGCAGCGCGGTATCGACCGGGTCGACCTTGCGCGGCCGCGAGGCGGATTTTTCATCGATGCCGAATTGGGTGAAATCGGGCAGGTTGGCCGGAGCCGCGGCGGGATGCGCGTGCGCCGGAGCGTCCGCGGCGCGACCGACGGAGAGCGCGAGCAAAAGTGGGAGGACCGCGGGGCGAAAGGGATTCAGGTTCACCAGCGGGAGACGAAAACAAAGGCGATTCGGAAGGCGACCCTGAAGACGGAGGCCGCGAAAGTCCGTTCTTCTTGGAGGTGGAGCCCGATGTCCCCATCGGGCTGGTCTGAGAATTTGCGGCGCAAGCTCCGATGAGGACATCGGGTTCCACCTTTCAGCGGCATTTTTTTCAAAGTAAAACGCACTTCGACCGAATGGACACAGCTTCGGAAGACGCTGCTTTGTCAGCGCGACGACGTGGGCGCCGCGGAGGGCGAAGCCGGGCAAGGTGTTTCAATCCGCGCCCCGCTCTCACCCGCCGCACCGGCCTGGGCCTGCTCGTGGGCGGTGGCGATGGCGGAGAGGAGCGCGGGGTAGTCCATGGGATAGGTCAGATCATATCGAGGGCGGCGAGGCCTGCGGTGGCCGCGGACGTCGATTCGGGTTGAGCTCCAACGACCACCCAGAATCCTGCGCCGAAAACGGCGGCGTTTTCAAGGTGCGTCCGCCGCGGCTGGCGCTGGGACTCGTCTGGGTCGCGCGCGCCGTCGGACTGAGTGGCGGTGTGGGCGTAATAGATCATGCGCGAGGCGGACTGGTTTCGCGCATGATTGTAGCCAGAGGGTGGGACATCGGTTGGGTCACCTTGAAAATTTTCCATCCACACAGCTCCCGGCCGGCGGGCGGGACGGCGGGCGAATCGACGGTCGAAACATCGGCGAACATGACAGGCGGCAAAGACGGCCCCAAGAACGGAAGCCTTCCGGCCGGTATCACCAATTCCACGGGACCACGGACATGGCCAGCCCGGTGTTTTCCCGGCCGGCGGAAATCCGCCACGCTTCTGCGACGAAGAAGCAACGCTGGGCCGAAAGGCGCGCGATGGCTCGGAGCAGGCGGCGCTGTTGGAAACGGTCCTCGCGCAGAGCGGCGAGGACAGCCTTCAGATGTCGGACGCGACGGAGGCGAGTTTACTCACCCTGGACGACGTGCTATCCCTCATTTTTCGCAGCGCGGCGCGGCGCAGCGCGGCCGCAACCAAACTCAAACTCCAATCTGTTTGCACCGCAGAGACCCAATCTTCAGAGCGCAGAGCAGGGCATTGGTTTTCTCTGCGTCTCCGACTTCCGAGTCTCCACCTGCCTGACGGGACGGCGCAGGCCGGCGGCTCAACCACGGATGACGACGGCCTTCATCCGTGCCGATCCGTGCCATCCGTGGTCAAGAACTTGGCTTTTCCTCTTTAGCCGCGACCGCAGGCCACAGTCGGAAACGATGCGACCTAAGCGAAATTCCCGTCGGCATCGAACACCATGGCCGCCGCTTTGCCGACGGACTTGGTCCCCGGTTTGCGCCGCGCCTCCTCCACCAGATTTTCCGAAATCAGGATCCGATCGAGCGAGAGCGTGTTCTTGATCCGGACCAGCCGCACTTTTTTCGGGTCGGCGATCAGGCAGATCTTGATCGCGGCCTGAATGGCCTGCCGATCGTTCCGCAGGATCATCGGAATCTTCGCCCCGGTCGTCGTCGTCGAGGTCAGGAGGTTGCAGTAGGTTTCAATCAGGTTGAATTTCCTAAAAACCCGCTCGGTGGTGAAGTCGGCGTTGCCCAGCCCGGTGCTGTTGCCGTCGGACACCGCGGTGACGTCCAGCACCGCGATCCGCGTGATGCGCGGATCGCGATCCGTGAGAACCACATCCGCCGTGGCATAACGGCCCACGACATTGGGGTCGAAGCCCGCGCCGGAAATATCTTTACCAACCTCGTCGATAATCAGGACGTCGAGCGGGCTGAGCGGCACGATGGGCATGAGCTTCCGCGCCTCCGCCAGGAGCAGGGGTTCCTGCGCCTCGACCTTTGCCGCCGGGACGACCTCGATGCGGCACGTCTCGTGATAGGCGTTTTCAATGAGCCCCACGCCAAACAGGATCTTCCCGCTGGCCACCGTCACGCGGCACATCGCGAGCAGATTTTGTTCCATTCGGCCGTAGCCGAGATTGTGGCAGGTTTCCGCGCCTTTCTGTTTACCCACACCGATGACGATCATCTTGGACAGGCCGCTCTCGATTTTTCCCCGAAACGAAGTATGCGGCTTGATCCGGTTGACCACGATGATGCCTTCGGCCTGCGCGGCGATCGCGTCGACGAACGCCGGCAGACCATCGGGCGTCGAACCCACCTGCACCACCTCCATCGTCGCGCGGATCGGTACTCCCATCGTTTTTTCCGTGAAGCCCATCCGCGCCAGCACAGCCGTCTGGCCCTCCGGCGTGGCTCCGCCGTGGCTGCCCATCGCGGGGAAGAGAAACGGCTGGGCGCCCGCCTTTTTCAGCTCATCGAGCAAAGTTCGCGTTACCAGGGGAAGATTGGTGATGCCGCGGCTGCCCGTGCCGACCGCCACCTTCATGCCGGGGCGAATCGCGCCGAGCACACCGGAGGCACGAAGTTTATCCCGCAGGGCCTGCGCCACGTCGGCGAGCACGGGCCGGTCAAACGCGGTTTCAAGCGCCACCATCCGGGGCAGCGGGATGTCCTTCAAGAGGGAGTTGATCGGCGAATCCGGCGGGTTGGCGAAGTTCGGGGGCAGCGACCAGGCCGCCGCCTTCTCCCCGGCCGCGGCGCTCGTGGCGGCAAACGCCGGGCCCGATTTGCCCAGAGCGAGCAGCGCACCCGACGTGGCGGCACCCGCGACAAAGTTTCTGCGACTCGTGAGCGAACGGGAATTCGAATTCATCGGGAGGGGGTGGGCCGGACGAAGGGGGACTCGCTCCCGGCGGGAGGACTGTGCGCTCCGATCGCACGGCACTTCAAGGGAGAATCGCAGGCCGGAACGTGGCAAGTTTACCCGCCGGCGGCGGGCCACACCGAATGGATCAACCGGCGATTCACCCCAGCTCTTTGTCATCTTCCCGGCTCGCCACCATGCGCCGCGCGGCGACGAGCGTCGGCGCCCACTCGGAAGGAATGATTTCGTTGATGAGATCCCGTTCGGTGTTTTGGGTCTGCATCCGCTCGGCCACCACGCTCCAGTATTCCGCGTCCGGCAAGACGCAGATCTCGGCGAATTCCTCGCCATAGGTTCGCACCAAATGGCGCCACGTGAACTCACTCATCCCGAGGGCGCGGGCGGTTGCGGTTTGGTTTTCCACGGTTGCAGGACGATGGCTCGCGGGGGAATGAACGCGACGAACTCCGGCGGATATCCCAGCAACGCGCGGCGGCTCGCCTCATCGACCAGCGCTTCGATCCCATGCTCACCGAGCGGGTCTTTTGGCAGGTGGTCCGTGGCGATTCCACACAACCGCTCGTGCTGCTCGGCCAGCGCGGTCGGCCAATCTTTTTCCTCGCGCCGCACCGCTTGGTCAAAGGCACGGCTCGCGTGAGTGAAAACGCTCCAGCGGCCCGCATCGAAGAAGCGCCAAAAGCGTTGCTCCGTTTCCAGCGCGGCGCCCAGCTGATCCGAATTCTGCCAGGCCAGCCGCAGATTCGGACGTCGGGCGATTAGTTTATCGTCGGAAGGGAAATCCCGGAGGCGTTCAAGCAATTCCTCTCCATTTTGGAGCAACCGCATCGCGGTTTTGCATTAGCCGGCGTTTTGGCCAGGCTCACCCGTTGGCCGGCCAACCGTGAAGGCTCGGCCGAACCAACCGAATACAAACCGGGAAAACGCCGGCTAGCCGTCCAGCGTCCAGCCGAGTCGGTGTTCGCGACGAAGGAGCTTGTTCGCCTCCGCGTCATCCGTGAGGCCCTTGACGCCGTCGTACTTGAGCTTCTTGCCCACCCGATAGGCGACGAGCCCGAGCGCCATCTGTTCCGTCATGAGGCCGTTGTAATCGAAGTTGCACGAGGTCTTCGTCGGATCGCCCTTGCAGGCGTTGATCCATTCCTCCTGGAAGCCGCCGACGGGAGGAATGAGTTTTTCGACCGGACGCGGCTTGTAGTAGGTGAGATCGGCTCCGGCGGCCGGAATGAGCGTCCGCGTGGAAAAGTCCGCCAGCAGCACGCCCTTCGTCCCCTTGAACATCGCGCCGTGGCCGATGACATCGAGGTCGATCCAGCGCGCCGGGGAATTCGGCAGCGCCCCGCCTTGAAACCAGCTCACCCGGATCTCCGGACGCCAGTTGTTGGATGGGTGATCAAAATGCGTGATGAGCCGCACCGGAGTCACGTCGCGATTGAACGCCTCTCCCGAGGCCTCCACCGCCGTCGGCCACTTGGCGTCGATGGCGTTCCACACGAGGTCCATGGTATGGTTGCCCATGTCGCCTACCTGCCCGGTGCCGAAGTCCCAATACATGTTCCACTGCAGACAATTCGCGCCCTGCTTGCCGGAAAAATATTCCGGATTGTAGGGATGTTCCGGCGAGGGCCCCAGCCAAAGATCGAAATGAAACGTATCCGGCGGCGAGCCTTGGGCCGGCAGGTAGCCGGGCTTCGGCAACTGGCGGTTGCCCCAGGCAAACGCGCCCTGCAAATCTCCAATCGCCCCGTCCTGCACCATCTCGCGCACGCGCGCAAAATTCGGAATCGCATGGCGCTGCGTGCCGGCTTGCGTCGCCAACTTGCTCTTCTTGGCCAGGTATTTCTCCCGCACCAGCCGCGACTCTTCCACCGTCAGCGCGATCGGCTTTTCCATGTAAACGTGCTTGTTCCGGTTCATCGCCCAGATCGCGATGTGCGCGTGATGATGGTCCGGCGTGCAGCACAAGACCGCATCGATATCCTTTTGCTCGATGCACTTTCTCCAATCGATGTAGGTCTTCGCTCCGGGGAAAACCTTGAGCGCGTCCTCGAAGCGCAGCTCGTTCACGTCGCACAACGCGACGACGTTCTCGTTCTTCAGCACGTTGTAATGCTGAAGCCCACGGCCCCAGACACCAATGAGCGCGATATTTAGTTTCGAGCTGGGCCGATTCTGGCCGAACAGCGTACCGGTTGGAAGGATCAGCAGACCAGCCCCGGAGGCGGTCGTGGATTTGAGGAACTGACGGCGATTAAGGGGATTCATCACGCCCAAGTTGCCGCGCCCTGAGGCCCCCGTCAACGCCGGCGGATGTGCATTCCTTGGCAACGTCTGCGCGGCGCTTTGCCGGCATCGAGCCAACTCCAGCGTCCGAATCGGCCAAACTCAGCTGGCATGAACGAGGAACGCTGAAAGGCGGATGGCAACTTCGGTTGCGATATCCGCGTAGTCTGCGGCTGGTTTGGATCCCGAACCATGGCGATATGGCAGGAAAATTAGGGGCCGGGAGATTTTCGGTCTCCACTCCTCGTGCGTTTCGATCCCAAGGGGAATTCCCAGACAAGGCCTCCCGCAGACCGAACCCTCGCCCTTCGCTTGGCCCCGCCGAGGCCAGCGTCGGGGCATCATGGCAATGCGTCCGCTTCGCGGATCGGGCTCGTGGAATCGTCGGCAAAAACGTGGCAAGCCACGGCGAATGGACCCGCCTGCGATTCAGTAAGGAAGCGTCAATAAATAAGCTTTACAACTAAGGAGACCCGGCAGGGTGGATGATGTAGTTCCATTCACCATGAAAACGCATGGGAGTGATGTTTATTGCAGCCATCTCTTCTTCGGTGACTTTTCTTCCAGTGGCATAT
>SXGT01915294.1_pt1 | contig 17765 bp, 7 predicted proteins | sample 3176221 | NCBI WGS metagenome assembly SXGT01 (sample SAMN11356862, study PRJNA531348) | freshwater metagenome | isolation source: freshwater sample F1-120 | place: China: Fuxian Lake, Yuxi | collected 2017-12-25
GAGCACCGGGTTGTTCTTCCGGCGGCGGCACAGGATCTCCATGATGCGGCGCAGCTCGTCGTCGCGTCCGATCACCGGATCGAGCTTGCCCGCGGCCGCGCGCGCCGTGAGATCGATCGCGTACTTCTCGAGTACGCCACCCGCGGGCGTCGTGCCGTCCTCGACCACCGCGCCGGCGCCGTTGCCGTTGCCACCGCCGCTGTTCGCGCTCGGGATGACGCTTGGCGGAACCGTGACGGACACTTGCGGCGTGACCGGCGTCGGCATCGCCGGCGACACCGGCGACACTGGCGCAGGCGTCGGCCCCGGGGCTCCCTCGGCACGCTTACCGCCCGTCTCGCCCCGATACGTATTCCGCGCCGCGCGAGCGACCGCCTCGGGCGTCACGCCGACCGCCTGCAGCGCGACCTGCGCGCGCGTGCCGGCCACATACGCGAGCGCCCCCAGGAGGTGGGCCGTGCTCGTCGCGGGCGCCCCGTCGGCCCGCGCGTTGGCCCGGGCCTGCTCGAAGATCCGCACCAAGGTCGGCGCGATCAGCATGCGCTCGGCCGTGAGCCGCGGGATCGCCGCGACCTCGTCCGCGATCGCCTGTCGCAAGGTCGCGCTGGCCGTCCCGAGGTAGCTCAAGATCCGGACCGCATCCGTGTCGCGCGTATCCAAGATGACCAATAAGACGAGCTCGGGCGAGAGCTGCGCGTGCCGGTCGCGAATCGCGAGCTGGTTCGCGTCCTCGACGATCTTACGGGCGGCATCAGTGTAGTCGTCGAAGCGCATGGTCAGGCGTCCCTCTCGTCTTTGGGCGCGTCGTCGGGCTCGTCGTCGTCGCCATCGCCCCCATCCCCCCCGCGCAGCTCCCACGGTACGTCATCGTCCGCAGGCTGCGTCGCGAGCTCGGCGCGCACCTTGTCCATGTCGAGCGTCTTGGACTGCGTGATGAGCTGCTCCAGGTCCCGCGGCGCCAGCACGCCCGGCTCGAGATAGAGCCCGATCCCGTCGCGAAAGACGCCGACCGTCGGGATCGCGCGCACGCCGAAGCGCCCCGCGAGCTCCTTCTCGGCCTCGGTGTCGATCTTGCCGAAGACCACGTCCGGATGCGCCTCCGAGGCCCGCTCGAACACCGGCGCGAACGCCCGGCACGGCGCGCACCACCCCGCCCAGAAGTCCATCACCACGACGCCCGGCTTGCCGAGCACCGCATCGAAATTGTCGCGCGTCAGGTTCACCGTCGCCATGGTGCCGCCCCTCCAGCCCTATCCCCCAAGAGACAGGCGGGGCGACGCTACCACGGACGCGGGCCGCCCGCGACGCCCTCTCAGCCCCGAACGCCCGGCCGCGTCGCGAGCGCCTCGGCGACCGCCGCCGTCTGCAGCGCGAAGAGCTGCCGGATCCCACCCTCGGCCAGCGCCAAGAGCGCATCGAGCTCCGCCCGCGACATCGCCCGCTTCTCGCCCGTGCCCTGCACTTCGACGAACTCGCCGCGCTCGGTCATGACGACGTTCATGTCCACGTCGGCGCGCGAGTCGAGCCGGAAGTCCAGGTCCAACGCCAGCGCACCGCCGACCAGACCGACGCTCACCGCCGCGACCGCCGCCAGCATGCACGCCGGCTCCGCGAGCCCATCGCGCACGAGCCGCTCGGCCGCAATCCGCGCCGCGACGTACCCGCCCGTCACCGCCGCCGTCCGCGTCCCGCCGTCCGCCTCGAGCACGTCGCAGTCGATCCACAGCGTGCGCGCCCCAATCCGATCGATGTCGAAGGCCGCCCGCAGCGAGCGCCCGATGAGCCGCTGGATCTCGACCTGCCGCCCATCCTGCTTGCCGATCGGCCGCTTCACGCGCCGCGGCGTGCTGCCCGGCAGCATCCCATACTCGGCCGACATCCAGCCGCCCTTGCCGACCCGATGCGGCGGGACCTCGTCCTCGACACTCGCCGTGCAGAGGAGTCGCGTCTTGCCACATGCGATCAGCACCGACGCGAGCGGCGCCGACGTCCAATCGGGGGTGATGCGAACGGCGCGCAACGCATCCGACGCGCGCGCGCTCTCGCGAAGGCCGCGTAGCGGCTGCCCATCAGCGGCCACCACCTCAGTTGCCCCGCCGGCGCTGCGCCCACATCGCGCCCGCCACGGCCATCATCGCGAACCCGAGCCCGGTCCCCGCGCCGCCGGTCTCGCACCCGGAGCTCCCGTTGCCGGTGATCGCCGAGCGCACCTCGAAGCCGTCGATCTTCTGCGCGATGTCTCCATCCGGATTGACCACGATGACCGTGTATTTACCCGGCGCCAGCGTGCCCGGCACGGTGGCCGACAGCAGACTCGAGCCCGTCACGACCACCTCGGTCAGCGCCACCGCACCGAGCTTCGCGCTCGCGCCCGAGACGAAGCCGTGGCCCGTGATCGACACCGCGACCGGGGCGCCCGCGGTCCCGAAATCCGGCGAGATATCGAGCACTTCGAAGGTGCCTTCCGCAGCGACACACGCGCCCGCCGTCGAGCACGTCTCGCCGCCCTCGCACGTCCCGCAGCTGCCTCCGCAGCCGTCGTTGCCGCAGCTCTTGCCATCGCAGACGGGCTCGCAATCCGGACCGCAGGTGCCGTTGCTGCAGACGCCGACGGCGCACGTGCCGCAGCTCCCACCGCACCCGTCGTCACCGCAGTTCCGACCGCTGCAGGACGGCGCGCATGCCGCCGCGACGCAGAACCCACCGGCGTTGCACGTCTTGCCGCCGGTGCAGCTCCCGCAGCTCCCGCCGCAGCTGTCGTCGCCGCAATCCCGGCCGCTGCAGGCCGGCACGCACGCTTGCTCGCGGGCGCCATTGACGCACTGCTCGTCACTCTCGCAGCTCCCGCAGATGCCTCCGCAGCCGTTGTTCCCGCAGTCGCGCCCGGCGCAGCTCGGCGTGCACTGCGGCTCGCACTGCGAGGCGCTGCAGACCTCGTCGGTCTTGCAGTTTCCGCAAGTCCCGCCGCACCCGTTGTCGCCACATTCTTTGCCGTTGCAGTCGGCGACACAGAGCACGCACTGGCCCTCGTGGCAGCGCTCGTCGGCGCCGCATGGACCGCACGTGCCGCCGCACCCGTCACTGCCGCATTCCAGGCCGTCGCACGCCGGGACGCAGGGGGCGTCGGCGACGTCGGCTTTGAGACGCAGGATGAGGTCGCCGTCGATCGTGAAGCCCGACGGGAGCGCGTCGATGTCCTCCATGAACACCCAGCTCTTGGAGCCGCTGCACGTGCCGATCGGCGTCACGATGTTCATGACGTTCGCCTTCTTCACGATGCCGTCGTTGTCGTGGGCCGTGGCCACGGACTGGCAGCCGCACAGCTCACCCAGCTCGCCGAGGTCCGCGGCCATGCACGCCAGAGTCCCCCAGTCCGTCGACAGGTCCCTCGCGGCCTGCGCGTACCGAATGACGAGCCAGATCTTTCCCTGGGTGATGGGCGCCGGGTGGTTCGCCGGATCGCTCGTGTCGAACTTCACCGTGAACGCGGTGTTGCCAACGAGCGGCACGCCGATCGAGCCGTTCGATTGGTTCATCAAGTCGTCGGTCGAAATCGAGAACAGCGGTGCGCCGCCCGGATCCGCCGTGTTGGAGGTCGAGTTGTAGATCTCGATCCACGCGCGCGTGGAGTAGTCCGTGCCCGGCGTCCCGTAGGGCGGCGCCGCGAGCACGAAGTCGAATCCCGTGATGTCGATTGGATACATTTCGGGAGTCGGCGAATACACCTGACCGAAGGCCTCGCCTTCGACGAATCCCGGCTGGACGTAGTAGCTGCCGCCCGACACGCCCGCGACCGCACCCGAGAGGCTCGCCGGGAACTCGTCATGCTTGAACACCCAGGGCGTCCCGGCGTTGGCCGGCGCGATGAACGCGCCGAGGGCGCAAAGAACGGCCAAAGCCGAGGCATAGCGAATCGCGCGCTGCATCGCGGGCTCCTTCTCGTGGTCGAGCGCTGGGGCTCGGGGTGGCGCATCCAGCCAAACGGACGGCCGTCGCGACATAGGATCGTTGGGCGACACGGACGATGGCGGGCTATAGCGTTTCGTGGCGAGAGCGCCAACAGGATTCGTTCATCCGCGTTACGCCCGGAATCACGGCTCGAGGGGCACATCGTCCGGCGGCATTTCGCCTAGGGTGTCGGGTAGGTGCGGCGGCGGAAAGCATGCACCGAGCTGCAAGCAAACGAGCGCCCAGGCGTGCACCGGTGTCCAACGCGGGTCCCTCATGACCGTTGCGTACCTCAGGATCAGAGGTGCTGGCCACCGCTGCGCGACGCGCGGTCGCCGGCCGAAAGCCGAAGGCAAGAACGCCATGGCGATTCCGCCCTGGAGCCTGCTACGATGGCGCGTCGTCCTCTGCGCCCAAGAGCCCCGGAGGTATCCGTGCGCGTCAAAGTTCCGAACGAGCTCGCCCCGACGCCCGAAGCCCCACGCCCCGAAGCGCCGGCGCCCGCCTCGAGGATGCGGCAGGCGCTCGTGGGGAAGCCGATGGACGAGCAGGTCCAGATGCTCGCGCCGGAACATGCGGCCGGTGCGGGGGCGGGTCGCGAGCCGTCCGGGGCCAGCGCCAAGGGCCCACGCCAGGCCGTCCGCGAGGCCAAGCGCGAGGATCGCAAGAGCGCGCGCACGGATGCGGCGATCGCGCGTGACGAGGCGCGGGGCGTCGGGATGGACGATGCTGCGGATCCGGCCAAGGCCTCCGCGGCGACCGACGACGAGACGGCCCAGGCCCCTCGGCCGTTAGCGCCGGACGAGGCGCTCTCGCTGGCCTCGGTGGCGGCGCACGCGCGGCGCGAGCTCATGCTGCTCTACGGTCGCATGCTGACCCACTCGCACATCGCCGGTGCCGACTGTACGACGCCCGCGGTGCAGCTCAGCCTGAATGTGCCCGCGTCTATTCGGAGCGATAGCCCGCTGGGGCTCGCGAGCGATCTGACGGTTTACGTCCGAAGCTTCGCGCACGCGCTCCGCTCGCACCTGCATATCACGACGGGCGCGGCCGCGGTCGTGACGTCGCTCATCGATCCCCGCCTCGATGTATGGACGTGCTGCTGCACCTCGCCGGGCGCGATCGAGGCGGAGTTCAATTCGCTGCTGGTGCTGCTGCGCGACGCGGTCGATGGGCATGTCCACAGTTACGACGTCGACGGTCGGTTGTCGTCGCCGCCGATCGGGACGGCCGCCTACGACGCTGCAGTTGCGGCGATGGGGGCGGAGGTGGACGGGGCGTCCGAGGGCCGCTGAGGGGCAGGACGCGGGCGGGAGCGCGGCCGAGGTCGAGGTCGAGGTCGAGGTCGAGGTCGAGGTCGAGGTCGAGGTCGAGGTCGAGGTCGAGGTCGAGGTCGAGGTCGAGGTCGACTTGGACAGGGCCAGAACTCCGCTCGTTTCGACCCGACCGGACGGCGCGCCGCACATCGAGCCAGACGGGCAAGCGAGGGGCGCGTCCGATCGATCGGCAGCGCGCTGCTCGGGCGGCGCGACGCCGTCCCGTCGTGCCTCGTCGGAGTCCTCATGTGCTTCCGCGTGAGTGCGGAATTGACCACCTATGTGCCAACCGAATTGACCTTGCGCTGGAACAATGGTGGCGTGGCGACATGGCCTCTGAGCGTTATTTATAGCGGCACATGGCGGTGCATAGGTCGATTTTGAACTGGTGGTCATATGGATTGCGACGGACGTTGGTGAGCGGTATAGCGTGGTCGGCTCCCGAGCGCCGTTGCGCGTGGGGCTCAGGTCCGACCTCTCGAGCACCGCTTGGAGTCCGTCATGTTTCGATCGCGCTGCCTCATGGCCAGCCTCCTGGTCACCATGTTCGTTGGCGTCACCGCTTGGACCGGCCCCGCCCGGGCACAGCCGACCGCGACGCTCGAGGTGCTGGCGCCCGACGGGACCGCCGGTCAGCTCACGCCCGATGTGCAGTACGATCTGCGTATCAATTACGCGTTCGCGGGCGGCGACGTCCAGAGCCCGCAGATCGTCGTGGACCTGCCCCCAGGCGTGATCCTCGTCGATGTCGGCGTGTTCTCGGGTTTCACCGGGAGCTGCGCGCCGGAGAACCTCGTGCCCGGCACGTACACGAACTACCTCGACTGGAAGTGCACCTTCACGGCGAGCCTCATCACGGTCCCGTCCGGGGGCGTGAGCGGCCAGATTCCGCTGCGGATCCGGATGATGCCCATTTACTTCCAGGACCAGCAGCAAGTCACACTCAGCGCGACCCTGAGCGGCGCCAACTTCGCCACGGTGACGTCGTCGGACACGGCCATTGTCGACACGACGATCTCGTTCACCGAGAGCGGCGCTTACCAGGCCTTCGTCGGCTTCACGCGCGAGTCGGCGGGGAGTGCCATCGGGCCGTTCGCTTTCCATCAGCGTAACCCGGAGACGGGCGGAACCCAGTTCGTGCACCCTGGTGTCGAGCTGCGAGAGACGTATCCCGCCGGCACGAAGTTCCTTGGCGAGTACTCCGTCAATCTCAACTGGGTGACGACGGCCGCCCGATGGAGCGACGCCTCCTCATTCAAGCACACGACGCCCCATCGCTTCGGCTTCACCTACGTGCAGCTTCAGGGCAACGGCTCTCTCGGAAGCAAGGGCCTGGTCACGAATGACAACTACCAGTACATCTACTCGTTCCTGTGGAACGCGTGCGACTCGGTCCCCGCCAACTCGACCTGGACCTCACAGCTCTGGGGCACGACCGCGGCGGATGGCAGCGGGTTTGCTCAATTCCTCCCCGCGAACTATCCGGGCTATTCGGTTGCGCAGAGCGGCGCCCATACGCCCCTGAACTGCACCGACGTCGTCGCGACGGGCACCTCGAACAGCCAGCCGACTTTCGGCACATGGTTCTCGGCCGGGATGGTGGTCCAGCCGCCAGCGGGTGCGATCCCGGCCTACGAGATCTACGGCAACTACGCGTTGCCCGCCGGGCTCGAATATCGCAGTCCCTATGTCCAAACGGACTACGGCTACTCGGCCGAGTCGAACAACGACTTCACGCTCTACCGCTGCAACGTTCCCGGCTCGGTGGGCGTGACCTTCACGAAGGCCACGTTCGACACCCACCTCTCGAGCGGCGCATGTGTGGTTTGGACGCGCAATGACAGCACCGTCTACGATTACACGCAGGTGACGCACTACGTCGGATATGCGCCGGTGCTGGCCTCCAATGAAGCATGGGGCGAAACGGTTTGGCGTCGCAACGTTCTGTATCTCCAGCTTCGCAAGAACTCCTGTGGGGGCGCGAGCTCCAATATCGCACATGCGGTCTACGCTTCGGGCAAGCGCTCGGCGGGCTCTAGCTTGGAAGAGGCCTCCGCCTCCCAGACGCAGACCCTCGACAACCTGCAGTACTTCCCGTTCCCCAGCTATCTCCGCACCAGCCAGGGCGGGGACCTCACGACCTCGGTGAAGGGGGCCACCGGAAGGTTCGACGTCTACCCGCAGAGCGCGCTCGCCATCAACCCAACGGGTGTCGTGACATTGCCGCCAGGTGTCCGCGTCCTCGGCCACCGTTGGAACACCTACAACGCAGGCTGCGACAATCCGAACTACACGTTCGCGGTGCGACCGTTGGAGAGCGGCTCGACCGCGCTTGACATCGACCTCGGTCCGGATGGGTCGCCCTGGAACCAGGCCAACGATTGTGCCAATGCAATCTGCCAGCCCGCCGGATACGGATCGGTTCAGATCGATTTCTACGTCGACCCTGCCTATGCGTTCACGGACGGCCAAGTCATCACGTTCACGTCGCAATGGATGTCGGAAAACTATCGCGCTGGCTACCCAACGGTCTACAGCGACGCCCTGACGATCAGCGTGCCGGCGGAGATGAACCTGCGGATCGAGCCGACCTGCTCCGGGGCGCCGGGGTCCGGCGGCCGCCAGCTCGGCGTGCTCGCGCGTTTGACCAATGCCGGCGGTGTGCCGCTCACGGGGATGGCCTCGGTGCTCCCGATCCCGAAGGCCGGGGACGGATCGGGCACGTTGAACGACACGACCTACGCGGGGCACACGGCGCCCGAGGGGGTCACGGTGGAGTGCTCGACCAATAGCGGCGAGAGCTGGAGTGGGACCTGTAACACCTCGGCCACCCACATCCGCTTCACGCCCGGCACCGCCGGCGGCACCCCCGGTGCGCTTGCGGCCTACCAGAGCGTCGAGGTCGAACTCTTTCTGAATGTGCCGTCGGCGCCGACCGGGACCTCGATCTTTGCCACGGGCAGCCTCGACTCGGCCGAGCTCCTGCCGATCAACGCTGTGTCGGTGGCGCCCTCGAAGGTCAACCTCTGCCCGGGTCGCGCGGTCGTGAATCTGTGGTTCGACGAGGACGGCGACGGCGTGCGCGACCCGGCCGAGCCCGCGCTCTCGACCTGGCCGTTCGTGGTGACGAGCCCGACCGGCGAGCACTACGAATACGAGTTCGAGTCCGATGGGACGCTCGACATCGCGCTGGCTGGCGGCACGAGCGGCAGCCCGCAGCTCTATACGTTCGAGGCAATCAACCCGACGACTGGCGAGGCCGAGTGGAGCTGGACGACGGCGATCCCGGCGAACATCGCGGTCGTCTCGGACGGCACCGTCACCGTGAACCTGCCGGCGACTTGCGCGTGCTCCGACCACACCTATTGCACCACCGACTCGTGCAACTTCCTCGGGCAGTGCACCTACGATGACCAGCCGCCGATCCCCGATGTTCCCGACGCGGTGTGCGACGGCATCGACAACGACTGCGACGGCCAGACCGACGAAGGGTATGTCGGGGTCGCGACGACCTGCGGCACCGGCGCGTGCGTCCAGACGGGCGTCTCGGTGTGCTCGAGTGGGGTCGTCACGAACGGGTGCACGCCGCTCAGCGCGAGCGGGCGGACGGAGATCTGCAACGCCGTCGATGACGATTGCGACGGCCTGACCGACCAGCTCGACAACTCGCTCGAGACCGCGCCGAACTGCTTGAACCAGGCGGGGGTGTGCCAGGGGTCGAAGAAGAGCCAGTGCAACGGGGTGGCCGGGTGGGCGGCCTGCGTAGGGGGGAACTACTACGCCAACTCGGCGAACTACGCGAAGACGGACACGACGTGCGACAACCTGGACAACGACTGCAGCGGGACCAAGGACGACGGCTACGTCGGCGTGGCGACCAGCTGCGGTGTCGGCGCGTGTGCGCGCACCGGGACGTCGACGTGCACCAATGGCGTCGTGGCCAGCGGGTGCGTGGCGGGGGCGGCGGGGACGAGCGAGCTCTGCAACGGTGTCGATGACGACTGCGACGGCAAGTCGGACCAGCTCGACTCGGTGGCTCCCGTGCTGGTGGCGCCCGACTGCACCACCCAGGCTGGGGTGTGCCTCGGGTCCAAGAAGAGCGTCTGCAATGGAAGCGGAGGCTGGGCGGAGTGCACGACGGTGAACTTCTATGCGAACTCGGCGAGCTACGCGACGACGGACACGTCGTGCGACAACCTGGACAACGACTGCAACGGGACCAAGGACAACGGCTATGTTGGCGTCCCGACCAGCTGTGGTGTCGGCGCGTGCGCGAGCGTCGGCGTCTCGACGTGCATCAGCGGCGTCGAGAACCGCACCGTGGGGACGTGCGTGGCGGGGGCGGCGGGGCCGAGCGAGCTCTGCAACGGTGTCGATGACGACTGCGACGGCAAGACGGACCAGCTCGACACGGTGGCTCCGGCGCTGGTGCCGCCGGACTGCACGACCCAGGCTGGGGTGTGCCTCGGGTCCAAGAAGCGCGTCTGTAATGGAAGCGGCGGCTGGGCGGAGTGCACGGGCGTCGATTTCTATGCGCACTCGGCGAGCTACGCGCCGACCGACACGTCGTGCGACAACCTGGACAACGACTGCAACGGGACCAAGGACAACGGCTACGTCCGGGTCGAGACGAGCTGTGGGGTCGGCGCCTGCGCGCGCACCGGGCTCTCGACGTGCTCCGGCGGAAGCGTCGCGAGCGGGTGCGTGGCGGGGGCGGCGGGGACGACCGAGCTCTGCAACGGCGTCGACGACGACTGCGACGGCCTGACCGATCAGCTCGACACGAGCGGCAATCTCCAGGCGGCGCCCGATTGCGCGATCCAGACCGGCGAGTGTTTCCAGTCGAAGAAGACGAGGTGCCTCGCGACGGGCTGGGCCGCCTGCACCGACAGCGATTACCTCGCGAAGTCGGCGGCCTACTCGACGACCGAGCTGTGTGACGCCAAGGACAACAACTGCAATGGCCAGGCGGACGAGGGCTTCGGCCTCGACGCGGCCTGCGACGCCGGTCTCGGAGCGTGCCATGAGACCGGCACCCGGATCTGCCTCGCGAACAAGAGCGCGGGCTGCAGTGTCGCCGCGGGCACCCCGACCAATGAATCGTGCAACGCCCTCGACGACGACTGCGACGGCCTGACCGACAACGGCGCGAGCGGCCCGATTTGCCCCGAGCTGGACACCGCGATCACCGACCAGCCGGATCTGCGCACGGCCTCGAGCACGGCGACCTTCACGTACGTGAACACGGTCGTGCCGGCGAACCTGACGTTCGTCTGCCAGCTCGACGGCGGCGCGTGGAGCCCCTGCGACGGCGGGTCGCTCACGATCGAGGAGCTCGCGAGCGGCAGCCACACGTTCCTCGTCAGCGCGGTCGGAGGCCTCGGTGCGGTGGACCCGACGCCCGCCTACTACGCCTGGATCGTCGACACGACCGTGCCGGAGACGAGCGTCCTGTCGGGTCCCGAGAACCCGTCGCAGTCGACGAGCGGGGCGTTCGTCTTCGGGACGAATGTCGCGGATCCGTCCGCCTGGTGGTGCGCGATCGACCCGGTCGGCGAGACGCCGGTCGAGGACGAGTGGTTCGCGTGTGACCGGACTCATACGTGGGACGGGCTCCTGGATGGCCCGCACACGATCTGGGTGTATGTGGTCAACGAGCTCGGCGTGTCGGACACGACGCCCGAGACCTACGCGTGGGTGATCGACACGGCGGCGCCGGGCACCGAGGTGACGGAGGGGCCCACGGCGGTCACGTGCGACACGACGGCCGTCTTCGCATTCGGGTCACCCGACGATGAGTCGGTCACGGACTTCCGCTGCCGCCTCGATGACCAGGATTGGACGGACTGCGACGGCAGCGCGATGACGTACAGCGAGCTCGAGGACGGAACGCACGTCTTCTATGTGGCGTCGCTCGACGGGAACGGGAACCTCGACCCGACGCCGGCGACGGTGACGTTCGTGGTCGACACCGCGGCACCCGAGACGGCGATCACGCTCGGGCCGACGGATCCCGCGCAGAGTGATGGGGCGGTCTTCTCGTTCGACTCGAACGAAGAGGGCGTGACGTTCTATTGCCGCCTCGATGGCGGCGTGGCGGAGGAGTTCACGGAGTGCGCGTCGCCGATCGCGTACCAGGATCTGCGCGAGGGCTCGCATCGATTCGAGGTCTATGCCGCCGACCGCGGTTGCTCGTCGGATGCGTCGCCGGCCGCGTGGACGTGGCTCATCGACACGCGCTTCCCCGACACGGCGTTCGTCGCGAAGCCGCCGTTCCGTAACGGGAAAGACGACCCGAACACGTTCAGCTACGAGGACCCGACCGACGCCACCGTCAACACGTTCCAGTGCATGCTCGATGGCGGCAAGTGGCTCGCGTGCGACGGCGGCGGCGCCGCGCTCGGGCTCCTGGCGGTCGGCACCCACACGTTCGTCGTCAGGAGCTGCGACGCGGTCGCGGCCGGGGTCGTCCAGTGCGACCCGACGCCGGTCATCTACACCTGGGAGGTCACCGAGAGCCCGTGCCCGCTCGACGCGCTGGCGCCCACGATCGCGTGCGCGGCCGACTTCACGGTCGAATGCACGGACGGCCGCGGTGCTGTCGGCCTCGCGGGGATCGCGGCGACTGCGACCGACGCGTGCGCGCCGGTGGTCGTCGCGACGGCCTCGCCGGCGAGCTACCCGCTCGGCGCGAACCCGATCGTGTTCGAGGCGACCGACGGCAACGGCAACCGCTCGAGCTGCATCACGACGGTGGTGGTGGCCGACCGGGTGGCCCCGACGATCACCTGCCCTGCCGCGGTCGTGCTCGAGACGCCGCCCGAGGCTTGCGGGGTCGCCCACGACCTCGGCAAGGCCGTCGTCGCGGACGTGTGCTACGGCACCTCCGTCGTCAGCTACTCGAACGCGCCCCAGGTCTTCGCGGCGGGCGAGACGATGGTCACCTACACCGCGCTGGATGCGGCCGGGAACGCCGCGACCTGCACGACCAAGGTCACGGTCAAGGACACCGTGATGGTCAAGCTGACGTGTGAGGACGCGGTCCTGCGCGAGGCGCCGGCCGATGTCTGCTCGTGGAGCGGCACGCTCCAGGCGACCGCGGTCGACAACTGCTCGGTCGATGCGATGGTGATCGAGCGCACGAACCGCTACGCGATCGGTACCCAGGACGTCGAGTTCTCGGCCTCGGACGACGCGGAGAACACCGCGCTGTGCGTCACCAAGCTCACGGTCGAGGATGTCACGGCGCCGGTAATCGACTGCGGCGTGCCGACCGGTCCGGTGCCAGCGACCGTGACCGTCAGCGCGACCGATGCGTGCACGGCGACGGCCGAGATCACCGACGTCACCTGTACCCAGGTGCTTGCGAACGGGACGCGCACGGCGATCGACGCCGCGACGTGCCCGGTCCTCATCGAGGGCGATACCCTGACGGTCGCCGAGCGGCTCGACGAGGGCACGCTCGAGGTGTCGTATACGGTCGCCGCGACCGACCCGTCGGACAATGGTGCGACGCGCGATTGCATCGTCAGCTTCGGCTCGGATCGGGACGCCGACGGGGTCGTCGACACGGCCGACAACTGCGTCGAGGTGGCGAACACGGACCAGCTCAATTCGGATGAGGACCTCCTGGGCGACGCCTGCGACGTGTGCGCGATGGTGGCCGATCCGGACCAGGCCGACGCGGACACGGACGGGGTGGGGGATGCCTGCGACAACTGCCGCGTCACCGGCAACCTGGGGCAGGACGACAGCGACGGCGACGGGGTCGGCGACGCGTGCGACGTGTGTCCGCTCGTGGCGGACGAGGTGCAGGCCGACGTCGACACGAACGGGGTCGGCGATCGCTGCCAGGACTCCGATGAGGACGGCGTGCTCGACGTGGGCGACAACTGCCCGGTCGACGCGAATGGGGAACAGCTCGACTTCGATGGGGACGGCCTTGGGAACGCGTGCGATCGGTCCGACGCGGGGGTCGTGGCGTCCGGCGGGGTCGAGGGGTGCGGCGGGGGATCGACCGGGACGGGCGAGACCGGCGTCGCGCTCGTCCTTGCGGCGCTTGGGGCGGCGCTCGGGGTGTTCCTCGCGCGCCGGCGAAGGGTCTAGCGCGCGCAGGCCCGAGTTCGAGCCCGAGCCCGAGTTCGAGCCCGAGCCCGAGTTCGTCATTTGCAGATTCATGCAAACGCCGAGGGCCCACCTCCTTGCGGAGATGGGCCCTCGGGTGCGTGCGGGTGGTGAAGCTCGGTCGTGGTGTCTGGCTGTGTCGCGAGTCGTTCGAGGTTAGCGGTTCTGGGCGTCGTGCTTCTGCACGAAGATGTCGCGGCTGGCGCGGTCCTGCATCGCGTCGAGGCGTGCGCGCTCGACTGGCCCGAGGCGCCCGTCATCGGCGATCATGCGGCGCTTGGTGCGCTGGATCCGGCGCTCTTCCGCGTGCAGGCGGTTGGCCTCGCGGACCGTGAGCTCGCCCGTCCTCAGGCCCTGGGCGATGCGCGCTTCCTGGTGCGCCTGTCGGTTCGCGACGTGGACTCGGGGCGCCGGCGGGGCAGCCGAGGCGGCCACGGGGAGAGCAGTGAGGCCGAGGACGAACACCGAGAGGGACAGGACGAGCTTGCGCATGAACGACTCCTGGAACGTGAGACTCGCGCTGGGCGGGCGGTGGTCGTGCCCGCTTTGCGCGAGGTCGGCGGCGCCGCGGGTTCGTCCCGCGTGCCGCACGCCCAGACCTCATCGCAACCGACGTGCCACGCCGCCCACGGCCCGCAGAGCGGCCTTTCATGCGACCTCGCGTACGTGCCTGTGTCGCGTGGGCGACGTCACGGGCGCTGGCGCGCGTCTCGTGCCGTAGACAGCACCCGTCTCATCGCGCGCTGAACCCCGGCGGATCGTTGGTGCCCCAACGAATTTGCGCCCCGCGCAAATTTGCGTTTCGGCAGGGTTCCAACCGAAAGTGCCCCCTCGGAGCGGCGCCCGGTGCCGGTTTCCGGGTTTTCCACATCGTTGGGGCACCACACGTTTCGGGCCGCGTCATGACGCGCCGCGTTGCCCCAACCCGCGCCCGTGCGCGCCCCCTCGGGTGCGCTCCCGCGACCTGTGGAAAACGTGTGCAGAAGACGCGATCTGCGCTCTTTTCCCGCGGTTGGCGCCGTCCGGCATGCCCCGATCGGATTCGCCGCGGGAAAAGAGCGTCGCGCGTCGCGCGCGTCAGGGAGGCGCCAGCTTCGCCTCGGCTTCCTTCAGGTAGCGCGCCGCCATCACGTTGCTGCTGTCGGCCTCGAGCGCCTTCTTGAACCAGCCCGCCGCGAGCTTGTACTGGTTGTTCTGGTAGGCCGCGATGCCCTTCTGGATGTAGTCCTTCGCCTTCTTCTTGAAGAGGTCCTCGGGATCGCCGCCGCCCGTCTCGGCGGCCGCCGTCGGCCCCGTGTCCGCCGCTGCGACCGTCGTGTCCTTCGCCGCGGGCGCCGTGTCGGTGTGGGTGGGCGCGGTGTCCCTCGCGGCGGGCGCGGTGTCCCTCGCGGCGGGCGCCGTGTCGGCCCTCGTGGCGGGCGTCGTGTCCTCGGCAGGCACCGGCTCTGCGGCCGCGACGGTCGTGTCGGGCGCCGTCGTGGGGATGAGCGCCGCCTGTGTGTCGGGCGCCGGCGCAGTGTCGACCGCCGCCTCGGTGTCGGACGCCATCGTTGCGCCCGCATCCGGAGCCACCGCCGCGCCGGCATCCGCCGAAGCCGTCGCTGTCGTGGCCGGTGCGGTCGTCGGAACGCCCTCGACGCCGCCCTCGAGCCCGTAGCGCGTCTCGCGCGTCGTGCCCACCGTGCCGACGCCGGCCGGGTCCCCGCCGCCGCCCTTGGCGATGAGGAAGACGACCACCGCGACCGCGAGCGCCGCGACGACCAGGAACACCCAGGCGCGCGACTTCTTCGCGCCACCCTCGTCGCCCGGCGACGCGTCGAACCACGCGTCCTGCGCGTCGGCCGTCTTGACCGGGGCCACCGTCTTCGCCGCCGGCGCCGCTGCCGCGAGGGCCGTCTTCTCGGCCTTCTTGCCTTCGAGGCGCTGCTCGGTCATCGCCGCGAACGCGGCCGGGCTAGCGGGCACCGTCTTATCCATCGGGCGCCTGACGCGCGCACCGGCATCAACCGTCGGTGCGACCACCACGGCCGGCTTGTCGGTCACCGTCGCCGCGCTGCGCCCCGCGTCGCCCGACGGCGTGGACGCTGTGGCCGCACCGATCGTCGTCGTGGGACGCTTGGACTTCTTCGTCTGCTTCTTGCTCTTCTTGCCGCCGCCACCCGCGTCGGCGCCACCGCCGCCGCCGACCACCGCGGGGGACCGCGCCGCGCGCTCCTCGTCCCCTTCGCCCTCGTCCTGTGCGTCCACCTGGCGCGCCATCGCGGCCGCGCCGCTGTAGGCGAGCGTCGACTCGCGGCGCGCCTCGGCCGCTGCGGGGGCCGCCGACTGCTCGGGCTCGTCGTCCCTCTCGGGCTCGGCTTCGAACTCGCCCTCGGCCTCGGGCTCCAGCTCCTCGCCGCCCGCGACGACCACGGACGGCCCGGCGTCTTCGTCGTCGTCGTCCGTGATCGCGCGCATGTCGATCTGCGTCGGCGCATCGATCGCTCGCTGCCCCGCCTGCTCGGCTGCGCGCTCGGCCGCTGCCGCCGCGTGCACGACCTTGGCGCCCGCGAGCGCTTCCGGAGCCTGTGCGGGATGTGCGTCTTCGGACGGCACCAGCGGTAGGATCTGCGTCCGATGGCGGCGCACCGTCGTCGGGCTCTTCGCCGCGATAGCCTCGAGCGGCAGCACCGACAGGCGCATCTCGGTCGTCACGAGCGCCTCGAGCTCGCGCTCGAACTCGGCCAGCGAGAGCTGCCGCCGGTTCGCCTTCTTGTCGAGCGCCTTGAAGCAGATCGTCTCGTACGACTTGATGAACGGCGCGTTCGCGTAGCGCACGTGCAGCGGCAGCGCCTTCTCGAATTGATGCCGCTTGATGGTGGTCGAGACGCTCGCCGATGCGAACGTCGGAGCGAACGGCGGACGCCCGCGCACCGCCTCGTACATCAGGATGCCCGTGGCGTAGATGTCGGCGCTCGCGCCCTCGGGCGCCTTGCCGTCGCACACCTCGGGCGCCATGTAGTCGGGCACGCCGACGTGGAACTCCTGGCGCCGCAGCACACCCTTATAGGAGGGGAGCACGTCGGCCAGGCCGAACCCGTAGATCTTGATGCCGTTGCCCGCATCGGGGATCGGCACGAGGCGGATGAACTCGCTCGCGAGGCAATGGTGCGGCACGCCCGCGGTCTCGGCCGCGGCCAGCGCGCGGGCGACCTGATGCAGGAGCGGGGCGGCCTCGGTCGGCCGGATCCCCTCGCCGCGCGTGACGTGCTCGCTCAGGGACCACGGCCCGTACATCGGCGCCGCGAGCCAGCCGGCGCCGGCCGCGTCGACGCCGCCCGCGGTCCAGGGGACGATGTGCGGGGAGTCGATCTTGTGGGCGGCGTCGATCGCCGCTTTGACCTTGGCGGCCGCGTCCGTGACGCCCGCGTGCAGTCGGAGGACCAGCGTGCGCGCGCCCTGATCGTCCTCTGCGTCCCACCATGTTCCGAAAGGGAAGGCGATCCGCTCGCCGAGCGGCCGGAATTTTCCCCCAAGGAGCTCACCGCTGGTTGTGGCCATGCTTCGTTCGGCTCCGGTCTATCTCTCGCGAAGAGCGCTCAGCGCTTGCCCGCGCCTATTGGCGAAAAGCGCGCGCGATACTAACCGCGGCCTTTCGGATCGGCAAGGCAACCCATCACTTGTTGTAACGCGGCGGTCGGGGTCGTTGCGGTTCTGGGCACACCGCGGTCAGAGCGTGCTAATCGTCCCGCATGTGCCCCCCGCGCCCGACCTCGCCCGCATTGTCCCGTGCGTCGCTCGCGGCGCTGCTGGTTGTCGCGGTGGCGTTCGCGCCCTCGCGCACGCAGGCGGCGCCGTCGGGGTCCGGCGGGCCGGCGCTTGCCGAGGGAGACATCACGCGCGTCCTTGGCGAGGTCCTCGCGCATCCGCGAGCGCCCAGCGCGTTTGCGCGGTGGCTCGCGCTCCTGCCCGCGCTCGACGGCCTGGCGCCTGCTGAGGCGAGGGCCTGGCTCGGGCGCTTCGAGCGACTCCCAGACGTGCCGCTCATGCGCGCGCGCGCGGCGTTCGAGGCGCTGGCGTATGAGCCTGGCGGATCCGGCGGATCCGGCGCGCCTGAGGTTTCTGGTGCGGCCCTGCGCCTCGGGTTCGCGACGCGTTGGCTCGCGGTCGCGGCGCGCGATCCGGACGGGGATCTGCTCGCGCGCCATCGCGAGCTGCTCGCGGCCGACGGGGCGCGGCGCGGGGCGCCGTTCGATCGCGACGATCCCGATCGGATCTGGGCGCTCGCGGGCGGCGGGCCGGTCGCCGAGATCGCGCTCGATCCGATCGTGGCGCGCGGGGCGTCCGGCGTGGTGCACCTCGCGACCGAGGTTCGGGTGGCGACGGCGACGCGCGCGA
>SXGT01159938.1_pt1 | contig 17764 bp, 16 predicted proteins | sample 3176221 | NCBI WGS metagenome assembly SXGT01 (sample SAMN11356862, study PRJNA531348) | freshwater metagenome | isolation source: freshwater sample F1-120 | place: China: Fuxian Lake, Yuxi | collected 2017-12-25
ATTTGAAACGCATGGCCGTATTGCGTCCGCAGTAGCAAGAAACAGAGGTATTCGTGCGTCCGTCACCAAATTTCGCCTGGTTTCAGCCAATTCGGCCACATTCCAGCAATTTCGTCGGCTTATGTCCGACAGGCTGCTAGCGCCGCCCGGGTACGGGACCAAGATGCCGGCGTGGTCCGAATAGCGCATTCATGCGCCCCATGGATGAGGCCACCGAGCCGGCTGCTGGAAGGTTTTGAGCACTATTGCGTGTGCTGTCGTACAGAGTTCTTGCGAGGAGCCAGGTAGTCTCAAGAATTGTCCCCCCCCGATTTCCTCAAGGAGAATTTCATGAACCAATATCGTCATCATGTATCGGGCTTTTTCGCCCATCGGGAAGAAGCCGAGAATGCACTGACCAGGCTGGCACAAAGCGGGCTGCCGCGTGAGCGCATGCAACTGCTGGATAGCACCTCCATGCCGCCGGCGCCCGTGCCCCATAGCGACAGCAATGAAGTGCTGACCAATGTGCTGGTCGACGGCGGTATCGGCACGGCGGTCGGGACGGGCGTCGGGGCGCTGGCGACGGTCGCTCTGGTCGCGGCCGAAGTGAGTCTGTTCATCGCCAGTCCTCTGGTTGCCCCCCTGGCGATGTTGGGCTGGGGCGCCAGCATTGGCGGCATTATTGGCGCGATAGCCGGCGCCGAGGCCGGCGTCAAGCACAAGGACGGCAAGCTGTCGGATCTGGTCCGCGATGCCATCGCCAGCGGTCAGGTCATCCTGGTGGTGCAGACGCTGACAGCGCAGGAGACCGCAGCGGCACGGCAAGTCATCGAAGCGGCGGTGGCTGAAGTCGAGGACGTCAGCATGGCCTGAATCGCGGGTTCAAGCAAAAGTCGGCGCTGGCAATACGGCATCTTTGCGGCATCTTTGCGGCATCAGTGCGCACTCATACGCCACCGGGACCGCCCCCCGCCGCGGATGGTGGCACATAGACGAACTGCCAGTCGGCATAACTGGCGCCGCCCCCCGCCCAGCCGAGCTCGGCCGGGAAGTTCGCGCGCCGGATCGGTTGCCCCGGCGCCAGACTATGCACCCCCATGATGCCGCCGGCCGGTGCCGGAACCAATCCCCAGGCGTCAGCATTCGTCAGCGGATCGCGATAGGGGCGACGCAGGTGACGGCGGACGCCTGGCGAGCGCTCGTCACGCAACAGAGCGGCCAGGGTGGCCGGATAGGTCTTGGTGCCAGGCGAGAGTTCATAGTAGCGCTGAATGGCGCGCCGGTATTGCAGGCCAATGAACAGCAACTCGCGTTCCTTTTCCCGCTGCTGCACCTGCTGCCAGACCGTGGCGGTGGCCCCCAATGCCACGCCCATGACCGCCACGACGATCAGCAGGCCGAGGAAGGCAACGCCATACTGCCGGCTAACTGCGCTCCGGCCAAGTAATAACCTACCAGCTCCCATAGGGCGTCCCGTCCCGGCCATTGCCTGCCGCCCCGCTTTTGACATCGAAGACCTTGCCGTTACGTGGATCGGGCGGCGGCACCACGATCCAGGTCTTGTCGCTGTCCGTCAATGGATCGGGCGGAATGCGCCGCAGGTAGCGACGTGTCACCAGATCGGCAAGGACATCGGGGTAGCGGTTGCGATCGCCATAATGTTTGTCGATGGCATCGCGCATCAGGTGCAGGTTTTCGCGCAATACGGTTTCCTTAGCGACCTCAATGCGTCCGAAGTATTGCGGCACGGCCAGCGACATCAGCACGGCGATCACGGCCAGCACCACCAGCAGTTCGATCAGCGTAAAGGCAGGCCGTTTGACGGTTCTCATGTGCGAAAAACCCTCACCATTGTCGGTAGGGAATGCCGTTGATACCGCTGGCCGGACTCAGCGAATACACGTCATAGACATCATCCCCGGGCCTGGGCCGATCATGCGGACTCAGATAGCTGCGCAGCCCCCAGGAGGCCGTTGCCTTGACGTCGGGCGCGGCAAACGGGTCGCGCGGAATGCGCCGCAAAAAGTGGATCGGTGCGGCAGTCGGGTCGCGGGCATCCTTGACGCCGCTCACCAGCAGATCAAGGGTGCGTGGATAGCCCGAGGCGCCGGACAGAATGGGGATGCGTCCCTCCTCGCCGGCTTGGCGATAGGCATCGAGTGCAGTGCGGATCTCCCGCAGGGCATCGCGCAACTCGCTTTCCTGGGTGCGGCGCACCGTCAACTCATGCAGCGGCAGGGCCAGTGTCGCGAACAGAGCGATCAGCACCAGCGACACCATCAGTTCAATGAGGCTGAAGCCGCGAACAGGCAGCGTCGTCATGTCGCTAGGGTGAAAGCAGTGCTGGCAGAGCGGGCTGGGCTGGCGGGACTGGTGGAGTCGGCGGCTCTGACGGAGCAGTCCATAGGCGCGGATGATTCTCCGTGCCCGACCAGTATTTGCCCGGCACCTGCGCTGGCGGAGTCAGGCTGCGCACAATGCGCGGGGTAATGGAAAGCACCAGTTCAGATTTCTGGTTGTTGTTGTTCTCGCGCGAGAACAAGCGACCGATGATCGGCAGGCGACCCAGCCCCGGGAAGCGATTGGCATTTTGCCGATCATCGTCATTGATCAGACCGCCCAGAACCTGGGTTTCACCATCCTTGAGGCGCAACACGGTGGCGGCATTACGTCCGCCGATCTGATAGGAAACCGTGCCTGCCTTGCTGACGATTTCCCTGACGACCGAGCTGACTTCGAGGGCCAGCTTGATCGAGATTTCATCATTCGGATAAATCGTCGGTTCAACCTCCAGCTTCAGGCCGACATCCACATACTGCACACTCTCCGACACAAAGCCAGTCGAGGTGGCGGTGGTAGTAATTACGGGGACCCGGTCACCGATGCGGATCTGGGCCTTTTCCCGGTTGTGCGTCCGAATGCGCGGGTTGGCGAGCAGATTGGTGGTATCGGCATCGTCCTGCAGATTGAGGATCAACGGCGAGACGCTGGCGCCGATGGTGCCCGAGTCGAGGTTATTTAGATCGCGAAGTGTCAGTACATCGCCAATCGCCGGCAGGGGCGACAGACTCAACTGGTTGGGGAACCTGACCCCCAGGTTGGACAGTTGCGAACGGCTCACCTCGACCACCGCCACCTCGAGCATCACCTCCGGCTCGGCCACATCCTGCGTGGCCACCAGCCGCTCGGCCAACTGAATCATGGCCGGCGTATCGCGCATGATCAGCAGATTGAGCTTTTCGTCGGCAAAGATATTCTTCGCCTTGAGAATCGCCGCCAGCATGGTCCCCACCTGCTTGGCTTCGGCGTTGGCGAGAAAGAAGCTGCGCACCACCAGTTCCTGATGGTCGCCCAGTTTGGAAGCCGTGTCAGGATAGATCAGCAGGGTCGTCTCGCCCAGTACCCGGTGCCGCAGTTGATTTGTGGTCAGAATCAATTCCAGCGCTTCCGCCACCGAAACATCGCGCAGCAACACGGTGACGTTGGTCGGCGGCACATCCTTGTCGAGGATGAAGTTCAGCCCGCTGTGCGCCGACAGCGCTTCCAGCACCTGCTTGAGATCGGCGTCGCGAAACTCCAGCGTCGCCGGCTTGCGGAACGAGGCCCGCAGTGTCGGTGCCATCACCGGTTCGTCGCTCTTCGGTGCGTTGCTCATATTGAGAAGCTGCTCCTTCTCCGCCTGCAGCGTCGCGCGTTGCATTTCCTGCGCGAGCGCGGCAAGGCCGTCAAGCGCCTCGGCGTTACCGGCATCCAGCACGAGGATACGTTGATAGATCGCCTCTGCCGTTTCCATACGCTTGGCAGCTCGCTCACCCACGGCTTCGCCGAGCAGACGCTGGATCACGCGCTGGCGTGCATTACGATACGCCAGCCGAAAAACCTTATTGTCCGGTGCCTCAGCGCTTGCCTGTTGCAGCTTCGCGAGGCCCTCCTCCTGCTTGCCGACCACGAATAGATCGATCCCCTGGCGATGGGCTGCCTGGCCCGCACAACCGCTCAGTGCCAGGGCAATCAAAAGCATTCGCCCATAGGGACGCAGTAAGACATCGTGCCTGGTCATTTCCTTTCTCCCACATCCAGTGTTTGGCGCAGATTCAGCGGACGATAGCGAAACAACAAGCGGCCGTTCTCATACTTTTCGACCCGATAGTTTTTGCCGATCAGATCCCCCACGCCCACCACGACCACGCGCGCTCCGTCGGCCAACAGATAGGCAGGTCCGCGATCCGCATCGACGATCCGCCCAAGAAACTGGAAGGGCAGTGGCGGTGCCTGCGGTGCCTGCGGCGCCTCTACCACCATCTCCGCCGCCACAGGCGGCGGCTCCCAACTGCGCATGGCAAAGATGTCAACCAGCGGCACCGCCGCAGCCGGCTGGGCCAGCGCCATGGGCGAGAGCGTTACGAGCAGCCATGCCGGATTGAATTGGCGCATCATGGCGTGCGCTCAAAGCCAAAAGACAGGCGCAGCTGCGCGTCGACCACCATATCGGTCACCTGTGCCCGTTGCAGCATTATTTCTTCCAGCACCGCCGCCGGCATGACCAGCACATCCCGTAAATAAGCACGCAAAACGGGATAGTTCAGCTTGAGGGGCATGCTCACTTCCAGACGTGTCTGTCCTGCTTGATCCTTCATCTGATAGGTCGCACGTTCGATCACAATGCCATGCCGGGTGGCCAAGGCATTCAACTGTTTCAGTTGTTCCGGTGCGGCAGACAGGGGAAGAAGCAAAGGGCGCTCTGCCGTGGCGGTCAGCGTGGTCGGTACCTGTGCCGCCGCTTTGGCGGCCATCGATTCGGCCAATATTTCGCGCTCGCGCTCCAGTCTTACCAGTTCGTGCTGCATGGGCAGGAGATGACCGAAGAAAAAACTGAGGCAGAACAGCAACAGCCCGATACCCATCACACCTGGCCAGCCCAATTTTTCCAGCATGTTGCTCATGGCTGCGCCGCACGCTTTCCGACGACCAGAGTGAATCTCACGGGTCGCTGAGGATGATCGATCACCACCGCCGACTCCGTCATCTGCACATCGGCCAGCAGCGGTGCCGACTGGAGGCGGGTCACATAGGCCATCGACGCATCCAGGCTGCGGGCCTCGCCGCTCAGCAGCAGGCCATCATTGGCGGATTGCACGCGCAGCAGGGTGACCGACTCGTCACCGGCCGCCTCAAGTGAATGGAACAGTGCTTCCCAGTGGGCGGCTGTCGGCAACTCGGCCAGTGATCCCTGGTCCTCATCGGCTGGCACCTCACGCTGCAGGTTCGACAGTTGCAGTCCGGCTGCCGACAGCTCGTCGGCGAGGGTGAAATAACGGGTGAGCAACAGGCTCGTCACCAACACGCCGATCACCAACAAAATGAATCCGCTGCGCCGGCGTCCGGGGTCCCCCTGCTGGTAGTCAAGCCAGAGCGCACGCATTACGCGATCCCCCAGACGGCCAGGTTGTCCTGGTCATACATGCCGGGAAGACCGGGGGGGATAATCCGCTGATGGCTCCAGAACGCATCGTCTGGAAGGCTTGCAGCCTCCGTCAGGTCACACAGCCAGAGGATGCCGCCGGGCTGCCGCTCACTCAGCTCGGCTTCCTCCAGCAGCAGCAGGGGCAGGCTCTGGGCATTGCCCGCCCGGCTATCCACATATTTCCACTGTCCCTGTTCGAAAAACGCCAGCGTCGTCCTGCCCATTTCCACCATGGCCAGACAACCGACCGACTGGCCGATGTCACGCCGGATTCGATTGAAGACCGGCATCAGGCCCGGGCGCATCGAAAGCAAGCGGCCGCGCCCTGCACACACCGCTTTAAGCCCCTCCAGCAGCGCGCGCGGCACGCCGCAGGCCAACGACTGCTGCCTTTTGCCCGCCGGACTGATGCGCAATTCCCACTCGCGGGCAAGGTCGCCAAAAGTATTGTGGAACACCAGTTCGGCAAGTGCCTGCCGCTCCTGGTCCGACAGGCCGGCGCTGACCGGGAAAATGGCATGGCGAACGTAGTGGCCCGACAGTACGATAGCGATGTCGCGCCCTTGCCAGCCGGGTTCATCGAGCAAGGTCACCAATGCTGCCAGCCCCTCGCCCCACTCGCCTGCATCCTGCGCCGGCAGCGGCAACGCATGCCGATCCAGCAGGCGCGGTCGCCAGCCTCGCCCGAGCAGGAAGGCAGAGAGCCTTTCCGGGGCCAGGCCAACCACCACCCGCTCACGCCACAAAGGTGACACGATTGACCTCCTCAAGCGTGGATTCACCGCGCCGCACCAGATCCAGCGCAGCGTCGCGCAACAGGTTCATGCCGCCACGTGCCGCTTCTTCGCGCAAGCGCCGCTGCGGTGCGCCAATGGCAATCAGCTCGCGCAACTCATCGGTCAACTGCAACAACTCGGCAATCGCTTTGCGGCCTTTATAGCCGGTGCCACGACACTCGGCACAACCGCGCCCCTTGCGAAAGCGAAAATCCGCCGCCGCAACCGGTGAGATGCCGGAATCGGTCAGCAGACTGGCATCCGGCTGATCCTCCGTACTGCAGTTCGGACAATTAATGCGCACTAACCGCTGGGCCAGGATGCCGTTGAGCGCCGAGACAAAACTCTGCGGTGCCACGCCCATGTGCAGGAAGCGGCTGATCACATCCAGGGCATTGTTGGCATGCACCGTCGTCAATACCAAATGACCGGTCAGTGCCGACTGCACGGCGATTTGCGCCGTCTCTCCATCGCGAATTTCGCCGACCATGATGGTATCCGGATCGTGACGCAGAATGGAGCACAGGCCGCGGGCGAAGGTGAGTCCCTTCTTTTCATTCACCGGGATTTGCAGCACATCGGGCAACTGGTACTCGACCGGGTCTTCGATGGTGACGATCTTGGCGCGACCATTATTGATCTCACTGATCACGGCGTAGAGCGTGGTCGTCTTGCCACTGCCAGTCGGACCGGTCACCAGCAGCATGCCGTAGGGCTCACGGGCCAGGCGACGCAAGCTGTGCATCAGCTCGCTCGCCAAGCCCAGGCTATCCAGTGTCAGGCTGGTCATCTTTTCTGTCAGGGCCTGCTTGTCGAGGATGCGCAGCACAGCATCCTCGCCATGAATGCTCGGCATGATGGAAACGCGAAAGTCCACATCGCGGCCGTTGATCGAGACATTGAAGCGGCCGTCCTGCGGAATCCGTCGTTCCGCGATGTCGAGTTCCGCCATCACCTTGATTCTTGAAATGACCTGCTCGGCGGTCTGGCTGCCCTTGGCTTCAGCAATCGTCGACAACACCCCGTCGAGGCGATATTTGACCCGCAGGCCTTCCGTCGTCGATTCCAGATGAATATCGCTCACTCTGGCCTTGTAGGCATCGTAAAGCGTTGAATTGGTGAGCCGAACGATGGGGCTTTCCTCCATCTGGATGGTATCTAGGCGCAGAATCTCGCTGCCACCGGATGTGATCAGTTGCTCCGGTGCATAGTCCGGCAGTGCATCCATCGCATGGATCGACTCGCCATGGCGTGCAAGGACGCTGGCAATATCGCTGACACTGGCATAACACAAGGTGAAGGGGCGGCGCAGGAGCGCGTCAGCCCATGGCATGAGTCCCGCCGCGGTGCTCTTTTCGGTCACCAGCATGAGGCGCCCATCCTCATCGGTCATGGCAATACATTGCCGTTGCGTAGCCATGGCATAAGGGAGCACATCAAAGGCGGGGCTCAATGCCTCCAGCTTAGTGATATCGAAGAGTGGCAACTCGCTGCGTTCGACCGCACGCCGGTCGCGACGAATCCAGCGACGATCCTGGCGCACGCCTCTTCGCTCGTGTGCCGACGCCAGATCGTTCACGGAGATCGCGTTACCATTGTTCATTGAACACTCCCGGCTAATTCGAAGATCGGCATGTACAGCAAGACCACGATGAAGGCGATGAACAGGCCAATGACGAGCATCAGCAGCGGTTCAAACAGACGTGCAAACCAGTCGGCCCAGCGGGCGGTTTCCTCGTCGTGGAAGTCGGCGATACGGATCATTTTTTCGCCCATGTCGCCGGCCCTCTCGCCGATCCGCAACAGATCGCTGGCCACGGGCGGTGCCAGCTTGGCCCGTTCCAACGCCGCCGACAGCGCCACGCCGCTGCGAATCTCGATCAGCGCACCCGCCAGGGCGACCTGCATGTCATCGTCCAGCAGTTCCCGCGCCATCCCTAGCGCAGTGACGACGGGGATCCCCCCCTGCAGTAGCAAACCCAGCGTCCGGTAAAAACGGGCCAGGGCATAGAAATGGAAGCGGTCACGCACGCTCGCCAGTACTTTCCAGTTCAGCAAGCGACGCAAAAGAACGCGCCAACCCAGCTGCATGCGCCGGACAGTAATCGCCATGCCGCCAATCACGACCGCCAGACTCAGCAAAATCAAAGGACCCTGGGTTTCGATCAGCGCTCCCCATTGGAGCAACAAGCGCGACATGAAGGGCAACTCGCTGCCAAACTCTTCGTACACCCTGCTGAAGCGCGGTACGACATAGGTCATCAGAAAAACAATCACCAGACCGCCCACACCGAGCAGCAAGGCCGGGTAAATCGCCGCCGAAACCACGCGTTTGCGGATGGCATCCATGCGGCTGCGGTATTCAATAAAGCGTGCCAGTGCGCCGGCCAGATCGCCGGTCTGTTCACTGGCCGCCACCAGGGCGAGATACAGTGGCGGAAAGATGCTTGGGGATTGCCGCAATACGGCCGAAAACGCTTTCCCCTCGCGCAGGCGATGGATCAACGCCTCGATCAGGAGGCGCCGCTCACCGACGGGCGCTTTGCGTGCCAGCGCGCCAAGGCTTTCGACCAGGGAAAGTCCGGCATCCAGCAGGGAACGCAGTTCATGGCTGAACAACGACAAATCAAATGGCCGCGCCCTGCCTCGAAATGCGCGACCAAACAGATGCCAGTGCCCGACTTCCCGTATTGAGACCACATCGAAGCCTTGCTCCCGCGTACTGATGCCGGCCGCCTCGGCACTGTCCGCCTCTAGCTGAAGAGAGATCACGCCATCGCCATGTCGGTAAGCCGTGATGTCGAAGTACATGGGCATCACCAATTGGTGATATCGGCATCTTCACCGCTACCGCCCGGTCTACCGTCACGCCCAAGAGAGATCAGATCGAATTCACCATGCTCCCCGGGACTCTTGTAGCGATAAGCCTGGTCCCACGGATCGAGCGGAACGCCTTTCTTCAAGTAGGGGCCGCCCCACTTCACCACCCCCCCGGGTTGCACCATCAGGGCCTCAAGCCCTAAGGCGCTGCTGGGGTAGCGACCGACATCGAGACGGTAGGCATCAAGCGCCTTTGATATCGCGTCCATCTGGGCTCGGGCAGCCTTGACTTCCGCCTTGCCCAGTTGGCCAAAATAGCGTGGGCCCACATAGCCTGCCAGCAGCCCGATGATCGCCACGACGACCAGCAGTTCAAGCAGGGTAAACCCCACTTTCGTGCTGGACGCACGGGGCTGTTGGTTCGTCCTACGGCCTGGCAACGACATTGATCGAATTCTCGTTGAAGTCTTGCTGCATGCTCACCGCAATCGAATCGCCCAGTACTACGGTCCAGGTGTTATTAAACTTGATGGCACTGGCGGTGATCGGTTTGCAACCGATGTTGAGCAAAGTGACAAATTCGGCACTTGGTAATCGCGTCGTGCTGGCAAAGCGGCCATGCCACTGCGCCGCACGCGTGCCGGTCGGATTGGCGGTGAACTGGTCGGTCTGGCTGAAGCGCGTCGTCGGGCCGGCCAGCAGGGTGACACAAAGACTCTCGCCACCATTCTGGATCGTCGCCTTGGTATCGGACGTTGCCGTCATCTGATTGAGCGAGTGAATATTCCACTCCCATTGGCGGCTGGTGGCCGAAGCCAGATTGTCATACACCAGAATCAGGTTCGGCCGCAGATACACCAGCGTGCGCTGCGCCAGCGTCAGCGCACCCCCATAGGCTTGCGTGGCGTCGCCCGTGACGATATCGTAGTTGGCCGTGCTGTTGAAACTGGTGATCTTGCCGTAGCCCATCTTGCCACCCACTTCGTAGAAGCTCTGCCCCTGACCGCCATCGAAGGTGATCGCATTCTTCGCCTTGGTGGTGTGATACCACTTTTTCCAGTGAGCACTCTTGTATCCGTCGTAGTAACCCGATTCAATCGCCAGACGCTGACCGCCGGCATTCACGACAAAACTATTCTGATCGGCGTGACTGTGGTTGTAGGCGCCATACGGCGGCGGACTCGATTTGAAGTACACCGAGGTGCGTGCCAAGTCTGCCAGATCGCTGTGCATCGCCACCTGTCCGATCGACGGAAGATACAGCGCGTTCGGCGTACCGGCCGGGAAGGGCTGGGCGCCTGAGAAATCGGCGGGAGGCGCCATCAGATATTCGATGCGTGTCTGGTCTTCGCCACTCAGCTGCGACATGTGCCAGCGCCCCAGCGGCGACGGGACAGCATAGGTATAGCCCTTGCCGTAGCACGCCTGTTGCTTGGCTTCGTTCCTTTCAAAGCCATCGCCAAACACCGTGACTCCGCCCACCATGCCGGGCGGCGTGAAATAGGCGAAGTAACGTCCCCAGTTGCGCACCCAGGCTTTCTGCCCCACATGGATTCCGGTCGCATAACCCAGCTCGATCAGGGTTGGCAGCGTTTCGCCCATGTCCCACATGCCATAGGCACCCCCATTGGCAAATCCACCTTCATCGCCCCCCCACGGATTGATAGCATTCAGAAACAGCGGCAGAGAAGTGCTCAGCCAGGTGTTGGCAATCGGCAGATCGCCGGCCAGCAGCGACGAAATCACCGTCACCACCGTCAAGGTCTGATTGGCATGCGAGTCACGCGGATACTTGGCGATGCGCGTACGCGCGCCGAGGATGTCGTTGTACATGACGCCATTGCGGACATTCAGCGTGTTCAGCAGTTGGCTGCGTTGTGCATCCGTCAGGATGTGATAGAGCCAGTCATAACCGAGGGCGACCGTCCAGGTCAGATAACGTGCCGCCATATCGCCGTAGGGCCGGAGATAGGAAGTCTCGCCATCTGGATCCCAGGAAGCCAGGTTCATCACGCGACGCACGGCATCGTTGCAATGGAGCTTCTGGTTGCTGTAGACGCAGGCCATCAGCGAATTCAAGGCCAGCTTGCTGTAATCGAAGGCATGACCCGAGGTGAGTCCCGGTGTGGGCAGCACCTGATTGACTCTCTGGCCGACCGTGGTAAGCAGTGAGTTAACGGCAGCAGCACGCTGCGACTTCATCATCACTAACGTCGCGTCATCCGGCAAACTGCGCGGGTGAGGCCTGGCGGAAACCGCGCTGACTACGGCGCTCATCTCCGGCACCAGGAAGGGCTTCGAATCGGCATCGACGCTAAAGTGCCGACGGTTGCTTGGGGAAATGCCCGCGTGGGTCACGGTCCACGAATAACTCCCGGCGGGCAGTACCTCGTCCCAGTTCAGCCAGTTTTGTGTGGTTTGCAGCATCCTGGTGCGGCCATCCGGATAGGTCAGTATCACCTGATAGTCGCCACCGTCGAACACCTCGGGCCAGCGAAAATCAGGGGGCGATTGCTGGACGGTCTCGCAATCGTGCGGACGAATATCCTGATCAAGCTGGTTGCCGGTCACCATCCAATCGACGACCGTTGTCGGCACGCAACCGGTTTGCGCATTAACGACCATCGGCATCCCGAGTGCGGCACAGACCAAGCCGGACACGAACAGTGCCCGTCGCACCGGGATGCGCTCATTGAAGAGTGCCGGTAAGTTTCTAAATATATTCATGATGGACTAAACCCCCACTCTTTTGCTGGTCGCACGGGACAATTGATTTGTCCTACGGTCTGGCAACAACATTGATCGAATTCACGTTGAAGTATTGCTGCACGACGCGCAAGGTCAGCACATGAACACCGGCTTTGAGCTGGACGCGCTTGCCGGTGTACTTGAAGCTGCACCAAGCACCCGTATTGAGCTGGGAAATGGTCCCTGTCACATCGACGCCATCCACCTCCATGCGATATCCACCGGATTGGTAATTGTTGCTGGCCCTGATCCCGATCTCGTAGTAGCCAGTCACAGGTACATTGATGGTGTAGTTCAGCCACTCCCCATTGGCAAGGTTGTTGACGACATAGCCACCACCGGCCGGATCGCAGGAGGTGGTGATGTCCACATCCTCACTGGTGCGGTATAGACCACCGGCATTGCCCTTGGTGGTGTCGTGATAGGCCACGCCTTCGCCACCGCGATCAAAGTCCTCGGCATTGAAAGTGGCCGGAACGGTAACCGGTGTGCCGGAATAAGGCTGTGACTTGGTCCCCGCCGGTGGAGGTGTTGGAGTTGGAATTGGTGTCGGGGTTGGAGTTGGAGTTGGTGTCGGCGCGGGTGTTGGTGCTGGCGCACCAGGCTTGCCCACGCTCACCCCACCCGCCTCAATGGTCACGGTCGTCAGATCGCCCAGTGCCACGGTCCAGGTGCCATCACGCTTGCTAGCACTGGCGGCAAACGGCTTACAACCCACATTGAGCAAAGTGACAAATTCGGCACTTGGCAAACGCGTCGTGCTGGCAAAGCGGCCATGCCACTGCGCGGCACGCGTGCCGGTCGGATTGGCAGTGAACTGGTTGGTCTGGCTGAAGCGTGTCGCCGGACCGGCCAGCAGGGTGACGCACAGGCTCTCGTTGCCGTTCTGGATCGTCGCCTTGGTATCGGACGTTGCCGTCATCTGGAAAAGCGAGTGGATGTTCCACTCCCATTGGCGGCTGGTGGCCGAAGCCAGATTGTCATACACCAGAATCAGGTTCGGCCGCAGATACACCAGCATGCGCTGCGCCAGCGTCAGCGCACCCCCGTAGGCTTGTGTGGCGTCACCTGTGACGATATCGTAGTCGGTCGTGCTGTTGAAACTGGTGATCTTCCCGTAACCCATCTTGCCGCCCACTTCGTAGAAGCTCTGTCCCACACCGCCATCGAAGGTGATCGCATTCTTTGCCTTGGTGGTGTGATACCACTCTTTCCAGTGAGCGGTTTTGTAGCTGTCGTAGTAACCCGATTCAATCGCCAGACGCTTGCCACCGGCATTTACGACAAATGCATTCTGGTCCGCATGTTGGTGGTTATACGCCCCATAGGGCGGCGGGCTTGACTTGAAATACACGGAAGTGCGATCCAGCGCAGCCAGGTTGCTGTGCATCGCCACAAAACCGATGGAGGGCAGATACAAGGCGTTTGGTGTACCCGCCGGGAACGGCTGCGGGCCGGAGAAATCAGCCGGGGGCGCCATCAGATATTCGATGCGTGTCTGATCCTCACCGCTCAGTTGCGACATGTGCCAGCGGCCGATCGGTGTCGGGGAAAAGTAGGTATAGCCCTTGCCGTAGCGTGCCTGGTGTTCGGTCTCGTTCATTTCGAAGCCGTCACCGAAGACCATGCTGCCATCCTGCATGCCGTGCGGTATGAAATAGGCGAGGTAACGCCCCCAGTTACGCACCCAGGCCTTCTGGGCCAGATCGATACCTGTGGCATATTTCAGTTCGATCAGGTTGGGTAGCGTCTCGCCCATGTCCCACATGCCATAGGTGCCCCCATTGGCAAATCCGCCATCGTCGCCACCCCAGGGATTGACCGCATTCACAAACAGCGGCAGGGAATTGTTCAGCCAGGTGTTGGCAATCGGCAGATCGCCGGCCAGCAGCGACGAAATCACCGCCACCACCGTCAAGGTCTGGTTGGCATGCGAGTCACGTGGATACTTGGCGATGCGCGCACGCGTGCCAATGATGTCGCTGTACATGGCGCCATTGCGGACATTCAACGTGTTCAGCAGTTGGCTACGTTGTGCTGCCGTCAGGCTGGGATAGAGCCAGTCGTAGCCAAGGGCGACCGTCCAGGTCAGGTAACGTGCCGCCATGTCCATGCCGCCGGGCGTGAGATAGGAGGTCGGGCCATTCGGATCCCAGGAAGCCAGGTTCATCACGCGACGCACGGCATCGTTGCAGTAAAGCGGCTGATTGCTGTAGGCGCAGGCCATCAGCGAATTCAAGGCCAGCTTGCTGTAGTTGAAGGCATCGCTGGAGGTGAGTCCCGGGGCGGGCAGCACCTGATTGACACTTGAGCCAACACCAGAGAGCAGCGAATTGACGGCAGTGGCACGCTGCGCCCTCATCGTCGCAAGCGTTGCGGCGTCCGGCAAACTGCGCGGGTGAGGCTTGGCAGTTACCGCACTGAGGACGGCGCTCATCTTCGGCACCAGGAAGGGCTTCGAATTGGCATCGACGCTAAAGCGCCGACGGTTACTTGGGGGACTGCCCGCGTAAGTCACGGTCCACGAATAACTCCCGGCGGGCAGCACCTCGTCCCAGTTCAGCCAGTTCTGAGTGGCTGGCAGCATCTTGGTACGACCATCCGGATAGGTCAGTGTCACCTGATAGCTGCCGCTGCTGATCACGTCGGGCCAGCGAAAATCCGGCGGCGATTGCTGCACGGATTCGCAATCGTGCGGACGAATATCCTGATCAAGCTGGTTGCCCGTCACCATCCAGTCGACCACCGTTGTCGGCACGCAACTGGTTTGCGCATGGGCGGCCATCGGCAAGCCCAGCGCGGCACAAACCAGGCTGATGACCAGCGTGGCACGCCCTGCCGTGGCGAGAAATTGCCCCCCCGTAGTGAAATCGGTCAGATCAGACCAGTCGCTCGCAATGTCATTGCCCGGCTGCTCTGGAATACGCAGATGGAAGAAGGCAGGTACGCCGCTCTGTATGTTCACGATGGTCTCCAGTTCTTGGATAGGGGGAGGCATAAAGAAAGAGGATGACGTGCAACGATGAAACCGGATAGACGCCATGCTTCCAGACAAGTTCATTGAACACCGGCGTTAATGAATTGAATGTGGAGGGCACGTGGTCTGATCAGCCCATGCCAGGCTTGCGATGAGCGACTGCTGCGCGCGTCAATATTCCCGGTACGCTTTCGCCTGTTTGATGTGCTTCAACAGTTCAGCCGCTGCCAACTGATGGGCCAACGGATTCCAATGCCCATCCGCAGGCAGATAGTCCATCCGCTCGCGTCGCTGCATCCAATGACCTTCAAACACCGTCTGCAGGTTGACCACCCCAAGGCCATAGGTCGGTGCTGCGCGCAGGAAAGTTTCCCGGTCCGCCTTATTGCGTAGCGCCTTCTGACTCAACTGCCCCGAATAAATTGCCTCCCGGTCCGCATCGATCAGAAACAGAATCTGCACCTGAGTGGCGCCCGCCATCTTCTGCAGTTCGGAAAAATAATAATTCAGTATCTTTTCCATGCGCGCCGGGGCTACCGTCACCGAGCTTGTCTCGACGGTGCCCCCGACACGAACGGCCTTCGACAACCAATCCGGGAATTTCAGGTTGAAATACAAGTATCTGGCTAGCGCGGACTTCTGGATGACCTGCTTGAGCGGCGACTCCTGGTACACGTTATGGCGCACGGCAACAGCACCCCCTTCCTCGACAAACCCGTTGTGCCCGCGAGTTGGCGGGGATGTCAGCGCCGAAAGTTCAGAATGCTTGACGAAAATCACCAGTGCCCTGGGACGAAGTCTTGGCAGGTAGAACTCGGCTATCCTCAACGAATCAGCCAGCCCATTGCCTGAAGCCGCAGCGGCAAAAACATTCCCGCCCAGCGCCATGTCAAGACGGCCCTGCACCGTATCCGGGAACTCATGCATCAGGCTCTCGATGAAACTGTCGCCGACAATCAACACCCCGCCCTGACCGGAGAAATCCGGCGAGTTGGTAAAGCCCTGATCATTGGTCATGCCACGCCGGGCGTTGAGCAATGTCCATCCCAGCGAATAGGTGTAGTGCTGCCGCGGCAGATAGTGGGCGAACGGTTTCACCTGATCGGTCTCAGCCATGCGGGCGCCCGAACTCACCGGCAGGAAACGAAACACCCCCTCCAGAATCACCAATGCCACAAGAGCACCCATACCGATTCCAAGACCAAAGCGCATGAGCCTCCCTCAGAAATTGAAGTAGAGAAATTCCGAAACACCCCGTGTTTCGCTGATCGCCAGCAGCAACAACATCAGGATCAGTAGCGCCCCGAGCACCAGGCCACCGCGCATGCCGCTCAACCGCCCCTCCTCGACATAACGGATTCCCCGCCCCATCATGTCGTAGGCGTTGGGCGCAAAAAACGCGATGGCCGCAGAAGCCAGCAGCCAGATCAGGCATTCGTCGAGCGCCATGATGCGGTTGATCCCCAGAAAACCTTGCCCGGCATCACCCAGATAGGTTCCGCCGACCATCGCCGCCAACACATCGATCGCAATGGGTAGCGATGTCGCTCTAAAGAAAACCCATCCCACCAGCACCGCCACAAAGGTAAGCAGCCATCCGGACAGGCTCAGGAAAACACTCTGGCGATCACCCAGAATATGGCGCAGGCCGTGATTGATCACCAGATAGACGCCGTGGAGCGCTCCCCAAATCACAAACGTCCAATTGGCCCCATGCCACAAGCCACCGAGGAGCATGGTTATCAGCAGGTTGGCATAACGTCTCAAGTCACCATGGCGGTTGCCGCCGAGCGTGAAATACAAATAGTCACGCAGGAAAGTCGATAAGGTGATGTGCCAGCGCCGCCAGAAATCAATAATCGAGCAGGCTTTGTAGGGCGAATTGAAATTGATCGGCAGGATGATGCCAAACATATAAGATATGCCATACGCCATGTCCGAATAAGCCGAGAAATCAAAGTACAACTGAAACGTATAGGCGAGAGCACCACACCAGGCTTCCAGACTGGTCAGTTGGGCATGGCCGATATCAAATACGGGCGCCACGAAGCGCGCCACGCCGTCGGCCAGGATCACCTTTTTGAACAGCCCAATAGCAAAAAATGTCATGCCCACCACCAGCCGTCCTGGCACAAAAACATGCGACGCGGCCCGATCGAACTGGGGCATCATGTCCTTGTGATGCAAAATCGGGCCGGCGATTAGATGCGGGAAATACGTCACAAACAAGCCGTAGTTTTCCGGCTTGTATTCACTCACTTTTGCAGCATGGCAATCGACGAGATAGGCAATCTGGGTAAAGGTAAAGAACGATATGCCGATCGGCAAGACAATTCCGGGCGGTTTCAAGTCCGCGCCGGTGAGCCAGCCGAGGTTGACGACAATGAAGTCCAGATATTTGAAGATGCCCAGCAAGCCCAGATTGAATATCAGCCCAAGGATCAATGCCAGCTTGGCGCGATGCGCTTGATGCGCTTCCTTTTCCCGGGAGATCCATTGGCCCATCCCATAGTTCGTGGCAATGGAACCCAGCAGCAAAGGGAGATAGGCGATATCCCAATAGGCGTAGAAGGCCAGTGAAGCCAAAAACAGGAAAACAACAGACAGACGCAGGGAGTATTTGGATAGGACGAAATACCCAAGCAAGGCGAGAGGTAGAAAGATCAGAAAAAACGAGAATGTATTAAATAGCATTGGCGCTTAGTACCAGCAGGAAACCGGATTCAATTCCTGCGAAACCAAATGCGCCCTGACCTCCTTATGCGCCATTCAGACTAGCGCAACCCTGCCTGCAGTGCCTTGCACCCCGATCATATACCGGCATATTGGTAGAGAGAATAGCGGCCCCCCGGTATTTATTGATATTTCCTTAATACATGACAACCATTAAGGATCTGATGCGTTGTATCTCCAAGAGCGATATTGGAGAATGTTGTTATGGCACAAAAGCGGTTGAGCGAAGCAACAAAGAAGCGATTGAAGGCGGGTCGGATGCTG
>SXGT01276055.1_pt1 | contig 17755 bp, 17 predicted proteins | sample 3176221 | NCBI WGS metagenome assembly SXGT01 (sample SAMN11356862, study PRJNA531348) | freshwater metagenome | isolation source: freshwater sample F1-120 | place: China: Fuxian Lake, Yuxi | collected 2017-12-25
GAAGGCGGAACCCCTGTTCGCCGGGCCGCCGGTTGCACGGGCGACAAGAGGGTCATTGATGGCGGCTGAGCCGAGGCTTGGCAGTAAGCTTTTCTACAAGATCGGAGAGGTCAGTGAGATCGCCAAGCTTCCGGCCTATGTGTTACGCTTCTGGGAATCCCAGTTCGGTTTTCTCAAGCCCAAGAAAAGCCGAGGCCGGCAACGTCTCTATGTGCAGCGTGATATCGAGACCGTTCTGGAGATCAAGCGCCTGCTGTATGACGAGGGGCATACGATCGAGGGCGTGAAGCGATTTTGGGGGCGACGGGGGCGACGGGGAGGGCAACTGGTCTCTCCCCGTGAGGTGGCCAAGCGGTTGAAAGGCACTCTGCAGGGCATCCTCAGAATCATGGATTCCTACGATCGATAATGTGACCGGATTTCAGCCATCGCAGCCATCGTCGCCTCGGCTGGCGCGGCGAATTGACAGCGGATGAGTCGGGGCGTAGCGCAGACTGGTAGCGCACTCGCTTGGGGTGCGAGAGGTCGTGGGTTCAAATCCCGCCGCCCCGACCATACCGAAACATGGTGACGAGGTATGAGTTCCTGACGGCAGTCGCTCATAGCTCATCACGTGTCGCTTATAATTTCCGTCGCATGAAAGCTGCCCCGCGCAGCTTTTTTTGTTCCCGACCGAGCAGCGGCAATGGCGCATGATGAAAATTCTGGTCACGAACGACGATGGCATCGACTCCCCTGGCCTGCATGCCTTGGCCCAGGCCCTGCGCGTCCTGGGGGATGTCTGGGTGGTGGCGCCGGATCGGGAGCGGACAGCCGTGGCTCATGCACTGACCTTGCACAAGCCGCTGCGCCTGAACCGATTGGAACGACACGTCTTCTCCGTCAACGGCACGCCCAGTGATTGCGTGAACCTGGCGCTCAAAAAAGTCCTGCCGGCGCAGCCGGTCCTGATCGTCTCCGGCATCAATCGCGGCGTGAATCTTGGTGATGACGTGACCTATTCGGGCACTGTGTCGGCGGCGCTGGAGGGGACCATCCTGGGCATTCCCTCGATCGCGGTATCGCAGGAATCTGGGCGGGGCGGCGGGACCTTTCGTTTCGACGTTGCCGCAGCCTATGCGGTGCGCGTGGCACGGATTGTCCTGATTCATGGACTGCCGGCCGAAACGTTGGTGAATGTGAACGTGCCGGATCGTCCGAAGAGCCAGGTCAAGGGCGTCAAGGTCACGTCGCTCAGCCGCCGCTGGTTTCACGACCCCATCGTCGAGAAAGTGGACCCACATGGGCGGAAATACTATTGGATCGCCGGGACCAGGGTCTCCTGGGAGCGCCGGAAAGACGCAGACCATGAGGCAGTGCGGCGGGGATTCGTGTCGGTCACGCCCATTCACCTGGACATTACCAACTACGGAGCGCTGGAGCAGCTCCGCCAGTGGGAGCCGATGTTGACGCGCCGAACCGGCCCGAAGGGGACCGTCAAAAAAGGCGCCGGCGCTAAGGTTGCGTTGCGGGGCAGGGACCGGTGCTGAAGGTCTACAACACGCTCTCGGGCAAGAAGGAGGCCTTCGAGCCGCTGGTGCTAGGCGCCGTCCGGATGTATGTCTGCGGCGTGACCGTCTATGACGAATGTCACCTCGGCCACGCGCGCAGCGCACTCGTCTTCGACGTGGTTCGGCGCTACCTCGAACACAGCGGATTCTCCGTCACGTTCGTGAAAAACTTCACGGATGTGGACGACAAGATCATCAAGCGAGCCAATGAGCTCGGCAAACCCTGGCAGGAAATAACGGCGACGTACATCGACGCCTATTACCGCGATATGGGGCGGCTCGGCATCAAGCCGGCGACCGTCGAGCCGAAGGCCACGGAACATATGGCCGAGATCGTCGGGCTGGTCCGGGCGCTGCTCCACAAAGGCATGGCCTATCAAGTGAACGGGGACGTGTATTTTCAGGTCGACCGGTATGAGGCGTATGGCCGGCTCTCGAAGCGAAAACTGGACGACATGCAGGCCGGCGCCCGGGTCGAGGTGGATGAGCGCAAGCGTCATCCGATGGACTTCGCCCTCTGGAAGGGCGCGAAGCCGGGCGAGCCCTCATGGCCCAGCCCCTGGGGCCCCGGTCGGCCCGGCTGGCACATCGAATGTTCGGCCATGGCCATGAAACACCTCGGCGAGACCTTCGACATTCACGGCGGCGGGATGGACCTGATTTTTCCCCATCACGAAAACGAGATCGCGCAGTCCTGTGGCGCGACAGGAACGGAATTCGCGCACTACTGGATTCACAACGGGTTCGTGCAGATCAATCAGGAGAAAATGTCCCAGTCGCTGGGCACCTTCTTCACGATCCGGGAGGTGTTTGAAGAGTGTCGGGGTTGGTGGAAAGTCGTCGATATCCCCAAGCGTGACCAGTTGACCGCCGAGGTGCTGAGATATTTTCTTTTGGCTACCCATTATCGAGGGCCACTGGACTTTTCTGATCAAAGTTTGAAGGAAACTAGGAACGCGGTGGGTGGATTCTATGATTTGTTCATGCGACTGGATGAGTCTGACCTAAGAACAACGGCCGATAAGGAGTTGGCGCAGACGATCGAGAAATGCCGGTCAGCATTTCGTGAGGCAATGGACGATGACTTCAACACGCCAATAGCAATCGCAGGGCTGCAGAGACTGCGGAGCGACGTGAATAAATTGCTCGAACATGGGCTTTCGACTGAGGCGCGAAAGGTCGCCAGAGAGGAATTTAGGTCGCTTGGCAATGTAATCGGGCTGTTCCAGCTGAAGGAGTGGCAATTCAGCACCAGCAAGGTAGGGCCTGGAAGTGCGGCCAGTACTGCGATTGCATTCACTGCGACGTCAGATGCAGTTCCCGACGTCATCATTGAAGAAAAAATTGCTGAGCGGAATGATGCTAGATGCAAGAAAGACTTCAAGAAGGCCGATGAAATCAGAAAGTATTTAGCTGAACGTGGCATTCTCATCGAGGACCGGCCTGATGGCACGACCCGTTGGAAGCGGTGAGCCAGGCGACATCATTTTCGGGCTGCATGCGGTCCGGGAGGCGCTCCGGGCCAAGACCAGGCCGCTGATCCGGCTGGTGGTTGTGCAGCAGGACCGGCAATTCGCCGAGCTGGTCGGGTTGGCCCGTAGCGCAGGGAGTCCCGTCCATGTCGAACCGCGTTCTGCCTTGGACCGTCTGGTGCCGGACGGGAGGCACCAAGGGGCAGTCGGCCTCGTCGCGGCCAAGGCCTATACGGACCAAGCGGATATTCTGGACCATGCGCGGCAGCGGGGCGAACCGCCATTTCTGGTGGTTCTGGACGGGATCGAGGATCCGCACAACCTGGGCGCGATCCTGCGGACGGCGGAGGGCGCCGGCGTGCATGGGGTCTTTCTTCCGGAGCGCCGCTCGGTTGGGCTCACGGGAACGGTGGCGAAAGTCTCGGCCGGCGCGCTGGAACATCTGCGGGTCGGCCGGTCGGGCAACGTCAGTCAATTGCTTGAGGCGCTCAAGGCGGAGGGCGTCTGGGTCTATGCGCTGGATCCTCGCGCCTCCAAGCCCTATACGGATTTGGACTTCCGAGGATCCGTGGCGTTGGTGCTGGGGGGAGAGGGGAAGGGGGTGCGTCCCGGGGTGCTGGAGCATTGCGACGATCGGGCCGCGATCCCGATGCGAGGCCGCGTCGCCTCGTTGAACGTCTCGGCTGCGGCGGCCATTGTCTTGTATGAAGCGGTGCGGCAACGCGGAGAGCGGCGCGGATCGTCGAAGGGGTCTAGCGGAGCTTGATCATGCCTCCCTGGATGGCCGCCTTCAGCAACTGGGCGGTGTTGGAGACGCGCACCTTTTTCATCATGTTGGCGCGATGAGCTTCCACGGTCTTCACGCTGATCTTGAGGCGCTGTCCGATTTCCTTGTTTTTCAAACCGGTCCAAATGAGCTGAAGGATCTCGTGCTCCCGACCGGTCAGGCTCTCGGGACGTTTGCGCGTGACGGGAGGAGCCGCTTGGGGCTTCCGTTTCTTCGGGCGTTTGGTCGTGGTCGACTTCTTGGTTCCCATTGCCGCCAGCTCCTCCTTCCGAGCCAAACCTGATCGATGAGGATAAAAGTAACGAACAATCGACAGGACAAAACGCGTACGCAATAGTAACAGGAGAGGGTCGGCTTGTAAATAGAAATACCGTTCTCGAGACGCGGTCCACGGTCCGTTCCCGACTCTGTCGTCGGATGCGGCAGGCTGCGGATCGCGAGCGGACGGCTCGACGCCGGTCAATTGGGATACCATAACCTATGGGCTCACCCCTGTTTCTCTACGTCACGGTCTGCCTGTTCGGGGCGCTGGTCGGCAGTTTTTTGAATGTCTGCATCCACCGACTCCCGCGTCATGAATCGGTTGTCTGGCCCTCCTCCCACTGTCCGGCCTGTGCCGCGCCGATCGCTCCCTACGATAATCTTCCGATCCTCAGCTTTCTTATCCTCGGGGGACGGTGCCGGGCCTGCCGCGAGCCGATCTCGCTTCGGTATCCCGCCGTCGAGGCGGCGAATGCGGCCGGCTACGGGTTGATCCTCTGGTGGTTTGGCGCCGGGTGGCCTGCGGCGGCTTACGCATTGCTGTTTTCCGCGTTGCTGGTGATCACCGGCATCGATCTGACCCACCAGATCATTCCGGATGCGATTACCTTGCCCGGGATTCCGGTGGGGCTCGTTCTGGCGGCCACGATCCTCCCGATAGGTTTGCTCGACTCGGTTCTTGGCCTGCTGGTGGGCGGAGGCCTCTTGTGGTTCATAGCCTGGGGCAGTCCCTATCTCTTCGGGAAGGAAGGGATGGGCGGGGGCGATATCAAGCTGTTGGCCATGGTCGGCGCTTTTCTGGGCTGGAAACCGACGCTCTTGGCCATTATGGTGGGAGCCATGACCGGCTCACTGGTGGGGATCAGCCTGCTCTCGTTCAAACTCCTCCGGCGCGATCAATATATTCCCTTCGGCCCCTTCCTGGCCTTCGGCGCGCTGGTTGCCCTGTTCTTTCACCAGGATATTTTCGCCTGGTATGAAACGGTGCTGATTGGCGCACGCTAGGCGCTCGAAGTCCCGTGCCCGCTGAGTACTTTCCCCCTGTATCCAACCAGAACGGGTCCGGTATCCGATCGGCCATTCGGACCGAGGTCCAACGGACCTTTGGCGCAGCCGTTCCGTGGGCATCAACCGTTTCATCAATCCTCAGAATTTTATACAAGCATCAGTTAATCCTGGCTCTTGCCGGACTTTCCGGCTGATCCTCCTGCAGACCTCCTCCACAGGTCCCGTTCCGGCACGAGTTTTGGAATGGACTCCGGCAGGTTCGGCAGGGAAGCGAAGAGCCCAAATCGAGGAGGATGCCATGGCGAGAAACGAACGAGGAGTCAGCCTGGTTGAACTGATTGTGGTCCTCGGGCTGGCTGGATTGCTGGCGGGCCTCGTCGGAGTCAGTGCGGTGGCGGCCGCGGCTCGCTACCAGGGCAAGGCCGTGGCGACCGAGCTGGCGGCGGAACTGCGCGCGGCACGTTACTTGGCGTTGGTGCGGCGGGAGCGGGTGCGGGTCGTCTTCGAGCCCGAGCGGATGCAGATCCGGACGGAACCGGCGGATCGGCCGAACGAGACGATCCGGCAATATGACTACCAAGGGAAGGGCATCGTATTCGAGCGCCTGTCCAACGGCCCGTCCTTGGTGTTTTATCCCAGCGGGCGGGCGGCGACCCCCACGACCATCATCTTTCGCAACAGGCAGATGGAGCGGTGGCATCTCACCGTGAGCCTGACGGGACGGGTGTCGCTCCTGTAAGGGGTGTGACGATGACGGGAATGGACGAAAGAGGGTTCAGCCTAATCGAGGTGATGCTGGCGATGGTGATTCTGGCCTTTGCGGTGGTCGGCGTGATGGGCATGCACCAATGGGGAGAGCAAGGCATGCAATACGGAGCCAACGGGACCAGGGCACTGGCCATGGCGGAATCCCGGCTGGAGGCCAAACGGACGATGCCCTGGGAAGCCCTGCTCCATGACGACCTGGATGCCGACGGAATGACGGAGATCACGATGCAGGATGACGGGGAGGGGGCGGATGAGCAGGCGGGCGACGGGATCTACACGGCGTTATCCGAGGCCCACGACATCCGGCTGGTCTGGACGGTCCAGCCGGATCGCCCCGGAACGCTTCGGGAGGCAGGATCGGCGGTGCTGCTGGTGCATGCCAGCTTCCCGGACGGACAGGGGCGGCGGCACGACATTAGCCTCGGGACCCTACGGGCGAACCCGAACTATGCGGGCCTGAGGTGAGCCATGACCAGTCCCCTGCTTTGCGACAACCGGGGCGTCTGCCTGGCCGAGTTGATGATCGCGCTGACGGCCGGAGCCGTGGTGCTGGCTGCCGCGGTCCAGAGCTTGACGCACTTTGAGCGGCGGCTTTCCGCGCAGCAAGGAGCGATGGGCCGTCACCAGGACCTGCGGATCGGGCTCTCCGTCATCGGGGACGAGTTGCGTCTGGCGGATGCCGGATCGTCCGGGACGTTCTTGTTGACGGCGAATCAGCAAGAGGTGGCGTTTCTGGCGAACCTTGAGGGAGATACGGCCATCCTCGCTGAGGCGGCGCATCCGGGCCAGCAAGAACTGCGTGTGGATGGGGCCGCCGACTGGACGAAGGGCAAACGCATCGTCGTGTGTGCGGAGGACGACTGTGCGGAGACCCGCTTGGCTCGCGATGGGCAACGGAGATCGCTGTCCGTGAGCCAGCCCCTGGATCGAGCCTTCCCGGCCGGCAGCACGGTGTGGCAGGCCAGCTATCTGCGCTACTACCTGGGCAAGGACCGAGAGGGGAGGCCGGCCTTGATGCGCCAGGTGGACGGGGGGGCGAATCCCCTGATCGGTGAGGTTTCATCGTTGCGGTTTCGCTACTTAAACAAGGAAGGGAAGCCGACGGGGGACTTGGCCCGTGTGGCCAGGGTTCGCGTGGAGTTAGGGGTCGGCGGGGAGCGCCGGCTCATCATCAAGGAAGTCGGGTTGCGTGCGATCTGAGAGGAGGCGTCTTATGGGAGAGCTCACCGGAAAGTCCGCCCGTTTCTTTTTTCGGACGGATGTTGATTCGACGCGATTCTTCGGGCGTGAGCAGGGCGCCGCCCTCGTCGGCTCGGTCCTGGCAGTCTTGATCCTGTCCATGGTGGGAACGGTCTCCGTCAACCTGGCCGTTCAGGAGATCGAAAGCGTACAAGGGATGAGGGACGCGGCCATCGCCGGGCATCTAGCGGAGGCAGGGGCCGATCTGGTGATGACTTGGTTTCACGATTCTGCGGCAAGGCCAGTCGGAGCAGGCGACCTGTTCAAGAAGCGATACGACCGGCCGGACAGCGGCCCCTCCTTTTTCGATGCGCAGGGACGGTCCCAGTTCACTGGCACGGCCGATCGTCCGGATCTTTTGCTGGACGCCGCGCGCGCCGAGGATAATCGACTTTTGAATGATCCGGCATCGGGGTGGTTCCGAGGATTGAGTGGGTTGGGAGCGGTCCGAAAGCTGAAAGTCTACGGCCCCTCTCGCCCCGATCTGCTCTGCACGGTGGCGGTGACGGCGTCGGCGGGGAAGTTGACGAAGACCCTGGCGTTCCAGCTGGCGGCCAGCGGCCTGCCGCCGCTCAGGTCGGCGGTCGAAGTCGGTGTGACCGGCGAGCCGCAGGTCGCGGATAGCCCCTTGCCTCTCTGGGTCCATTGGGGCGAGGTGCAGGTCAAGGGAGACGTCCACTTGCCCAACCGCAAAGAGATTCCGGCCAAGACGCAACTGGCCTCCTTGTCCGGATTGTCCTATGCGGACATGCCGCGCCGGGAAGACCGCTGGCTGGAGATCAGGGTCGGCGGGGAAGCCTTCTTTCCCCCTCCTGCGCCGGGCGCCGTCAAGCCGCCGGAACCGGTGCCGTCGAATGTCCTGCCCAGGCAAGATCCTCAGCCGGGATTGCGCCTGGATCGCTGGGACTATGAACGAATGAAGAAACAGGCGCGCCGGCATGGGACTTACTATGTCATGGATCGGCAGGGCCTGCTCTATCGCAACGGCACAGTTGAGCCGGGGGCCGGCCTCAGGCCGGAGGAACTGTTCGGCTCCGAGTCCGGTGGCGACCATCCGGGGCTCGTCTTCATCGATACCATGGATGGCCGTCAACCGGAGCCGACCAACCTGGGAACCCTGTCGCTGGAAGCCGAGTACCTGGAAGGGGTCTTCTTCATCAATGCCCATCTTCAACTCAAACCAAAAGGAAGCGGTCGTCCAGTGTCGGCCTTCAGTCCTCCTGCCGGAAGCCCGGCTGATCCGGACTGGTCGCACACGCGCGTGCCGGTTCAATTGACCGGGATTCATCTCAACGGGGTGCTCTATGCGGCAGGGGATGTCGTGGTCGAAGGGCATCCGAGGATCTATGGCGCGCTCGTCGCCGGCGGAAAATTGATGGCCGCCTCCGCATCTTCAGGGCCAGTCGAACTCTGGTATAACCATGAGCTCGCCGACGGGTTGGTGAAGGGAATGCCCCTCATTTCGTTGGTGCCTGGATCTTTCCAGGAACTGTTCTGACCGTCCTTGCCGGAGGAATTCCACCAGACCGACAGCTTCTATCCTTCCTGAGCCCCTTCGACGTTGGACCATAGAGGGGCCCTCGTGCCAAAAATTGTCAAATCTTTGCATTCCAGCCGACAGAGGTGTACCCTTTTTCGGTGCAATTTGGATTTGATAATCAAGAGGTTAGATGAAATTCTCCTGTCTGTGGAAAGGGGCATGGCACTTGCTCATTTCTCCCTCGGTCTTCACGGGTTTACCGGTGAGGCGATGCGGAATGGGACCCAGGTCAGAGCAGGGATTTACGCTCATCGAGGTGATGACCGTCGTGGCCATCATGGCTTTGGCGACCGCCATCGCTATCCCCAGCTATCAGGCCTGGTATGCCAAGGCCAAACTCAAGTCAGCCTTGCTTGAGTTGAGCAGCAATATGAACATGGCGCGGTCGGTGGCCAGGAATCGCAATCAGACCATCACGGTGACGGTGGCCCTCACAAATGGCCGGGTCATGGCCACCTATACGGCTCCGACCAGTACCTCGGCGGCCTGCCTGGCGGATGCGAAGGCCTGCGCGATGGAAACGCAAGTTATGCCGACCGAAGTGACGGCGATCGGGGGCACCACGCAGTTTCAATTCAACTCCCTGGGGTTGCGGGTGGGCGGGGGAACGGCCAACCAGGCGCTCCAGCTCATGGACCGGGCCGGACTCACCTATGAGATCCAGGTCACACCGGCGGGAAGAATCCGCTGGTGTACGACGTCGCCCTGTACCTGAGCAGAGCCAGCAAGGAAACGCGGGATCCGATGAGATGCGCGGGTAAGCGGCAGGGACTGCAGGAGCGCGGCTTCACGCTGTTGGAAGCCATGCTGGCCCTTTCGATTCTCTCGGTCGGGCTGCTGGCGACGGCGGCCATGCAGGACATGGCGTTGCGCGGCAACGTGGATGCCAACGAATTGGGGTTCGCCACGAGTTTGGCGACGGAAATGGCCGAGCGCATCCGCTACAACGTGAAAAACGTGACGGCCTACAGCAACATCGATACGTCGAACAGCGCGACCAGGCCGGCAAGCACACAAACCATGGCCCGAGGCGATTACGATCAGTGGCAGACGCGGCTGGCCGCCACGACGCAGTTGAGGAACGCCAGGGGACAGGTGACGGTCACCGCGTCGGGTCCGACGAACTTGAACCAGAGTCTGGTGGCCGTGCAGGTTACCTGGAGCGGCAAGGTGCTCAATCATTCCGTGACCCTGAACACCGTCCTCGTCGCGGATGCGCTATGACAAACCGCCGACCGAGACATAGGCAACCATGGCTCTCGATCAAGGACTGTCGGGTCGAGCGAGGCGCCACATTGGTCGAGCTGATGTTCGGCATCGCCATTTCGATGATCGTCGTGGCCGCCGGATATACGGTGATGGCCTCGGGCGAGAAGACTGCCACGATCAACGACCAGACGGTGGAGCTGCAACAGAACGGGCGGATTGCGATCGAGCTGATCTCGCAGGACCTCAAGGCGGCCGGATTCGGCATGAACGGAACCATCGGCACCTGCAACAACGCGGTTGTTCCGGCGGACAACAAGCCGACGGGGGCGGACACGGGATCGGACTCGTTTTCCGTGGCCGTGCCGACCAATCTGTCGACTCTGGCTGCGGCGGCCACGGGCACCGTCAGCACGATCACCCTGGTGAGCGGCGCGGTGGCGGCCATGGCTCCAGACGGGTTCGGCACCGGCTCCACGATCTCGGTCGGGGGCGTCCATACGAGTATGGTGAGCGCAATTTCCGGGGACATCCTGACGCTTCAAACCGCGATTGGTGCGCCGCGGGTGTACGGAATAGGGACGCAGGTCTATTGGTTGCGGTGCCTCACCTATGACATTGCGACCACGACGGCGGCCTGTTCGGGGTTGGCACCCTGTCTGCGGCGCGGGGGGGTGCCGATTGCGGAAGGGATTGAAGATGTGCAAATGGCCTATGCCTGCGACGGCTGCACCGGAACCGGGGTGCCGGATGGGGTGGTGGATGATCAAAACGCCTCCGGAACCTTCGATGCGTCGGATTTTATCTCCAACAGCGCCTGGACGACGTCTCCAATGACCCCGGACACGATCCGGCTTGTGCGGGTCACGGTCGTGGCCCGGCAAACGCGCAGCGACCCGGACTGGAAGGGCACCTCTCCCACAACGGTGGAAGATCATAATCCGACGAGCGACAGTGGGTATAGTTTGGCCAACTATTCCCAAATCCGTCGGCGCATCGTCACACGGACGGTCCAGCTCCGGAACGTGGGGCTGGCATCATGAGCCGACAAGGATCAATCAAGGGCTATGGCCGTTGCATAATGAAACAGCGGGACTCGGAACGGGGCATCGCCCTGGTGACGGTCATGCTGCTCCTGATGATCATGACGATGGTCGGGATCATGTCCATCACGGTGACTGGTGTGGGGAATCGCATGGCTTGGTTCGGGCGGACCGGCGAGTCGGGGAGTAGCGCGGCCGAGGCCTGTGTGCATACGGCGGTCAAGATCATCCAGCAAACGATCGACGAGGGTTCGCTCCCCGCCGCATTTTTGGACAATGCGAACCCCGCGGGGCCTGTCCCGCAGAGCAATAGCGCCACGTTGCAGTCCGAGATCATCGGCGCTTCCGACAACAATAGCGATTCGTCCGCCTCTGCGCCGAATACCTTGACCACCGTGGACAACTTTACCGTTCGGGGTGATATCGATCGGCTCTACGCGGTTCCGAAGGCCGGAGGGGCGCTGCAATTCGCCGGAGGTTATGAAGGGATGGCCGGCGGGGCCGGCGGCGGCGGGGTGGATATCTATTATCGGATCGACTGTACGGCCGCCAATGCGGCGACCAGCACGACGAGCCGGATCACGGCGGTCTATGCGTGTTCAGCGACCGGCGAGTCCTGCCAGAAAAAGATATAGGAGGAGGCAAACGATGGGCAGGCGAAATCTGCGCAAGGGCTGTTGGAATGCGGGAGCGAGCGGGGCAGGGCTTGTCATCTTCCTGTGCGCGTCCAGCCTCGACTTCTCGGGCAGCACCCGATCTTTGGCTGAGATGAGCAGTCCGCAACCCAGAACCGGATTCCAGTCCGGCCAGGTCACCGGGAAACGGGGCTCTTCCATCCAGATCAACCAACGGGAGTACCTCTTGGACAAAGAGGTGACCGTGAAAGACGATGAGGATCGTCCGCGCGAGTTGAAAGATATCAACGAAGGGGCCGAGGTGTTGTTTCACCTGAAGCGTGACCGCATCGACCAGTTAGTCTTGATCCTGCCGAAGTGAAGGAACATGGGTGAACGCGAACACGATCGCGGGCAGGACTTCTAGGAGGTAGGCGAGTATGGAACGCAAAATGATCGCAGGCGTCGCAGGCATGCTGGTGATGCTCGGAGCGTTGCTCCAGCCGGTCGAGACACGAGCGCAGGCGATGGCCGATTATACGGCCTCGCCCCCCTTCATCAGCAACGTGGTGCCCCCCAATATCCTGCTCATTCTGGACAATTCGGGCAGCATGAACCAGGCGGCCTATCAGACCGCGTTCGACACGACCAAGACCTATTTTGGATTGTTCGATCCCTACGAATGTTACACCTATGGAAGCAACAAGTTTCAACCGGACACGGCAGCCAACCCGACGACCTTGGGAACTTGCGGCACCTCCTATCCCTGGAGCGGCAATCTGCTCAACTATACCACAATGCGCCGCATCGATATCGTCAAGTGGGTCATGATGGGGGGGACCTGCTCGGTCGGGGGCCGGTCTACGCTCGGGGTTTGCCGGCAATTGATGGGGCAGAACACCTTCGACAATAGCGCCTGCTGTGCCGATCAAACTGTCTCGGTCACGGTGGCTCAAGCCACGGGGCGTATGCCGTCCGCGAATATTCCTTCCTCTGGAAATGTGTATTTCCATAACATGGGCAGCATTTCCTCGCTGAAGGGCAGTATCTACGTCGATAATGACAGTACTCAGCCCAGCTCCAGCTCCACGGACTCGGATTCATATACGGAGACCACCTGGCAGATTCAAGTCGACATTCTGCAGGACGCTTCCGGCATCATCCAGCAAGTCGGGTCCAAGGCCCGTTTCGGGCTGATGGAGTTCAAGGGCGCGGGGGACGGAGGCAAGGTCCTGACCGACATAGGCGGCAACACGACCAGCATGATCACAGCGATCGAGAGCACCACCCCCTCCACCTGGACCCCGCTGGCGGAATCCCTGTACGAGGCCACAAGGTACTTTGCCCAGGTCGCGCCGGCCTATACCAATAGCGACTTTTCATACAACGTCACGACGAAGGATCCCTTTTATTTCCAGAGTCCGGCCTGGGCGGACGCCTCTCAATACGTGACCTGCTGCAAAAGTTTCGTAATCATCTTCACCGACGGAGAGCCGACGCAGGATCTCAACATTCCTTCGGCGCTCCAGGACTATAATCACGCCACCCACGGAACCCACTGCACGGGTGCGACGACGGCGGACACCTGTTCGGGACACAAGACGAATTACGCCAGCAACGGCAGCCACTATTTGGACGAGGTCGCCTACTATGCGCATATCAATGACTTGCGCCAGACGACGCTCCCGGTCCTCAACGAAGCAGGTAAAGACTTGGCGGGAAATCAGAACCTGACGGTGTATACGTTTTACGCGTTCGGCCAAGCCATCGGCAGGGAGATTCTCCAGTCGGCGGCCAAGGCCGGCGGGTTCGAGGACCGCAACGGCAACAATCTGCCCGATCTGACCGAAGAATGGGACAAAGTCAACAATACCACCGGCGCGGCAGGGGCCGACGGTATCCCGGATACCTATTATGAATCGGCCAACGCCGACGAGTTGCAGGACCGTCTGCTGGCGGCCATCACGAGCATTCTCCAGCGGAGCGCCTCCGGCACCTCCGTCTCGGTGTTGGCGTCTTCGTCCACCGGCGATGGCGCTCTCTACCAGGCCTATTTTTTCCCCAGCACCTTCGAAGGGCTGAACGAGATCAAGTGGACGGGCTATGCGCAAGGCCTGTTCATCGATGAATTCGGGAACCTGCGAGAGGATACGGACGGAGACGCCAAGCTCATTTATGCCAACGACTACATTATCCAGACCCGCTATGACACGGTCAGCGGCGATGTCAAGTTGGATCGATTCAAGGATCTCGATGGCGACGGCAAGGCCGACACGACGACCGCTTTCGAAACGGTCACGCTGAAGGAAACCAAGGCCATCTGGGAGGCGGGGAAACAGTTGGCGCTGAAGGACGCAGCCGACCGGAAGATATTGACCTGGGTGGACAGCGACAACGACGGATTCGTGGATGTCGGCGAACAGATCGCCTTCACCACAGCCAATGCGACGACGCTGAGTCCGTACCTCAGAGCCAGCGCGACGGCGCCCTACACGGCGAGCAATATCATTGAGTTCATCCGTGGTGTGCAAGTGTCAGAAATGCGTGACCGCCAGTTGCAGGTTCCGTCCGGCAGCGGAACCTATAAGGTCTGGAAATTTGGAGACCCGATCCACAGTACCCCCACCGTGGTGGCGTCGCCGAGAGAACGATATGATGTGATCTACGGAGACACGAGCTATACGGCCTTCCTTCAGAAATACAGGAATCGCCGGCAAGTGGCCTACGTGGGGGCCAATGACGGTATGCTCCACGCCTTCAATGCGGGATTTTACCATCGAGGCGACGATAGCACGACGTCCAGCGTGACGGAACGCGGCTATTTCACGAAAAACGCCACGGATAACAGCAGCGGGGCCGCTTTGGGCGACGAACTCTGGGGCTTTGTGCCCTACCAGCTTCTGCCGCATCTCAAATGGCTGACCCAAACCGATTACACCCATGTCTATTATGTGGACTTGAAACCGAAGGCCACGGACGTCCGCATCTTCAACGATGATGCGACCCATCCCGGCGGATGGGGCACGATCCTGATCGGCGGATTCCGGATGGGCGGAAGTTGCGGGGCCTGCGTGGCAAGCACGGGCGGGCCGCCGATGCAGGTGACGGCCGACTTCACCGGCAGCGGCACGTCCACGACCCGAACTTTTTATACCGCCTATTTCGTGCTGGACATCACCGATCCGGAGCAGGACCCGGTCTTGCTCTGGTCCTTCAGCCAGTCCGATCTTGGCCTGTCCACGAACTATCCGACGATCCTGCGTGTGAAACCGGCTTGCAGCGGGGACAATTGCGAGATCGACAATACCAATGCCAAGTGGTTCATGCTGGTCGGATCCGGCGTGACCGGGTATGATGGAAGCAGCGCCCAGACGAGCAAGTTTTTTGCCGTCGATCTCAAGACCGGACCCGTCGATGCGAGCAGCGGGATCAGTCTGGTGACGACCTTTACGACCAGCGACTCGAATTCGTTTTTCGGCGACCTCATCAGCCTCGACGCGCAATTGGATTATCGCGCGGATGTGGCCTATGCCGGGAATGTCATCACGTCGACCAGCCCGAAATGGATCGGCAAGCTGTATCGGCTGACGACCAACGGTGGAAACGTGGACCCCAGCACATGGGGAATACTCAACGGGTCCAACCGGGCGCCGACCGTGCTGTTGAGCACGTTTCCATCGGACAACAGTCTTAAGGTGGGGCCGATCACTGCCGCGCCCACGGTCGCAGCGGACGATGTCAACAATATCTGGGTCTATTTCGGGAGCGGACGATTTTACGCCGTGGCCGATAAGACCAATACCGACACCCAGTACTTCTTCGGGGTGAAGGATCCGGTCGCGACAGGAGGCTGCACGGAATCCAGCGTGACGAGTTGTGCGAAAAACAATCTTCTAAATGTGTCCAATATCACGGTGTGCTCGACCTGCGCTACCGGAACGACCCAGGTTACGGGCCTTTCGGGTGTCACCACGTTCGACGGGCTCCAAGCCAAGATCGAGGGGACATCCTCTGCGCCGGGCATGGACGGCTGGTACTCAACGTTGCCGGCCTCGGGTGAACGGGACGTGAGCACCCCGATCATCATCGGAGGAACGGTATTCTTCCCGACCTTTACGCCGACCAGCGATGTGTGCAGCTCGTCCGGCACCGGCTCCCTCTACGCGCTCTTCTACAAGACCGGCTCCGCCTACAAGGCGTCGATCATCGGGACGGAGACCGTCGGGAGCAACGTCAACGTAAAACGCTCGATGTCGCTGGGAACCGGGTTGTCGTCGCAAATGGCGGTGCACATCGGGGCCCAGGGAAGCGGCGATGCCGGGTCTTCCGGCGGGGGGGGAAGTTCCGGGCGGGTGAGCCTGATCGGCCAATCCAGCAGCGGCGCCATGACCAAGATATCGGCCAGTCCGGCCTTGACGTCCTGGAGCCGGGTGATCTCCTGGATCAACCAGCGGGACTAGCGCGAGTGGTGGGGTGTCAGGCGTCAGGCGTGAGGCGTAGAAGGACCCTGAGGGTTCTTCGCGCCTTGCGCCCCGCGTCGCTGGTGCTTGTCGGCTCAACCATCTTCCTCGGCTGCTCCTCCGAATCGTCCCCGCCCAGCGCTCCCGCCCCGGTGTCTTCTGCCGCAGCCCATCCGGCCGGCGCCGGGGGCCCCAACCATCCTCCGGTCATCCGTGCCGTGAAATTGATGCCGGAGCCGATCCTGTCCGGCGAGCCGGTGCAGGCGCAGGTGGACGCGGAGGACCAGGACGGCGATGCGATCCTGTTTCGCCACCAATGGTTTGCCAACGGGGAGCCGATCGTCGGTGCTGCCGGTTCCACGTTCTTGCCGGCGATGCTGAAGCGGGGCGATCGACTGGCTGTGGAATCGGTCCCGTCCGACGGCAAATCCGAGGGGGCTCCCGTCCGCAGTCAGCCCGTGACCATGCCCAACAGCCCGCCGGAAGCCACCCGGTTGACGCTGGGACCGAGCCCCGCACATATCGGGGACCGGGTGAACGTCGAAGCCGAAGGCAAGGATCAGGACGGGGACGCGATCACCTACGGCTATCGCTGGTACCGAAACAATGTGCCGGTGGAGGGGGGAAGGGGCGACCAGCCCAGTCTGGACACCACCGGCTTTGCGCGGGGGGACGTGATTCTGGTGGACGTGACCCCGCAGGACGGAATCGAGAAGGGCCGGACATTTCGATCGCCTCCGCTCACGATCGTGAACAACCAGCCGACGATCACCTCCACGCCGCCGTCGGCGCTGAAGGAGGGGCGGTTCGAGTATGCGGTGACCGCTGTCGATCAAGAAGGCGATCCCTTGACCTATAACCTCGAGGCCGCGCCGCCCGGCATGACCATCGACAAGGCGACCGGCAGGATTCTGTGGCAAGTGCCCCCCGGGACCAAGGGCATGCAACGGGTCCGCGTGGTGGTGCGCGACAATCACGAAGGCCAGGGGTTTCAGGAGTTCGAACTGGACATGAGTCCCGCCTCTTAGCCCGCATTATTCATGAAAGCTTCTATTCCAACCGCCGATCCGCCGCTGCGACAAGCCTGGCCGCGTCAAGTCAGCGGCCAGGCGGGCGGGCTCGCCGCTTGGTCGGTCAACATCCTGTTGAAGGATGCCTCCCTTCCTTGCGGCTCCACGCGCCCGTCTCGCCAGGCGTCTCAGCGGTTTCATTACGAACCCTCATGAATAATGTGGGCTAGCCCGCCTTGTCTCCCTCTTCGACCCTCTGCTAGAATGCAGCCCGTAGGCTCGTAGGATTGGCTTCTTGGTTCAATGAATCGACGCTTTCGGAGGATTCCGCAACCGAGTCCGCATGCGTAAGCTCAAGCTGCGAGAAGGCACCAATACCGCCAGCCTGTTCGGTTCGCGCGATCTGCACTTGAAGATGATCGAAAGCGACCTGGGGGTGCAGCTGTCGGCCCGAGGCGACGAGCTGATTCTGACCGGCTCCCAGGAGGCGGTCCGAAAAGCCGAACGCCTCGTGATCGAGCTGGCGGCGTTGACCGCCGAGGGCTACGAGCTCAAGGCCGAGGACGTGGCCGTGGCCCTCAAGGCGTCGCGCGGACCGGGGGAGGCCCCGCTCAAGGAGTTGCTCCTCAGCTCCGTTCCCATCGCCACCGCCAAACGCTTTGTCGCGCCCAAGTCGGCGGCGCAAAAAGCCTACCCGGAGGCGATTCAGACCTACGACATCGTCATCGGCATCGGCCCGGCCGGGACCGGAAAAACCTATTTGGCCATGGCCATGGCGGTGGCCGCGTTGACGCGCA
>SXGT01520675.1_pt1 | contig 17754 bp, 15 predicted proteins | sample 3176221 | NCBI WGS metagenome assembly SXGT01 (sample SAMN11356862, study PRJNA531348) | freshwater metagenome | isolation source: freshwater sample F1-120 | place: China: Fuxian Lake, Yuxi | collected 2017-12-25
ATTAACAGGGCTATCAAAGGACTCAAATGGCAGGCTTACGGCTACAAAGACATGGATTATTTCAAACTTAAAATCCTCCAAAAATGCGGTTACCTAAACTATCGAAATCTCACTCTCACCCACTTTTAAGGGAAAGAGACGACCCTTTGTCTAAGCCATTGACACCTGCTTAAAAAAGCATCGTTTTTCACGATTGAATACAAGTAAAAAATCATTACTTTCAACACCTTAATAAGGGCACGGCAGTTGCAGTATACAAAGTGTGACCGATTAAATTTATGAACTACACAACTCTAAAACTACTTCTTCTGGTGAATTTTATTCTGCTTTTACCATGGACTTTAAAAGCTGAATCAACCCCTGAGATTAAATTTAATAAACTTAGAGAAATGTACTCTTTCTATTATTTGCCTTTCAATATTCACTTTAAAATTGGAGCTCAAGTAGACGATGTTTTTCCTGTCGTTTCAGATAATTTAGGAGCCTTATCTAAGGTAGTAAATCCAGAGGATATAAAAAAGATTGAAAAAGAGTGGCAGGCGGTCCGAGAAACATGGAAAAAGAAGTCCTTATTCTTATCAACCCCTGTAGAAACTGGGAAAAAAGTAAAAATTTCACAACACCTAATCAGCCATAAAATCGGAATCAACCGAAGCGCTATCGATAATTTAAGTTTTGCCAACAAATTAATTCTTCAACAAAGCTTACAGGAAAAATCCCCTGAAGTGCAGGCTAATGTCACTCAATTATTCTTCTTGAAATCTTTCATGGAAGAAAGTGACAAAAAAAACTTCAACTTTTTTATTTTCTCCCCTAGCTGGTGTGCTAGTTCTCAAGAGTACAGAGCAATTTTCGAAACCTATTTTAAAAAATTCTCAAATCCTAACCTAACTCTTCATTCCGTAGTTATTGAAGATCCCCAGGAAAACATTTTTGACTCAAAGGTCTTTAAAGAATTATTTCCTCATACTAAAGCCTACTCACATGAAATAGTTCCTCGCTTTTTAGCTTTTGAACACAAAGATGGAAAAGCCATCTTATATGAAGAGGGTGAAGCTTTAGCCGTCCTTTATGAAAATTACTTTAAAAAGCATCAAGGCTTTTTAAACAAACTCGTGACCAGTTTACTACCAGAAATAGTGAACCTAAATAAAAACTCCTTATTCTCTCCCTCGATCGCAAATCTCCCAAAAGAGACAGAATAGCCTTCGTAGATAAGTAAGTCTGTGCTTCCAAAGTGCTCGATATTTTTTTTCAGTTATTGAGTCAAAAGACCCAAAGGAAAACGAACTTTAGCTAAAACTGCAGCTTTATTTGAATTAAAAGGGGCCATTAATCCCTCTATACCTACAAGACTCCACCCTAGACCAATACCTGTGAGCAAGATCTCATTTTGTGTGGATAAAACTTTTCCCTGCACCCACAATCCAGAAGAAATATTGAGCCACTCCCCCTCAATTCCGCCACCAAAACCAAAATCGGAAAACTTTCCAAGATCAATACCTAAGGACATAACAGTCGTATCCTGCATCCATAAATTACCAATTCTCATTCGAGAAAAAACCAGAGAATCTTCTCTTTTAAGTGAAATGCCCAAATCCAGATCAAGATCCCATGAATTTTTTGAAGGCATTAAAGTGCCCTGACTAACAGGGTTAGTAAGAGCAGCTTGAAGTGACAAGGTTAATAGAAATCCTAAAAACAGAATTTTATAATTATTCTTCATAAAAAAATCCCCTCGTTATTTCTGTGTTTTACACGATAACGAGGGGAAAAGAAAATTTTATGGGTTTTCATTATCTCGGCAACCGGTCAAACCACTGGTTGTGGCTTTACAAACATAGGCTTTTCTTAAAGCACCATATAGAAAGTGATCATTACGTAAGACGACTACATAGTCTTTACCCACTGAGGTAGCCATACCATAGGTACATCCAGTCATTGAAACTACGCTAGCCAAAAGACCTGTCAAAACAATCAATTTAAGAAAATGTTTCATGAGCTAGCTCCTTAGTTGCCCCAAGAATGTTAATAGGAGTTTTAATTTTAACATAACCTATCTTTATGCGCTACAAACTTTAAATGCAGGCATCTTTTCCATCTCTTTTCTAAAACGAGTAAAAAAGAAAAATTTATGGACTTTCATCATTTCGGCATCCAGTCAAACCACTGGTTGTGGCTTTACAAACATAGGCTTTTCTTAAAGCCCCAAATAGAAAGCCATCCTGACGTAATACGACTACATAGTCTTTGCCCACTGAGGTAGCCATACCATAGGCACATCCTGTCATTGAAACTACGCTAGCCAAAAGACATGTCAAAACCATCAATTTTAAAAAACGTTTCATGAGATCGCTCCTTAGTTGCCACACAAATGTTAATAGGAGTTTTAATTTTAACAAAACCTATCTTTATGCGCTACAAACTTTAAATGAAGAAACTTTATAGATAAAACCTTTCGCCGCGTAACGTCACCCTTAATTCAAACCCTTAAAACTTAAAAAATATTAACTCTCGGATTAAAAGGCTCCGACTTAATCTTCTCCGCAGCTTCCAAATAGGATTGAGGCATCTCTTTTGGAATCTTAATTTGAATTTCAACAAATTGGTCCCCTTTTTGACCGTTCTTTGTTGAACGAATCCCTTTATTCGACAACTTCAATCTCTGCCCACTTGAGACCCCTCGCGGAATTTTCAAATGAACATTCCCAGTTAGAGTCGGAACTTCAACCTCAGTTCCCAAAACCACTTCCGAAAATGTCACTGGCAATTTGAGAATAATGTCGTTTTTCTCCCGAATGAAAAAGGGATGAGATAAAATTTCTATATTTAAAATAAGATCTCCATTGCCCCCCCCCAGGGTCCCTTTTTCTCCCTGTCCTAATAGCTTAATTTTAGTTCCGGAGTCGACCCCTTCAGGAATTTTTACAGCCAACTTTTTCCCATCTTCTACTTCAATGAGCTTCTCTCCCCCTTGAGCAGCCTCAATAAGGGAAATTAACAATTTAGCCTCACGATCCTGACCTCTCTGAGGAAATCCTCTTCCAAAAGGCCCTGCCCCCCCTCTACGTCGATTGGTACGTCCTCCTCCCAACCCTCCAGAGTTGAAAATCTCTTCAAAAAGGTCCCCTAGCCCCAAATCGGTAAAGTCCTGTGGCCCCATTCCAGGCCCCCCGCCCCAACCCGCTCCCCCAGCTCCTCGTGCTCTCTGAGCAAATGGATTGGCCCCCAGGGCTCTCATTTGATCATATTGCTGACGCTTCTTAGAATCCTTTAAAACCTCATAAGCTAAATTAACCTCTTTAAATTTTTGCTCCGCAACTTTGTCATTCGGATTCACATCTGGATGGTATTTTTTAGCGAACCTCAAAAAAGCTTTTCGAATTTCAGACTCATTAGCAGTCTTTTTCACTCCTAAAACCTCATAAAGATCTTTATCCATATCTAGCCTCACACTCGTCTTCTAAACTCTGCACAACTTTATTGCTTCTTAAAAAACTTTTTTTTACTCTAAGGACATGCAAACAATTAATACACTTTTTACACTTACTTATATATTAATCACGATTATCATTCCGACAAGGGATGAAGCAGAAAAACCGAATATCGCAAAGACCTATTCCTCATTAAACAGTGAAAAATAGCCTCCCATAATAAAGAGCAAAAAAAGAGAAAGGGTTTCTTCTTTTTAAGAAGAAACCCCTTAAATTTGGCTGTAGGGTATGTTTTTTTGTTAATCTAGCTGTTTAACTAATGTTGAATTCTAAGTTGCGTCTGTATTTGATTATCAAGATGCTAATTCTAAGTTGTTTTCTAGTTGTTTATCCCTGCCATTTCTTTTATATCGGGTTTATCTCTCTTGCTATTTAGATAATGCAGGGGATATGCCACTGAATATCAAGCTCAATAAGGCCTGAAATTAGAATCACAGATGTCACAATTCCAACACCCCATCGCTCTTAAAAAAATAACCTATTAATTTTAAATACTTTCAATGTCGCAAAAGCTCACACTAAATTGAAGGCTAAGTGAATACAATTAGATCAGTAGCTAAGGTGTACAAATAAATGACAAGTTAACCTCGGAATTCAAGGTAAGCAGAAAGTCCAAAGTCATGAAATCCAATATAGGTACGATTAAAGGAAAAACCATAGAAGCCTTTAAGAACCAAATTAACCATTTGGCTTATCTCAATAGCATATCCCGCTCCGACCTTTAACCACACCCCGCTGAAATCGGAAGCAGAGGGAGGTTCGTCAATTGGAAAATCTGCAATGCCGACACCTAGGGAGTACTGAAGAGCTCCAAAAAATCTAAAGTCCCTATAGAGATACTCAAACACTCCAGCAATATCAACTAAACGTGCAGTACCCGATTTAACTAAGTTAGCCTCAACTGTATTTTGGCTTCCTGAAAGTTGAGTACCTCCAACCTCTAAACCCAGCGTCAACTCTCGATTCAAAAAGAAATTTATGAATCCCCCCCCCTGAAGACCCATCCCTTGAAATAAAGCCTCCTCATAACTAGAGGATAAGATCCCGTAGTTACCTCCACCGTAGATCCCATAAACAAAACTTGACTCCCTTTTTAAAACGGCCATTTCATCTTCGGGAATTCGTCTTTTTTTATTTAAACTCTTCTCTTTTTTTGAACTAACTTTTTTGCTTTTTTTACTCTCGTTATCCTCTTTATTATCTTCAATCACATTACTTTTTATAGCTCTCTCATCAATCCAACCTTGCTCGATCCCATTTACCAGTTCGACCTCAATCTTCACCCAATTCCCACTGACTTCACCTAACATACTCAAAAGGGTTCCCTTAGGAAGCCTTCCGATAATTTCCGCATCCTCTTGAGGGCCACGTAATAAATTGGTTTCAGTCGCTAACTCAGCAGCACTGCCTCCGAAAAACTCTTCCGCCAAGATAGGACTACAATTTAAAACAAGAACAAAAATTAGAATTAAATTCGAGAGAACTTGGCTACGAATTCGATGTGTCGAGTATGAGGAAACATATCGATAGGCTGAAGCTCTTCGAAATGAAATTGGTCTTTTAAGCACTGCACATCTTGAGAGAAGCTTTGAACTGAGCATGAGATGTAGATAATACTTTTAAGTTGTTTATGTAATAAATGGGTCAAGGCCCCCGATAGACCGCTCCGCGGGGGATCCACTATAAGTGTATCATAGTGGCCCTTAAACTCAGATGGTAATTTTCTAGCAGTCGAATGGCCTACCACATCACAAATAAAAGCAGTTGAGGATTTTTCAGAACTCAATCCAAGCTTCTCTCTTTTCCATTTAGCCTGTGAAATAACTGACTCATTAGAATCGATGGCAATGATATTTTTCACTAAATTCTGATAGGCAAAGGTAAGATTCCCATCTCCACAAAATAATTCTAAAACCTTTTTAGACTGGGATCTGCCTACATAGTCTGCTACGCATTTTTGCAACCTGGAATTCTGTTCTTCATTGATCTGTTTAAAGCCCTCGATTCCATGAGCTGCATTTGTTACCTGTTTTACTTCTCCACTCTCAGCAATATAAAGTTCTATTTTTTGAGTCTGTTCCTGTTTTGAAATTCCGGAGGCTCTAAGTTTCTTAATAGCTTCATTAAGCATGGGTTTAGCAATCTTACACTCTTCAATGTCCACTAAATCGTGACTCTTCTTTTTAAAAAAACCCAAACTTCCACTACCCATTCTTAACTGAATTCTATTTCTATAGTTAAGTGACTGCTCAGCTCCTATTATCGGCAATATTTTTTGGGGAGTTAGAGTTCCCCTCTCCATCGCGTGTTCTATAACTTTCTGTTTTCCTTTAAGTTGATCAGCGTAATTCCAATGAAGCCAATCACATCCACCACATTGTTGAAAATAGGCACAAGGGGGTTCGACTCGTTCTAAAGAAGGGGTAATAACTTCCACCAGATCACACTCAAAATATTTTTTATCCTGAGAACGAACTAAAACTTTAACCTTATCTCCAGGAAGAGCTCTGGGAACAAAATAAATATTGCCATCAGAATCGACACCCACCCCTTCACCCAAGACACTGATTCTAGAAATTTCAATAATTTTATTCACTAGTACCCACCTTACACATCTCTATTACCTTGAAAGCTATCGCTTGTGGAGATGGAACTTTTAAACGATCCTCTTCCTCATTAGATATTAAAAACTCACAGCCCCACGACTCAAGCACCAATTGATATTTCGTAAAAAGAGGATGCTCTTTTAAAGACAAGTTCATAGTAGGAATAAATAACAACGCCCCCCTTTTTCCTATCTGGCTCGAAATTAAAAGTGTGACCCCATTATCTGCTAAACCCAAAGCACTTTTTGAAATGGTATTTAGTGTTGCGGGCACAACTACTACTAAATCGTAATTTTCTAAATGTTCAACTTGAGCTTGAACTTCCGTTATCACCGGTTTTCCGCTTGCCCATTCAACCGGCAACTCAGTCATGAATTTAAGCACATCGGGAGTATAGAAGGCTGTAATATTGGCCTCGTGTCGCCTTAACTCTCTAATAATCTTAACGCTTTCGACACTGGCGATTCCACCACAAATAGCCACGGCGATTGTTTTATCTTTTAAGGCCTGAGACTTTGTTTTGACGCCTCGATCTTTTATTTTTGGCACCGAACAAGCCTTTATTTTATGGTTTTTTTTCATTTTTCTGTAGCTATTAGCCCCCACCTTTAAAGGATATAAAAATAAATCTCAATCTCTTTTTCCATTTTGATGCGGTTGGGGGAAAAGCGGCCCTTGGCGAAGCTTTCCTATTGTGACAGTCTTAGGGTTGTGCTAATACAGTCCACTCGCAGGTTTTTGAATAGATGTAGCTATAAGAAGGAGTACTTATGGGAGAAATTGTCCTTTACGCAAAAAAAAGTTGTACACAGTGTAAAAAGGCCAACGCGTTTTTAAATAAAAAGGGCGTTCATTACCAAGTAAAGGACATCGTGCATGAGCCACCCCCACGCTCTCTTCTTGAAAAAGTAATCAAAGCTGAAAACATTTATGCAAGCTTGAATCAGCGAAGCACGACTTATAAAGACAACCAACTCGGAAAAAGAAGAACCACTAAAAATGAAGCTATTCGTTTAATGCTTAAAGATCCCAATTTGATTAAACGACCTCTCATCATCAGAGATAACAAAGCTTATCAAGGTTTTGATGAGAAAAGCCTATTGGATTTTGTGACTCTTCAGGCTGCATTAGCGGCACCTGCAGTTGTAGTCCCTTCTGAAAATTCCGAGTCAATCTAATCTCATTAATTTAGAAATTAAAATAAAAGGAGCCTTTTTAAGGCTCCTTTTATTTTATATATTCATCCTCTTACAATCTTTTCTGCCTATTTTTTTTACAGTCTCAACTTAAGGTCTACAGATGGCTAACTCGATTGCGTTATTCAAGAGTATTCGACTTGAGAACAAAGGCTAAACTCTCGGTATCTTCATTGCACTCTTATTTAATCATAAAGGATAAGAGGGCATGGAAAATCTTAAAAAAGTCATTTTAAACCAAATAGATTATTTTCACTGGGAAGAACTAGATTCTCAGACCTACAAATTGCTCTACTATGATAACAAAGGTGAACGTAATGAAAGAACCATTTCTAAAACATTACTAGATAAGGCATTAAAAATATTTGATGGAAAAACTCATCTAATTAAGCGAACCAGTGGAGCCTACAGCCTCGCAACTCCATCTCAGCTTTTAATTTATCACAATCCTAATTTAGCTCCTTCTGCGCCTTTAAGCCTGGAATCTTTGAAAGTTAACGCTAAGTTTATTGATCTTGATAGAGACAAAAATGGAGCCATTACAAATAACAAACTTGTTGTCTATTTTAAAAATGTTCATCCCTCAATGTTTAGAACTATGGAAGACAAGCAAGACCCTTTCAAAAACCAATATTGGCTGGACTTAGGTCATCAAATTATTCCCATTACGGTTTTCGATTTTTTTAGAGATGACAAAGAAATGATTAAGGCTCTTTTTGTAAAGACCGAGGCTCTAAAACTCATTTCAAATCAAACAAAAGGGCAAAAAGAAGCACTCACGATCTATGCAGCTCCCGAAGCTGTACTCCGCGTTTCTCTACCTGAGGAGTCACAAGCGGTAATTGAACAACATACGATGACTCGATCCCTTACTAAACAAAACTTAAAACTCGAAATTCCAGAATTCCTTCGCTTTGGCCCTCCTCAACTTATTCCCACAGGCTCCCCCATGGATGTCCTCACTCACTATTTGAGAGTCTGTCACGACCCCCATTCTATAGCGATAAAGCAGTCATTTCTTTCGGTACTAGAAAAGCCTCATTCGGAGAGCAACTCTTGTTTAATGCCCTTTGGAGTATTCGAGAGAGCTTAAACCCCGATCTCATTTTTAATTTCTCTTAATCTTTCCATAGGTTATCCCTAAACCCACTAGATTTTAATGGTTTCTGGTGGCAATTTAGTTTATAAATCCCCCCCTATGATTACTTGTGAGAATCTTTCCCTCAGTTTTGGTGGAAGAAAATTATTTGAAGATGTTACTTTAAAGTTTGTGCCCGGGAACTGCTATGGGGTTATCGGAGCCAATGGAGCCGGGAAATCCACTTTCCTAAAAGTCCTGTCAGGTGTCATTGCCCCCACCCACGGAACTATCTCTATCACTCCGAGAGAAAGAATCGCGACTCTGAAACAAGACCACTTCATGTTTGATGAGGAAGAGGTTCTTCGTACCGTGATGATGGGGCACAATGAACTCATGGAAGTCATTAAAGAACGTGAAGCTATCTATGCAAAAGAGGACTTTACTGAAGAGGATGGCGATAAAGCTTCAGATCTTGAAACTCGTTTCACTGATCTAGAAGGTTGGGAAGCCGAATCCAACGCTGCAATATTACTTTCTGGATTAGGAATCTCCACGGACCTTCATAATAAAAAAATGCGAGAACTTGTCGATGGGGATAAGGTTAAGGTACTTCTTGCTCAAGTTCTTTTTGGAAAACCAGATATTTTGTTGCTAGATGAACCTACTAACCATTTGGATATTGATGCTATCGAGTGGCTTGAAGATTTCATCATGGCTTTTGAAAAAACTGTTATCGTTGTATCCCATGATCGCCACTTTCTAAACACCGTCTGCACCCACATGACCGATATCGATTTTGGCAAGATTACTTTATTCACAGGAAACTACGATTTTTGGTACGAATCAAGTCAACTAGCTCAGCGAATGCTTGAAGATAAAAACAAAAAGCTTGAAGAGAAGGTTCAGGATTTAAAAGCCTTCATCACTCGTTTCAGCGCTAACAAATCAAAATCTCGCCAAGCCACTTCACGCAGAAAACTATTGGACAAACTTACTCTAAATGATATCCGCCCCTCCTCGAGAAAATACCCCTTTTTCGGCTTCAAACCTAATCGGGAACCGGGCGATCAGATCTTAAAATGCGATAACTTATCCAAAACAGTCGATGGAGCTCTTTTCTTTAAGCAGGGTCATTTAACTGTGGATAAGGGTAATCGTATTTGTATCGTAGGAGAGAATGAGCTTGCTGTTTCAACTTTTTACAAAATTGTCGCAGGTGAACTAAAACCTGATACAGGTGACTATGCCTGGGGAATTACCACCTCTCAGGCCTATTTCCCCAAAGATAATGCCCTTTACTTTAACGACAAAAACACAACCCTTATTGATTGGATTCGCCAGTATTCGGAAGAAAAGGCTGAGACTTTCGTTCGCGGATTCTTAGGACGATTCCTTTTCTCTGGTGAGGATGCCACAAAAAAAGTAGGTGTCCTTTCAGGCGGAGAAAAGGTTCGATGCCTATTTGGAAAGATCGTTCTTACAGGAGCTAATATTCTGCTCCTAGATGGCCCCACTAATCACTTGGATCTTGAATCCATTACCTCTCTTAACAGTGCTTTAATGAGATTCCAGGGTGTCATTTTATTCTCTTCACATGATCACGAATTCAATCAAAGTTTAGCTAATCGAGTCGTCGAGATCACAGAGAATGGATTTGTTGATTATAGAATGACCTACGACGAATACTTAACTGAGAAAAAGAAGAAAAAATCTAAATAGCAGCTGTGATCAGTTGAGATACTATCGGCTGACTCGCCGATTCACCTTCAGAGATCCAAGAGACCTCTATAGCACTAACCAGTTAAATCAACTGACCGCGATTGTGAGGTTCACGGTAAAACCTAAACTTAACCTCCTGTTTTTTTATTGCTTTTAGTATCGCTTCAGGATGTCGCTCACATTCCAAGACCGTTTTCCAAGATGTGATCTGCCTTCCAATATGAAGATCACTATTCGCAATTTTAGGTAATGAACTATTTAATACCTCGGGAAAAAGTCGATCCCCACTGGCCACTTCCCAGGCGTCAAAAACATTGCTTAACTCTTCTCGTCGATTCCACAGATGATAAGTTTGTTTCTCTAGTTTTCCAGAAGCCACTGGATGGGCTGCAATGGAAACAGCCCCTTCATCTCGAATGGTCTTCGCAATTTCAGCAACATCCCCATCCGCACTAATATATTTATTAATTCCCAGAGCTAAAATATGAGCTGAGCGATGATTCGAAATAGAGTTCTTTGAGAGTTCGACACCTGGAATCACAACCATCCGATACATCTTCCAAGCTCGTTCTGCCTCACTTTTTAAAATTTCTAAATAGAGCGGAAAAATAGCGGTAGTAAGGCATAAACCTAGATGGCTTGCAGCTTTCCCAATTAGAGTGTGACTTTCCCCCACATGATCAGTAATCGCAATAGAGCCAAACCCCCGCTGTCCGTAAAGATCGATGAGTTCTGGAATTGTCAGTTTTCCATCACTGAAATTAGAATGAACATGAAAATCGGCTAACATCATGGATAAAGCGTAACCTAGAACTGTTTGAAGTTTGTTAGGGGCGGGTAAGGCTTCGGTCAAGAATTAGTGCTATAAGTACGGCTTTTGATCAAATCCTTAACGCAGAGATAAGGGGCTGTTTTCACCTTGATGAGTATAGATCTGATGAAACTTATAAAACAATCCACGTTTTTTAATTAAACTATGATAACTCCCCCACTCAACGAGTCTCCCCTGTTCCATAACAAGAATTGAATCACAAGACTGTAGGGTGGAGAGGCGATGAGCGATCACAATAGAGGTTCTACCTTTCAAGCCTTCTCGAATGGCAGACAACAGGTATCTTTCCGAAATCGGATCCACACTTGCAGTCGCTTCATCCAAAATCAGAACCCGTGGATTAAACACCCAGGTACGAGTAAAAGCGAGTAACTGCCTCTCCCCCAACGATAAATTGCTTCCCGCTTCAGCTAAGATCATCTCCAAAGCACCACGATTTTTAATTAGCTCCCAGAATCTTGTCTTTTTGCACTGCTCTTCCAGATAAGAGTCATCCCAACCTTTTTTACCCAACGTTAAATTATCTCTGATGGTGCCGCTAAATAGATAGACCTCTTGCTGAATCACTCCAATCTGTCGTCGAAGATCTAATCGATTCCAATCATTTAAATTTCTTCCACCAAATAGAATCTCTCCACTCTGGGGCTGGTAAAATCTCATCAACAACCGAATGATCGTTGATTTTCCACTGCCTGTAGCCCCTACGATCGCAAGAGATTTACCCGTTTCAACAGAAAAGCTAACGGAATCTAAAGCCAATGAATCTCGTCCTGAATAATGAAATGAAATACCATTGAATCTAATTGAGGTATCCACTAACAGCTCTTGTATTGACTCTTCCCCTTTATCAGTTTGAGACTCGTTAGGTTCTTCAAGAAGAGAAACCACACGTTCAGCCGCTACCATCGCAGACAAAAAGGTATTGTACTTTTCCACTAAATCCCGAATCGGTTGAAATAAATTCCTAATATAAGCAAAAAAAGTTACTAAAACTCCGAGAGTAATTCTGCCCTCAATAGCCCAGTATCCCCCCACTCCCATAAGACTAGCCATGGCGATTCCGTTTAGAATATTAGCGTAGGGTTGAACAGAGGCGTATATCTTAAGGGAGTTTAATTGCGCATCCATATGACGTTCAACAATGCCATGGAATTTATTTAACCTCGGTTCTTCAGCTCCTAAACGCTGAATTGTGCTGATAACCCCTATGTTTTCACCTAGAAATGAATTTACTTCAGCCAATCGAGCTCTGACCACTTTGTAACCCTTACTTAATTTGCTGCCGAATCTCCAAATAGTCCAAAAAACAATCGGAAAAGTTACAAGAACAACTAAGGCTAAAGCCCAATCCATCCAAAGCATTGAAACTATACTGCCTAAAATAATCATGACATCTAAAATCAAAACAGAAATAGAGGCCGTAAACAGTTCACTCAAAGACTTAATGTCGTTAATAACCCGAGTTAAGATTCGTCCAGTAGGATGAGAATCAAAATAGAAAATAGGCAAGGCGTGAATTTTCTCAAAAACCATCAAACGTAAATCATGAATAACTTTCTGACCCGTTCTTTGAATAACAAGCCCCTGGATCGTCTCTGTAATAGCCCTAAGAACAACTACAATTAAAAATCCAAATCCAACCTTAATAAGCCCTTGGCGGTTGCCCTCTGAAGAGATGGCTAAATCCACCCCTTTACCCAACAGTACTGGAGTTAAAATTTCGCAAAGAGTAGAGCCCAACACCAAACAAATACCGAGCGCAAATTCCCACTGCCTAGGCTTCAGCACAGGGGATAAGATCTCAACAACCTCCTTGAGGCCTCTTTTTTGAACACTCACTTTCTTCACAAAGGAACCTCCGGATCTATCAATCCCAATCGCTCCCGATCCAATTCTCTCTCGCTTTGGCTCCATAATTGCCGATAAAGCGGACTCACTTGAAGGAGATGGGTGTGATTCCCTCTTTCAACAATGCTTCCTTCGTCAAAAACCCAAACTTCATCCATCCGAGGCATGACTGATAAACGATGAGATGAAAATAGAACCGTGAGCTGTTCAAAATTCTCAAAAAAAGAATCTATAATTCTATTTTCAATCTCAACATCAACCGCAGAAAAGCAATCATCAAGCAATAAGACTTCAGGCTCTCGCAAAAAGGCCCGAACCAATGCCAGTCTCTGTTTTTGTCCCCCAGAAAGGTTAATTCCTCGTTCTCCTAAAACCGTGTTATATGCTTGCGGAAACTGTGAAATTTCAGTTGAAATTTGAGCCACCTCTGCAAATTTCTTGATTTGTTCCAGAGAAAACTCTTTCAGCCCCAACCCCATATTTACACTAATACTTTCACTAAAAAGAAAAATGCTTTGCTCAACCATAGCTATTTTTTTTCTTAACTGGTCAAGCGGAATGCTTGTAATATCTCTACCTTCAAAAAATAAAGAGCCTGGCTGGGGCTCGTAGAGCCTAAGCCATAGATTTAAAAATGTACTCTTTCCAGAACCTACTCGGCCTACCAAGCCTATTTTCTGTCCCCTGTTAACTCGGAAATTTTCAATACCTATCGCAAATGAATGTTTTTTCGTCCAATCAGAATAGTGAAAATCCAATTTTTTAATTTCTAATACCTTTTCGGAACCCGAAGGATTTTCCGAGGGGGCACAAAGTACACTTGCGACCTCTGGATAATTTAACACCTCATCAATTCTCCTCTGAGCTGCAAAGCCCTCGCGATGCATTGTAACAGCCCATCCGATCGCCTCCATAGGCCAGGACAACTGAACCACAAATCGTTGAAAAGCCACAAATGTACCCACCGTAATAGCACCACTTAAAACATCAAACCCTCCCAACAAAAGGATCAAAAAAGTTCCTAAATTGGTTAAAAGCCCAAGAGAGGGGGAAAAGAAAGCTTCCCACTTGGCAAGTTTGAATCCATAGACCTGATATCCCTCGCTTAAACTTCGAAACCGTTGAAGGGTCTCGTTTTCCAAAACCATGGACCGAATTAATCTAACTCCAATGAAACTCTCTTGGGCAAAACTACTAAGACCCGACATTTTTTTTTGAAGCTCTTCAAACAGTTTATCAATTTGAGATCCAATCTTTTTGGTAATCCATGGAACTAAGGGATAAAAAGCAAAAGCTAAAAGAGAAAGTTTGACTGACAAAAAGAGCATCGGAGGAATAATTAAAATCAGCATTAAAATTGCGTCTGCAGTTACTAAGATGCCTGGCCCCAAAGCCATTCGCACCGATTCTATATCATTGGTAGCCCTAGACATAAGATCCCCGGAGGTAACCCGCTGATGGTATTCTATAGGCAATTTTTGAAGATGCCCGTAGAGCTTTGTTCGAAGTTCTGAGGCCACTAGATGGGAAGTCCCCATGAGATAGATTCGCCACAAATAACGGCCGTAGGACTGTAGAACCATTAAAAATAGATAACCTACAGAGGCCCAAACTAGTTGTCTCACATCTTTAGGGGCAACTGCATCAATCGCAACTTTCACTAGCAGGGGCAACGATACGTTAATTAAATCCACTGCCCCTAGAGTTAAAAGCCCCAGCAAATAACGCCGAGAGTATCGTTTAATGTACCCCCAAAAAGGATATTCTCTGATTTTCTGAAAAATGTTTAAGTTATTCATATTTCAAGCCATTTTATCACAGAGAATCTTCGGGTTACCTTTGACTTTCTTAGATGAGCCCCCATACTTATTACAGAATGTTTCTGCCTATGAAGGGGGCGTCAATGAACTTAAATCAGTTCACCGTTAAAGCTCAAGAATCGGTCGTAGATGCTCAAAGCCTAGCCATTAAAAATAATCACCAAAGTGTCGAACTCGAACACCTGCTCTATACATTATTGAAACAGGATGACAGTCTTGTCACCCAATGTCTTGAAAAAGTTTCGCCCGGATTATCGAAAAAAGCTATCTCTGATATAGAGAAAGAGCTTAATCACAAAGCCCAGGTTCATGGGAATGTTCAAACCTACACCTCTGCTTTACTTCAAAAATTATTTGTTCAATCAGAGGAGGAATCTAAAGCTCTTAAAGATGACTTTATTAGTACAGAGCACCTTTTCTTAGCCCTGTTTTCCTTGAAGGATGGAGCCGCTTCCAATCTTTTTAAATCGTGGAATTTAACTCGAAATAATTTTTTAGAGGCTCTATCCAAGGTGAGAGGTTCACAGCGAGTGACGGATCAAAATCCCGAAGAAAAATATAATGCTCTCGAGAAATACACTCGTGATTTAACCAAATCTGCTATCAATGGGCGATTAGATCCTGTTATTGGAAGAGATAGTGAAATTAGACGGGTCATACAAGTTCTCTCAAGAAGGACCAAAAACAACCCGGTTTTGATCGGAGAACCCGGCGTAGGAAAAACAGCTATTGTCGAGGGGCTAGCTCAGAGAATCATCGCTAAAGACGTTCCTGACAGTCTAAAAGATAAACAACTATTATCTCTAGATTTAGGAGCTCTAGTGGCAGGGGCCAAATTCCGAGGTGAATTTGAGGATCGACTCAAAGCTGTACTGAAAGAGATCACAGAGGCTCAAGGTCGAGTTATTTTATTTATCGATGAGCTTCATACTGTAGTTGGGGCTGGAAAAGCGGAGGGAAGTCTTGATGCCTCTAACATGTTAAAACCTCAACTGGCTCGCGGAGAACTTCGATGTATCGGGGCCACAACTCTCGATGAGTATAGAATGCACATTGAGAAAGACTCGGCCTTGGAACGCAGATTCCAACAGGTATATGTGGGGGAACCTTCTATCGATAACACGATCTCTATTTTAAGAGGTCTTAAAGAAAAATATGAGGTTCACCATAAAATTCGTATTCAGGATTCTGCTTTAGTGGCTGCCGCCAAATTAAGCCATCGTTATATTACAAATCGCCAGCTGCCCGACAAAGCCATAGATCTGATCGATGAAGCCGCATCAAAACTAAAAATTGAGATCGATAGCCTTCCCACCGAAATCGATGAACTGGAAAGAGCCTTGATCCAGTTAGGCGTTGAAAAAGAGGCCCTCAAAAAAGATTCTGACCCCTCAGCTCTAAAAAGAAAAGCTGACATTGAAACTCAGATGCAAGGGTTACAGTCCAAATGCGACACCTTGAAGGTCCAGTGGAAGAGAGAAAAAGATCTCATCTTAAAATCCTCTAAAATTAAAGAGGAGATCGAAAAAACAAAAATCCTTATTGAACGAGCCGAACGAGAGGGAAACTTAGGTAAAGCCGCTGAACTCAAATATGGAACTCTCAATGAGTTAGAGAAAAAACTACAAGTTTCCAATACAACCCTCTCAGAACAATCTTGCGAAAAACGCATGTTAAAAGAGGAGGTCACCGAAGAGGATATAGCCGAGGTTGTAGCCAAGTGGACCGGAATTCCAGTTTCAAAAATGCTGGAATCGGAGAAACAAAAAATTCTTAGAATGGATGAGGAGCTCAGAAAAAGAGTGGTCGGTCAAGATGAGGCCACAACAGCTGTCTGTAATGCTGTTAAGCGAAGTCAAGCTGGGCTTCACGATCCCAAAAAGCCTATCGGAGCTTTTATGTTTTTAGGTCCTACTGGAGTGGGCAAAACTGAGACCGCCAAGGCTTTAGCCCAATTTTTATTTGATGATGAAGCCAATATGGTTCGAATTGACATGAGTGAGTTTATGGAAAAGCACTCAGTATCTCGGCTTGTAGGAGCCCCTCCTGGATACGTGGGATACGAAGAGGGGGGAGTTTTAACTGAAGCGGTGAGACGTCGCCCCTACTCGGTCGTATTATTTGATGAGGTAGAAAAAGCACACCCTGATGTTTTTAATATTCTTCTTCAAGTTCTAGATGATGGAATTCTCACTTCGAGCCAGGGAACTCAAGTGAACTTCAAAAATACGATTATTATTCTTACTTCAAACTTAGGAACCCTATATCTACAAACTGAGGATGAAATTTCCCAGAAAACAAGGGATAAAGTTATGCAGGAGGTCAGAGGCCATTTTCGGCCAGAGTTTTTAAATCGTTTGGATGACATTATACTGTTTCATCCTCTTACAAAACGAGAGATAACGCATATTGTCGACATTCAACTTAGCTCGGTAAAACAGTTGCTCGAAGCAAAAAACCTCAGTATGTTTGTTGACCAATCGGCCAAAGAAATTCTGGCTGAGCGGGGGTATGATCCCATTTATGGGGCCCGCCCTCTTAAGAGGCTTATCACAGAACTCATCCTCAATCCGTTATCTGAGAAGATATTGGCTGGGGATTTTAAAACTGGAGACTCATTACTTGCTGTGGGAAACACTCAGGGAGAAATTGAGTTTCAAAAAGATACCTTAGCCTCTACCAAAGTTGCGCGCAGATAAAGTTTTTTAAGGAGCTAAAATGTCAGACAACTCTACCAAACCCAAATTTAAAGTTTATTTTGTCTACTTAGGGATTGCCCTAACCGCAGCCATTTCAAGTGTTGCGCTCTATGCAGGGGGACAATTTGTTTATCAAAAATTTTCTAAAACTACTTCAGCAACCGTATTAGATAATCCGGCAGCAGCAGATACTAAGCCCGCGGTTTCAAACGGAGAGGCTGGAACTTCCCAACTAAGAAAAACCTCAGAAAGCTTTAGGGCTGTAGCTAAAAAAGTGGGCCCCTCCGTGGTTAATATTAAAGCGACCAAAAGTGCTCCTAAGAAAAATAAAATGAAATTGGACCCTAGAGGACGTAGAGGTATTCCTCCTCCAAATGAAGAGGAAGGAATGCCCCGAGATCCCTTCTTTGATTTTTTTGAAAAATTTGGCAGCCCCTTTCCATTTCAACAAGAGACCCC
>SXGT01365798.1_pt1 | contig 17753 bp, 7 predicted proteins | sample 3176221 | NCBI WGS metagenome assembly SXGT01 (sample SAMN11356862, study PRJNA531348) | freshwater metagenome | isolation source: freshwater sample F1-120 | place: China: Fuxian Lake, Yuxi | collected 2017-12-25
AGAGAAGCCGGGCAAGTCCTCGGCGCGCAGCGCGCCCGGCCCCGGGAGCAATAGTAAGGTTGGTTTTGTGCCATGCAGGCGCCAGGTGGCGGCGGCGGCGGCCTCATAGCGGCCGACGAGGCCGCAGTAGGGCTCGGCGGCGACGTCGACGAAGAGCGGGTTGAGCGTCTCGACGGCGTCGTCAAAGGCGAGGCGGACGCGGCGTCCGGTCCACAGCAGCGTTCCGGCCCGCAGGTCGGCGTCGGGCGGCGGCAGCCCGGCGTCCTGTGCGCCGGCCCGCAGCGCGACGGCCACCTCGATGTCGGTGGCGGCCTCGGCGTCGCGGGCCGCCGGCGCCGCGTGGACGAGCTCCAAGAGCGCCGCAGCCAGCAGCGCGTCGGTCGGCGCAGACCCCACCTGCAGCCGTCGCGCCTCGGACAGCGCGCGAGCGTCGAGCGCTGGGTCGTGCCATGGGATGAGCGCTGGCTGCTCGCCGACGATGACGTGGTGGGCCCGGGCCCGCAGGATCGCCCACTCCAGCTCGGTGAAGGGCGTCTCCTCGAGTCCGGCGCCCGGCAGCGCGCGGTCGAGGCCGCGAAAGGGCGTCGCTGCAGCGGTGACGCGGGCGGGGGCGGGGCGTCGCGGCTTTGAGCTCGCGGTCATGGAGCCAGTCTGCGGCGCGACGGGGCGGGCTCGCAAGCGTTCGCCGACGAACCCGCGATTCGGCGACTCAGGCGCGACGGCGGCCGATGGACAGCGCCCCCCGACCTCGCCATCCTGCCGGCGCGCGCCGATCGCGCCAGGAGCCCCATGGATCTCGCGCACGCACGCAGCCTCGGCGCCGCCGGTCTCTGGCGCGCCATCGTCATCGAGCCCTGGGATCGCATCGATCGCGACAGCGTCGGGCCGCGCGTCGGCCGCCTGAGCGCACGCGAGGCTGCGTTCGTCACCACCATCACCACCGCGCTGATGATGACCTTTCTGCGCTTTGTCGTGATGGACCGCGGCATCCAGTCCGGCGTCGCCGGCGTGATCGTGTCACTCGGCGGCGCGCTGTCGCCGGACCTCGGCGCGACCCTGCTCGACCACCACCGCTTGCTGGTCAACTGCGCGTGGGTCCTCGGCTGCGTCGTCGGCTACACGCTGATCCCGGCCGCGGTGGTGCGCATCGTGTTCGGCATGACGCTCGCCGACTTCTATCTTGCGCCGCGCGACTACTGGCGACACTTGCCGGTCTATGGGCTGCTCTTCTTGCCTGTCGGCGTCTTGATCTTCGTGTTCGCCGGCTCGCCCGACTTCGCAGCGCAGTACCCCTTCTACAAGGACCAGCGCGGGTGGGCCGACCTGCTGGTCTGGGAGGCCGCCTACGGGGTGCAGTTCTTCGCCCTAGAGTTCTTCTTTCGCGGCTTCTTGCTGCGCGGACTCGCCGCCGAGCTGGGCAGCATGGCCGTGCTGGTGATGATGATCCCCTACTGCATGATCCACTTCGGCAAGCCGCTGCCGGAGTGTCTGGGCTCGATCATCGCCGGGCTCGTCCTCGGCGTGTTGGCCATGGACACCCGCAGCATCTGGGGCGGCGTGACCATCCACGTCGCGGTGGCCTGGGGAATGGACTTCGCGGCGCTGTGGCAGAAGGGTGTGCTGGGCCGCCTCGAGTAGTCCGCCAGGGCCTCGGGCGCGCGCTACTAGGGCTTGGCGCCGGCGTTGATCCAGGCCTGCAGCGCGTCGCCGGCCGCCTTCGAGACGCCCGGGGTGTTGTCCGGCATCTTGTCGCCGCAGCCCAGCGGGACGCCTTGCACGAGCTTGGCGACCAGCTTGCTGGCGGCGGCGTCGCCGGGCACCACGAGCTTGCCGCCACAGTGAAAGCCATTGATCACCGTTTGGTAGGCCTGACTCTGGCTGCCATAGCCGCCGTGGCAGCCGCTGCAGCCGTTGCCCTGAATGGCCAGCTTGTAGACCTCGGCCCAGGTCGGCCCGGTGCAGACCGTCGGGCCACCCTTGCAGGTGCCGCCCTGGCAGGCGTCGTTCGGGGTGCAGGGGTCGAGGTCGTCGCAGCCGACACCCTCGGCGGCGTCGGAGGTCACGCAGAGGCCGGTCTTGGCGTCACAGGCGACCTGTTTGCATGGCGCCGGCTTGGGACAGCTGACCAGGCTCGCGGGGTCTATCGCGCACTTGTTCTGCTTGCAGATGAGGCTGCCGTTGCAGAGGTCGCCGTCCTCTTTGGCCACGCAGTCGCCGTCGGACTTGCACTCACAGACGTCGACCCCGGACTTGCAGCCACCGCCGACGCAGGCATCGCCGACGGTGCAGGTTTGGCCGTCGCTGCAGGGGAAGCCATCGCTGATAGCGCCCTGGACGCAGGCGCCCGTCGCCGGCTGGCAGGCCGTCTTGTTGCAGGGGCCGTCGCCGCTGGTGTTGCAGCTGACCACGGACTTGGCGTCGAGCACGCAGGCGCTCTTGCTGCAGAAGAGCATGCCGTTGCAGGCGTTGCCGTCTTCGAAGGCGGCGCAGTCGGCGTCTTTCTTGCACTGGCAGAGGTCGGCGCCGCTCTTGCACTGGCCGGCGTCGCAGCTGTCGGCGATGGTGCAAGGGTCGTTGTCGCTGCAAGGCGTCAGCGTGGGGACCGCCGCCAGCCCGCAGGTGCCGGTGGTCTTGCTGCAAGCGGCCTTGGCGCACGCGGTGTCGCCCTTGGGGTCGCAGAGGACGATGGTCTTGGCGTCGACGACGCAGGCGTTCTGCTGGCAGATCAGCGTGCCATTGCAGGGATCGCCGTCCTCTTTGGCGGCGCAGTCGGCGCCGGACTTGCAGGCGCAGGTGAGGGTGCCGCCGTTGCAAGCGCCGGCGTTGCAGGCCTCGTTGGCGGTGCAGGCGTCGCCGTCATTGCAGGCGGCGCCGTCGGCCGCCGGTCCGCTCTTGCAGGCGCCGGTCTTCGGCTCGCAGGCGACGACCTGGCAAGGGCCGGCCGAGGCGGCGTCGCAGCTCGGGACGCTGGCCGGCACGACCTTGCAGACGTGCGGAAAGGCGAGCTTGTCGCAGGCCAAGGCGCCGTTGCAGGCGTTGCCGTCGTCGAATCCCGCGCAGTCCTTGTCACTCTGGCACTGGCAGACGTCGACGCCGGCGACGCAAGCGCCGCCCTTGCAGGCGTCCTCGAGGGTGCAGGGGGCGCCGTCCTGGCAGGCTGTGCCATTGGGCTTGGCGATGGCGGTGCAGAGGCCGGTGGCGGGGTGGCAGGTGGCCGTCTGACAGACGCCGCTGAGCGCCGGGTCGCAGACGATGGCCGTGCCGGGCGCGACGCCGCAGCGATAGGGAAAGACGCCGAGCTTGCAGACGGGCTTGCCAGCGCAGAGGTCGGCGTCGAGCAGGCAGTCGACGTCTGACGCGCACTCGCAGAGCTGGCTCGCGCCGGGGACGCACACGCCTGCCTTGCAGCGATCGTCGGCGGTGCAGGGATCGCCGTCATCGCAGGCGAGGCCGTCGACTGGGCAGGGGCCGGCGTCAGCCAACGCGAGGTCGGCGCTCGGCTCGCTGATGTCCGTGGCGGCGGCGCTGGCGTCGGACGGCAGCTCAGCCTCGGCCTCGGCGTCGGGTGGTGGCACATCGGCGCTGCCGGCGTCGGGCACGCCAACCGCGTCGATGGCGTCCAGTGCGACCGCTGCGTCGTCGCCGCCGGCGGCGTCGTCGCTGACCTCAGGAGCCTCGCTGCAAGCGCCCAGCGCAGCCAGCAGGAGCGCAAGAGCCAGCGCCAGCGTGACCCGCCGGGGCCCTCGACGCTGGCGCAGGGTGTCCGCCCTCTGCATCAACTCCGCCCACCGCATCATCCCCGACCTCCCCGACATCGCCCGGCGAACACGCTGCCCAAATCCAGCGCGTCGCGCAAATTCGCCAGCATCCGCCGCGCGCTTCGGGGTGCGGCGGCGATGGCCTCGGGCGGTGCAGGCGGCAGTGAGGACTCGAGACCCCACGCGGCGCCTCGGCAGGCGGCGGTCCAGTTGCGGGGCCAGCAGGGCTGCGGCATTTTTGGGGGTGGCGAGGCGTCGGTCTCGCGGCGACGTCGGAGGTGAGCATGCCCTTCCAAGCACCAGCGCAGGCACCAGGGACTCAGCAGAGACCGGGCCAGGCGCGGCCTGGAGGCGGCGGCGGTGGACCAGCTTCGTCGCTGGATTACGCGACAGGACAGCGCTTTCTCAGCCCAGACGGCGGCCGTGCCGGCACGTCGCCCGCACAGGCGAGCCTGCTCCAGGTCGGCAGTGTGGGGCCAGCAGTCACCACCTTGCAGACGCAGCTGACACGCCTCGGCTACCGACCAGGGCCGGTGGACGGCGAGTTTGGGCCCTTGACCAAGTCCGCGGTGGTCCGGCTGCAGCAGGCCAAGGGCCTGCCGGCCGATGGCATCGTCGGACCGCAGACGCGCGGAGTGATCGACGCGGCGGTGGCGGCGGCGCCAACTCCGGCAGGGCCAGCCCAGACGCCGGCCGCGCCGACCCCGAGGCCTGGCGGCGAACCGGGCAATGGCCAGGCGGCGGCGACGAGGCCGCGGCCCAAGATCAAGCCGCCGCAGGTCTCGGCCGGCGCCACCGGTCCAGCGGTCGTCTTGCTGCAGAAGGAGCTCAAGGAGCGCGGCTTCGACCCGGGCGGGATGGACGGCAGCTTCGGCCCCGCCACTTCGGCGGCGGTGCGCGCCTTCCAGCGGGCGAACCAGCTCGACGTCGACGGCGTGGTCGGCGGCTCGACCTGGGAGGCGCTCGGCTACCAGCTCGGCGGCGACTCCCGCGATGTCAACGCGGGGGACCGGGGCGCCCATACGCAGCCAGGCGGCGGTCGGCGCGACGGACCACCGCCGCCGGTGCCGGGCCGCGACGATCCGGACCTCCGCGCGCGCATCATGGCCCACGCCCGCGGCGAGCTCGGACGCAAAGAGGCGGGCTGGAACGGCGGCGACGCCAAGAAGTACCAAGAGTACTTTGGCCGTGGTCGCGAGCCCTGGTGCGCCGACTTCGTCTCGTGGGTCTACACCCAGGCCGGCCTGCCGATGAACAACCCGTACGTGCCGAGCATCGTGGCGCAGCTGAAGAAGGCTGGCCGCTGGCGCACCAGCAGCCCGCGTCCGGGCGACATGGTGATCTTCGACTGGGACGGCGACGGCGTCGGCGACCACATCGGCATCGTCGCTGAGGCGCTGCCAAACGGCCGGGTTCGGACCATCGAGGGCAACACCGGCGACCCGGCGGGCCGCGGCCCCGAGGGTGTGTACGAGCGCTCGCGCGTCCGGTCGACGATCTTGGGCTACGGCGACGCGACCGGCTGAGCCGGGGCCGAGCGCCCCATCCGCTCCAGCACCGCCGGGCGTATTCGAGGCCCAGGCGGCGATGCGGAGGGCGAGCCGCGAGGCGATCGCGGTGGCTGGGGCCCTGCTGCTCCTCAAGTCTCTCGGCTGGTGGTGGAGCGGCAGCGCGGCGCTGTTCGCGTCACTGACCGACAGCGGCCTCGACCTCGTGGCCTCTGGGCTCAACGCCTGGGCGATCGCACGGGCGGTGGCGCCGGCGGACCGCGAGCACCGTCACGGTCACGGCAAGCTGGAGGCGCTGGCGGCGCTGGCGCAGGCCGCGCTGATCTGCGTCGCGGCGCTCATCGCCGGCTGGCAGGGCTGGCTGGCGATCGAGGAGCCGAGCGGCATGGGTCCGGGCGGCGTCGCCATCGCGGTGATGATGGCGTCGCTGCTCGGCACGGCCTGGCTGGTGCGCCGGCAACGCCAGGTCGCCAGCGCCACCGGCTCGCTCGCGATCGCCGCCGACTCGCTGCACTACAGCGGCGACCTTGGCCAAAACGCCGCGGTGCTGATCGGCATCGCCGCCTCGGTCTGGTTGAATCTGGCGTTCGTCGACGGCGCGGTCGGCTTGCTGGTCGCGATCTGGATCGGCCGCGGCGCCCTGACCATCGGCCGAACGGCCGTGGACCAGCTCCTGGACAGCGAGGCCGACGACGCCACCCGCGCCGCGGTCCGGACCTGCCTGCTCGAGCAGCCCGGCGTGCGCGGGGTCCACGACATCCGCAGTCGGCGCAGCGGGCCGCAGCTTCACGCCACCGCCCACCTGGCGGTCGACGGCGCGATGACCGTCGCCGCCGCCCATGAGCTCGCCTCGGCAGCGGAGCGGCGCCTGCTGTCGCGGTTCCCGGGAGGCCACTTCGTACTGCACGTCGACCCCGACGACCTCGACCGCGAGGACCCCTTCGGCGATGATCAGGCCCGCATCGACGCCGGACGCTAGGCCGGAGCGCGCCGGCGCTGAGGCGGGACCGGCGCCTGCGGTCGGCGGCAACTCGAACGGGAGCAGCGATGGCGCGAACCTGGCTGCGCGACGCACGAGGCCAAGCCGCACCCCGGTGGCGGCTGGGGCTGCTGCTGTTGGCGTTGCTGGCTGCCGCGGCGACCCTCGGGCTGCGGCTGACGCAGCGAGCGCCGGTGGCGTTCGTGCCGGTGATGCCGGTCGCGGTGGACGAGCCGCTAGTCGCCTTCGAGGTCTTCGCCAGCGACCTGCCAGAGGTCACAGACTTGCACTTCGTCGACTGGCCGGCGCGCGCCGGCGAGTCCGGGCGGCGGCGCGTCCTGCTGGTGGCGCAGAAGGCAGGCCAGATCGACTGGATCGACGTCGCTACCCGGCAGCGCGGCGTGCTGCTGCGGGCGCAGGTGCGCATCGAGTCGGAGATGGGCCTGCTTGGGCTGGCCTTGAGCCCGGGCTTTCCCAGCGACCGCCGACTCTTCGTCAGCCTAGTCGCACCGGCTGGTGAGGAGCTTCGCCAGACGCAAGTGCGCGTCTACACGGTCCCGCCGAGCTTCGAGGCGCTGCAAGGTGGTGCGGCCGCGGCAGCGGGGCCGATCGTCTTTCACCTCGACCAGCCATACAGCAATCACAACGGCGGTCAGATCGCGTTCGGCCCCGACGGGATGCTCTACGTCGGACTCGGCGACGGCGGGGCAGGCGGCGACCCGCACGACTACGCCCAGAACCCTTCGGAGTTGCTCGGCAAGATGCTGCGTCTCGACGTCCTCAACCCGCCGCTAGGCCGCAGCTACGGTGTCCCCGCCGACAACCCGTTCGTCGCTGCGCCGGGCTATCGCCCCGAGATCTGGGCGCTCGGCCTGCGCAACCCCTGGCGCTTCTCGTTCGACAGCGCCGGCCAGCTCTGGGTCGGCGACGTCGGCCAGAACGAGGTCGAGGAGGTCGATGTCGTCCGCCGCGGCGACAACCTCGGCTGGAACGTCCGCGAGGGGCATGCTTGCTACGACGCCGAGCGCTGCGAGAGCGAGGGTCTGCGGCCGCCGCGGTACGTCGCCGTGCATCCAGACAGCGTCTGCCTGACCGGCGGCTTCGTCTATGAGGGCCGCGCCATCGCCGCCTTGCGCGGCCGCTACGTCTTCTGCGACTACCTGCTGCCGTGGCTGCGGGCGTTGACGACGGAGAGCACGGCCGGCGAGGTCAGCCGCGACGGCGGGCTGCCGGGCAAGGCCACGACCGTCGGCGCCCACGATGGCCTCTGCAGCACGCTGGGTCGCGACCCAGACGGCGAGCTGTGGCTCGGCGACTTTCGCGGTCGCGTGTTGCGGATCGTGCCGAGTACGCCGGTGGGGCCCGCGGCGCCCGTACAACCGCGCGACGACGGCGGCCCGTGAGCGCCGTGGCTCCGGCGGCTCAGGGCGCCTTGCGCACGTAGGTCAGCCAGGTCTTGTGGTTGGGTGGGCAGATCGTCATCGCGCCGCTGGTGTGGACGATCTCCGCCGCGGCACAGGCAGCGGGCGCGCTCATGCCGTGCAAGACCCGGTTGGCGTTGGCTCCGCTGCCATCGCTGCAGCCCCAGCCGGTGCCGCAGGGCGTGGCGGCGAACGACTCGTCGGCGCCGCAGCTCACGGGCTTGCCGTTGACCTGCCAGGTGCCCGGCACTGCGCTCTTGCCGCTCCAAGAGAAGGGCTTGTCGGCGGCGGGCGACACCAACGACTCCGGCCCGTCGACGCTGCAGCGCAGCATCACCTGGCCCTTGGCGCCGTCGGCACCGGTACCGAGCAACGCCTTGACCTCTGGCGCGGTGAAGGCTGTGGTGACGGCGGTCCAGCCGCCGCCGGCGGTCTGGTCGTCGCAGGCCGTCTGCCGCTTGGGGTTCTCGCCGGCGCCATCGACGTCGACCCAGGCGAAGGGGAGCCCTTGGTAGCCTTTGGTCTTGGCGATGGCGGCGCAGGAGAGCCCAGCGGTGCTTGGGCTCGCCCCGGCGAGCTGCTCGCAGGTCTGGGCGTCCAGGCGCAACCGCACGACGCGACGCGACGCGTAGTCGCCGACGGCGAGCGTGCCGTCATCCATGAGCGCGATGCCGAGCGGCTGGTTCAGCCGCGCTTCGTGGCCGAAGCCGAACACCAAAGTCGAATTGCCGGGCTTGCCGACCAGGGTGTGCGCCGATTGGTAGGGCTTGGCGCGGCGGATCACGCCATGGGTTGTGGTGACGACCAAGTCGCCGTCCGGCAGCAGCGCGAGGCCGGTGATGTCATTCATGCCGGGGCCCTGCAAGCCCAAGCCGTCGAAGTGCGAGCCGGAGGTCTGGAATCCACGCCCGAGCGCGAAGTCGAGCGTGCCGTCTGGCAGCATGCGCCGAATGGTCCCAGATGCTTCGCCGATCCAGAGGACGCCGCCCTTGCCGATGGCGATGGCGCCTGGACCGTGGAGGCGCGCCGACGGGGCCTTGCCGTCGACGACGCCGTGGAGCCCGGGACTCCCGGCCACGGTGGTCACCTGACCATCGACGGCGATCTTGCGAATGACGTGATTGGCGGTGTCGGCGACGAAGATGGCGCCGCTCGCCTCCACGGCGATGTCACGCGGCGCCGAGAACTTAGCGCTGAACGCCGGCCCATCGGCGTGGCCCAGGCTGCCCGAACCGGCGATGAGCGTGGTGTTGCCTTGCGGGCTGACCCGTCGGATGCGGTGGTTGTCGCGGTCGGCGACGACGATGTTGCCGAGCGGGTCGCGATCCAGGCCGACGGGGGCCTTGAACCGGGCCGTCGTGCTGTCGCCCTCGACGTAGCCTGCGGTGGAAGCGCCGGCGACGGTCGAGACGATGCCTTCGGCGCTGAGGTGCCGAAGGGTGTGGGCGGACTGGTCAGAGATGTATAGACCGCCCTTGCCGTCCGAGACCAAGCCTGACGGCCCATAGAATGAGGCGGTGGCGGCGGGACCGTTGGCGACGAGGAGGTCGCCTTTGCCAGCCAACGGCGTGATCAGGCCACCTGCCCGGCACGTACCTTGATCGCATTGCGTGCCGCACAGGCCTGCCTTGCCGCAGAGGGTGCCGTCTGGACGCGCTGCGTACGAACAGCCGCCCTTGGCGACATCGCAGCTCGGCTGCTGGCAGGGGCCGCCGTCAGGGCAGACGAGCTCAGCCTTGGCGGCGGTGTTCTTGCAGCCTACCTGCGGGTCACAGACGTCGAGCGTGCAGTCGTTGCCGTCATCGCAGCTCAGGTCGACGCGACGAAGACGGACGATGCGATGGTTCGAGCCCTCTCCCGCCAGCAGCGATCCGTCGGGCAGCATGGCGAGGCCGGCGGTGCCAAGCATGATCGCGCTGGCCCCGGGACCGCCCTTGGACTTGGCATTCGACACGAAGGACGTGCCAGCGATCGACTGCAGACCGTCGCTCTGGGTCCAGCGGCGCACGCGCCAGTTGCCCTGGTCGGTGATAAACACCTCGCCGCCGCTGCCGACCTCCACGTCTTGCGGCTTGTCCAAGCCGCCGCCGAGCAGGCCATGGCCGTCGAGGAAGCCAATGCCCCCGCCGCCCGTCAGGGTGGTGACGGTGCCGTCCTGCAATCGTCGCAGCGTGTGGTCGCCCTCGGAGACAAAGTAGACGGCGCCGCCTGGGCCGACATCGACGCCACACGGTGCGTTGAGGAGCGCCTGAGCGGCCGGGCCGTCGGCCGTACCCACGGTGCTGCCGGCCAGGGTCGTGACCTCTCCGTCTAGGCCGACTCGGCGAAGGCGATAGTTGGCGCTGTCAGCGACGACGATCGACCCATCGCCGAGCACGGACACCCCGCGCGGGTTGTTGAAGCGGGCATCGCTGCCTTTGCCGTCGGCGAAGTTGGGGGTGGGGGTCGGCTTGGCGCCGGCCAGGGTCGTCACGGCGCCGTCGACGCTGATGAGGCGGATCGCGTGGTTGAGTTGGTCGGCCACCACGAGATCGCCGCTCGGCAGGACCTCAACGTCCTGCGGTCCGTTGAAGCGCGCGGCTTGGCGGTCGCCGTCGACATAGCCCGCCACGGTGCCGATGCGCGCGCCAGCCAGCGTCGTCACAAAGCCCTCGGCCTTGATGATGCGCAGGCTGTGGCTGTTGTTGTCGCAGAACACCACTGAGCCGTCGGGGAGCGTCGCCATCCCACGCGGGTAGGAGAGCTGCGCAGAGGCGACGGCGCCGCCGAGCGGAAGCAGCACGCCGTCTTGGATGCCTCCCTCGGTGATGCCGTCGCGGGCGCCGGCGAAGCGACGGACCGTGTAGTTGAGCGCGTCGGCGTGGCACTTGGCGCCTGTGCAGGTGCTCTGGCCGCTGCAGGGGCTGCCGTCGTCGCAGGCGGCGCCGTCTGGACGTTTGGTGGCGGTGCAGCCGACCTTGGCGTCGCAGCCGTCGTCGGTGCAGGCGTTGCCGTCGTCGCAGGTCTTGGTGCCGCCACCCACCGCCTTGCAGGCGCACTCGAGGGCGGCGGGCCCGGCATTGCACGCTCCGGCCTGACAGACGTCGCCGACGGTGCATGGGTCGCCGTCGTCGCAGGCCGAGGCGGCGAAGAGGTGGACGCAGCCCTGGAAGGCGACGCAGCGGTCGATGGTGCAAGGCTTGCCGTCGTCGCAGGCCAGGATCGGGCGCGCGACACGCGCAATGCGGGCGCTGCCGGAGCTGCCGATCAGCAGCGAGCCGTCGGGCAGCACCACCAGCCCAGAGAGCGCCGACAGGGTGGCGTTGGGGCCGAGGCCCGCCGTAAAGGTGCCCAACTTGCGGCCGGCGACGAGGGTGAGGCGGTCGCCGTGGAGGACCGAGAGCACGCCGTTGCCATCACCGATCCAGACACCACCCTCGGCGTCGACGTCGAGCGCGATCGGCTGGTTCACGGCGGAGCCAAGCGGAATGCCACCTGCGTTGGCGTTTGTGCCGCGGCCGGCGACCGTCACCACCATGCCGTCGGCGATCCGGCGCACGTAGGCTTGCCCCCAGTCTGCCACGTAGACCGCCCCGTTCGGCGCACGCGCCAGCGCCCGAGGTTGGTTCAGGCGCGCGTCCACCAACGGGCCGTCGCGCCAGCCAGCCTGGCTACCGACGAGCGTCGAGACCGCGCCGCTGGGTTGCACGATGCGCAGGCGACTGTTCATGCGATCGGCGACGATGGCGCCACCCTGTCCGTCGGCGATCATGTCCTCTGGAGAGTGGAAGCGAGCCACACCGGCCTCTCCGTCGTTGGAGCCGATGGCTCCTTGGCCGGCCAGCGTGCTGACGACGCCGTCGGCGCTCAGCCGCCGAATCCGGTTGTTGAGGCGGTCGCTGATCCAGAGGCTGCCATCGGCGGCGGGCAGCACGGCGGAGGGGTCGTTGAACCGCGCCTCGAACGCCAGGCCATCCTTGTAGCCGGCCCCGAACCAGGGCGACCCGGCGATCGTCGTCACCACGCCATCTGGGCTGCGCTTGCGGACGAGCTGGTTGGGGCCGTCGCCGAACACGACGCTGCCGTCCTGCAGCAGCGCCATGCCCGAGGCCGCCTGGATGCGGTGGATCTGCGGTCCGCCGTCGCGCTTGCCGTTGGTGTCGGCGCCTTCAAGCACCACCTTTCCGGCCGCGAAGCACTCGCCGCCGTTGCAGAAGTGTGTGGTGGTGCAGGGGTCGCCGTCGCCGCAGCTGGAGCCATCGGCGACGGCGACGAAGCTGCAAGCGCCAGTGGACTCGCTGCAGGCATCCTCGCTGCAGTCCTGGTTGTCGTCGCAGACGGGCGTGGCCTTGAGACAGGCACCGCTGGAGGCGTCGCAGCGGTCCTGCGTGCAATGATTGCCATCATCGCAGCTGTGCCGACGCAAGGCGACGCGGCGCAGCAGCAGGTTTCCGGTGTCGACGACGACCAGATCGCCCAAGGCGTCGAGCGCGACATCGGTCGGGCTGGAGAATCGCGCGGCCGCGCCGTTGCCTTCCTGGTAGCCCGCGGTGCTGCCGGCGAGGGTCGTGACCTCGCCGCTCGGCAGGATCAGCCGCAAGCGATGGTTCAACATGTCGGTGACGTAGATCTCGCCGCTGATGGCGACGGCGAGGCCTCGCGGCTGGTTGAACTTGGCGGCGGTGCCTTTGCCGTCGGCGAAGCCTGAGCCAGAGCCTGCCAGGGTGGTGATGGTCCCGTCAGCGGCGACGCGGCGCAGGCGATGGTTGCCGGTGTCGGCGACGACGAGGCCACCTGCCGGGTGGACGGCGACAGCCTGCGGCCCACTGAGCTTGGCGACGCCTTTGGCACCATCGGTGGAACCGAGGTTGGTGCAGCTGCCCGCGAAGGAGCTGACCTCGAGTGACTTGAGGTCAATGGCGCGGATGCAGTGGTTGTCCTTGTCGGCCACGAAGAGCGTACCGCCCTGCGCCGCGAGGCCGGCCGTGACGCGGAACTGCGCCTGCGCTCCCGGTCCGTCCTTGTAGCCGAAGGAAGTGCCAGCGACGTGCGAGACGACGCCGTCAGTGGCGACCTTGCGCACGAGCCACAGAGCGTCGGCGACGTACATCGCGCCATCGTCAGCGACGGCGAGGCCATTGGCGTTGGCGAAGCTGGCCCCGAGGCCGTGGCCGTTTTTGCTGGTGTTCGCGCCGTCGCCGGCGACGGTGGTGACTTGGCTGTCCAGCGCGATGCGGCGAATCTGCCCTCCTGTTTCGGTGATGAAGACGATGGAGCCGTCGAGGCTGCGTGCGACCGCGGCGGGGGTCTCCAGCTGGGCGCGCAGGCGGTGGCCATTGGCCTTTCCGGCGGGGGCCTTGAAGGTGCCGACAAAGGGGCTCACGGCGGCGCCGACGATGGCGCCGCGGCAGACCCCACCGACGCAGGTCTCGCCTTTGGTGCAGGCGTCGCCATCGTTGCAGCCGCCGCCGTCGGCCTTGCCCTGGCACTGCGAGGGATCGATGTTGCAGAGCGCGGACTTGGCGCCGGCGATGCACTTGCCGCCGGTGCAGATGTCGCCGACGGTGCAGGGGTCGTCGTCGAAGCAGCTGGCGCCGTCGCCGACCGCGACGTGCTGGCAGCCGGCTTTGGCGACACACGTGTCGAGGGTGCACGCCGACTTGTCGTCACATTTCGCGTCATTGGTCGTGAACTGGCAGCCGAGGGTCTTCGAGCAGGTGTCCTGCGTGCAGGGCTGGTTGTCGGTGCACAAGCCGTCGGTGGCGACCTGTTGGCAGCCGAGGATCTGGTCGCAGCTGTCGATCGTGCAGGCGACGTTGTCGTTGCAGGCCACCGCGGCCGGCACCTTGGCGTCGAACTCGCAAGCGCCGCTCTTCATGTTGCAGCTGTCGAGAGAGCAGGGGTTGGTGTCGACGCAGACCTTGGGCGACCCGGCGGCGCAAGCGCCTGCCTTGCAGCCATCGCCGAGGGTGCATGCGTTGCCGTCGCTGCAAGTGGCGGAATTCTCGAAGACCAAGCAGCCCTGTTTGGCGACGCAGTAGTCGGTGGTGCAGACGTTGCCGTCGTCGCAGGTCTTGGCCTTGCCGGTCAGGCAGACCTTGCCGCTGCAGGCCTCGCCGACCGTGCAGGCGTCGCCGTCGTCGCAGGGCGCCTTGTTGACCAGGTTGAGGCAGCCGATGGCCTTGTCGCAGGAGTCGTCGGTGCAAGGGTTGCCGTCGTCGCAGGCCTTGGCCTGGTTGATCAGCGGGTTGATGCAGTCATTGCCCTTGCAGACCGTCGCCTCGGTGCAGGGGTCGCCGTCGTCGCAGGGACCATCGAGGTTGGTCAGCAAGATCTCGCACTTGCCGGTCTTGGTCTGGCAGATCGACTTCTGGCAGTCGCTGTCATTGACGTTGGGGCAGGTGATGACCGTCGAGGGCTTGACCTGGCAGCTCCATGGCAGGGCCGCAGTGTCACAGTAGAGCGTGCCGTTGCAGACGTTGCCGTCCTCTTTGCCAGCACAATCGGCGTCCTTGTGGCAGAGGCAGATGTCCGAGCCGGCCTTGCAGGCGCCGTTTTCGCAGAGGTCACCGCTGGTGCAGGGGACACCGTCTTCGCAGATCTTGCCCTGATTGACGAAGGTCGCCGCGCACTTCCCGGTCTTGGCCTGACAGAGCGACTGCAGACACGCCGTGTTGTCAGCGCTCGGGCAGGACACCACCGTCGCGGCGTTGAGCTGGCAGGTGGAGGTCTTGAGGTCGCAGTAGAGGTTGCCGTTGCACAGGTCGCCATCGTCGAATTTCGCGCAGGCCTCGGTGGAGGTGCACTTGCAGGTGTTGGCGTCGTCGACCTTGCAGACGCCCTGGTCGCAGGTGTCGACGGGCGTACATGGGGAACCATCGGCGTCGCATTCGCTGCCATCGGCGACGGGCTTCTGCGCGCAGACGCCGGTCTTTGCCGCGCACGTGTTCTTGGAGCAAGCCGTGTCGTCGACGTTTGGACAGAGCACGATGGTCGCCGGGTTGGCTTGACAGGTGCCGGTCGAGGGCACGCAGTAGAGGGTGCCGTTGCAGAGATCGCCGTCGTCCTTGCCCTGGCAGTCGGCGTCCTTCGTGCAGGCGCAGGTGTTGGTCGCCGCCTTGCACACGCCATCTTCGCAGGCCTCTTGCCCTGGCGTGCAGGGGTTGCCATCGTCGCAGAACCCCTTGTTCGGCGACGCCTTTTGGCCACACAGGCCGGTCTTGGGCGCGCAGAGGTTCTGGCTGCAGGCGGTGTCGTCCACCGTCGGGCAGTAGACGACCGAGGCCGGATTGGGGAGGCAGGTGCCCGTCGCCTTGTTGCAGTAGGGAACGCCGTTGCAGAAGTCGCCGTCGTCCGTGACCAGGCAGTCGGCGTCGACCTGGCAACAGATCGGCTTGCCGCCTGCGCACTTTGCGCCCTGACACGTCTCGCCGCCGGTGCACTTGTCGCCGTCATTGCAGGCGGTGCCATCGGCGAGCGTCGAGAGGCCACACTTGCCGGTGGTCTTGTCACAGGCGTTGAGCAGGCACGGCGTGTTGGCGCTGGGGTCGCAGATCACCACGGTCGCCGGGTTGAGCACGCAGGCGCGGGCGCCATCGGCCTGGAGGGCGCAGTACTGGGCGCCCGCGCAGGCGTTGCCGACCTCGGCGGGCGGGCAGTCGGCGTCCGTCGAGCAAGCGCAGACGTTGGTGCCTCCCTTGCAGGCGCCGCCCTTGCAGGTGTCGTTCTTGGTGCACGAGAGGCCGTCGTCGCAGGGGACGTCGTTGGCGGGCGTCGTCGCGTGCGGCAGGTGTACGCAGGCGCCGCCCTCGCAGTCGTCGATCGTGCAGAGGTCGCCGTCGTCACAGTCCTTGGCCGACTTGGCCTTGCAGACGCCGCCCTGGCAGCTGGCGGTCGGGAAGCAAGCGTCGTCGAGGCTGCACAGCGCGTCGTCGGGCGCCAACGCCACGACACAGCCAAGCTCGCTGTGGCAGACCCAGCGCGTACACGGGTCGGGGTCATCGCCACAGTCAAGCGGCGCGACGCAGGGCTTGCCAGGGCCGACGATCTCGACGCTGCCGTCGTGGGTGGCGCTGCCATCGGTGGTGCCGCCGCCGCCGTCGCCGGCCGTGGTGTCGCTGGCGACGTCCTCGCCAGTGTCGGCGACGCCGGTGTCGGGCGTCGCGCCCGGTTCGACCGTTTCGTCCTCGCCAGCGCAGGCGGCGAGGCACAGCAACAGCGTCGACCACAGCAGCGCCGATGGCCGCGGCGTCGACCGCAGCGTCGTCGACCGCAGCGTCGTCGACCACAGCGTCGTCGATCGCGGCGCGATGGCGCCGACGCGGCTTCTGGATCGGTTGTAAGGACCGAAGGTTGAGTTCATCTCGGTTCCTGCCATCGCCGCCAGTTTGGACGCTGGGTTAGAACGCGAGCGTAGTTGAATACCCCCCTCGCGCGCAACGGCAAACGCTCCGACATCGGGTCCTTGGCCCCCGGCGTCGGCGCGGCGAGGCCCAACGTCGAGCGCAGGCGCGGCACCTACGCAAGGGCGCTGCGCGAGGCACACGCCGGCGACTGGGCGGTGATGCGCCGGCCGCCTTGACAGCGCAACCCTGCACAGGTACGCATGAACCATGAATTGCACGCGCCCTTTCCTTGGCCTACGATCGCTGCCCTGCCTCGCGCTGGTCGTCGGCCTTGCGCTGTTCGGCTGCGATGGGGCCGTGTCGAAAGGGGCGATCGACAGCGGATCCGCTGCGGACGCCGCCGACAGCGGCGGTGCAAGCGTGCCCTCGCTAGGCGACCCGACTTTCGTGGTGCCGTCGGCCGGCTTGCCCGCCGAGGTGACGCTGGGCGCCAGCAACAACAACCTGGACGTCGCCTACCACGCGGGCAGGACGTTCTTGGCGTTTCGCAGCAGCAAGAACCACTTCGCGAGCGACGGCACGGTCCTTTGGGTGGTCAGCAGCGCCGACGAGGTGGTCTGGCGCTACGAGGGGCACTTCGCGCAGGGCACTGACCTCCGCGAGCCGCGCTTCTTCGCCTGGAACGGCCAACTCTGGCTCTACTACGCTGTGCTTGGCAAGGATCCGGCGGACTTCGAGCCACAGGGCAGCGAGGCGGCACGTTGGCTCGGGCCCGGCAGCTGGGAGGGTCCAAAGGACGTGCTGTCGAAGGACTTCATCCCTTGGCGCGTGCGCCTGCTGCCCGACGGCCGACCGGTGATGATCGGCTACCAAGGCGGCGCCAACGTCTACCGGAGCACGGGCGGCGGTCTGCGCATCCAGCTGCTGACAACCGCAGACGGCTGGACCTGGACGCCGCTGGTGACCGAGGGCAAAGGTCTGGATGGCAAGGGGAAGGGCGTCAGCGAGGGTGTGGTGCTCGAAGGGGGCGGCTCGGAGGCGGACTTCGCGCTGCTGCCAGACGGTGGCTTGGTGCTGGTGGTGCGCAACGAGGCAGGCGACGACAGTGGCTATGGCGCCAAGGTCTGCCGCGCTGAGGCCGCTGACTGGTCGGCCTTCACCTGCAAGCCCGACCCGCGCAAGTATGACTCGCCGCTGTTGATCCAGCATGGCGGCGGGACGTGGCTCATCGGCCGCCGCTCGCTGAAAAACGACGGCAAATTCGACCTCGGCCTGGCGAATCGCTCCAAGGACGACCGCTACATCAAGTACCAGACTCAATGGTGGAGCGGCCCGAAGCGCTGCAGCCTGTGGCGCGTCGACGCTCTGACGCTACGCGTCGACTTCGCGCTCGACCTGCCCTCGGCCGGCGACACCTGCTTCGCCAGCGCCCTGCCCATCCCCGGCGCGCCGCACGGCTATCGGGTGTGGAACTACACGTCGCCTCTCGACAAGCCAGACATCTCCTGGCTCGTCGGGCAGCTCGGCCAGACGTCGATCTACCGGGTCGACCTGACGCTGCCATCGCCGTAGAGCCGCGGCGCGGCGAGCCTCTTGCGGCTACTTGCGCGCCTGTAGCTTGGCGGCCAGCTCCGGCACGGCGGTGAAGGCGTCGGCCTTCAGCGAAAAGTCAGCGATCTTGTGGATCGGCTCGTCGTCGCGCGAGTTGATGGCGACGATGACCTTGCTGTTCTTCATGCCGGCGAGGTGCTGGATGGCGCCCG
>SXGT01402499.1_pt1 | contig 17753 bp, 15 predicted proteins | sample 3176221 | NCBI WGS metagenome assembly SXGT01 (sample SAMN11356862, study PRJNA531348) | freshwater metagenome | isolation source: freshwater sample F1-120 | place: China: Fuxian Lake, Yuxi | collected 2017-12-25
AACAGAATCCCGTTAGACGCGAACAGCCCGTACGCCTCGCGGTAGTTTCGCACCTGATAATACGCAAACACCTTGGCGCAGGCGTAGGGGCTGCGCGGATGCAGCGGGGTGGTTTCTCTTTGCGGGATTTCGTGCACCAGGCCAAAAATCTCGGAGCTCGAGGCCTGATAGAACTTGACCGACTGGATGCCGCCGACGTTGCGGATCGCTTCCAGCAGTCGCAGCGTGCCGATCGCGACCACGTCGGCGGTATAGACCGGCTCATCGAACGACACGCGCACATGGCTTTGCGCACCGAGATTGTAGACCTCGTCCGGCTGGATGATTTCGATCAGCTTCTCCAGCCGGCTGCCGTCCGCAAGATCGCCGTAGTGGAGCTGGAAATGCGGATTGGGCTCGTGCGGGTCCTGGAAAATGTGCGCGATACGGCCGCTGTTGAACGACGACGACCGGCGGATGATGCCGTGAACGCGGTATCCCTTTTCCAGCAGGAATTCGGCGAGATAAGAGCCGTCCTGCCCTGTCACGCCGGATATCAATGCGGTTTTCATTGAAAGAACGCTCGTACGGTTTGCACGACGGTGTCCGCATCCTGGTCACTCATGCCGGGATGCAGGCCCCAGTAGATGCCGCAGTCCATGACCTGGTCGGCCCCATTGAGCGTGCCGCTGACCCCGTGATCGAAATGCGCCAGGGCCGGCTGCCGCGCCATGTTCCCGCAGATGACCGGGCGGGTCTCAATCCCCGAGGCTTCGAGATGGTCGCGCAGGCGATTGCGCTCCTCTTGGGTGCGGCAAAGCACAGTGTAGCCGAACGGCGCCGGAAGGCTGCGCGGATCATGGTCGATCAGTTGGAGCTGCCCGCTCTGCTTCAACGGCGCGAGGCCGCGATCGACCCGCTCGGTCAGCTCGCGGCGCCGGGCGTTGAAGCCATCGAGCCGCTTGAGCTGCTTCAAGCCGATCGCCGCGTTGATCTCCATCGGCCGCACATTGAACCCCGTGGTCACGAACAGAAAGCGGGGATCGATGTCCGGGCTTTGACGAGAAATCTCCGCGGCGTTGCTCATGTCGCGTGCCCAGCCGTGGGCACGCATCGAGCGCAGCACGTCGGCAAGCTTGCGGTCCTGCGTGACCACCATTCCGCCTTCGATCGTGGTGATGTGATGAGAGAAATAAAAGCTGAAGCTTCCCATGTCCCCGAACGTGCCGACCTGACGGCCGGCCCAATGCACGCCGAGCGACTCGCAGGTGTCCTCGAACAGCCAGACATTGTGGCGGTCGGCGACCTCGCTGATCTCCGTCATGTTGCATGCGCCGCCGAGCACGTGCACCACGTCGATGGCGGCGGTCTTCGGCGTGATGGCGGCTTCGATCGAGGCCGGCGTCATCTGCAAGGTGCGTGGATCGCAATCAACGAACACCGGCTTCGCGCCGACCTGGACCACCGGCCAGATCGTGGTCGACCAGGTCAGCGCGGGAACGATCACCTCGTCTCCCGGCATAAGCCGCCGCCGCTGAGCGACCGGAAGGAGCGGATTGCCGAGCGCGAACAGCGCCAGCAGGTTGGCCGACGAGCCGGAGTTGACCATGATCGCATGATCGACGCCGAGGTACGCCGCGAACTCCTGCTCGAACTGCTTGCACTGCTTCCCCATGGTGAAGAAGCCGGAATCCAGCACCGCCTTGGCGGCGGCGATTTCCTCGGCCCCAAGCGAGTTCACGTTCAGCGGCAGCCGGAACGTCATGGAAAGAATCCTGGGCTCGTCCGCTGCGCGATCAGCAATGCCGGCATGAATTCGGCATCACGCCTGACTATCGAGACGCTGGCGCGGCCAGCCACGAAGGCCCAGACTGTGGCGTATCGGTTGGCTTGCGGAGCGCATGTCGGCCAGTCCATATGTACTTGTAAAACAAATGCTTAGCAAAACAAATTCGGCTTGGCGTACGGCGCCCCTACGAATACCGATTCCATCCGGCACGACACGATGACATCCGCTTCAGCCAGCGAACATCAGCCCGACGCGACCGTTCCGACGAAATGGCTGCTGACCATCTTCGCTCTCGCGGTGGCGGTGCGCTGGCTTTACTCGATCACGCTGTTTGCCGCGATGGGCCCGGACGGGATCATGAGCGGAGACTCGTTTCGCTACCTCTCGCAAGCCCAGACGTTTGCTCAAGCCATCCTGAACGGATCGGTTTCGGGCTGGGGCTGGCTCGGTCTCGACCTCGACACGATGCCGCTGTTCTCGTGGCTCGTCACCATCAATGTGATTGTTCTCGGCAACTGGGCCGCGCTGTCCTATGTGCTGCTGCAAGGCCTGCTGGATGGCGCCGCCTGCATCGTCATCGCCGGCATCGCAAACGAGATCGACGAGCGGTTGACGTTGCCGGCCGCGATCATTGCCGCGTTCAACCCGACGCAAATCGTGCTGAGCGGGCTGCTCTACACCGACACGCCGTTCCTGTTCTTCGCCGCGCTGTCGCTTTGGGCTCTGGCATGCTGGCTAAAGTCGCCATCCTGGAAATTTGCCATCATCGCCGGCGCTGCTGCGGGCGTCGCGGTGCATTGCCGCGCGCTCATGGTGCCGTGGATAGTGGTTGTTGTGGCATTCATGCTGACGGTCATCGTGCTGCGGCGCCGCGCGATACTGGCGCGGATCGGCCAGACCGCGGCGATGGCCGCTATTTTCGTGCTTTGCATCGCTCCGGTTCTGCTGCGCAACGTCACCCAGCATGGCGCTTGGACGCTGACGCCGCAGTCCGGTGTGCATCTCGCGCTGTGGGTGGTGCCGCTGGTGGAGGAGGCCCACCGCGGAACACCTTGGTCCCAGGGTTCGGCTGAAATGCAGCAGCGGACGATCGACAAATTCGGTCCGCAGCCGTCCGACCAGTTCGAATCCTCCCGCCAGTTCACCGAGGTCGCGATCGAACGGCTGAAGGCGCTGGGCGTCATGGCCATCGCCAAGGCCTGGGTCGTCGGCACCGCCATCAACCTTGCGACGCCCGCGCTGATCCTGTCGCCGCCGGTCGCACAACTGCCTCGCACAGGGTTTTTCGCTACGCCCGGCACGTCCGTCTTCGAGAAGATCGCGCGTTTCCTTTTCAAATCCGACAATCCGCTCTACGGTCGGCTGCTGCTGCTCGGCATCGCCGGCGTGGTGCTCGTGCGAATGTTGCAGGCTGTCGGTATCGTTCATCTGGTGAAGGCTCCTGACCACTGGGCGATCCTGCTGCTGCTCGTCCTGTGGTGCCTCTATATTCTCGGGATCAATGGGCCGGTCGCATCGCCCAAATACCGATTGCCGCTCGAGCCGGTGCTGGTCGTCATGGCTGCTGCCGGATTCTGCGCGCTGCGTTCCTGGCATTCAGCCCGCCGCAGCGCACGATAGGCATTCCCGGCTCACTTCGGATCTGCGCCAAAGATCGCCACCAATTCCCCACCCTCCTCCCGTTGCAGAACGTGCGCGCAGGTCTGGCGCATCCTCGCGAGACACGCCGGACGATCAGCGCGATTGCCCTGCCAGACCGCGAGACGTTCGCCCAGATCCGGCCGCGCTTGGATATGGCGGGTGCCCTGATTGGTGAAGCGGATAAACGTGGCGAGGACGTAAGGGTGCTCGCTCTTGCATTCGCAGATCAACTCTCCCACCTGTCCATAGGTCAGCCGCTCGCCCGGAAGCGGCCGGATGGTGGCGTCAGCCAGATTGGCCAGCACGGGGGCGTTGCGCGGCAGAAAGCCGGAGCGCTCCGCCTCGCCGATGATCGAACGTGTCGGAAAGACCAGCGGCGCGTCGAAATGCTCGACGAAGTTTCGATCGGTCGCGGGACCAGCCGCGCGAGACAGCGTCACATAGGCTCCCGGCGCCTGTAGCGCAAGCACCATAGTGCCCGCGAGCCAAGCCGTGCGGCTATCGATTGAGCGGCCGAGCGCAATCATCCCAACAGCCAGAAATGGAATCGAAATGAGAAGAAACCTGAAATAGCCAGCCCAGCGGATCGAGTTGGCGTCGAAGGCGAAGAAGACCATGATCGCTAAGCCCGCAGCCACACAAGCCGCAATCGGCAGCGGATCGGCGGCACGCCACAGCACAAACGGGATGACCGCAAACGTGGCGATGACCACAAGCGCCGCCGTTCCCGGGTAGGCCACGGAAACCTGATATGCGAATCCGCTCGCGTAGGCGATCAAGCCGTCGAACGAAAGGTTGAGTTCGTAGAGGCGGTCCACGCCCATCTCGCTGAAGTCGAGATTTTTGCGCGCGACGTAGTAGAGGATGAACGGCACACCGGCTGCGATCGCAGCGCCAGTCAGACGTATCCGATGCTGCCAGGGCCCCTGCCACGGCGCGCCGGCCAACCACATGAAAGGCAGCGCCAGCACCATCGGCTCTTTGATCGCGGCGGCAAGCCCGGTCAGCAGACACGCAGCCGACGCACCTTCGCGGCCGCGCTCCACCAGCGTTTCGACCGCCAGCAGCGCCATGACCACAGCCCACGGCTCAAGATACACGGCGTCGAAGTAGTAGACGATGTCCTTGTGCCAGAACAGCAACGCGGCGGCCGGCAATATGCGCGCATCCGGCCAAGAGCCGACGATCCAGGGCCTGAGAACGAACAGCCATGTCACCAGCGCCGCGACGCTGTTGAGGCGTCCGGTCAGCTCGATATTGTTGAACAGCCACGCCGGCCCCAGAAACGGTATCCCGAGGAAATAGGCGCCGCCTGGATAGCGCAAAAAAATCGTGTGCTCGGCGAGGCCGAACACCACCAGCGCGACCGCCGCAAACAGCAATGCGACACGGCGCTCGTAGCGATAGATGGCGGCAACGATTGCGCAGATGGCTGCCAACAGGACGAGACGCCCGGTAATCAGACCGGCCGGATGCGCCAAGAGCTGCCGCAAATCGTCGAGCGCCGGCACCTTCAGCACCAGGCTTGCGACCGGCGAGAGCCACCAGAATGCCATCCGGTAGCTCTGGCCGACGTGGAAATAGTGGTCGCCGCTGAACGGAAACTCCCGCCGCCAGCCGAGGATCAAGCTGGCCACGACCGGCGCAGCAACCAGAAGCCCGATCAGTGCATGGGTCCAATGGATGGGTCGTATCTGTGCTGCCGGATTCCGAAGCCGGACGTCGTGCGCCGCAAACGCGACAAGCGCGACGGTGGCCACCAAGATCGCTGCCCAGATCCACGACAATCGGCCGAGCGCAAAGATCGAATGGTTGAGCACTGCCATCGCCAGGCACAGGAACGCGGCTGTCCAATGCGACGATCGCCAAGTCTGAGCGGCATACGCCGCTGCACCGGTCATTGTCGGGAAAATCGATGTCATCACTTCGATGCGGGCCATTATGCGCCATACAAGCGCGCGAAGGATTCCGCCACACGATCCAAGGTGAACAACCGGATCATGCGCTCGCGCGCACGGAGGCCACGCGACTGGCGCAGCGCAGCGTTTGCCGATGCTTCTTCCTGGATTTTCGCTACAAGGCCTTTGATGTCGCCTGGCGCAACGATGTGACCGGTATCGCCGACGATGGACCGCGCATCGCCAACATCGGTCGCGACCGGCACCAGGCCGCAGCTCATCCCTTCAGCGAGCGCGTTGGAAAAGCCTTCGCCAAATCTCGACGTCGAGACGACGATGTCGGCCGCGGCGCACAGCCGCGCAACGTCATGCCGCAACCCGAGCGCGCGGACGTTGGCCGGAACCTTCAGATTCTCGGTGCCCTTGCCAACCAGCACCGCCTCGATATGCGGCAGTTGCGCCGCCACATCCAGCATCGCGGCGTGGTCCTTCATGGGATCGACGCGAGCCACATGGATGACCACGACCTTGTCGCCGGCGATGCCAAGCTCGGATCGAATGGCAGCACGCACCTGCGGATCGGGACAAAACTTCTCGGCGTCGACGCCGTTGGTGATCACCTCCAGGCGGCGCGGCGCAAAGCCCATCTTGACGTGGTAGTCGGCGCCCGCGACCGAGTTCGCCACGACGGCGTCCGGCCAGCGCGACAGCCGCGCCGACACGGCGACAACCCAGCGGTAGCGCTCTGCGTCCACGTTCGAGGCGCGCAGATTCCAGTAGAGGCGGCGCGATTTGCGTCCGGGCGCCAGCCGATGGCTGATCGCCGCGGCAATATTGCCATGATACATCCAGCCTTGAATCAAGTCCGGCCGTCGCGACGCGACCAGTCGGGTCAGCCGCACAATTCCGCCGACGACATCGTATCCGCGCCGCAGCCCGAGGTGCGTAACCTCGATCCCGTTCGCCTCGATCTCTCCGGAATAGGAACCCCGGCCGCCAAGGCTTACGACCTGCTGCACGATGCCGCGCGATTGCAAGGCGTGGGAAAGCTGCACCAGCACCGTCTCGGCGCCGCCCATCTCCAGACCTGGAATGATGTGCAGCAGCTTCATGCGGCCGCGAGACGACCGAGAAGATCGGAAAACTGGGCGACGGCCGCCTCGCGGCGGTATCGGGCCGGCAACAGGCTGAGGCGCGGAACGTCAGGGACCGAAGCCGCCGGTGTGCGACGGCGGATGGCATCGACGAAGGCGTCGTCCACGGAGGCGATCGTCAACGCGTCAGATCCCGCCGCTTGCGCAATGTCCTCCACGCCCGACTCCTTGGAGGCAACCACGGGTACCCCGAGCGCAAGCGACTCGAGCACCACGTTCGGCAGTCCTTCCCAGCGCGACGGCAGGACGAACACATCGCTTCCTGCGATCGCGGCGGACAGCGACGCGCTGAAGGGCGCGAGTGTAACGCGCTGCCGAAGTCCAAGCCGCTCGATGCGCTGATCGAGAACGCCGCGGTCTGCGCCATCGCCGTAGATCGTCAATCGCGCATCTGTCGGAAGGCGCGGCATGATATCGATCAGGCGGTCAAATCCCTTCTGTGCTGTCAGTCGTCCTGCGCCGACCAGCACAAGCCCCGTGCCCGGCGGCCGCATTGGCGGCGTGGCGCGGCGGCGCAGTGAAGCTTCGTTGACCGGATTGGGAATCACATGCGTCCGCCGCTCGGCATCCGGAACGATTCCTGCGATCTCGGTTGCGATCCTGCCGACTGGCGCGACGATTGCGTCGGCGCGCGAATAGAGGAAACGATAGGCCCGATGCGCGTCGAGCCAGGACGGAAACTGGCGCGCGGTGGCCGACACATTGTTGGCTTCCCGCACCAGGATGCGAGGGCTGCCACGCAGCAAAGGCCGAAGCGCCAAAACGGTCAGATTCTGATAGCCCATCACAGACACGATGATCGACGGCTGCAAACTCCGAAGGCAGCGGACCAAGTGCAGAGCCCCGCTCCGCAGCCGCTCGGCGCCAAGCTGGACCATGGACATGCCTTGCGGCACCTGGTCAGCAAGCATCTGGCTGCGGCCGATCACGACAAGCGTCACCGCGAACCGCTGTGGATCGAGCCCGCCGGCGAACTCCAGCATCACGCGCTGTGCCCCCCCGCCGCCGAGGTCCGGCAGAACAAAACAAACGGGCACCGGCGGCATTGCAAACGATCAAGCCGCGCCGTTGACCGGCTTGGCTTTTCCAACCACCGCAAACAGCATGTCGATCTCGCGGTCGACGCGCTCCTGCCAAGTCGGCAGCAAACGATCGGCAGCAACTTTCATCTTCACAGATAGCTCTTTCCGCCGGGCCGGATCGCGATGCAACTGCAACAGCCGCTCGCTCAGTTCCTCAATCGCGTCTGGGTTTGCAATGCTGGCGTACGTCCCGGGCGGTAGTAGCCGGCTGGTGGGATCATCTGTTCCAACATCCGGAAGATGGGCGGGCAGTATCATACTTGCGCCCACTCGCATGGCCTCGAGGTTGGCGTTGCTGAAGTTGCCCAGACGATTGAGCGAAACATAGATGTCGGCGCGGCGTTGAATCTTCAGCATCTCGGCATGGGGCACGCGCGGCACGAACGTCACAGTGTCTGCGGCTTTGGAGGAATCCGCCCGCATCTTCATTGCCCCGGCCTGTGTACCGGTGCCGACAATCACCGCATGCAATTCTCCGGGCGCGGCAGCGCTGGCGCGCAGAAACGCGTGGAGAAAAACATCGCACCCTTTCGCTGCCTCCAGCTTGCCGACGAACAGCACCACCGTCCGATCCTTTGGGATCGGTATGCTGCTTTGAGAATCCTGGGCATCAGAAAGCGGATCGACGCCGTTGAGCATAAGTTCGCATCGAATGCCCGGCCGCAGCGCTTGCCGCAGCCAAGCCGCGCCCCCGCTGCCATCCTCGGTGCAAATGACCAGTGCGAAAGGCGCGCGATACGCCCAGCGCAGCGCCCGAAAGCCGGCCGTCTTCCCAGTCAGCGCCGTACGCATCGCCGGATAGATCCCCATCACTCGAAAAACCACCGGAATCGACGACAGATGCGCGAGCACAGCAGCAGCGATCGCGTTACCGTGATCGATGTAGACGAGATCAGGACGCAACCGCCGGACGGCACGCAGCACACGCCACGTCTGGCGGAGTTCTCGCAGCATTCGTGCCAGCGTGCCCCGCCGGAGCGGAATCGCCGCCGATCCGGACAGCATGGTCACCGGAGCCTTCAGGCCTGATATCGCGATGGTCTGGTCCGACCTTTCGCGCCACAGCGTGGCGTCGTCTTTGTCGGCGAGCATCAGGTGCAGTTCAGAGCAGCGGTCGAGACGCTCGATGACCTTGTGAATGGTCGGGACGCCGGTGGGTCTCCACGTCCGGGAGACCACGCTCGATTCCAGGCCCGAGAACAGGCGGCCCGCGTACAAAATTCTCATCGCCGGCCGGCCAGCACTTCAAGGATCGCGGCCGCAGCATTGCCATCACCAAAAACCGGCGGCGGCCGCACACTGCGCGACATGCCGGACGCGGCGCTTATCGCTTCAACAATGCCCGCGGCATCCATCCGCGGCAGCCGGTTCCATCCGCCAGCCAGCGTCTCGGTCCATTCGGTCTCATCTCGCAGCGTGACGCAGGGCACACCGGCCAAATAGGCTTCCTTTTGCATTCCCCCGGAATCCGTCGCCACCACAGCAGCGTACATGATCAGCGACAGCAATTCGGCGTGCGGCACCGGATCGACGAGCTTGAGATTGTGCTTCGGACCGATACCAGCGTCTGACAGCAGCACCGCCGTGCGTGGATGGATCGGGAGCAGCACGGGCGTCGTGGTAGCGACGTGCGAGAGTGCATCGAACAATGTCGCAAGGCGTTCGCGCTGATCGGTGTTCTCGGCTCGATGAATTGTCGCGAGCACGTAGCGGCCCGGCTCAAGCCCAAAGCGCTCAACGATCTCCGGAGTGCACCGCTTCGCCGCGTGCAGGAAGGCGTCGTACATCACATCGCCGACCAGATGCACGCCTTTGGTGCGCCCTTCGGCCTTCAGATTGTCGATCGCCTGCTGCGTGGGACAGAAAAGTGTGTCCGACACGCGATCGGTGACGGCCCGGTTGATCTCCTCGGGCATGGCGCGGCGGAATGAACGCAGGCCAGCCTCAACATGGGCCAGCGTCACGCCGGACTTGGCGGCCACCAGCGCGCCGGCAAGCGTCGAATTGGTGTAGCCGTAGACCAGTATCACGTCCGGCTTATAATCGGAGGCCACGCCCTCAAGGCGCTCCATCATCCGCCCGGTCTGGGCGCCGTGGGGCCCGCTTCCGACCGCGAGATTCCAGCGCGGCTCCGGGATTTCCAGCTCGCGGAAGAACGCCCCTGACATGGCGTCGTCATAGTGCTGACCGGTATGCACAATGGCCTCGCTCAGCCCCCGGAACCGCTCGTCCTTCAGCCTGCGTGAGACGGTCGACGCCTTGATGAATTGCGGCCGGGCGCCGACGACCGAAAGAATTTTCATTGTGCCAGCGTGGTTGCGGCCGGGGCAGGACCGATGCGGCGCTGACCGTCCACCGAGACGCCATGCATGCTCAGATAAAGCTCGCTCCGGAACGACAGGCCATGGCGAAACCCTCGCGTGTCGAACAAGGCCCGACTCCACGGCACGGCTTGAACGGTGCACAGCAGATCGGTCAGGTGCGAGAACACCCGGCGATCGAAGCTCTGCCAGGCGTCATTGCCGAGAAGCTTGACCGGCACGCTCGCCGCAGCGCGCATATAGTGCGCCCAGCGCGGCACGGTGGTTCGGTTCGGTAGCAACGGATGCCACACGCCGCCCCAGTTCGCTTCCGCGAGCCACTCGCGGTACAAGCCCTGCCCTGCCTTGAATTCCAGCGGCATGCGCTCCCAGAAGTCGATGTATTCGACGTCCCACAGCGGCAATCGCCAGTCATGACCGAAAAAGTCGTAGACGCGCTGGCCGCGGACCACGAACTTCGCCTGGCGCTCCTGGAACTCGACCAGCTCGTAGACGCCGTGATCGGCGCTCGCGGGCACATCCGGCACATTCGCGGCCGTGATGCGCTCATCCAGCAGCGCGCCGATGCGGGCGAGATTCTCAGGCGTCTTCAGGTCGCGCCACAGCGAAAAATGCTTGGCGATCAGCGCAGCGATGATGCGCGCGCGCCGCTCTTCCTTACTGAGCTCCGGGTGCGGCTGCCGCAGCACCTCCGGCACGTGATTGCCGGCGATAAAGTCGCCGCTCTGACCGTTGATGAACACAGCATCGGCGGGAACGGCCTTGCGGCGCTTCAGCTCATCGATCGCGAACAAGTCCTGCAGGAACGGCACCGACGCGCAGGTGTCGACAAACCGAAGATGCGCCGCATAGGTATCGCTCTTGAGGAACGCGCGCATCGTTGCGGGCGAGTGGGGAACGAACAGCCAGGGAATTCCGAGCTTCTCCGCGACCTCACGGCTTCGTTCGGCTTCGAAATTTCCAGCGCGCCCATAAGCGAAGCAGGCGACGTTGCGATATCCGACCTCCGCGAGCCCGGCGGCGACGAGGCGGGAATCCAGCCCTCCGCTCAGCGGGACAAAAACGGGCCGTCCGTCGAGGCCGGCGGCAAGCTTGCCGAAGATGCGCCGGATCAGCTCGCCATGCTGGCGCTTGGCGGCTTCGCGATCTGTAACCTGCGGCTTCTTCCAGGCGTCGTAGGTGTAGTAGCGGCGAGTTTCCGCCCTCTCCCCGTCAAAAACCACCAGCGCGCCGGGCTCCACTTGCCGGATATGCCGGTAGAGCGTGGCCGGCCCGACGGTGTAGCCGGACATCGCAACCGCCAGACCGCCGTCAGGATCGAGCGTTGTGTCGCTCGACGCGGCCAGTAGGCGCCTGGCATTCGAATCGAGCCCGAAGCCGTGCTTGTCCTGCGCGTAGAACAGCGGGATCGATCGGATGCGATCGGTCACCACGACGACCCGGCCGGACTTTTCGATTACGAGCCCGAAGTGCCCATCGAGCTGCCGCAGGGCTGCTGCCATGCCATCAATTCCGAGGGAGGCGATCCGTGACAGGTGGCGCGCGGCGGCTTGCGCCTGAAGCGTGCGCCCGCGATCGATCACATGGCCTGCGAACCAGACGACGCAATCGTCGCCCTGCCAGCGATGCCAGCCAAAATCCTCGGTCAACCCGAGTTGCACGGGCCGACCCGCCTGAATGACCTTGTTTTTAGCGATGGCGGTCAACGTAATCCGCAATCTCGGCAAGCGTCTGAAGCTTTTCCTGGTCCAGGGCTTCGTCCGGTATCTTCACGCCGACTGCTTCCTCGAGCGAAAACAGGAAATTGATCACGTCGAGCGAATCGAGCCCCATTTCGTCGAGCTTGGTGTCGGGCGCCAGCGCGGCCTTCACTTTGAACTTGTCCCGCAGAACGGACGTCATGACGTCCAGCGTCGCGCTCATGTCACGCTGCTCCATCGACTTTGAGAACTGTGGAGGCCCAGGACAGGCCGACACCGAAGCCCGATAGCAGAACCGTCTTGCCTGCAAGGCTTGCCATGCCGCCGATGGCCTCGATCAGCATGGGCAAGGTCGACGACACCGTATTGCCGGTTTCGGCAAGCTCGATCGGCACTTTCTCGCGCGGCAGCTTGAGCGACTGCGCGAGCGATTCCACCATGAAGCGGCTCGCCTGGTGAAACAGAAACAGATCGACATCGGCCTTGCCGATTCCATTGGCGGCAAGACAGGCGTCGATATCGGCCGGAATGCGCTTCATCATGAAGTTGAAAATCGCGCGCCCGTTCATGCGCAGCGCGCCATCGCCGGCGCAGGCCATCCCGGGGTGCAGGCTGCCGCCTGCCCGCACGATCAGCTCGGACGCGCCGCTGCCATCCGATCCGAACGTAAAAGCGCCGATCCGCCCACGGCCATCCGTGCGCAGCAGGGTCGCCGTGGCGCCATCCCCGAACAGCGGCACGGTGTTGCGGTCGTTCGGGTCCATCACCTTGGAATAGGCCTCCGAGGTGATGAGGAGTCCGTTCCGCCAGTTGTTCGCCGCCATCATGGCCTTGGTCACGCTGAGGCCGTAGACGTAACCGGAGCAGCCCTGATTGATGTCGAAGGCCGCAACCGAGGTGCGCAAGCCAAGCCGGTGCTGCACCAGATCGGCGGTGGTCGGAAGCTTATAGTCCGGGTTCTGCGTGCACAGCACGACGAGGTCGATATCGGCAGGTGTTACGTCCGCGCGCTGAAATAGCGCCTTGGCCGCCGCAACCGCCATATCGGCGACGCCCTCGCCTTCCGCCGCGATGTGGCGATTCCGAATGCCGATCTTGTCTTCGAGGAACGCGCGTTCAAAGCCGAAGCGTGCCACGATCTCGTCGTTGCCGACGACCTTCGCGGGGACGTAGCTGGCGATATCCGCAATGCCGGGACCGTTGCGATGATCGTGTGCTTGCATTGCGACGAGGCCCGTTCGATTCAGTACGAGTAGCAGATACGCAGATCGGCCGGCGTGTTCTCGATCCGCACCGCATTCAGCGTATAGATGCGGTCGGGTGCCTTGCGCTCGCCGAGATGGCGAAATTCGACACTGCAGGCGTCACAGGATGGGGCGTCGATCTGCATGTTCTCGATGAAGATCAGGCGGATCCGGTCAGATGCAACACCGCGGCGCTCAAGGGTCGCGGTATGCAGGCGTTTGTTCGCCTCGATCAACCCGTTGAGCATGTCGGCCGCTTCGCGTGGTGTTGCCAGCACGGCGCGACCGGCGAAGTCGCCGGCTTGCGAAAGCTCCCGGACGTTGGACGGAATATCCGGCGACCGCTTTACGATCACGTCTCCGGTCTCGCAGAACGAGTAACGCTGCGAGGCACCCGCACGATCGATCACGTCGAGTGTCGCCGAGGCGCCATCGACCGCACCCAGGGCCCAGGCGCCGTCGCGTTTGACCTCGCGCACGAGACGAAACTGCCGAACCGTCACCGGCCGTTGCTCGCTGGCGAGCGACGGCACGATCTGGCGCTCGAACCAAGTGTACAGGTCCGCGCCCCGGATGTAGGGCCGGCTGCCGACATACGACAGTTCGGTCAGCGGCACCGCGGCCTCACGCGGTTGGCAAGCGCAGACCGAATCCCTAAGGTCGAGCCGCCATGGCCGAGAGCGAATTCACGGTGCGCGCGACCCAGCCGTCCGACGCCGGCGCGCTGAACGATCTCTATCGCCGCCTGACCGGCATCGAGCGCACCGTCGCGCAGTGGCAATGGGAGTGGATCGACGTTCCTGGCGGTCCGGCACCCTCGTGGGTGATCGTCGAGCGCGCCAGCGATCGCGTGGTCGGACATCACGGCGTGGTGCCGGTCCCGCTCGTTCACGGTGCCCGGCGGCTCAACGCCGCGCGCACCGAGAACACCATGATCGATCCGGACGCGCGGCGGCGTATCGTCTATCCGCCGATCGAAGCGCGGCTGCTGACCGAGTTGCTGCAGCGATTCGATCTGATCTTCACCACGTCCGGCAAGGGCGCGCACGGCCTGGTGCGCAAACGGCTCGGCTATCGTTCGGCGGGGCAGTGGCGCACGTTCACCATCGCGATGACGCCGTCCTACATCGCACAGCGGCTTGCAGGCGCGGCGCTCGGCCGCCTGCTCTCGCCGCTCGGCGCTGCGATCCATCGCGGAAAAGCCGGATGGACGATCGACGAAACCGCCGATGCCGCCCAGATCGCCGGTCACTGCGCACGCTGGAATGCGGATTGCATCGGCCCCGACCGAACGACGGCGCATCTGCGTTGGCGGTTGAACGACCATCCCTATCATCGCTTCAGGCTTGGACTGCTGCGCCGTAACGGCGAGCCTGCCGCGTTTCTGGCGTGGCGAGATGCAGACGGGCCGAACGGAACGCGCGAGGTGCAGATCGAAGACCTCTGCGCGGCGGGCAACGACGGCGCCACAATCGATGCGGCGTTCGACGCGCTTGCCGCGCTCTATTGCACCAAACCCGCGCGCATCACGCTGCGCACGCTGGACAATGGACGCCCCCTCGCCCGCATGGCCACGACTCGCGCCGCGCGGTACCGGCGCGCGGAGCCGAGCGACAGCGCCGAGCTGCTGGTGCGCTCCGATCAGCACCTAGATGCCCTGCCCTGGGACGCGACCATGCTGCTGGCGGAAGGCATTTGATTCAGACCGTGCTCGCCGCAACTCGGCCAAACGCCGCCCCGATGCCAGGATCGAAACGCTTGGCCAGGCCGAAACGCCCCAGAAACCCGTCGATCTCGTAGCCACCGCCGGCGTAGTCCTCCGCTGGCGCGATATAGCCTGCCATGCCGTTGGCATAGCCGACGGCGAGCGTGTGCGAATCGCGCGGCGCAAGACCACTGAGCATTTCGGCACCGGCAAAAACTAGGCGCAGATTGTCGGACCACTGCCAGACCGTGACATCCAGCTCGTGGCCAGTCGGCTGACCATCGACATCGTTCAGCGCGACCGAGCTACGGCGTGTCTTCGATGGACCGACTTCGACCACAACGGCCGCGCCCAGCGCCGCCCCCGCACGATCCGCTAGGCGGCGGCCAATTTCGGGCGCGTCATCAGCCAAAGAGGGCCGGAACCTGTCGCCGATCAGCCATTGCAGCAAACGATCCTTGAGGCCACGAGGGCGGTGCAGCAGCGCGGGCCGCACATCGCCGCAAAATCCCTGCAGAAACACACTGACGAGACTCGAGCCGAACCGCTGCCGCAGCGCCTCCCGCACCGCGCCCGGGAAATCGGCCCCGCGAAGGTTCGCCGGATCGGCGACAGGATGGCACGCGAAGTGAACCGCGAGCGCCGCCGGCTGGTTCGTTTGTTTGGACACAAATGCGATCACGCTGACGCGCTCGTCGATTGGTCGCGCACGGTTCGGCAGATTCTGCACCCGCCGTCCGATACTTCCGCCCGTCAGGAGCCAGGCCATCCGGCGGCGGTTGATCGCGACACCCGGCGCGGTGGCGCGTCCGAACATCAGCCGCACGGCCTGCGGCGGATTGGCCACCGCTGCGTCAACGCCAGCCAGGATACGCTCCCGCAGGTGCGCGATCAGCGCCGGGCTGCATTCACCATATTGAAATCGCGGGTCGGGATTGGGCGTGCCATGGGTGTGCGTCGCGCACAGCGCCACGTCGGCGTCCTGACAGCCAACCCGTTGCGCGATTTCGGCGCGCAGAGCGTCGGCCTGCTCCGACCCGAACCAGACGAGATCGGCGCCGACCAACACCTGGGTGGCCTCCGCGTGCGACAGGATCAGCACCTGGGCCTCGCACGGAACGCTGCACGCATCGGCGGACGACGCGCCGTTGACGGCCCTCTCCGGACGCCGCTCAAGGTCGAGTACCATGGACGCCGCGCGCAAATCCATCACCGGTTCAGCCCGGACGAGATCGCTTAGATGAGCTCGCGCAGCAGAAACAGCCCTTCGGCCGCTTCCATGCCGCACTCCGAGCCGCGCAGGCGCGCGTGCGCATCGATCGCCTCGACCGAGCGCGGATGGGGCCAGGCGCGGATTTCGGTCACATAGCATTGCAGCGCCTTGCGCTTGCGGTCGAGATAGGGCGCGATACCCACATACGTGTTCGGCACAAAGCGGTCGGCGGCAAGCGAGTATTCACTCGAGGACAGTACTTCGCCGGAGTAGATTTTTTTCACGCGCAGACCCGGCACCGGCCGGCACGCCGTGAGCACGGCCCGCGCGGTCAGCGAATGATCGATGTTGAGGTCGCCGGCGTGGTGCGTGTAGATCACCGCTGGATCGGCCGCCTCCAGGAACTTGGACACGGACTTGATGATGTCGAGCAGCGGCACCGTATCCATGCGGTTGTCGGGGAAATCGGCAAATTGCATATCCTGCGCGCCGAGGATTTTCCCTGCCGCCCGCGCCTCCTGGCGCAAGGCTTCCAGATCATGCGCGGCTGCGCGTCCATCGGGGGTCCGCGCCGCCAGGCCCGTCGCCAGGATCAGCACGCTGACGCGGTGGCCAAGCTCGGCGTGACGGCACATCGTGCCGCCGAACGCTAACACCTCGTCGTCCGGATGCGCGACGATGACCGCGACCTTGTCCTGTGGCATCTGGGCTACTCCGCGGGACCGTCAGAGAACGAAAGCGACATAATCGGGCGATTGGCGCGTAGCGCGGAAGCCGAGTCGTTCGAACAGCCTGCGCGACGCGGCATTGTCCGGCTTGACGCGCGCGAGCAGCGGCGCGCCAGGCACCTCGGTTCGCAGCGCCTCGATCGCTTGCGCCAGCGCGTCACGAGCGACGCCCCGCCGCCTTGCGGCCGAAGCCACATAGATGTCGATCTCCCAGCCTTCCGGGCTGCGTGTCAGCCGGATTTGTCCCTGGGGGTGCCCTTCGGTCATGACGATCCATAGCCTGCAATCGGCATCGGCGAGGCGCTGCTGAAACCAGGCGTCGTGCTCGGCGCGCGCGATCGGGCCGCGCGTCCGCAGCTTGCCGGCCAGCGAATCCGGCAGATTCACCCAGGAGAACAGCAGACCGCAATCGGAAGCCTCGGCGCGGCGCAGCGAAACCGTCATCGGACCGCGAATGTCGGCTTAACCGGCTCGCCGCGCAGCCGTGCGGCCGGATCGCCGCTGTCGAGCGCGTCGCGGACTGCGCCTGCAGCGCTGTCGATCGCGCTGATGGTCTCGGCGGTGACGGCGTCGTCATCGTGCGCCAGGCAAAGATTGAAGCTCGCACCGAGCAGGAGACCATTGGCGTTGAACTCCTGCCGCAACAGGCTGGTCAGCAAATTGGCGTCGACCGGCGCCTTGCCGGTCTTGATGCGCGGCCACCAGCCTTCGCCGCCGACCGAAACGAACTCTCCGAGCCCGCGCTGCCGAAGCGTCGCGTTGGCGGCGTCGCGGAGCTTTTCGCCGCGCCGCCAGAGCCTCGGCACGACGTTCTGGCGCTCCATCTTGTCGAGCGTGGCGATCGAGGCAGCAATCGACAGCGCCTCGCCGCCGAACGTGGTCGAGTAGAAGATGTCTTCGATCTTGCGCATGATTTCGGCGCGGCCGACCAGGGCCGAAATCGGCATGCCGTTGCCCATGGATTTTCCGAAGCACGCGACGTCCGGCGTAACGCCGTAATGAGCCTGCGCCCCGCCCATGTGCAGCCGGAAGCCGGTGATGATCTCGTCGAAGATGAGGACGACGCCGTAGTGGGTCGCAAGCTCGCGCAGCCGCTCCAGGAATCCTCGTTCGGGATATTGTACACCGCACGGCTCGAGGATGATGGCCGCGTATCCGGTGGGGTCACGCTTCAGCAAAGCTTCGAGCGCGGCAGCGTCGTTGTATGGAAACGTCGCGGACAGCTCCTGGATAGCAGCCGGCACACCGAGGTTGCGCGTGGTCGTCCCGATCGACCAGTCGTGCCAGCCGTGATAGCCG
>SXGT01244086.1_pt1 | contig 17752 bp, 23 predicted proteins | sample 3176221 | NCBI WGS metagenome assembly SXGT01 (sample SAMN11356862, study PRJNA531348) | freshwater metagenome | isolation source: freshwater sample F1-120 | place: China: Fuxian Lake, Yuxi | collected 2017-12-25
AAAACGAATTGGAGAGTTGAATAATGACGGAAATGCAAAGTCAGTTTGAAGAGTGGCTAAATGGCGAGTTCGACACTGTGCAAGTTAATGGTCTGCCAGTTTACGCGAGCTTTGTGGTTCAGCGCATGTGGGACGCATGGCAAGCATCAAGAGCGGCGCTTGTTGTTAAGTTGCCAGATTGGTTTGTGAGTGGCATTGATGCGGCGGTTTATCGCGATGATGTGATTAAGGCGTTAAGTGATGCGGGGGTGGATTATGAATAAAATTACATTAGTTGGTGGCCCCGCCAATGGCAGGACTTTAACTCCAAGCGATGAGCAGCATTACAAAGGCGAGTTGAGATATTTGAATGCAACAAAGCCAAATCAGCAGATGCAGGTTTACTCAAGAACTCCATTGAGCGATGATTTTTGGGTTTATCAAGGGTTGGCTGATGACGTAGCAAGTAAGCAGCAACACGAAACAAGAAAACATTACGAAACACAAGCAGAGCTTGCAGTTAAGGCTAAGCAGGTAAAGCCACAAAACAAATACGACCGCGAAATTATCGGCAAATATGGCTCAGGCAAGTGCGTTGTTGATGTTTATCGCGTGCTAGTTGCGTTTGGCGATATTCCGCCAGAGATTCAGCACGCAATCAAAAAGCTCTTGGCAGGCGGCAAACGCGGGCACAAAGATGAAGGCTTGGATTACCTAGAGGCTATTCAGTCAATTGAAGCGCATCTTAATCGACTGGATGACTCATCTGACCAGTGCAAATAAGCTTGCAGCAGTAAGCAAAAGGAACTAAATTGATCCAAGCAATAAACGAGCAGGCAATCTTAAGTCTGCCATCATCAACGATTGGAGTTAACATGATTTTATCTAAACGCGATTTAGAGCACGATAGCCTTGCCGATGTGCAAGCGCTGCAAGATGCGCACAAAAACCACTTGTTCAATGTTATTCGCTCAAGCTTATTTGCTCATGATTACATCGATGAGATTGTCGAAGCGTCACTAATGGACAACAACATCCTAAACTTGCAAAAGCAGTTGTTTCTAGGCGGCTTAGGCGTAGTGCTTGCGCAGGCTCAGCAGAAGTTCGCGCAAGATTGGCTTGATAAGTTGGCAGAGCGTAAAGCTCAATTGGTAGTTGACGGCAAAGAGCAAGCGCCTTGGGAGTTTGAGCTATGAGAATTTCAGACTTTCTAGAGTTACCAACAAATGAAATTGACCTTTACCAAGCGATGACATACGACACGACACAAGAAGAAGATAAGGCAATAGCAAACTGTGTAAATCACGCAGATGCGCTTGCAGATGCTTTGGCGTCTATGTTAGAGCATGAAAAAGAAATGGCGTATTCAGTTTGGGATTGCAGCGTAGACGGCGCGGCAACGTTTGAAGAATCAAGCGAACTGGCCAGATTCAAAGATTCTTTTGCTGATGAGTTGGCGGCTCTTGAAGCATACCGGAGTGCAAAGTGAAAAAGCGCAAAGCTCACAATCCGGTAAAGCGCTTAATCAGGCAAAGCCAGATTGCAGTCAGTGATTTGGCGCTTGTTATGACCTTAAACGAAAAGTTTGTTGATGTTGTAAGCTATAAAACTGGAAAGCCTGTTGCTATAAGTCAATCAGTAGCGCAGGCATTCGATAAAACGAGCTTCAAGTGGTTCGTAATGCTCGCGGCTTATTGTATTGAGTCGAATGGCAAGCAGAAGCTGATAACCTTACCAATCCAGTTGCAGGCGGCTTATAAGCACGACCAGTTGACTGGCTTTTTGAGAGAGGCGCATCAAGAGCTAATCGACAAAGCGAAAGAACATAACGAGGTTATTAACGCAGGCTGGTTTGCGCTACCTGTAGCACCTAAGCAGTTAGATGAAGATAGCTTGGTTAAATTACTATTAGACAAACAAGAGTATTGGAGAGTCGCAGAATGAACAAAAAACAACTACAGCAAGAAATTGCAGAATTACAAAAGCAGTTAGAAGAAAAGCAAAAGGCTTTGGCGGCGATGCCGGATAAGTGGGAGCCTAATAAAGGGATTTGGTTTGTTAACTCAATCGGAGAGGTCGTAGAAGGCAGATACGACCTTTCAAATAATTTTGGCTGTGTTTACGCCACACGCGAACAAGCCGAAAAAGCAGCTAAAGCAATGCGGGCGCATAACCGATTGCTTGCTTATGTTGCGGAGTTTGTAACTTGCGGCTGGGAAGCTGATTGGTTAGATGCAGAGCAAAGCAAGTATTATGTTTCATTTAGCTGCAAGCATATGTGTTGGAATCCAATGGTTGCGCGTGAAACTATGCCTGTTGGTGTAGTTTACATGCCTAGATATGCTGCTGAAGACTTGTGCGAAAAACTAGACTCAGGAGAAGTTGAGCTATGAACAAATTCAGCAAAGGTTTGCATCAATCAATAGAGTTGAAAGCAAAAAACGGCGTGGTGAAATTGAGCGAGCTTAAACCGAACTCGCAAGAGATAGCCAGACGCTTAATCAGTCAAGGTGTGTTGATTAAATCGAAATGTGGGAAAGGTTATGTGATGCACGAGTTGGCAAAGTGATTTACCTTAGTTGGCTAATAAGCATCATCATAGTAATTGCAGGGCTATACTATCCAGCAGTATGGCTCTGGTTTCTGGTTTGCTGGTTTTTGATTGGAGAAAGGGATGACGTATAGATATGCGAAATCAGCAGCAACAGCCTTGCTAGTGTTTGCAACTGTTGCAATGGCTTTAGCAGCCGGCTTGTGGGCTGGCGTGGTTGTTTATTTATGGGTGGTGACACAATGAAAAAGATAATTGCTTTACTTGTGGTAATGATGAGCTTTAACGCTTCTGCGTCATGTGAAGCTCTAGAGGGGCTTTCTGCCTCAGTTATGAAAGCTCGCCAGTATGGAGTGAAGGCTTCCGAGTTGCTGGCTATGTCAAAAGATGATTCACCAAGCGACCAAGAGTTTTTAAAGAAGTTGGTCACTATGGTATACAAGCGACCAATCCGAGTTACTGAAGAGGGAAAGAATGAGGCTATAGCAGAGTTTGCCAATGAGCTTTACATAGCGTGCATAAACACATCAACAAGCGTTTGATGTGAGTGATTACTAACGAGCAGCTTTCGGGCTGCTTTTTTATTTGCTAAACTTCCGTATTATCACCAATGAATGACGGATATGGGCAAAAAACTATTTAGTTCAGACTACCAGCCAGAAAACAGACGGCCGAAAGGTGTTCACAAGAAGACTGCAATGCTCCAGGCTATCGAAAATGAGTTTGAAGGCGGTACTAAGGAATTCTGTGAGAAGGTGCTTAAAATCGGCATGACGGGCGGCGTAGAAGGCCAGCCAGTGCCAGCCTTGCTATCTGAGTGCCTAAAGCGAGTAGAGCCACCATTGAAGCCGCAGGGCTCTATGATTGAGCTAGACATGCCTGAGGGTGCAACAAAAGCTGAGCAAACAGAAGTCATCATGCAAGCGGTTTACTCTGGAACAATCTCAAGCGATGTTGGTGCTATGCTAATCGGCATGATTAAAGACTCAATTGCAATCGAGGAAAGCACTGATTTAGCGAAACGGCTTGAAGAACTTGAGAAAGCGCTAGTTAAGTGATTTAATAAACTGCCAATGTCGGCAAAGGAGAAGCAAAGTGCCAAAGCAAAAAACACCAGTAAAAGACCAGCCAATGCAGCCAGCTAAGAAAAAGCCTGCTAAAAAGTAAACTGGTAAGAGTTGTTAAACTGCCTCAGTAGTCTATGCTATTGGGGTTTTTTACTTATTGGAGATACGAAAAATGGATTCTAATTTAGCTGTATTTATTGTGCTACTTTGTTACTGGCTGGTCATGGATAGGCGCTTAAGCTTGTGCCTAGTGATAGTATGTTACTACGCCTTATTTATGCTGACTGAGCTTACGGATTTGCAAGGCTACTTTCGTGCAGATGTTGACACTACGCTTGGCACTTACTGCATACAAATGTCAATTGATTCGCTAGCTTTGGTCTGTATCGCAGTTTTATCACTTTTTTATCAACAATCCATCAAGCTTTGTTTGTGCTATGGTGCGATTATTGCGACAAGTTTTTTGCTTAACGGTTTAATGCTTTACGATCAAGTGTTAGACTTATCAGTAATTTACAAGTTGCACACTATACGCCAAGAGTTTTCAATACCACTTGACGTGATGTTTGCGGTGCTAGGGAGTGCGCGGCATGTTGGACAAAACAATCTTGATAATTTGCGTACTTGTTACCGTTCAATCTATAATCGCTTTACTAGTAATTATTAGCTTAATAAAGGCGATTAACCATGAGCGAAGAGCTAATCGGCAGGATCCAGACAAAGGTGGATCAGCACGACAGAGAGATAATCGAGATTCGAAGTTTTTCTCGTGACATGATAGAAAGCCAGAAGTCATCAACAAAAGCCATTCAAGACCTAGTTGTCACACTTCAGCAGTACATGGTTAAGCATGACCATGTTGCAGCGCAGTCGGCAGAGCTAACAAAAGACGTTCGAGCTTTACGAGAGCAGGCTGCAGCTAATCAACCAATGATTGACAGCATCAGAAACTTTGGCGGAAAGATTAGTTGGCTGCTGGTTTCAACACTATTGAGTCCTGCAGCTATCGCAGCGCTGTTTGCTTTCGGTGGAAAATGAAGCGACTAACCGCCGCTAAACTTGAGAAGCTTGAGCAAGAATCAAAAAAGGTTGTAGCTCAAGGCTCGACCGACATTAAAGAAGTCTTTGGCGTTGTTTGCCCTGATAATGGGTTGATCCACTCAATAACCTACAGCAGCGGCAATTGGGAGAAAACCGATAAGCCACCAACTCTATTCATACCTGCAAAGATGGAAATCGTGCTAAGAGCAAAGACTCGCTTTGTCGTTATAGTGGGCGGCAGGGGAAGCGGCAAATCAAACAACCAGGCTGACATTGATTTAGTGCTAGCAAAAGACGCTCAGTATAAAATCATGGAGCTTCGAGAGTTCCAAGCGTCAATGAAAGACTCTGTATATTCACTGCTATCAATCGAGATTGCCAGATTATCAATGAGTGGTTTCAATATTCAGAATGACGGAATATATCATGAAAACGGCGGCTCATTTAGCTTTCAAGGTTTGGCTAGAAATCCAGAATCGGTTAAGTCAGCAGCAGGCTTTCACAGGTTTGTTATTGAGGAAAGTCAGTTTTTATCTGAGAAGTCTTTAAACGTACTGACTCCGACAGCGCGAAACATCGCAAAGCCCGGATTGCCTTCTAAGTTTGGCGGAAAGAAAGAAGCTATCGATGACGATACCTTGCGCAATGTTCAGTTAGTTTTTATTGGAAACCCACAAAGCGCAGAAGATCCATTTAGCAAACGATTCATAGCGCCATACAAGGCTGAGCTTGATGCCAACGGAATTTATGTTGATGACTTGCACACAATTATCAAGATGAACTTTGAAGATAATCCTTGGTTTGATGACTCAGGACTAGAAGGTGAGAGGCAATTCGCTTTTGCTAACTTCTCACGCGCACTGTATGACCATATATGGTTAGGTGAATTTAACGACCATGTACCAGATGCAATCATCATGGCTGAATGGTTTGATGCCTGCGTTGATGCTCATATTAAGTTAGGCTGGCGGCAGAAAGGCGCTAAGATTGTAGCGCATGACCCTGCCGATTCAGGCGACGCTAAAGGCGTTTGCGTGCGTCATGGCTCTGTTATCACTCAGTTGATGTGCATAACTGACGGCGATGTAAACAGCGCTTGCGACATTGCTACAGACGCAGCAATTGCCGTTGATGCTGATAAGTTTGTTTACGATGCTACCGGTATCGGCTTGTCACTGCGCAGACAGATCAATGACGCATTCAGTGCGAAGAAAATAGAAATTGAAGAATTCTTTGGCTCTGGCTCAGTTGATGATCCAAATGGCATTGCAGAGAATTACATTGAGCAATCTACCAAGCAAATCACTAATGACGAATTCTTTGCTAACATTCGGGCGCAGCGTTATTTCAAAGTTGCACAAAGAGTTTACCGCACCTATCGCGCAGTAGTGCATGGTGAATACACAGACCCTGCAGAAATGATTAGCTTTAGCTCTGAATGTGCAGGATTATCACAGCTACGCACCGAACTATGTCGCATACCAAGAAAGCGCGGAACTGGTAACGGCTATCAGATTGCAAGCAAACAGGAAATGAAGAAGCTCGGCATGAAGTCGCCAAACATAGCCGACTGCGTAATGATGTCTGAAACTGACTATAATCCGTTTCCTGTGGTAGACTATTCGAATATAAGTATTCCAACAATGGGATGGTAACAAATGGCACGCATGACAAAGCAAGACTGGTACGAGTCAGCAAAAGAGCGCTTCACCAAAGCTGTTGGCGACGAATCAACGCGGCAAGTTAGAGACAAGATTATCGAATCAATCCGGTTCGCTCGCATACCTGGCGCACAGTGGGAAGGCTCAACTTTCGCAGGCACAGACATTGCTGAAAGCATGGATAAGTACCCTCGCTTTGAGCTTAACAAAGTTGCGCGAGAAGTTGACCGGATTATATCTGAATATCGACGCAACAAAATTACAGTGAAGTTCAGGCCGTCTGATGAGTACACTAGCGTTGAGTTGGCTGAGAAAATGAACAAGGCTTTCAGGGCTGATTGGAATCGCTCTAGCGGTGATTTTGCCGCTGTAAACTGCTTTGATGATGCTGTAACTGGCGGTATGGGCGCAATTGAATTGAGAGCAGAATACGCAGACCCAGAAGACCCGACAAACAAACAGTTGCGTCCAATGTTTTACCCTGTTTACGATTCGCAAAGTTGTGTGTTTTGGGATGGCTCCGCCAAGTCTTACGATAAATCTGATGCTATGTGGTGCGGCATGGCTTACACAATGACTCCGGACGACTTCAGAAATGAATACGACAAAGAGCCTGCAAGTGTCGTCAAGATTGATACTGGCGAGTGGTATGATTGGGTAACTCAAGACGCTGTAACGCTTTGCAAGTGGTTTGAAATCCGTATTGAGAAAGTCGAAGCTGTTGCCTTCTTTAATCCAATCACTAACGAAAAAGCCATTTACCTATCTGATGAAATCGAAGATGTAACTGATGAGTTAGCTGAGTCTGGATTCTTTGAGGTTGAGCGCAGAGCCATAAAAAAACGTCGAGTATATTCTGGTGTGTTTGATGGTGACGGATGGCTGGAGCAGCCTAAGCGCATTCCTGGTGAATTTATTCCTGTTGCCATGCAATACGGCAAGCGCTATTTCATTGACAACCAAGAGCGTATCGAAGGCCATGTAACTAAGGCGATGGATGCGCAACGCTTAGACAACTTGATGGTGTCAATGCTTGCCGATGCCGCAACGCTCGGCACTGAAAACACTCCGGTGTTAGATGTTGAACAAGTGCAAGGATTGGAAAAACACTGGGCCAATCGCAACAAGAAGCGCAACGCCTATCTGCCGTTACGCTCAGTGAAGGATAAGCAAGGCAATATTATTCAGCCTGCCGCAGTTGCTAGCTACTTACAGCCTGCGCAGGTATCGCCAGCATTAATGACCTTGATGGAATACGCAGGGCAGAACATCCAGCAAATTACTGGCGCTGAGAATATGCAGCAAATGCCGTCAAACTTGGCGCAAGATACTGTCGAAGCTATTTTTAGTCGCTCAGACAATCAAAGCTTTGTTTATATGGACAATGCAGCCATGACGATGAAGTATATCGGCAAAGTTTGGCTATCAATGGCGCGTGAAATATACGGCTCTGATTTTACTGTTGCAATGGAAGATGAGGAAGGTAATCGCTCATTTGGCACGCTGACAGGCTCAATCAAGGATAAGCAGACTGGTGAAATAGTAGTGTTAAACGACATCACTCAGGGCAAGTTTGATGTTGATGTCGATGTAGGTGAATCTTTCTCGTCAAGACGCACACAGACGCGCAGAGAGCTTTTAAATCTGATGCAGACTACTCCGCCGGACAGCCCGTACTATTCAGTTATCATGTCAATGGTAATTGCTAACACTGAAGGCGAAGGCGTGGAAGATTTGCAACGCTTCAACCGCAAGCAGATGTTAAAGAATGGCGTTAAAAAGCCAGAAGAAGAAGACGCGGAAATCCTGCAAGAATTGCAAGCAGAGGCGCAATCACAACAGCCACCAGTTGATGCTAACGTATTGCTTGCGCAAGCTGAAATGCAAAAGGCTGCTGTAGCTGAACAGAAAAACCAAATGGAGTACCAGAAGTTCCTGATGGAATATGAACTGCGCAGAGCTGAGCTGCAACTAGAAGCGCAGCGAACAGGGGCGGATATTAACCTAAAAGAGGCTCAAGCCTTCAAAGCCAGTCAAGACGCGATAAGTACCACAGCGAAAACAATTAGGGGCAATTAGCCCCTTTTTGCTTTATTAGCTTTGCTATTGCCTCATCAACAACCTTTACAGCCACTCGCGCATCACGCAACGAATACCAGTCAAGCTCATTAACTAACAGAAAATAACTAGGTTTGTATTTCATGTTTTCCACTGGTCAACCACTTGTATTGCAAATAATGAAATACTAGCACATAATAACAGTGCTTCCGATGGCGTTACATCGAGTATTGATAAAAGGGTTAAAAATGTCAGAACAGGTTGATAACATCGAAATCGAAGAAGTTGAACCAGTTGAAGAAGTTGAACAGGCTGAAGTTGACGCTCAGGATGAGGACAATAGCCAAGTTGAAACAGAAGAAACTGAAGAAGCTTTATTGATTGGCGATGAAGAAGCTTCACCAGCTTCAAGCGCTGAGCAGGGCGGCGATGACGAAATTCCTGAAGATGCTCCGAACTGGGCAAAGAATCTTCGCCACCAATATAAAGAATTGGTGCGCGAGAATAAGCAGTTAAAGCAATCGCAAGCTGTAGCGCAACAGCCTGCAAGTGTAGCTGCTGAGTTCACAGAGAAAATGCCTGATTTAGAAGATCCAGACGTTGATTGGGATAAAGATAAGCTAGCTCACAAGATGGCTGCTTACTTTACCAAGAAACGCGAGTTTGAAGAATCTCAAAAACAGCAAGCCGCTGAAGTTGAGAAAATCCAACAAGCGTATCAAGTCAAATTGTCTGAGTATAACGAGCGTAAGAATTCTGTCGCTAAGAAGTTTCCAGACTACGCGACTGCTGAAAAGAATGTTATTGACTCACTGCCTCTTGCGGCTCAAAACGCGGTTTTGATGTACGCAGAGAATCCTGAGTTAATCGTACTAGCGGCAGGGCGCAAACCTGAAATTATGAAGCGACTCACCGAGCTGTCATCTGACCCAGTGGCGCTAGGTGTAGAAATCGGCAAGCTGTCGAAAATGGTTAAGTCTGCGCCAAAGGCCAAGACAACCATTGCAGCATCGCCACAAGTAAAAGCAGGCTCAGTCAAGCCATCATCGGCGGCAGAGTCTAAATTTAAAAACATGTTTCCAGACGCCATCATTCGATAAAAGGAGGCAATCATGCCATCGAATAATTTAAACAGTAACGTCTCCAGTATTACTATCAAAAAGTTTGCTGAAGGCTTTAAATCTACAAACGTATTGCTAAACGCAGTTGACCGTCAAGTAATTGAAGGCGAGTTAAACCCAAACACAGGCGAGTCAGTATTCCTGAAGCGCCCAATGCAATACCAGGCTTTACGCACTGCCACTGGTGATGTTTCTGCATTATCAGCAAGCAACTTAATCTCTGGCAAAATCGAAGCTAAAATCAGCAACTACTGTACGGTTTACATTTCGTATGACCAAATCGAACAGGCGTTAAAGCTGAACCAGTGGGAAGAAATTCTTGCGCCAGCCTATGAAAAAATGAACACTGAGCTTGAATTGGAATTGGGTAGCTACATTCTGAAAAACGGCTCACTGCAGTTGGGTACTGTTGGCACTGCCATCACTAAATGGTCAGACGTTGCGCAATGTGGTTCATTCCTGAGCGACTTAGGTTTAAACACTGGTCGCAAGTATGCAATCATGGATCCTTGGGCTGCTCAAGCATTAGCTGACAAGCAAGGCGCTTTATCATCTGGTAACGTCGAGCTTATCCGCTCAGCATGGGAAGACGCCCAAATCTCTGGCAACTTTGCCGGTGTGCGTGCGATTATGTCTAACGCATTATCAAACCGCACTGCCGGTACTGCCGCAGGTGCTGCAACTGTCACTGTTAAGACCACTCCAACACTGACTTACAGCACTGTTAAAGACACCATGCAAATGACTGTTACATTAACTGGCGCATCATTAGCAACTAAAGCTTTGGCGGTTGGCGACCAAGTGCAGTTCACTGCAACTTCATGGATTAACCAACAAACCAAGCAAGTGCTATTCCGCAACGGTGCTGCGGTTCCATTTACTGCAACTGTAACGGCTGCTGCTGCTGCTGTTGGCAATGACATTACAGTTACATTGTCAGTTGCAGGCGTGTTTGATTCAACTAACCCACAATTCAACACAGTTAACCGTCAAATCACTGCGGGCGATGCAGTTGTTATCCTTGGTGCAGCTTCTACAGTGTACAAGCCTAACATCTTCATGCACGAAAAAGCGATTGCAATGGGTACTGTTGAGCTGCCTAAACTGAATGGTTGGGATTCAAGCGTGTTCACATCTGCAAGCACTGGCTTATCAATGCGCGCCACTATGTCTAGTGACCCGTTGAAAAACGTGCAAGCAATGCGGATTGACTTGCTGCCAGCTTTCGCCACCTTGATTCCTCATGGTTGCGGCCAGTTCTTTGGTAATCCGTAAGCGGTTACGGCATAATAAAGAGGCTGCTTTATGCAGCCTTTTTTATTTCAATTGGCAACTCAAGCCTCGCCAATGATTTTCTTATTGAAGTTAAGGTTGCCGTTCCGCAATGTACACTGCCTGAATTCCTCACTCAACGCCTTGTTATAGTCAGCAGCTAGCTGAACCCACAAAGCGTCAAGCTCTACATGACGAACACGCAACTTGATTGCCCTGCACAAATAAACATCATATATTTTGTTCAATTGCCAATCTCCAATGTTGTTATGCAAAACACCTTAGCACATCTTTTAGCTTTAAGTGGTACGAACAGTGGTCTATAATAATAAAAAACCGAGGGCGCACAAATGTACACAATCAAAGATGTTATCAACTCAGCCTTTCGCAAAGCTGGCATTACTGCCGCAAATGGCATGAGGCAGCCAACGCCAGACATGCTAGACATCGGCTTTGAAGAATACAAAGAAATGATGCTTGAGCTTTCGCCAGTGCTGCGACTGGATTCAACAGACATGCAAAGCGCTGACATTGATTATCCTACAGGCTTTCAAGATTCCGCCATGTCTGCAATCAGTTATGAGCTAGGCAAGCGCATTGCATCAATCTACCAAGTAATGCTTACAGATAGCTATATGGACAACGCGCGAGAAAGCATGGAAAACTTACAAGTGCTATTAATCAGTGTTCCTGAACTTAAACGACGCGCAGACATGCCAAAAGGACAAGGCTGGAAAGATTGGGGTTATGTAACGCCATTCTATCCGCACACTGGGGATGATTGCTAATGGGCGAAATTCAGGTTCCAATTGTCAGAGGCGACAAGCTAAGCAATCAAACCGACTACCGCGACTTCATGCCGAAAAACATGATTGCAATCGCCAAGGAAATCAGAGGCGCACAAGGCTATCTTATTTCTCATGCAGGATTGAAAAAGCTGATGACAGCTAGCGGCGAGTGTCGTGGCGGATTCTTTAACGACAGGCTTGGCAAGCACTTTCAAGTCTCAGGCAATTCATTAATCACAATTGACAGTGTAAGCGGCTATTCAACTATTGGCACAATTGACGGCTCCGACCAATGCTCAATGCCTTACTCTTTTCAGTCTCAACTGGTTATTTCCGGCGGAAATGTGTACCGCTACGCTGGCGGAGTGTTGACAAAGCTAGCAGATCCAGATTTTGGCCGGCCTATTGATGGCGATTGGATTGATGGATATTACTTTTTCACTGATGGCGAATATCTTTACCACACCTTGCTATCAGACGAAACGCAGGTCGCGCCAACTGATTACGCCGTTGCTGAGATTATGCCGGACAAGTCATTAGCCGTTATGCGCACACCAGACAACTTAATGATGGTATTTGGCCGCTACTCAACAGAATATTTCACCAATGACGGAACAAGCAACTTTGCATTTATTCGCATTCCGCAAAAGTCGTTAGAGATTGGCATTTGTGGAACTTACTGCAAAGCTCGCGTTGCAGGTAACGTGTTTATACTTGGTTCGCGTAGATATGAATCGCCAGGTATTTACGCTCTTGGTGCTGGCGAAGCTCAGTTATTATCAACGCCAACAATCAACGATGTATTGCAAAATATGTCTGATGCTGATTTAGCTGGCAGCGCTTTAGAGTCTCGCACCGATGGCGATATGCAGTTATTAATTGTCAGGTTGCCGCATAAAACATACGCGCTGAACCTATCTGTGGCGCAATCAATCGGCACAGCTAACGCTTGGTCAGAGTTGTCAACTGGCGTTGATGGCGGCGCTTGGATTGCCTGTAATGGCGTCTATAATCCATTGCTAGCTAAGTGGGTTTACGGCTCAACCAGTGACGGCAACATCTACGCACTTGATTATACCTCTGCCGCTCAAGATGATGAGTTTACTGAATGCGAGTTTCAAACTCCGCTAGTTTATGCGCCATCCATCAGAGTTGGGCTGATTGAGTTAAACACGATAACAGGCTTTGAATCATCGAATACAAACGTATTTCTGTCAGTCACAGATAACGGTGTTACAGACTCTGGCGAATACGTGCAGCTGTATGGCGAATCGGGAAACTACAATACTCGCTTTGTTGCTTTCGGCTTCGGCTACTTTAATCAGCAGTTTTCCTTGAAGGCTCGCGTGCTGACAAAAGACCGCATTAACTTCTCAGGCTTAAAGGTGCGATATGGCTAATCTCAGGCTTCAAAACTACATTTTCACAGAAGCAGAACTTCAGCGCACACTTGGCGGCAAACTGCCAGATCAATTCATCAAAGACTATATTGCATCAAAAACTAACAGCCAAGCACTACTTGATGCTATCGACAAAAACACTGTTGACATTGAACAGCTATTTTTAGACTTAGCTGCAACTGATGACGCATTAGCCGCTTTGACCATTAGAGTCACCAATGCTGAGGGCGAGATTGATACTCTGCAAATTGATTTAACCAATCACATCGCAGCACAGTCGGCTCATGGAGCTTCCGGTGATGTCGTTGGAAATCTAGACTATGCAGCTGCTTCAATAGGTGGCGTGGTATGGCTTGCAACTGCTGTCGGTGATGCCGTTGATTCTGCCACAACTCCGCCAGTCTCTGTTGGTGCGGCTCCAGCGGCTTACAACCAAGTGTATGAGCAAACACAAGCCGATGCTATAAATGACCTGATTGGCAATGTAATCGACCTACAAAACGCTTTAAACTCGGCAATTGATGTTATCAATAGCTCATTAGCAACTGAGCGCACTGCGAAACAAAGGGCGGTATGATAAGAGAAGCTGAGCTATCAGATGTTATTGAATACTTCAGTGAGCGCGGATTATCTGCGCCGGATTCGCTCAATTGCAATGCTTTCGTGGTTGATGAATCAATGCTTGTCGTTTATCTCGATGTTGAGCCATTGATTTGTGAGGTACACATTTGCGTAAAAAAACGCTACGTCAGGCACGCAAACAGATTAATAGAAGAAGGCGAGAGATATTTACGCCTTAAAGGTTATGGCGCAATGGCGACGGCTATCGAGCCAAAATACAAGCCATCTATCAAGTTAGTTGAGCGCATAGGATTTAAGCGAATCGGGTGCTACAATAACCAAATCATATATTGCAAGGAGTTATAAATGGGCATTGAAACTGCTTTAATCGGCGGAACAATTGCGAGCGGTATAATGGGCAATAAGTCAGCAAAAAAAGCGGCTCAAGCTCAAACATACGCAGCAGACCAATCAACAGCGCTGCAGCGCGAACAGTTAGAATACCTGAAGTCAATTATGGCCCCGTATCAGCAAGCAGGTCAGGCGGCCTTACCTGCTTTGCAAGGCTACATCAACCAGCCTGCCGATAAATTCAGTTTTGACTATCAAGGCTATTTCAACTCGCCAGAATACGCAGCGCTGTCGCAGCAGCAGAACGAGCAAGCATTACGCACTGGCTCTGCAACTGGCGGCTTTAGGGGTGGCGACACTCAAGCAGCTTTGGCGACTATTGCGCCACAACTTGCACAGCAAGCGCGAAGCAATGCGCAAAATGAGTTCAGCTTGAACCAAGGCGCTAACCTTAATAAGTATAACCAATTTATGGGTATTGTTGGCTTAGGAACTGGAGCGGCTAACCAAGTCGGCAACGCTGCACAAAACTTCGGACAACAAGCAGGTGGCAACGCATTGTTTGCGGGTAACGCAATGGCTAACCGCTACCAATCTCAGGCTCAAAGCGGTCAAAACATGCTCGGCGGTTTTGGTCAGATTGGTCTTGCTAAGCATTGGGGGTTAATCTAATGGCTACTTTTTTAGATACAGTTGTCAGCGGTGTGCAAGGGCTTCAAAGCTTACAAGCTAACAAGTTAAACCTTGATGCAGCCAAACAGCAACAAACAGACATGCAAGACGCATCTAATGCGCTGCGAGACTATTACAAGACAGGCAATCAAGAGTCTTTAATCAACGCGACAATGAAAAGCCCACAGCTAGCACAACAAGTTTTAGCTGCATCAGGCTTGGACGATAAGCGCAAGCAGCAAGCGGCAGCACAAGACTTGGCTGAAATGTGGCAGCTGTCAGACAATCCAGAAGCTTTCAAGGCGCGAGCGTTGCAGCGTGTTGAATCAATTATGCAGCGCGGCGGAAATCCTGCCGATACAATTAACTTGATGATGGCATACGATAAGGATCCGCAACAAGCAAAGACTTTGATGCGGTCAGTTGGTGCTGGCTTGGAGTCAGCAGGGTTTAATACTGGTATTTTTGGCGGTCAATCTGAGCCAATGACAGCATTTCAGCAAGCATCAACCGATTTAAGAAAGCAAGAGTTAGATTTTAACAAGCAGCAAAAGCAGCTAGATTTACAGCTTAAAGTTTTAGAATCTCAAATGAAGCGAGAAGATAACGACCTTAAAAAACAAGATTTAGCGCTGAAGATTGAAGACCAAAAGCAAAAGATTGCTGATGCAGGCAAGCAGAGAGAAACCGCAGCGAATGAAAAGGTTGCTGGATTAGAATCTGCAAGGTCAAACCTAGATAACATGCTTAATACCTTGGCAAGGGTGGAAAAGACTGATTTGGGCGTTATTGAAAACGCAACAGGCCCACTTGATCAAATGCTGCCCACTGTGCGTCAATCAACAGCAGATTTTGAAGAATTGGTTAGCACACTTGGCAGTCAGGCATTCTTGTCTCAAATACCGCTAATTAAAGGCATGGGCCAGCTATCTAACGCCGAGGGTGAAAAGCTGCAATCAGCACTTCAAAACTTCAGCCTGCGCCAATCGCCTGAGCGGTTAAAAGAAAACTTGTCAGAAGCTCGAAGATTGCTGAATAAGGCTCGCGCTAATATCGCCAAGCAATACGGAGCACAAGAGACTAGGCCAGACACTCCAGCAAGCGAATCAGGCAGCGTTGTTGATTGGGGGAGCTTAAACTAATGGATGTTAAATTACCAAATGGCACGATAATCAAAAACGTACCTGACGGCACTAGCAAAGAAGCTGTAAAGCAGAAAGCGATTGCGGCAGGACTGGCAAAGCCTGAGGACTTTGGCGAAGTTGCATCAACTACCGCGAACATTCCACTGTATGACGATCAAAACAATCCTATTGAAGCGGATGCACCACAACAACAACCTAGCGGCGAAGTTAACCCGCTTAACATGCTTGGTCCTGCTGAATCCGCTTTAGCTGCTGGCACTGGCGCGATTAGCTCATTAGCTGGTGCTGGCGCTGGTGTTGTGAAGTCTATTGCTAATGGTGATTATTTTGCCGGAAAAGGGCCGCAAGTAGTTGAGCAAACAATGCAAGACTTTGTGCAGACAGGAACATACCAACCAAGGACGCAAGCAGGTCAAGATATTATCGGCGTTGTTGGCGAGGCTTCAGAGCTATTGCCGCCAGTAGCCGCAGGCTTTTCACCTGCTCAAATGGCCATTGCTGGACAATCAGCGCGGGCAGCTTCGCAAGTTGCGCCAACAGTTGCAAGAGGCGCTGCACAATCAATCGCTCAAGCATTGCCGCAAATGCCACAACAAGGTTCTGCGCGGTCTATTGGTGCTGCTGAAACTGCTGGCGGCATGGAAGCTATGCGCAGAGAACGCGCGGCATCGCTGCCAGTGCCAATGAATCTTTCAAAAGGGCAGGCAACACAAGATTTTGCACAGCAACAATTTGAACGAGAGATCGCAAAGCGAGCAGAGGAAGGTGCGCCAATTAGGGAGTTTATGAATGACAACCTACGCAAGGCTGTGCTTAACATGGATGCTTTCATTGATGAAACTGGCACAAAGCTACCCGATACAGCATTCAGATTGCAGACAGGCCAAAAGATTGACGAAGCACTAAGAAAGAGAGCCATTGCAGACAAGGCAAAGATTCGAGTTGCATACAAAGAAGCTGAAAAGGCAGGCGAAACTAACGAGCCAGTTTCATTGTCTCAGCTTGCTGATTACTTAAATGAGAATCGTGCTGAAGCTGGATTAGCTCCAATCATGCAAGCAGTAGCTAAACAGTTAGAAGTGCAAGGCGTTGGCGGTGGCTCTTTGGCTGATGGCACTTTGCAGATTGGCGAAATGACGATTAACCAGGCCGAGAGATTGAGAAAGTCTATCAACAAATTCTCAAGTGGTGCAGATGCAAATAATTTGCGCGTTGCTAGTGAATTGAAGCAGTTGATTGATGAGTCAACTGAAGGCGCTGGCGGTCAAAAGTATCAAGCCGCAAGAAAGCTGCGCAAGCAATACGCAGATAACTATGAGCGCACAGAGATAGTCAAAAACATCCTAGGCAGCAAGCGCGGCTCAAATGATAGACGCATTGCGCTTGAGGATGTGGTTGATAAAGCTGTTTTTAATGGCTCAGTTGAAGATTTGTCACAGGTGCGCAGATTGTTACAGACACAAGGTCAAGAAGGGATGGCTGCATGGCGAGAGCTTCAGGCCGCAACAATGCGAAGCATACGCGATGAAGCAACATCAAGCGTGGGGCAAACGCCTGACGGACTGCCAATTGTTAGCCCTGCAAAACTAAATAAGGCAATCATGCGACTTGATGAAAACGGAAAGCTTGATAAGATTTTTGGCAAGAAAAACGCGGAAAGACTCAAGGACTTAAACGAAGCTGTGAAAGATGCTTTTGTTGCTCAGTCTGGAGCAGTGAACGCATCCAACACATCATCGGCGGTATTGGCTGCAATTGATATGATGATCTCTGCTGGCACAATGGTTCCAACTCCGATATTATCAGGATTCAAGTATGGCAAAGACGCACTGAAGAAACGAGCAATCGAGAAACGAGTAGAGGAAGCGCTAAAATGAGCATCTGGCTTTGTTGGCTATGCCTAGCATGGTTTTGGTATGTCACAGACTTTTTCAAACTAAGGAAGCCGCAAAAATAGCGGCTTTTTTCATTTCTGAATTGGCGCTATACTGTACAAAATTACTTTAGGAAAAAGCCATGAGCTACCAAGTTATTAATCCATTTATCCAATTTGTTGATCCAATCAACGGCAAACCTTTATCTGGC
>SXGT01646715.1_pt1 | contig 17751 bp, 16 predicted proteins | sample 3176221 | NCBI WGS metagenome assembly SXGT01 (sample SAMN11356862, study PRJNA531348) | freshwater metagenome | isolation source: freshwater sample F1-120 | place: China: Fuxian Lake, Yuxi | collected 2017-12-25
CGCGCGGGCGATCGCGGTGGCGATCGCCACGTTCGGCGTCACCTCCGGGCAGGCGCTGGCCGGCGTCGTCGGCCCCCTCATCGAGGTGCCCGTCCTCGTCGGCCTCGTCTACGTGTCCCTCTGGGCACGCAAATACTTCACCACCCCCGAAGGAGTCCGGTCATGACCACTACCGACCCGCAGCCGCTCGACACGCAGGGCATCGTCGAAGAACTCACCTACGCCTTCGACGGCGTCTTCACCTCTGATGAGGTGACCACTGCCGTGAACGACGCCCGCCTGGCGCTGGAGCCGACCGCCACCGTCCGCACTTACCTGCCCGTGCTCGTCAAGCGCTACGCGAAGGAGCTGCTGACCGCAGGTGCGCAGGCTGACGGCCGCCTCGCCAAGACCGTGCCCGAGGTGCTGTTCGTGTGCGTGCAGAATGCCGGCCGCTCCCAGATCGCCGCTGCACTCACCGAGCACCTCGCTCCCGGCAAGATCCACGTCCGCTCCGCCGGCTCGGCGCCCACTGGCGAACTCAACCCGCTGGCCGTCGACGTCCTCGCCGAACGAGGCATCACGCTCACCGAGGCCTACCCCAAGCCACTCACGGACACCGTTCTGCATGCCGCCGACATCATCATCACGATGGGTTGCGGAGACGCCTGCCCCATCTTCCCCGGCAAGCGCTACGAGGACTGGGACGTCGCGGACCCCGACGGAAAGTCCCTCGAAGACGTCCGCGACATCCGCGACGACATCCAAGGCCGCGTCACCGCCCTGCTGCGCGACCTCAACCTCTGAGACCAGGAGAACTCATGACCAAGCCCACCGTCCTCTTCGTCTGCGTCCACAACGCTGGCCGCTCCCAGATGGCTGCCGGGTTCCTCAAGGAACTCTCCGCGGGCAGCATCGAAGTCCTCTCCGCAGGCTCCATGCCCGGCAACCAGATCAACCCCGTCGCCGTCGAGGCCATGGCCGAAGTCGGCATTGACATCGCAGGAGAGCAGCCGAAGAAACTCTCCACCGAGGCCGTCCAGGCGTCCGACGTCGTCATCACCATGGGCTGCGGCGACGAGTGCCCCTACTTCCCGGGCAAGCGCTACGAGGACTGGGTCCTCGACGATCCGGCAGGCCAGGGAATTGACGCCGTTCGTCCGATTCGTGACGAGATCAAGCAGCGCGTCGAGCAGCTGATTGGCTCGCTGCTCCCCGCCGAAGCCGACCGTCGCTGATTTGCCCGCTCTCGAGAAGGAGCCATCACATGTCCGTTCGATCTACAGCCGCTGATTTGCCTGTCGTCGTGATCGGAGCGGGACCTTCGGGTCTGGCCGCGGCGGCACATCTACATAGCCGCAACGTCGACGTCATCGTGCTGGAGTCCGGACCGTGTGCGGGCGCGGCGGTTCGCGAGTGGGGCCACGTCCGCCTCTTCTCCTCGTGGTCCGAGCTCGTCGACCCAGTCGCTGCAGATCTGCTCCAGACCTTGGGGTGGACGGCCCCGAATCCGAAGGGTTACCCGACTGGAGCGGACTGGGCCGATGCCTACCTGCAGCCGCTCGCCGGTGCGTTGGGGGATGTCGTCTTGTACGGGCATGCCGTCACGGCCGTGACCAAGCAGTCCCGTGATCGCCTGGTGAGCTCGGGCCGCGACGAGGCTCCTTTCACGGTGCGTGTGCAGACGAGCGCTGGAGAGAAAGTGATCTTCGCTCGTGGGGTCATCGATGCCACAGGCACGTGGGGGACGCCTAACCCGCTGGGAGGCGACGGTGTGCCAGCCATCGGCGAGATCGAGCACGCCAACCAGATCAGCTACCGCATTCCCAATTTCCGCGATGAGGATGTGCGCGCGCGATACGTCGGCCGTCACGTTGTGGTCGCCGGGACCGGCGCATCCGCCAAGGGCGCACTCATCGCTCTGACCGCGCTCGCCCAGGAGGCTCCCGGCACGCGCGTCTCGTGGATCGTGCGCCGCTCGAATGTCGGAGAGGCGTTCGCTGGAAGCGGCCAGGACGAGCTCCCGCAGCGCGGTGCCCTCGGGCAAGAAGCGAAGGCGGCGGTTGATGCTGGCCCCGTCGCCACGATCAGCGGATTCCGTACCGCGTCAGTCACATCCGACGCTAACGGCGCCCTTGATGTGACCTCGTTCGACGGCCGGTCGATCACAGGGGTCGACGAGATTATCGCCCTCACCGGCTTCCGTCCCGACCTGGACTTCCTGTCCGAGCTGCGGCTCGATCTCGACCCGATCCTTCAAGCCCCCCGCGCGCTTGCTCCTCTCATCGATCCCAACGAGCACTCGTGCGGGACTGTGTACCCGCACGGCGCGAAAGAGCTAGCTCAGCCCGAGGTGGGATTCTTCGCCGTTGGCATGAAGTCCTACGGACGCGCCACCTCCTTCCTGGCGCTCACGGGCTTCGAGCAGACTCGATCTGTCGCCGCTTCTCTCGCCGGAGACCACGAAGCAGCCGCTCGCGTGGAGCTGACCCTGCCGGACACCGGTGTGTGCGGGGGTGCCGGAGCATTCGACGATGAATCGGCCGAGGGCGGTGCTTGCTGCGCCCCAGCATCCGCTCCCGAGTTCGTGACTCTGGGCGGGCTAACGACGAGATGAGTCGAGGCGAAGGCGATCACGAGCATTTCGGTCGGATCGCACGGCAGCTGAGTCCGCCACGTCGCGCGATCTTGGAGTCGTTGGAGCAGCATGGAGCGATGTCGACAGACGACATCGCTACAGATTGGCAGACACGCGAACCGCATCTCAGCCCAAGGACCGTCAGCCGGCTCGATCGCGTTATCTCTCAGAGTCTTTGGAAGCTCGAGAACCTCGGAATGGTCGTGCAGGATCGTGGCCTGGTCTCGATCACCCCACTCGGCCGTCAACAACTAAACGGCAGGGAAGCGTGAGAAGTTCTAGGTCAGTCGCTTGCCGTGGGGCCGAACGTCAGCACCCCCATCGCGCAAGATTCGAAGCACAGTGCTCTTGCCGACGCCGAATTGCTGCGCAGTTTCGAGTGCGCTGACGTTGCCCTGTTCGTAGTACGCAATGATCTGCGCGCGTAGCCGGTCGGTCAGGCGCGCTCGAACACGCGGGGATCCCAGGCCTGAAGCGGGATGATCGGAAGGTTCGGACCCCTGTCCTCGGGTGTTGAGATTGACCTTCGCGAGCACTACCAAGAGGCCCGGGATTCTCACGAATCCCGGGCCTTGTCTTTTGCTGACGCGTGACTCCGCGCTGACTCACCACGAACGAGCGAGGGCGCGGCGGAGCGCCTTGCTGACGTCTTGGTGGCAGCGAAAGCGCCGGCGTTCGGCTTCCGGTAGACGGTGCCGCTTCCCGCCGCTGGCGTTCGACGATCACGAACGGTAACGAGCGCCGGCTCCCGCGCGCTGCCGGCTTCGTAGCTGACGTGGTGATGCGCCCCACCAACGTCGAGCGGCGCGGGTGAAGGACGCTTGCTCGCGAAAACCGCACATGTGGGTGATCTGGCCGAAGGGAAGGTCGGTGGTGGTGACGAGCAACAGAGCCTGATCGCGGCGCGCCTCGTCGACAAGTGTCTGGTACGTCGTCCCGTGCGCAGCGAGTCGTCGATGGAGGGTCCGTGGGTGGATGGAGAACACCTTGGCTACGGCGGCTTGGTCGACGAATCCCGTTCCGAGGAGGTGCCGTAGTGCGCCTCGGGTGCGCTCCACCAGGTCGTCGTCGGCGCGCGAGGTGGTCCGGTCCAGGAAGGCGACCGCTAGGTGCTTCAGGGCTTCGTCGCCGCCGGCGAGCGACCGGGACGGGAGACTTGACGGGATCCTCAGCACTGCCGCGTCTTCCACGGGTGCCCGGAAGGTGACCTTGGCACCGAAGAACTCTTCGTAGATGTCAGTGCGCGCCGGACACTCGTAGGGGAGCATCACCTCGCGCAGACCGTAGTCCCCGTCGCTGAGGTGGGTGATGCCTCGGTGGATGAAGCCCATGGCGAGATCGACGGCCTGGGCAGGGCCACGTGGGCGCGCGGGTCGGTAGTACAGCGCGCTGACGCCTGGTTCTTCTCGAGGGTCGTCCCGCAGCTCGAAGGACACGAACTGACTGTGGACGAAGAGATAGGTGTTGACCACGTCCAGCGCGCTTCCCAAGGTCGGGCAGTTCATCAGGGCGATCGCGAGCGCACCCAGGACGGTGATGGACTGGCGGTCAGCCATCTGCAGACCGAGGTCGTGACAGCCCAGCTCCTCGACAGCCAGCTCCAGCATGGCGGCAGAGCGATGCGCCTCGACCAACACGTCGTCCTGGTCGAGAGCGCGAGGATCCAGCCCCGCCCTTTCTGCGAACGTGTCGGCCTGGCCTCCGAGTTCTGCGACCACCGAGCGGAAGCCGCGCAGACTGGCCGAGCGAAAGTACATGCTCACCTGTCCAGCGTGTCAATGATGTCCGTTCATGACAAGAAACTGTCTGCTGAAGACAAGTTTTACGCTTCGTGCTCGCGTTCACTGTGACCGTGACGTTTCTCCTCCAGGAGGCCCAGTGACCGAGTCATCCGAGCGCCAGATCGTCGGCGCCGAGGTGCCACGAGTCGTCGCAGCGCGCCTGAACGGGACCTCGCGCGACGACGGCGCCAAGGTTGCTCTGGTCATCGAAGGCGGGGGGATGCGAGGCATCGTCTCTGCGGCCATGGCGACCGCGTTGGAGGAGAGCGGAATCCTGCCAGCCGTCGACATCGTGGTCGGCACATCGGCTGGTGCCGTCAACGCCGCCGCTACGGTTCGTGGCACGATCAGCGGGCTCACAGATGCGTACGCCGACGTCTACTCGTCGCGCGAGTTCATCGACATCCGTCGGCTGTGGAACAGAGGCCGACCCGTCGTGGACAGTGCGCGCATCGTCTCGCACATCGATCAGCTGTTCGGTGTCGGCGACCTGGTCGGGGATTTCGGCCCTCGGCTCGCGATGGGCGCCACAGACATCGACGCGGCAAGGGCAGAGGCGCTGACCGGTTTCGCCGACCGGACCGACCAGCTGTCGGCTATCCATGCCTCCGGGCTGCTTCCGATCCTGGGGGGTCCGCCCATCAGCTTCCGCGGGAGGCGGTGGCTGGACGGCGGGATCCTGGAGCCGGTGCCCGTGGCAGCGGCAGCGACCCTGGGGGCCACGCATGCCATCGTCCTGGCAACACGACCTCGCGGCTTCGGACCGACCTTCGGAGCATTCGACCGCGTGATCCAGCGTTATCTGCACGGACTCAATCCGACGCTCGGGTCCGCGTACGCACAGCGGCCGGCGCGGTACCGAGCGGTCCTGGAGGCGACGGCCGGAGGCTCGTGCTCAGGCGTCAGGACGGTGCTCTTTGCTCCTGATGCCGCGGTCCGGCTCCCGGGCAGACTCGAACGCGACGCCCAGCTACTTCGATCGACAGGGCGCACGGTCCGCGACGAGACCCTGCGGCAGCTCGCCACCTGGCAGGTCGCAGCGTGACGGCGCGGCGTGCCGTCGCGACCCGTTCGAGGGAGGTCCGGCCCGCGCAGGGGTACGGGTCGGACCTCCCCCGAGTGGGGTTCAGCCGTGCGCGAAGGTGATGTTCGGCAGCGCTCGCTTGAGCCAGGCCGGGACGTACCAGGCGGCGTGGCCGGTCAGGCGCAGCAGGACCGGCAGCAGGACCAGGCGGACGAGGAACGCGTCGAGAAGGACGGCGACGCCGAGCACGACCCCCATCTCCTTGGGTGGCAGCGGTCCTGAGAGGGCGAAGGTGAAGAAGACCGCGACCATCACGGCGCCAGCGGCGAAGATGACTCGTCCGGAGTGCGCGAGGGAACCGACCATCGCCTCATGCGGATCGCCGCTGCGCTCGTAGTGCTCCTTCGCCGAGGCCAGCAGGAAGACCGTGTAGTCCATCGCGATGGCGAAGATCATGGCGAAGAAGAAGACCGGCGCCCATGCATCGAGGAAGCCCTGGCTCTCGAAGCCGAGCAGTCCTGCGCCCCAGCCGTCCTGGAAGACGAGGCGGGCGACGCCGAAGGCGGCTGCGGTCGAGAGCAGGCTGACGAGCGTCCCAAGCAGGGAGATGAGCGGTGCCTGCAGGGCGATGAGCAGGAGCAGGAAGCCGAGTGCCAGGACGACGCCGATCACGAGCGGGGTGGAGTCGTCCAGCTGGGACTTCAGGTCCAGGTTCTCCACGCCGGCACCACCGACCCGAGCGGTGTCGGGCAGGTCGGCGCGCAGTCGCTCGACGGTCGTGGTGAGCGCGGGGTCCGACGGATCGACGGTCGGGACGGCCTGGATCATCGTCAGGTCCGAGCCGTCGGGTGCGCGCTGGGCCGGCATGGCGGCGGCGATGCCGTCGTCGGCGGCGAGGGTCTTCGCTGCGGCCTGTGCCTGGTCGTTCGCGACGACGATCTGCAGGGTGCCCGGTGCGCCCGGTCCGAAGGCTTCCTGGACGCGGTCGTAGCCGACACGGGCTGAGGCGTCCTCGGGAAGCACCTTGATCGAGGGCATCGCCGTGCTGAGGCCGACGACGGGTGCAGCCAGGGCGAGGAGCACCACGAGGGCGGCGCTGCCCCACAGGACAGGGCGGCGCCAGAGACGCTCTCCCCAGGCGGCGAAGCGACGCGACCCGTGTTCCCCGGTCCTGACCCAGGGCAGGGCCAGCTTGTTGATGCGGTGGTCGAGCTTGACCAGCACCAGCGGCAGCAGGGTCAGCGTCGCGGCGAGCACGAAGACGACGGACAGCATGATGCCGCCGGCCATCGATCGGAAGGACGGCGAGGGCACGAGCATGACCGCGGACAGCGAGATGAGCACGGTCAGGCCGGAGAGCAGCACAGCCTTGCCGGCGGTGTCCATCGTCTCCGCGATGGCGCGTGGCGCGGACAGCTTGGCTCCCATGCGGGCGGCGCGGTAGCGGACCACCAGGAAGAGCGCGTAGTCGATGCCGAGGGCGAGGGCGAACATCATGGCGAAGTTCATCGCCCAGATGGAGACGGGGACGAGCTCGTTGATGAGGACCAGCGAACCGGCCGAGGCGACGAGTCCGGACAGGGTGAGCAGGAGGGGGAGTCCTGCGGCGACGAGGGCGCCGAAGGCGATGACGAGGATGGCCAGCGTCACGGGCCAGGAGACCATCTCCGACTTCAGCATCGCCTCGAGGTTGGCCTCGTTGAAGTCTGACCAGAGCAACGAGGAGCCGGTGGGATTGACGTCGATGCCGTCGCCGGACAGGTCCTGCAGCGGGCCCTTGAGGTCGGTCGCGACGCGGACCATCTCGTTGGTGTCGGCGCCTGCACCGGCAAGCACGATGGCGGTCGAGCCGTCCTGACTGAGGGTCGCGCCGGGCTGGGGCGCGACGACGTCGGCGATCCGGGGCTCGTCCTTCAACAGTGTGGCGACCCTGGCGAGGGTCTCGGCACCGCGACCCTCGGTGACGGGCCCGTCGTCGCTGTGCACGACGACCTGGATGGCCGAGGATGCGTTGCCGCCGAAGTGCTCGCGGGCGAGCTCCCGGGCGGCGACGGACTCGGAGCCGTTGGCCTGCCAGCCGGCGCCGGAGAGGTTGTGCTCGACCTTGGGAGCGAAGACTCCCAGGCCGATGACCAGCATCAGCCAGGCGATGGCCACGATCTGGCCGTGGGTGGTGACCCAGATCCCGAGGCGCCCCAGTGGACCTGAGGAGATCCGCGCCTCCTGTCCGGGAGCGGGTGGGTCGATCGTCGATGTCATGCGGTCTCCAAGTGCTCGAAGGGCCGGAGGGGAGATCAGTCGTATCCCCCCGGGGGGTTCGACCAGGACCGTAGCATATCCCCCCGGGGGGATGTAGAGTTCGAGACGACGGCGCCGGCCGGCGCCTCGGAACGGAGGAGTGAGATGACCGAGCTGACCATGAGGGTGAGGACCGCCCGGGGCTACGAGGAGACCGTCGGGTTGGTGCGAGCCAGCCTCGGCGAGGCGGGTTTCGGCGTGCTCACCGAGATCGACATCCAGGCGACGCTGAAGACCAAGCTCGATGTCGACGTCGAACCGCAGGTCATCCTCGGCGCCTGTCGTCCCCAGCTCGCGCACGCCGCGATGCAAGCCGACCCGTCCATCGCGGCGCTCCTGCCGTGCAACGTGGTCGTGCGCGCAGACGGGGCAGGGACCGTCGTCGAGGCCTTCGACCCCCGGGCCATGACCGCCATGGTTCCTCAGTCCTCTGCTGGTCTGCGCGAGATCGCCGCCGATGCTCGTACTCGTCTGCGCGGCGCCCTCGAGACGGTGGAGAACGCCTGATGCCCGACGCCGCGGCGATGGGTCTGGAGCCCGCTGAGATCAAGGCCATCATCACTCGGATGAAGCGCGCTCACGGCCATCTCGGCAGTGTCATCCGCCACGACGGGGGGCCCGTCGCCTGTCAACGGTCGCTCGCAATTTCCGCATCGGATGAGGTCGAACACCCCAGAACGACACCCGGTGCAAGAGCTGCGTCCGTGGACCGCCGGTCCGGTGGGCAGGTGCAGGTCGAAGTGTTCGGGGTCAGTTCATATCAGCGTTGGGCCCCTTACCCCGCGCGCCGCACTCGAAGACGAGTCCACTCGCGTCGCTACGCCCAGAGCGTCGAGCCGAACCTGAACCACACCGCGGCCGCCACCGCGACGTACCAGAGCATGATGATGAGCGCCGTCCAGTTGCGCAGGAACTGACCGAGCGACGAGCTGGTGGCGAGGTGAGAGACGGCTTCGCGGCTACCGATGACGACAAGCGGGATGACGGCTGCCCATACGACCATGCAGTAAGGGCAGAGCCGGCCGATGTCATAGAGGCTCTGTGTCTGCAACCAGGTGATGAAGGCTGCGGCGAAGACCAGACCCACCTGGAAAGCGCCCCAGAAGAGTCGTGGCATCCGACCATCCAGGAACAGCAGGACACCGAGCAGCACAACTCCCGTAAACCCGATCAGGCCTGGGACTAACGGGTCAGTTCGAACTCGTACTGTCCTGAGGTCGCGAGCGACTGAATAGGCAGGCCCGGCTTTGAGACGCGTTTTTCGGCGGCTCGTCGTACGCTGTGCGGGTGATTGCCGAACTCTGCGAACGCGCCGAGCGGGCTCGTCGGCCATGGGGGAGGGCATTAGTTCTCCGAACCATGGGTGCGGGTTAGCTGATGCCCGACCACTCCTGGCGTGGGGCCTTCGCCTTACCACTGGAGTGCGCTCGAACCGTATGAGCTGTTCGGATGCAGCGAGTTCACCATCGTTGCTGAGAGAAACCTAAAGATTCATCTGGCGAAGTCTGTTCAAACCTTGCGCAAGTGTGGTCTGATCTGACTAACCTCGAGGCTGCCTGGGAGTGCTTCAGCGAGACGAACCATCCGCGAGGCGTAGATCAGCAGAGATGTGCGTCGGCGGCCTGAAGTAGAGGGTCCCCAGTATGCGTGGACGTCTTACCCGTTTTGTGCTCCTGCCCACGGTGACGGCGGTTGCCGCCGGTGCTCTGATCGGTGGCCCGGCCATCGCCGAACCGGAGGGCAACAAGGTCGAGTTCCGCATTCCTGAGGGCCAGGCTTCGAAGAACAAGGACTTCGGCGATGCCTCAGAGGTCGGGGAGGCGATGGCGAAGGCGCGGGAGACGAAGAAGCGTGTCGAGATTCGCTCGGAGCGCGACGAGCGCCGCACGGTGTTCGTCAACCCTGACGGGACGATGACCCAGGAGACGAGCGAGGCACCGCGTTTCGCCGAGACCGACCACGGGGTCTTCCAGCCCCTGAATCCTGATCTCGCTCCTGAGGGTGGGCGGCTGGAGCCTGAGGTGTCTGATGCCGATGTGTCGTTCTCTGCAGACGGCGCTGGTGAGCTCACGCGGCTCGAGCTCGGCAAGGGTCGCTCGATCGGCCTGAGCTTCGACGCAGAGCTGGCGGCGCCCACCGTCGACGGCGCGACCGCCTCGTACAGAGTGCAGAGCGACGCGCCGGAAGCGTCTGCCACTCCTTCGCCTTCGTCATCAGCGGATGAGCAGAGTCCGACGTCCGATGTGGCTGTGGTGACCGGTACGCGAAGTGGGGGTTTCTTCACCCACCTCACGCTGGACGGTGCACCGGACTCTGCGCCGGAGTACCGCTTCCCGCTCAAGAGCGAGGGACTGACTCCTGTCCTCGTGGGCCAGGTCTTGTCGTTCAAGGATGGTGAGAAGACGGTGGCGCAGTCGCGCCCGTTGAAGATGTGGGACGCGCAAGTCGACGAGGCCGGCGACCCGGCTGCACCTGTCGATGTCGATGCTTCCCTGGAGACCGAGGATGGCGGCCAGGTCCTGATCTTGCGTCCCTCGATGGAGTGGTTGCAGGCCGAGGGTCGTCAGTACCCCGTGGTCATCGATCCCGACATCGCGCCGGTGAGTCCGGTGGGGGACACGTGGGTTTTCTCCACCCAGGCTTCGGATGATCCGCGAAGCTCGGACCCCGGCCTGCGAGTGGGCTCGGACGATGGATCGCGCGCATTCCGTTCGATCATCTGGTTCCGCTACAACCGGTTCGTCGGCACCAATGTCACCAAAGCGACGCTGAATCTCAAGCAGTACTTCAGCGCGGCTGGCTGCACTGCCAAGACGACGGTCTTCGCCCCCACCACCTCGGGAGACTCGACGGTCTCGGACATCACATGGTCTAACAAGCCGAACGAGTCGACTGACAACCGGTGGCGTATCAGCCCTACCTTCAACCGGAACGGAACCACGTCCGGCTGTGCAGCGGGCCCGCAAGCCATTGATGTGACGTCGATGGTCAATGGCTGGTCAGGCAAGCACGCTGGATCGGGCAACTTCGCTTTCGCCGACTCCTCGTCGGCCTTCGGCGCCACCCTCAATCGACAGTCCATCCAGCTCCATGCTGGTGTAACGCCCACCGAAGAGCAGGATGCGACTCATCAGAAGCGGTTCTGCTCCTCGGACTGGGTCTCGAGCGCTACCTACTGCGACAGTGCCTCAGTCGTTCCTACTCTCTCGATCACGTACGACCCTGAGATCGGCAGTCAATCCTGGTACTCGATGACGGATCACCCGTTCAACAGCTACTCCTCGCTGTCGGTCAACAACCGCAACGGCAATCTGCTCGTTTCCGCCACCGACGGGAAGATGAATGGCGTCGGCCTCAATCTCGACCTCGCCCGCACCTACAACTCACAGGCGACGGTGACGAACACGTCGATCGGCAAGGGCTGGAACCTGGGCATCGGTCCTGACGTCTGGTTGCGAAAGAAGTCTGGTGTCCGCTTCGACTACAACGGTCCCTCCGGCACGATTCTCGGGTCTTTCGTCCGCAAGAGCGCGACCTCGACTAACAGTGCCTTCAAGGACTTCTCGACACCGATCGGCGGTATCGGCTCGGACCTCAAAGAGACGGACACCGGCTTCACGTTGACCTTCAGGAAGTCACGTCAGAAGTTTGACTTCGATCTCGTCGACTCGAGCGGGAACGCCTACCTCACGAAGATCCGCGACCGCTCTGACAACGCGATCACCTTCGGCTACAACGGGACGATCAACAACCGTCCGAAGCTGGCGACGATCACCGACAGTGGCGGTCACGTCCTGAACGTGACGTACAGCGGCAATACGATCACGGCCATCACGGAAAGCACCAATTACACGCAGAGCTCCGGTGGCGCGCGCACCTGGGCCTACGCCTACGACAGCAGCGGACGCCTCACCGGTTTCACGAATCCGGAGAACAAGACCACGACCTACGCCTACACCAGCGGCGGTCTGCTCTCAAGAATCACCGGCCCGGCACGCACGAAGCCTGACGGCAAAGCGAACACCGGCGAAACCGAGATCACCTACGGGGTCAACAGCAGCGGCGAGGCACAGGTGCAGACCGTCCGCTACCGCTGGGACGACGACGCGGCAGACGCTGCCTGGCACATGTTCACTTGGTCCTATCCGACCAGTCGGCCCACGGTATGCAACGGCAACGGATCGCTCTGGACGACCGTGAAAGACCCTCGAACGAACACGACCACCTACTGCTTCGGTCAGCGCAACGACTCGACTGGCAAGGGCAAGACGTGGGTCTACGACCCCAAGGGCAACATGAAGTCCCAGGACTACACCGCCGACAATGCACCTGAAACCTTCACCAGCGCGACCGGCGCCACGACCGTGAACAAGTACAGCGGCGGCGCGCTGCAGGATCGCCTCGAGAGCGTCACCGAACCGAAGAACAGCAGCGGCGAGAACGCAGCAAGTGCGGGACTGCAGTACAACGCCCCCAGCACCACCGAAGGCGGCGCCTACCTCCCGACCGCCGCCCAGTCGCCCTCGGGAGACTGCAACGAGTACGGGTATGACGCGAAGGGTCGAACCACCACTGCGTACACCGGCATCACACCTGAGGCAGCAACCAGCACGTCGAGCGGTGCGCAGCGCAATGGCTGCAAGACCTCTAGCAGCGGCTTTGACGCAAAGTTTGAGCGACGCTACAAGGACAACGGCACCGTCTCTTCCTCCTGGGACGGCAATGCGCAGGACTCACCGACCGACGCCGAAAAGACCATCTACACGTACTGGGCGGACGGAGACACCGGCTACATCGCGGGCTCGGAGGGTCAGTTGAAGTCGGTTCGTAAGCCCGGCGGTGACTGCTCGACTGGGTCCTCGCGGAAGCTGTGCACGAGCTTCACCTACGACGGCGCTGCCCGTGTTGACACGACGACGGACGGCCGCGGGAAAGTCACCAAGTACCAGTACGACCGCAACGACAATGTCGTGCGCGCGATGTTCGACACCAACGATCTCGCGTGCAGCCTCAACCTCGGCGTCTGCATCGACTACACCTACGACGCTGAGCAGAACCTGCTGCAGCGCTCGCTGACGACCACGTCGCGCACCTCGGCCTTCTACTACGACCGGATGAACCGACTCGTAGGCAAGACTGTCGGCGTCGACGCGAACACCTTCGACTTCTCTACCTCGGCGTACGACGGCGTCGGCAACATGGTCTACGACCAGACCTACGTAACTGGGGCACCGGATTCGGTCGAGATGGTCTTTTATCACGACAGCGCCAACAGCCTCTACCGAGTCCTCGACTACAAGTCCACCCCGACGTTCCGGTTCGACTTCGAGACCGACAAGGACGGCCGAGTCACCTCGGTCGCTCCGACGTCAGCATCGTCTGGCAGCACGATCGTGAAGTTCGCCTACGACTACACCACATCCGGGCGACCAAAGTCGATGCGCTGGCTCACCCCAGGCGGCACCGAGCAAGCGAAGATCGCCTACAACTACTCCGTGTCGGTGCCCGTCGGTGGTGGAAGCGCCATGTTCGACACCCCGCAGATGCAGTCGCGCACGACAACCGGCACGGGCGCTGCGTCGAATCAGACCGGCACCATCGACTACGACTACGACAAGCAGCGACTCGTCAAGGCGACCGACACCAACGGCACCGACTACGAGTACACCTACGACAAGATCAGCAACATCACCAAGGAGATCGCAGGTAGCACCACCACCCGCTACGGCTACAACAAGGCAGGCATCCTCTGCTGGGAAGGCAGTACTGCCGGAGACAGCGCAAGCCCGTCGAGCTCGACCGCAGGGTGCCCCAGCACCCCATCGGGCAACACCACCATCAACGCCGACAACGCCGGCAACAGCCTGGGGACGAGCGCCAACCCAATCACCGTGAACCAGCTCAACCAGGTCGACCAGATCGACGGCAACGCCCAGACCTACCTCGACCAGGGCAACGACCTGCGCCAGACCAGCGCAGGCAACCGCGAATATGACTCAGGCCGCGGCGTTACCGGGATCAAGCGCGGCAGCACCTACGAGTACTACATCCGCGACACCAATGGCACCCTGCTCGCCAGCCAGGTCGGCTCGACCCTCACCTACGCAGCGTCGGAGCCCAACGGCAACATCACCTGGCTCATGAACAACTCAGGCTCACGCGTCGGCTCGTACAAGTACGCCCCCTACGGGGCTACGACGTTGACCGGAACGCCCGCAGCTGCGAACCCCTTCCGATGGATTTCAGCGCAACAGGATGACCGCGCTTCCGGTGCAGCTGGTTCGTACAAGCTGGGCGCGCGCTACTACGACGGTCGCGGTCACTTCACGCAACCTGATCCAGTAGCGGGAGGGTTGGCGGATCCGCGAACTCTCGCGGCCTACAATTATGGCAACGGCGATCCTATCAACTTGGCTGACCCCTCTGGATATTTCGACATCCCTAATCCGGTCGGTTTCCTCAAGTTTGCAACAAAGCGAGCGCCTGGTGTTTGCTATATTGCAAACGCGGTTCAAGACACGGATAATTCATTCAAGGACGATTTGAATGATCTCAACACCTGCTTCAATCCGTATGCGTTTGTGCAAGATGCGATTGAGGACTAGTTCATGGATAATGAGACCAATGCCCGCAATCTTCTGTGGTGGTCATTCGGGTTCGCAGTCCTGCTGAACTTGATCGCATCTGTGGCGGACCTGCAAGGTTCTGTTTGGTTTGCGCTCAGAGCCGTCGTCGCGGGAGTGTTCACAGTCGCGCTGGGCTGGTGGATTTTCGAACGCGTTCGACATCGGTAGGGCCGGGGGCTGGGCGGAGAGCACGCGGACGCTTACCGAACTCTTCGTCGAGAGTTGTGTTGCTCGCACGCGCCACCCTGCCGAGGGCTAGCGTGCGGCATGCGGATCCCCTGTGAGATGCGGCAGTTTTTTTGCTACGGTTGTGAGGCAGAGGAGCTTTAGAGCTACGCCAGCGATGCTTCAGCGGGCTGCGATCACAGTGGGTGTGTCGGCAACCTCGGGGTGAGCGGGAGGTCGTCCGCTGGCAGAACTGGCGTGGCGATCTGCGCTCATGGAGGCGAGCCTTCGCCCCGTCGGAAACGTTTGGGTGCGCACGACCTCGTATGACCGTCTCGACCAGAGCGAGAAGTCAGCGGTCAGCTTCTTCCTCGGGATGGCGCAGGCCCAGTTGAGTTGTCATCAGTTGCTCAACGTGTCTTCGTTGGTCCACATCGACACCTACTTGAGAGCCATCGGAAAGCCATCGAAGAAGTCGCGACCAGACCTCCTTGGCTATGACTGGCTCACGGGTACTGCGGTCGTTGTCGAGGCGAAGGGGCGAACTCACGGCTACAGCGACAAGCTAGTGAACGATGCCAAGGCTCAGGCGATGAAGCTGCCTGCTCTTGCCGGTCACTCTTCCACCTCGATCGCGTCAATCGGATGGTCAATCGAGCCCGTGCCAGTTGATCGGCGAGTACTCGGCGCATCTGGGACGTGCCCAGATACGACAAATGCCCCTCCGGTCGAACCGTAACTTTGGCTACCGGGCACCTCGACGACCGCGTCGCAGAGAGACCCGCGTTGGCCGGGGCGGCACGAGCAGGTGGCTTGTTGAACGAAACGTACCGGAGCCCATCAGATGCCGGCTGTCGAGAGTTCGCCGCTCAGCATCTGGCATCTGATGTGCGTTCTGGAAAGATGGACTGATGGGGCGTTCAACGTCGTGGGCTGCCACTCCCGCGAGTCGCAGAGTGATGCAGGCGAATCGCCCGTCTGATACCACACCGGAACTGGCAGTGCGTCGACTGCTCCACGCTGCGGACCTGCGCTATCGCGTGAACTATCGCCCGCTTAGTCATCTGCGGCGAACCGCCGATATTGCCTTTACGCGCCACCGCGCAGCCGTCTTCATCGACGGGTGCTACTGGCATTCTTGCCCGGAACACGGGACCCTCGCCGGGGCCAATCGCGAGTACTGGTCCGCCAAGTTGGAGGAGAACGTAGCGCGAAATGCCGACACCAATAGCCAGCTCACGAAGGCTGGATGGACGGTCATGCGATTTAGGTAACACGAAAAGCCAGAGGATGTCGCGATGCGCGTCATAGCATCGGTGCGATCCCTTGAGTAGCCCACCAGGTCACGTCCCAACACGGAGGAACGTTCGGTGAAGACCATCGTGCTCGATACGAACGAGCTGGCGCGCGATTGGATGCTTGGAGGCCTGAAGTATCAGTTATTTGAGCACCTTCACCACGCAGCGACATTTGAGGTCTACATTCCTGCGGTCGTGTTTGAGGAACTCGTCGCCAGCCATGGCCGCGCAGTTAAGAAGATCGAGGCGTCTACCCGTCAGGTCGAGCGTGAGAGACGGCGTTTGGGGCTTGCCCCAATGGGCTCCACGGCGGAATCCTCGCTCGACTATCGCCAATACGTCGAGGAGCAGTTTGATGAGCGGTTGTCATTCACGGTCCTTCCTTGGCCGTCAGTTTCTCACTTCGATCTCGCAATGCGCGCCGTTACCCGCACGCCCCCGTTCAGTGAGAAGGGGACTGGCTATCGAGATGCCCTGATTTGGACGGACGTTGTCGATCTAGCGAGCAACGGTCACGACGTTGCGTTCGTCTCTATGGACAGGGCTTTCGCTGACGAAGACGGTGAGCTCGCGTCTCTGTTGCATGCGGAGATCGACCCGCTGCCCGGATCTGTCGAGCTGGTTCGTGATTTCACAAGTTGGCTTATCGATTCGCTTCCCTGGAACTCGGTAACGGATCTTGCCACAGCGGTTAGCTTGAGTCGCACCTCGGAGTTCTATGACTGGTACCTGAACTCAGATTTTCAGGACGAGCTCGTTCCTACCGTCGAAGATCTCGGCTTCAGGACGCCTCCGACCTCGTTCGAGATCATCGACGTCAGGTGGGACGGTGAGTTCATGCCGATCGAAGGTGCCGTGACTGACGATGAAGGACTAACTCTGGTCGAGTACGACCTAGGGCAATCAGTCGCTTTCCGCGCTGAATTCGAGCACGGGGCTGAACTCGAGTCCGGCTGGTCTGTCAGAGAGGTATCTCATCCGCGCGGATTCGCAGTTGAGGGCTCGATCGACATGAGAGCACGAGTAGCGGTCCTCTACGGCGGCGAGTTCGGTTTCGGCATCGAGCAGTTGTCGTGGCGTCGTGTGGACGGACTAGGCCCCGGGGTCAGTGCCTCACTGGGCCGTTAGCAGTTCAACGGAGGGGGAGTTTGATGAGCTACGTCAGCCGCTTCCCGTGTGGCCGAACATGGGCGCCTCCGTCGCGCAAGATTCGGAGCACGGTGCTCTTACCGACTCCGAAATGCTGCGCGGTTTGAAGCGCGCTGACATTGCCCTGCTCGTAGTAAGCGATGATCTGCGCGCGTAGCCCGTTGGTCAGGCGCGCTCTAGTACGCTGAGATTTCGGGCCTGAATCGGGATGATCGGAAGGTTCGAACTCCTGTCCTCGGGTGTTGAGATTGACCTTCGCCAGCACTACCAGAAGGGGAATCGAAAGAACCCGCGCCCCTCGAGGGTCGCGGGTCCTGCCGTTCCCGGCCCGACCCATGACGATCGTCGACCGGACCCTGGACGCGTGCGCAGTTGCCCTGCGAACGTCATGGAGCGGCATACGCTCGAGCCCGTGACAGAGCGGAGTGCAGGACGGCCTTCCGGTGGACCGTTCATGGTGCTGGGTGCGGTGGGCATCGTCTTCGGCGACATCGGCACGAGCACGTTGTACGCGATGAGCGCGGTGCTCCAGGCGGACACGTCGCGAGGCGACGCCGTCGCGCGGCCGCTCGTCTACGGCATGGTCTCGACCATCGTCTGGTCGATGATGCTGATCGTGACGGTGCTCTACGTGCGCCTGCTCCTCCGTGCCGACAACGACGGCGAGGGTGGTCTGCTCGCGCTGGTCGGGCTGCTGCGCCAGCGGCTGGCGCCAGGTCGGGTGCTGGCCGTGGTGAGCCTGCTCGGGGTCTTCGGCGCGGCGATGTTCCTCGGCGACAGCGTGATCACCCCG
>SXGT01047440.1_pt1 | contig 17748 bp, 15 predicted proteins | sample 3176221 | NCBI WGS metagenome assembly SXGT01 (sample SAMN11356862, study PRJNA531348) | freshwater metagenome | isolation source: freshwater sample F1-120 | place: China: Fuxian Lake, Yuxi | collected 2017-12-25
AAGTTTGCGGTTTGGTGTCGCTATCGCGACGGGTTGTTTTAATGCCGGTTTCCGCACCGGCGAGCGGGATACTTTCTTTTGCTCCGCCAAAAGAAAGTATTCAAAGAAAAGGCGGCCCAGTTACCGCTGATGTCTAGCGCTCCTCGTAGTTATCGGGGGGTGACAAAAGGGGCGTCCTGCCCCTTTGCCACCTTGCGGCATCCATGCCGCAACCCTTCGGGCTCAACCCGAAAACTACTGCGGTGCTCGACGCGGTAAACGGGAGGAAAACTCGTTTACCGTAAACCTGTAAAATAGCCTGACTATTAGTCAGTATTTCAAGATATAAATGCTTTCTTAACCGTCATTATAAAATTGACTGAGTACTAGCTTAAGTATCAAACTGCGGGTTATTGCAACTTTAGGGTAGATCTAAATTGCAAGCCTTAACTTATAACTATAAAACTTACCTACAGTATTGCTGCATATCTATGTCTGTTTACAGCATTTTTTCTCTGTTACTCTTAAGCTTATGCCATTTTGCTTATGCTGACGAGTTAACCAGTAAAACTGACGAACAAGCCTTATTGTTCAGTGAATTACCCTCGGTATTTACTGCGTCGCGGCATGAACAGCCCGTCACTAAAGCGCCTGCATCGGTCGATATTATTACCTCCGAACAAATAAAACGCTACGGTTGGCGAACGGTGTCAGCGATGCTTGGAAGCTTACCTGGTTTTATCAGTGCCTATGACCGAGCGTATCACCACACCGGGGTGCGGGGTTTTGCTCCGCCAGGGGATTACAATACCCGAATTTTGGTTTTGATTGACGGTCATCGGGTGAATGAAAATTTGCAAGACTATGCAGGCTTGGGACGTGATTTTCTGGTAGATGTGGAAAATATTGAACGCGTAGAAGTCGTTCGCGGCCCAGCATCGGCATTGTACGGCAGTAGCGCTTTGTTTGCGGTGGTGAATGTGATTACCCAACGCGGACGCGATTTACAAGGGGCTAGAATTTCGGGAAGTACAGGGAGTTATGAGTCACATCAGGGGCAGGTAAGTCATGGAAAAAAATTTGCTAATGGTTTGGAAACCTTGTTCTCTGCCAGTTATTTCCATAGTGATGGCCATGATAATCTGGATTTTCCAGGCTTAGGTACCGCACATCACCAAGATGAGGAACAGGTGGAACGCTTACACGGTAAATTGACTTGGGAAGATTTCACTCTCAGCGGTAGTTGGATGGGACGCAAAAAGTTTATTCCTACTGGGACCACGGGGACAACTTTTGGCGAACCTCAAACACACTATCATGATCGCCGGGCGTATACCGATTTAAATTATCATCATAATTTTACTGGAGATTGGGACCTGACAGCACGGGCATTTTGGGATAGCTATGAGTTTGACGATGACTTACCCTATCAAGTTTCGCCACAGCAGACTATTATCAACAAAGATCACTGGGAGGGGCAGTGGGTTGGCGGCGAATTCTTACTAGGGCATACTTTTTTCGAAACGCATAGACTGACCTTCGGCAGTGAATGGCGTTACAATTTTCGGCAACTGTTAACCAATTTTGATGTCAACCCCAATTTTCTCTATGCGGATAATCGGCAAACCAGCAATATTGTTGGGGTGTTTTTACAAGATGAATGGGCAATTCTTGACAACGTCACGCTGGAAGCAGGTGGGCGTTTTGATCACTATGATATTTTTGGTGGCACGTTTAATCCGCGGTTAGGGTTAATTTATCAACCCTTTGACGATACCACGGTAAAAGTCTTATATGGCACCGCCTTTCGGGCACCCAACGCTTTTGAAAGCGTCTACGCCTGCTGCGAAGGTTTAACGCCGTGGATTGGGAATCCGAATTTAACGCCCGAAAGGATCAAAACTTACGAGTTAGTTTGGGAGCAACGCTTACATCCCAATTTTGATTTACATGTGAGTTTGTACTACAACCGCCTGAGTAATTTGATTAATTTAAATGTCTCTCCCGAGGGTATCAGGCAATTTCATAATCAAGGCAATGCCGAAGCGCATGGGGTTGAAACGCAATTGGTAGCGCATTTTGAAAATGTTGAAGGGCGGTTAAGCCATACTTTTCAACAAAGTCGTGTGGCAGGCGCTGCCAATCCGCCTAATGCCCCGGTGCATATGGTTAAATTAAATTTCAGTGCCCCAATCTGGCAGAATAAAGTGTTTGCGGGTTATGAACTGCAGTATATCAGTTCCCGTGCGACGACCATCGATACCCGCGTTCCAGACTATACCATCAGTAATCTGACGTTGTTGACGCGACGTTGGCTTCCGGGATTGGAATTAACCGGAGGCGTTTATAATTTATTTAATGCCCATTATTTTGATCCGGCGAGTCCTCCGTTGTTACCCGATAAAATTGCTCAGGATGGCCGTAATTTTCGAATTCAGTTGAGCTACGAATTTTAATGCATAGTGGGGTGAATGGATGAGGTCCACTACTTTGCAGTGTTTAAGTAAACATGCTAATTCCTGGCAGATTCCCATAGTTAAAGCTATTTTCCAATGGGCTGCTGTGCTGTTAATGCTGATTTCATGCTCGGCATTTGCGGTGACGGACATTTTAGTACTGCAAAGCCACGATAGCGCTCCCTATCAACAAACACTTGCAGGTTTTCGCTCAGGATTAGCTAAAAGTAAGTTAGAGGTTGCTTACCATGTATTAAATATTCCCGACCAAAGTGATGTCAATATCTTGCAACAGCAATTACAAACCTCGCAACCGAGTTTAATTTTAACCTTAGGCACGCCTGCCACGCGTTTAGCTATGCTTCAGGGGAGTAATATTCCAATTATCGCAGGGATGGTGTTGGAAACTGATGAACTGCGTCAAAATCACCACACCACGGGCGTGGGTTTAAATTTTCCCGTTACCGAGCAATGGCAATGGTTACGTCGATTATTGCCTGATGCTCGCCAAATTGCGGTTATTCTTGATGCGCAGCAAGGAGCGAGCGTGTTTCAGGCCTTGCAAAAACTTGCTGTAGCTGAAGGCATTACCCTGATTCCAGCAACCGCCACGAATGCGGAAGATTTTTCTACGCTGATGCAAAACTTACCCTCGCAACTGGATGCCTTATGGGCGGTGGAGGGCGCATCCGCATATAACGCTGCCGCAGTACGCGAGTTGTTACTGTATTCATTTCGGAATCGAGTGCCATTGATCGGCTTATCGGCACAATGGGTGAAAGCCGGGGCCTTATACGCACTGGATTGGGATTTTAGTGATTTAGGTCTACAAACTGCAGAACTAGCCAAATCCATTTTATTACAAGGGAGCGCTCCGAGTTCCTTGTTGCCCCAAACCCCGCATAAGGCTAGGTTAGTATTCAACTTAAAAACCGCAGACCATATGAAATTGCAAATTTCTGAACGTTTGCTGTCGGAGATGTCTGAGGTTTTTCAATGACCATGTTTAATAAATTAAACATGGCTAAGCGCTTTAATTTGTTAAATGCCGCTCTGGTATTATTAACTGCGTTAAGCGTCGGATTTATCGTGACTTACAAACTATTGACTGTACAGTTTGAAGCCCGGCAAGAATATAATCTGGCGGTGGCCAGTCTATTAGCCGAATCCAGTGAATATGCGGTGTATACCCGCCAGCCAGCGTTGTTAGACAAACTGCTAGCCAAACTGTCCGATCTCTCCGGGGTTGCCTATGTCGCTATTTTGGATGAATCCGGGAAAACCTTAGCCTACATCAATCCACATCCAATTGACGAACCGCTCACGTCCTTGAGATTTTGGTACTGGTGGCGAAATACCGGGGGACTGGGCACGGCGGAAATTATGCTCCCCATCAGTAGCAACAGTTTACAAAATGAAGATGCGTTATTTCTGGATAATACCAAACAACTGAAACTAATTGGGGAAGTGCGACTCGTCATGAATCCCGCCTATTTCGAGGCCATATTACGCAATACCTTTTTCTTAAGTTTTGCGGTGGTGATGGTCATTTTAGTTATCAGTTTAAGTATTTTTGTGAGCATGACCACGCGCATTACCCAGCCGTTGAAGCAATTAAGTGAAGCGGCACATGATGTGATCGAGGGTAAATTAGAGTGTTTATCCTTAAAAAGTGGCGGTCCAGAATTACATGAATTAGGTAAAGCGTTCAATCTGATGATTAATTGGTTGAGCGACTATCGGCGCGATGTGCAAAATTATCAAGCCTTGCTCGAACGCCAAGCCTATTACGATGAATTAACGGGTTTGGCGAATCGTACCTTATTGAAAGATCATCTAAATTTAGCCATATCGCAAGCGCAGCGCAGAAGTTCTATTGCCGCAGTGTTATTTTTGGATTTAGATCGCTTTAAATATGTTAACGATACCTTGGGGCACTCCTTCGGCGATCAATTATTGCAAGAAGTCTCATTACGGCTGCATCGACAGTTGCGTGCCTGTGATACTGTGGCGCGCATGGGAGGCGATGAATTTATTGTCATTCTCAATGATCTCACTGCCAATTTAGACCAAGCCAAGCTCGATGCTGGGCACATAGCGCAACAAATTGGGCAATCCTTGCGCCAACCGTTTGCCATTCATGAACATACCATCAGTACCAGTTTTAGTATTGGTATCGCGTTATATCCTCATGATGGCGATAATGGCGAAATTCTGATACGTAATGCCGATTGTGCGATGTATGAAGCTAAAACCCGAGGCCGAAATACCTATCATTTTTATAATCCTTCGCTGCAACAGCAGGGGATGCGGCGCTTAAATTTGGAAAATGGTTTAAAACGTGCCTTAGAGTTAAATGAACTGACACTACACTTTCAACCTAAATATGACACCCGAAATGGGCAATTGATCGGAGCGGAAGCGTTACTGCGTTGGCATTTTCAAGGGAATTGGATTTCTCCGTCAGAATTTATTCCGTTAGCAGAGGAAACAGGTTTGATAATTCCTATCGGTGCTTGGGTGTTGCAATCAGCGTTACAGACCTTAGTGGCATGGCGAAAAAATCATATAGTGCATCAGCATTTCCATATCGGGGTGAATGTGGCACCATCACAATTTTGGCATCCAGAATTTGCACAACAAACCTTAAACACGCTGGAGCACTGGCTGCCCAACAGTGCGGGTGCTTTAGAGCTGGAATTAACCGAAAGCTGTTTGCTGAGGCCTTCAGAAGAATGTTTGCATACTTTTAATCGTTTACGCCAAGCGGGTATTCGTTTTGCGATGGATGATTTTGGGACAGGTTACTCCAGTCTGAGTTATCTCAAACAATTTCCGTTAGACGTGCTCAAAATTGATCAATCCTTTGTGCGCGATTGTATTGATGATCCTAGCGATGCCACAATTATTCGGGCCATTATTGCGATGGCGGGTGGTTTGGGGTTGGATGTGATTGCTGAAGGCGTCGAAACTGACGAGCATTTAAGCTTTTTAAAAACGGCAGGCTGTCCGATGTTGCAAGGGTATTTGATTGCCAAACCCATGCCTGCAGATGAGTTCGCAAACTTTTATCAAAATTTTAAACCCTATCAATTAAATTAGCGCTACTTAGGTTGCCTGCTGCGTTAAGCTTGGTGCTGCCGCAGCTTTGATGAGCTTAGCCAAATGTAATACTCCAGGTCCCGCGCAATCTGGATTGGCCAGGATTCAATACAGCGGCACTTCAATGCTTCCCCCGGCGCGCAAAGGCAAGGGTTTTAACAGTCCTGTTTGTAATTCCTCACTAATCTGTTCTTCAGGTAACCAGGCAAATCCAAATCCGAATTTTACTGCTTGAATAGACGTGGCGATATGACTCACTGTCCAGCGTTGATCGACTTCCACCGAGACTGCTTTTTTATCGCGCTTACTGCCTGAATCGCGCACCACCAAATGTCGAAATTGATGTAAATCTTTGGGGCTCAGAGCTCGCTTAAGCTGATGTAGCGCATGATCTTTATGCGCGACGGCGATTAAGCGACTGCGTAAAATTAATTCACCCAAATATCCCGGAGGTGGGGAGGGTAATATCGCAATATCGGCATTCCCTTTCAGCAGGGCATCTTGGGTACCGCCAAGCACGGATTCTATCAGTTCAATCCGGGTGCGCGGACTGTCTACACTAAACTGCTGCAGGCAGGTGAGCAATAACGATGTTGGAAATAAAATCTCCACGGCAATATGAATTTCAGCTTCCCATCCTGCTGAAAGTTTGTGCGCTGCAGCTTCTAAATCATGTGCTTCCTCGACTAATGCCAGCGCTCGGCGGTAAAGCATCTGCCCGGTTGCGGTCAATATCGCTTTACGGCCTTGCAGGGTAAACGCTTTCACGCCTAATAACGTCTCAATTTTTTGCACGGCATAGGTCACCGCCGATTGACTTTTATGCAGAGCTTCGGCGGCTTGAGCATAGCCTCCGGTTTCGACTACCGAAATAAGGGTGCGCCATTGTTCTAAAGTAATGACTGGTGGCATAAATAGATCTAATAATTCGATTGTTTAAAGCGAATTATTATACTTTTTTATCCAATTTATTGGGTGTTTAATAGCGACACATTCAACTGCGGAGCAAAATTTATGAAACAGCTACTACACATCAAATCCAGCATTTTTTCTGCATATGGACAGTCCAGTCAACTGGCGGCAGAGTTGCTGTCGGCTTTGCAAGATAAGCACTCCGAGTTCACGTTAATAGAACGCGATTTGGCACAACAGCCAATTCCACATTTAAACGCAGAACATGTGCAAGCTTTCTTTGCCGCCGAATCTGATCGTACCCCCGAACAACAGGCGGTGGTGGCTTTTTCTGATGCCTTAATCGCTGAAATTCAACAAGCAGAACTTATCGTGATCGGTCTACCTCTGTATAACTTTGGGATACCTTCGACGCTGAAGGCGTATTTTGATCAAATTGCCAGAGCTGGCATCACGTTTCGCTATACCGAACATGGCCCAGAAGGATTACTGCAGGGTAAAAAAGTGATCATTATTGCCACCCGAGGCGGGAAATATGCAGGCACAGCATTGGACAGTCAAACTGACTATATGCGTAATTTTTTGGGATTTTTAGGCTTAACGGATATTACGTGGATTTATGCGGAGGGATTGAATATGCATGAGCATAAAGCTGAATCCCTGGTCTTAGCGAAGCAGCAATTGCAAGCTTTAGCCGCAGACATTTAGGATTGTTAAAGCATTTCAATGAACGCAGCATCGAATTTTAAACAAAGTTGAAGCTTAGGGATTTTAACGTCCCAAGTAGGCGATGAGGTCAGTTTAAGTATTGCTGTTGAAGCAGTGCAACAATAAGGTAGTTAAAGGGGAGAAGAGTTATGTTAAAGCTACATAGTAATCAGCAACGCGGCAGTGCGAATCATGGCTGGTTGCAATCGCGGCATTCGTTTTCATTTGGGCAATTTTATCACCCTGAGTTAATGGGTTTTGGCGCCTTGCGAGTGATTAATGAGGATGTTGTGCAACCGGGTAAAGGCTTTGGTAGTCATGCGCATCGAGATATGGAAATCATTAGTTACGTGCTCAGTGGTGAGTTGGAACATCGCGATAGTCTGGGTAATGGTTCAATTATTCACGCAGGCAGTGTGCAAAGAATGAGTGCCGGAACGGGGATCATCCATAGTGAATTTAATCCCTCGGCGACCACCAGTGTGCATTTTCTACAGATTTGGCTAGAACCAAAGGTCAAAGGCATTCAGCCTAGCTATGCAGAAATGCGCAATGTCGTAGCGCTGGCACCGGGCAATTTACGTTTAATTGCGTCTGCCGATGGGCGTGAGGGCTCGGTGAGCATTCATCAAGATGCCAGTATTTATCTGGCAGTGTTGACGGAAACTCAGCAGGCAGAATATATATTGGCAGCTGGGCGCTCAGCTTACGTGCATGTGATACGCGGCTCACTGGAGGTTAACGATGTTAAATTGAGCTCAGGAGATGCTTTGATGCTCAGTGAGATCGCCAAAGTCAGCTGTAAGCAGGCAAGTCATGCCGAATGCTTGCTATTTGATCTCCCTTGAGTTGATCAAAATTTTCAAAGTGCTTTGCAGGCTTGCTGAGCCTGCAAAGCCTCTTAGATTATTGCTTTAACAAGGATACTTAGGTCAATTCCTAGCGCAACAGTCGTGCTTAACTGCAGTGGCACTTGCTGAGAAACTACATTCATACCCCATTAAGTTATAGGCGCCTAAATTAGATCCGCTGTTTACAGAAATGCAAGTTTTTTTCCGGTTTTTTTAGTGCTTTTCCTGCCGAGTGGCTTGGAACACCCAAAGAACAGACAGCCGAGGGTAAAATTTAATAATTCGCAATGCGTAGTTTTAACTTATAGAGGATGAACACCATGAAACAATATACTGCAGAATTTTTTGGAACGTGCTGGTTGGTATTAGGTGGTTGTGGGAGTGCGGTGCTAGCGGCTGCTTTCCCTGATGTCGGCATTGGTTTATTGGGCGTCTCGTTCGCCTTTGGTTTAACGGTGTTAACCATGGCATATGCAATTGGGCATATTTCTGGTTGTCATCTCAACCCGGCGGTGTCAATTGGGCTGTGGGCTGCAGGGCGCTTCCCCAAAGGGCAACTTTTACCCTATATTGCGGCGCAAGTGCTTGGGGGCATCGTCGGCGCGGGAATTTTGTATTTGATTGCCAGTGGTAAAGCAGGGTTTGATCTGACGGCTGGTTTTGCATCCAACGGTTATGCGGAACACTCCCCTGGACAATATTCATTAGCCGCCGCCTTTATTACCGAAGTCGTCATGACTATGATGTTTTTATTGATTATTTTGGGTTCAACCGATGAGCGGGCACCTAAAGGTTTTGCGCCAGTAGCTATTGGCTTAGGCTTAACCTTGATTCATTTGATCAGTATTCCGGTCACGAATACTTCTGTAAATCCTGCGCGTAGCTTAGGTGTTGCCGTGTATGTTGGTGATTGGGCCTTGGCTCAAGTTTGGCTGTTTTGGGTAGCGCCTATTATCGGTGCGGTGTTGGGCGCACTGATTTATACCTATTTACTGGCAGAGCACGAGCACTAAGCCGTTGCGATAGAGCGATCAGAGGCGCACATTAGCCTCTGATCCTAAACGCTATCGAAGCTTAAGTCAACGTTGTTAAGTGCTTTACGTTCCTATCTTGAGTATTGAAATTTTTAACTTATGTAGTGAAATTAGTGTAATGTTTACCCAGATTATTTCTCTGAATCTCCTAGCATGCCGCCAACAATTACTGTCATCATTCCCACATTAAATGCCTACACTTGTATCCGTAACTCGCCGAGTCTACAGGCCTTGCTGCAACGCTATCCTACGCTAATTATTGATTCCAGTTCTCAGGATGACAGTGTAAGTTTTTTACAAGCGTTAGGGGCCAAGGTCATTGTAATTCCACAACAGGAATTTAATCACGGTGCCACGCGAGAGTTTGCGCGCCAGCAAACGCAATCGGAGTTTGTCGTGTATCTGACCCAAGATGCGGTTCCAGTTTCTGCAGATCTGATTGAACACTTACTAGCCCCGATGTTGCAAGACCCTGACGTCGCGGTAAGCTATGCCAGACAGCTACCGCGCGCGCAAGCGGATGTTTTAGAGGCCTTTCCACGCTATTTTAATTATGGACCAGAAGGGAACGTTAGAAGTATTGCCGATACTGCACGCTATGGCGTGTATACCTTTTTTTGTTCTAATAGCTGTGCGGCTTATAGAAGTTCGGCGTTGGATGCGATTGGTGGATTCAAACGGGTACGCACCAATGAAGATTACTTCGCGGTGGCCGAGCTATTGCAACATGGTTATAAAATTGCCTATGTTCCAGAAGCTAGCGTGCACCACTCGCATGCCTTTAGTTTATGGCAAGAGTTTCAACGCTATTTTGATACGGGTTATGTGCGAGCGGAACACCCTATTATTCAAACCTTAGTGGGACATGCGGAAAAGCGCGGAACACAAATGCTGCAACAACTTATCCAACATTTGTGGCTAAGCAAGCCGCAATTAATTCCCTATGCTATTCTGCAGACCGCAGTGAAATGGCTGGGATTTCGTCTGGGGTTTTACGCCCAGTCATTACCGTTAAGCCTACAAAAATTCTTTGGCTGGCAATGAAGTGGCTAGTTGACTGCGCATTTTTGACACGCTCTCTAGCCTAAAACCTTAATTGCCAGTGGTTTCTAACTGAGTTGCGTTAGCAATTGCTGGATTTCAACTTGGATTTTCTTACGAAATAGCAAAAATTTCCAACGGCTGCCACCACACTGACGCCAAAGCATAGCAGAACGAATCCCTGCTAACAGTACCGTTCTGATTTTATTAACAATATCATTACGATTTAAGTACTCTTGTTCACCATTAATCATAATTCGTGGCTGGAGCGTACTGACGGTACTATGATATAAATCGCCTAAATTAGCGAAGATATTCTCATGTAATACGCCAAAATGCTCAGATTGTGCTTGAGCATTATCAATGCCTTGACTGATTTTTTTGAGCAAAGCAGGTTGGTTGCTTAACTGTTTTTCCAGAAAAACCATAGAAGCAGCATAACGCGCTTGTTCAGGATTGGCGATTCTGTTTCCCGTGAGTTGTGTAGATAATTCTGATAAGCCCAAACGCACGCCCGCTAAACCAGAATAGACGTCCAAGACATCCTCAGCATCAACTTTAAGAATGCTTGTGACACTCGCTTGCATAGCCTCTTGTTCTGCTTGCCCACTGATTGCGAGTTGTTGCGCCAAAGCAGCAGCCTGCGCAATACCTGCAAGTGCAATGGTTTGGTTGGTAGTAGTGTTTAATTGCATAGCGTTTAAATTTTAATGATATTGATTTTGAAACTAAGTATCAGATTTTGGCATACTGGATGCCAAGTGACATGTTATAACGGATACGCTGTTGAGTTTTTATAATCAAATCAACCAGCGATAAGCTTTCCCTTCAGTTTACTTGAAATGTGAGAAAACACAATGCAGGAAAGCTATTAGCAGAATAGTTATAGCGTTTGCAGTCTAATGGATATTGGTGAGCACATCTTTAGTCCAAGCCAAGGCCTCAACGTAAATTTCGCGAATTTGAATTGCAGTGATATTTTTGAAACTTAACGTGGATAACTGCCAATTTTCGTAATCCAGGACGTATTGCAAAATTTCACCATTCAGTCCACTTTTCCTCAGAATAGCATCATTAATTTCATTATCTAAAGGCAGATGCTGCAGTGCTTCTTCCAAGGTAATGTCTAAAATACTATCAAGATGCGATAGCATACCAATCAGAAAACATTGCTCCGGGTTGGTTTTGAGTAATACGCCTAAACGTTCACACATGCGTGCACATACCAAAGAGTTTTCAGTCACCAGCGCAGGTTTGCTGGATAAAGAAGCTAAGGTAATAATGTTGCACCAGCGCCGAATTTCTTTTAAGCCCAAACAAGATAACGCATGTTGTATGGAGTTTATTTTGTTGGGCAGTGAAAATGCGGAAGAATTGATGTAGTGCAACAGTTTATAACTTAGACCTGCATCTTGAGAGATGACGGCGACTATTTCACTAAATTCAACATCAACTTTATTAATCGTCGTTAATAACTTAATAGAAGATAACTGATTGACGCCTATGCGTTTACCCGCCACTAAGTTAGGTTTACTAAAAAAATAGCCTTGAAAATAATCACAGCCCAGCTGTTTAAGTTGATTGAATTCCGCTTCGGTTTCGACTTTTTCCGCTAATAATTTTACTTTATACGGCGCCAGTTTCTTCAATAGGCCACGAATTTCTGACATCGGAGTAGCCATAATATCCAGTTTGATAATATCAGCGACCGCTACCAAGGGTTCCCAACCTTTAGAAAACACGAAATCATCCAGCGCTATCGTATAACCTTGTTTCGCAAATTCCCGAACATTTTCTATCACCCGCGCGTTAATATTAATATTTTCTAAAATCTCGATCACAATCCGATCTTTGGGTAAATTCAGCGGGGTTTTTTCTAAAATATTATTGGTTGTGAAATTGATAAACGCTTTATGTTGCCCAACGATATTATTTAGACCGACTTCAAGCAAAGTATCCGTGATTATCTGATTGGTCGCTAGGGTTCCTCCGTTAGGATCATTCAAATCAAAATCCGTACCCCTAAATAACAGTTCATATGCATAAGTTTTTAGGGTGTGATCCAAAATTTGTTGTCGTCCAATTAGGATGTCGGCCATGATGTGTAGTTCTTACTAAAGTCAAAAATTATAAAGAGTCAATCAAACTCAGTTTTATCCGCTACATTATAGTACCTATTAGCGTAATATTTTGTTGTTAACATGTGATCATGGCGCATTATTTTTACTTTAAATTTGACTGCTTTTGAAAAATTATCCTGTATAAATAGGATATTAGTGTAATTCCAAAAAAAGCGACTAATTAAATATGTTAGCCTAGTGAACTAGCCTGAGAAAATTTTGAAGATAGGTTTAGATTTTAAGGAGAGCAATTTGAATTGCAAAGGCCGAGCAAAATGCATTGAAATAATGCAGCAATCGCTTAGCAAGGTTTAAATGCAACAAACTTTTTGGTAATAAAAAGCGATGTCCTTGGAGCCATGCTAGCGGGTGATGAGTAAAATTGGTTGTTAATCTATGCATTCCAAAATGGCAAAGCACGATTAAGTCATTGTTGATTTGGCTAAACGCAGGATGTTGAGCAAGGGCTGACCGAAGTTAGCGCATTACCCCAGAGACCTCAAATATCTGCTATTAACAACAAAGAATCGTGGATTCTGGATCTCGGCAATCCTTGCCGAGATGACGATGTTTTAAGTTTGACGCTGTTTATGCTCCAAGAATTAAGAACTCAGGAGTTTCGTGCATTAGTATGCATAATGGTCCCAACATGCTCACCACGCAACGCTGCCGTCAGGCGACCAGGGACGAGTCCATTGACGATTTGCACATGTTCGAGGTGACGAGCAGTTTGCATCACTTCAACCAGTGCGCCATCAATGGGTAGCGTACCTTCGATTTTTGCAAGTTCAGCGGCAGAGATTTCTGGAATAAAGGTAGATTTATCACCCTCAGCTCCATTGGGGTCATGGGAATAAATGCCGTCGACATCTTCTACGATTGTTAGTCCAGCTGCGCCGAGGGCATCTGCCAGTAAAAATGCTCCGGTGTCCGCACGGTGTGTGGGGATACGCGAAGTGGGGAATTCATGATGATGGTAGGGCGGGAACGTGCTGCCAACCACTGCACGTGCAGCCGCCAAATGAATTGCTAGCTGACTGGCAATAGTTAAATGTTCTACAAACGACACCCCATCTGGGGATAATAGTGCAGCCAGTATGTGACCGTTTTGTCCAGCTTCGCTAGCGGCTAAGGGTGCTAAGGAGCCTACGGGTAGTCCAAGATCAAGGCCCACGCTATAAAGATGTCGAGCGCGTATGCCTGCCCCGGTTAAAATCAGTAAGCGATGTTCCGGTAATAATGAGCGAATTTCAGCTACGATAGGCAAAATGGCTTCACTGCCTCGGTCCATAATCGAACGACCACCAATTTTGACCACCTGCAACCAAGGTAAGAGTCGGATGGGGCGTCCGCCAGCAACTGGGCGAGTAAGTTCGCCGTCGAGTAAGGTTTGATGCGCCAAAGGCGATGCGATGTGTTTGATATTATTAGTAGATTCAGACATAGTCGTAATGCTCTAGTTTGCAGTGATGATAGTGCCGACGTGTTCCCCGGCAAGTGCGCGTGTCAAGTTACCAGGGACGAGACCGTTTACAATTTGCACTTGTTGAATGTGGCGTGCTGACTGCAGTAAATCCAGGACTGGGAATTCAAGAATGGAATCTTGCAGCCCCATTTCTTTCATCTCCGCAACCGAAATTTTGGGTATAAAGTTAGCTTGCTTGTGGGTTTTGGGATTGGCGCTGTATAGACCATTTTCGTCTTTTACGTAAATCATTGCTTTACAGCCAAATTGTTCCGCCAAAAGAAAGCAGCCAGCATCGGTGCGATAAGGAGGAATCACCCCTTCCACTGGTGGGCGCATCCAGAGTTTGTAGGGAGGCATGCCGCTAAAAATAACGGCACTGACTTCAGCAAGATAAAGCGGTACAGCAGACAAGCCTGCGCCATCCACCGCGGCAATACCATACTTTGCCAGTAATTGCCCTAACATCGCCGCATTTTGATCAGCGACGGAAGCCCCAAGTTGTGACAGTACCCCAGCCGGCAGATTTAATCCCGCTGCTATCGAATACAGATGGCGTGCACGGGTGCCTGCACCTGTACCAATTAGTAATTTGTGTTGCGCGCGCTGCGACAATTTCTTCAACCAGGGGATACACCGCTGCACGACCACGGTCAATAATACTTTGACCGCCAATTTTGATGACGCTGGCTTCTGGGAGAATACGGAAATCAGCTGCAGTTTCAGCAGCTAGCTGGAGTTGGGTATCATTTAACGAGCGCTGCATAAGCAGTTCTTCGAGTTCAATGGTGCTGGTGGTCATGCTTGAGCCTCTTGGTTGGGAAAACTAAAATTACCATCTAGGTAGCTAGGGTTATAACTTCTATTCTCGATTAAATTATATATGTAGTCGTGTATATCAGAGATGAAAATTAAGCGGAGCGCTAAAATCAAATTGCATTAACACTAAATTCAATAAGCTAAGTCGCAGCATGCAGAATTATAGATAACGTTTAAAGTGTTTGATCGCTGCAAATTCCGTACTTAAGTAATAATGTCCATCGCCGTGACTGACGACGCGTTGATTTGTCTGAGCATGCATTTCAGTTAAAATCGTAATCGAATGGGTTTTAATTAAACAATACACGCTATCACCTTCTTTAAGGTCCATATCTCTACAGGCTTTGGGTGTGATTTCAGCTAAAACGACACCACCGCAATCCACTTGCACAATAATACTTTCCCCGTTAGGGATTAAGGCGCACACCCGGCCTTTAAGTTGATTTTGAATCGAAATTCCGTCAAGGTATTTAAGAGAGAGCGCCACATCATTGGCACGCACTGACACCTGGATTTGTTCCCCTGCGGCAAAATGCGGTCTAAAAGGCAAAGCCAGGGGGACGCCATAACTGTGACCTAAGGTACTCCCGGAAAATTGATCATGGCTCAAGATGGTGACCAGTAATAAGTTATCGACTTGTCGAATACCTAGATAGCGCAAAAGTCCCTGTTGTTTGGCAAACTCGCGTAATGAACCATGGCGTAGCACCTTGCCTTGTTCCAAGATAATGAGTTTATCGGTCAATTCTAAAATTTCACCCAGGCTTTGACTGGCATAGACTACGGGTAAATTCAGTTCATCTTGCAGCGTCTTAAGAAAAGGGAGCAATTGCATGCGGTAATCTTGCCCAATGGTGGCGAAAGTCTCATCCAACAGCAGTAGTTGCGGCGATTTGATTAAGGCCCGGGCGAGGGCAACACGTTGGCGTTCACCTGCGGACAAGCTTTGCACGGAATGTGTTAGTAAGGGACCGAGTGCCAGTAATTGAATAATGGCATCCAATTTGAGTAAGCGACGTGGTTTAAAGATACGTTGGTAGGCGCTCAATAATATCTCGTGTACCGTCGCCTTTAAATCCAAAGCATCGATTTGCAATACCGCACCAATTGGGCGTTGCTCGCGTGGCATAACGATGCCTTTTTTGCTGTCAAACAATATTTTGCCATCCAATCGAATGCTGCCACTTTGCGGTTGCAGCGTGCCAGCAATTAATTCCAAAATGGTACTTTTCCCCGCGCCCGATTTACCAAATACCCCAATGCTATTATCGTTGACGGATAATTGCGTCGTTAGATCAAAGTGACCACGGCGTAACTTGACGTTCATTTCTAATAACATAGCGTCTCCAATCCTTTTTCATGGTTTAAAGAATTTTTTTGAAGTGATAGCGCAGACATTAAATGTATATAAGTACATATAATAAAGTATTCAGCAAAAAATAAGCCAAATTTATATTATCTATATTTCAGTGTGTTATGAAATTTAATTTATAATTTGTCTGACACAAGACAATTAAATGTATTGTTGTATACAACGTCTCACTCTCATTAGGAGTTTGGTCGCATCAGGAAAGTCGATAAACTGAATTTTAGAATGCAATATTTCTGCACAATGTGCTTTGGATGGGATTTTCTTCAGTTCAAAGCCTGAAACACCGTTCGTGATGAGCAATGTTTAAGGATGGGGATGGTATTGCAGGCTTTCACCTGATTGGTGAGTGATATCAATTCCGCTCATGCTTTGGGCTCATCGCGAATGGATTTGATTTCACAAGACTTACTTGCAATCTGCGCAGGCTGAACAGATTGCAGAGTGAGAAGCTTTTAGCTGGGGGAGAGGCGCTGGTTACTGCGTTTCTACATGAACGCTAGTGTTAATTAATCGGAGGCTGCAATCGCCAGTATTACCGCACCCGCCTTAAAAACGGCGGTCACGGCTTGTCCCACGGTGATGCCCAATGAAGCCACGCTATCATTGGTCACTGTTGCGGCGACGATATCGCCACCCGTTAGGGCAATATCGATTTCGGAATTGATTGCCCCTGGCCGAACATGAGTGACGGTACCTGCCAATTGGTTACGTGCCGATAAGCGATAGCCACCAAAGTCGGTCACAATAATAATTTGCGGCGCTTTGATCAGCGCAATCACTTCAGCGCCAACTTTAATCGCCAAATTATCAATGGAATCTTTGGTGACGGTGGCAATCACCGTATCTCCGCCAGCAATGCTAACGTGTACTTCGGCGTTGACTGCACCTAATTGGATTTCTTTAATCACTCCGGTAAATTGATTGCGGGCACTTGCTTGCATAATAGTTTCTCGTTTGGTTTAAATAAAAATTGAAGTCCCTTTGATTTGCACAAAAACGGCTAAATTTTGGTGTAAATTGAGTAATATTTTGGATTTACGCGTGATGTGCGCCAGTAATACCTGTTTGCCAACGCTTAAGCGTACGACGCAATGCCCGGCATCATCGTCGTTAAAATCTTGTATAACCGCAGGTAAGACGTTTTGAATACTGCTGCCCACAGGCTGAGCTAGGGCGATGCTGACATCACTTGCAAAGATTTGTACCCGCACAGGCGTCCCAACGGGGGCGGCAATTCTGGACACACATAAGGCACCCGCTTCGAAAGCCACATAAGTAAGATGAAAATCAGCATCATGTTCAACGACCTTGGCATGCCAGATCGAGGATGCCTGTGGCTCGTGGATTAAAGGTAAATCCAAACGACTAAGGGTTTCCGTGAGCGGACCAGATGCCAAGATTTTGCCAGACTCCAGGAGCACGATATGATCAGCTAATTGCGCGACCTCTTGTTGCGAATGCGTGACATATAACATTGGAATTTTCAGTTCTTGCTGCATCCGAATAAAATAGGGCAGCAATTCCTGTTTACGCGGATTATCTAAGGACGCTAAGGGTTCATCCATCAATAAAATCGCAGGATTTAAAGCCAAAGCGCGTGCAATCGCGACCCGTTGTTTTTCTCCACCTGAAAGCCCTGCAGGCATGCGTTGCAATAAATGTTGGATGCCGAGTAATTCTAGAATGTGCTGTAAATCGGCTTTAGGCGAGGTTTTGGGAATGCGCTTTAAGCCATACTGCAGATTCTGGGCTACGGTTAAATGCGGAAATAAATTCGCTTCTTGGAACACATAGCCTAAAGCCCGTTGAAACGTCGGTACAAATAGCTTCTGCGTGTGATCTTGCCAAACAGTGTCATTAATTTGCAAATAGCCTTCTGGCGCGTGCTG
>SXGT01446441.1_pt1 | contig 17748 bp, 16 predicted proteins | sample 3176221 | NCBI WGS metagenome assembly SXGT01 (sample SAMN11356862, study PRJNA531348) | freshwater metagenome | isolation source: freshwater sample F1-120 | place: China: Fuxian Lake, Yuxi | collected 2017-12-25
ACTCGTTACTTGTGTTTGAATGCCAATTTTAGCCATGTCTATATCAGCCTCTGTCCAGGTTCCAACAAGCTGTTCCCCTGTAGTAAATGGTAAATCACTTCGTGCATAAACGACTTCTTGCAGACTTGCAGATAAACCAGGTAACAGAAGTCGACCGGGGTCAATATTACCTTGCACGCCTGGTTCATCTGCAACAACAGCAATACGAATGGATGTACCAGGCTCAAGTGAAATTGGTTCTTGAATTCGGAAAATGACACCCGTTTCCGACAGAAGCCGCGTACTCGCAATCAGTGCATGAGCTATTGTGTCGTTATTATAGATGGTCACTTCACCAGTGGCTCGTGCAGGTTGAGGCTGAGCATTGGCTGGAGTGACAGCCGTTGTGAGTCGCACTCCATTAACGACATGAAGTCGACCGATAATTTCATTCGAACCGCCTGTCGCTACTAAAGAAACCCGAAGATTCTGCAATGACTCATCTGCCGACACATCAACATAGGCAAGCGCTGCTTCCTCACGTGCGGCATCATCTAACTTTTCCTGACGCCCCAACCAAGTGACGGCAAGCACAGCCACAGCACTAACCAGGAACACACCAGCCACGATCAATTTCACTGATTCAGGAACAAGTTGTAACCGCTCGCGCCAGGCTGCTTGCTTCCAAGCGGGAGACGTCGACAACTGACTCCACCAGCCACCAGATACCGTATGCGATCCGCCATCGGAGGCAAATTGCAAAAATGGTCGATCGCCCTGCGAAACAAGAAGGGCCATTCCAAGTGCCGGAGCGAGTACACTTCCCACGGATTGCTTTCGAGCCTTTTGTGCAACATCCCCATCGGAAACACGAACCAATGGATTCACGCGCCGCAGAACAATAGCATCCGTCTTTTCTTCCAAAGCAGATGTAAATACAGCCTCCATTCCTTGCATTTCACTACTCCCTCCCGTAAGCACAACTTCATCGATCACGAAACCCGTTTCAAGTTCGCGATACCACTGAATGACCTCTACAACCCGGTCCACCAAGGCAACGATTCTTGCCTGCAACGTTGCTTTTGTAACCTTGTCGCTCTTGGTACCAATTCCAACACTTCGCTTGAGTGCTTCTGCGGCATCCGGTTTTATTTTTTTTGCCAACGCCAAAGCTTTTGTAAAATCTTCTCCGGCGATCGGAACAGAAAACGTTCCACGCAACCCGAGTGTGTCTTCTACAAATACCGTTGACGTAAACTGACCAACATCTACAACAACCGAAGCTTTCCCTGCCCGCGCTTCTCCAAGCAACGCCCGATCGAGAGCCTCTGCTTCCAATCCGATTCCCCCCAGTGAACAACCTACTTTTTCACATACTTTTTCAAACGCTCGAACCGTTTCCTTAAATGCCACGGCATACAACACCGTGGTTTGTTGCGCCGTTCGGTCGAGAACAAGAAAGTCTCCAAACAAATCTTCAGCTGGAAACGGAATCACTTCTGCTGCTTCAAATTGAAGGGCATTTTGCACTTCAAGGTTTGTAAGCATTCCTGGGAAGTGAAACACGTGGAAATACGTCACGCTATCCGGCAGCACCAAGTGAAGTCGACGTGATTCTACTGGGCCCGGAATAGCTTTTTTGAGGGCATCCTGCAACACACCCGCTAGCCGATCCACATCAAGCACGCGTCCACCCTCCACAATTCCAGCCTCAAGCGGCCGCACGGCCCAGGCACACAAAACAACCGGAGCCGATCCATTTCCGGTAGATGCAATTTCAACAAGTTCAATGGATCCATCCGAAATACTGACACCAACATGGCGAGCGGTGGATCGAATAAAAGGAAGGAGCTTCATGTAATATCCTCAGACCAATTTGTTATTGACACCGTACTTCCAGAAATGGAGACATCCATGAGTATCGTACGTGTGTTTCCACCCACGGTTGCAGAAACAGAAATGGCACGTGTTCCTCCAGAACCTGTTACAGAAATTGTACAGGAATGAGAACCGACACTCAATGTGCCGCCAGCGTAGGATGAACTACGCGAGAGGCGTAACAACGCTTCCTGCGAACACCCCTCTGCCAAGGCAAACGCTTTCTCACTTTGGACCGAGCCAAATCCCGCCTGTAAGTCTGACAAGCCTACAAGGTACACACTGGTTGCAAGCACCGTCGCAACCGTAAGTGAGACGAGCACCGCAGCGATCGAGACGATGCCGGATTCATTGTTGAGTCGAGAAAACATACGCGTTTAAATACCGTGTGGTGCGACGGTTGTTTCTGTGGTGTAGGACAAGTCCGTCGGTTGTCCTGTTGGATCGGACGCCGTGAGTGTGAGCGTGATGTTAATCGCTTGTGCTCGACCATTGGTTGTTTCACGTTGCGCAAATGTGAGTTCAGAGACAAATACTTCGTCCGTTGTTAACGCCAAGGGCGAAGCAGAACCAGATTTCCAGTACAACATGTTTCCTGTGACGGAAAACTCCGTTGGATCTACAGCAACGTCTGGCATGTCGATATCAAGTGAGGCGCCTGATGTCGTTGCAAGATTCACATCAAAATCCGTCGTTGCCTCAAATCCACGTCCGCGTCGCATTTCATACAGCAGCGCACGCATCGCCACACGAGACTGCGCGTGCAACTCCGACATCGCTTCGGCGCGCGCCTGCGCTCGCACTAAACTCACAGTGAACTGAACCGTGAGTCCGCCGACAATCGAAAAGAGAGCGATCGACACAAGTAGTTCAACGAGGGTGAAGCCAGCGCGCTTGGTATTTGGTATGAAAAAAGTCTGAGTTCGTTCTTCAACCCAATACCAGATCCCAAATACTAGATACCAAATACGACTCATCATAATCCCGTTCTATTCACGGTAAAATCCGTAAGCAACGGTGTACACGTTCCATCCCCTGTCAACGTAGCACGGTATTGCAAATAACGGTCACCGTTGTGGGTGCTATCAATCAGCTCTCCTTCTGCTGTTGAGAAATAATCCGTCTCGTCAACATCTTCTCCATCTGGCCCTTGCCACAACTCACTAGCGAGCCCTCCACTTGTCGTCGATGTACGAACTTGCAATCGAACATCACCGCTTGAACAACTTGCGAGGGATTCTGTCCAAGTTAACAAATTCCAGTTTGCTCCACTTGTGGAGGCACTGTCGATGATGACCGAATCGTACGTTCCAGATGCAACATATCCGGACGACCCGCCCCCACCAGACACTTGGCCGTACACAGCAAACTCAGCAGCATCTGCCGTATTTGCAGAGTAGATGACATCATTCAAAAACTGCAGATGTGTGAGGCTATTTGAGGTTGAGGTGATGATCGAATGAATACTTGGTGCGGTCGATGATGAAACATCAATCACTCTAAAATAACTTCCTGCCGTAGCAACTCCAACAAAGGCGTAACTGTCGTCATCGTCAACGACAACCGCACGACTGTTGGCTCCGAGTTCCAGCGAACCGGTGAGTGTTGGAGACGTTGGTGTGGAAACGTTCAGGACAAAAAGTTCACTTGTGGAAGTGTTTGTATCTGTCACAAGGTATGCCGTACTTCCTTTGATAGTCACGTCTCGCCCATCACCCGTTCCCGATGTGTTATAGCTTCCGGCCGTTGTTGGAGTGTTTGCAGAAAAATTCACAACGCGCATTTCGTTGCTGTTATCCGCATTTGGTACGAACGCGTACGTGGAATTATACGGTCGAATGCGGTAAATCGTTCCTCCAAGAGTGACACTTCCGAGCAGTGTTGGAGCCGTAGGTGTCGCTACGTTGATGTTGTAGAAGACCGTTCCTTGCCCAAGCATCACTTTCGTTCCCGAAAGAGCGATGGCGGTCGCATCCGTACTTCCGGAGGCATTGTACGATCCGACGATTGCTGGAGTTGCTGGAGTTGAAACATCGATCACCTGCAACTCCTGACTATTATCGCCTGTAGCGATATATGCGTAGTTCCCAGAAACAACGACGTCGTATCCCGTTGCTCCAAGGTTGAGTGACCCAAGCAGCGATGGGGCTGTTGCGGTGGTGACATCCCAAATAAAGAAGTCAGCCCCCGACGCCGAAGCGGTAACGCCATACATGGTTGTTCCGGAAACATACACCGCATTTCCATCGGTCGATGTACTTGCATCTGTGATATTTGCTTTCAGCTCCGAACAATCCCATCCCGTTGTTAACTCACGCTCGATCACATACAATTCTGCATTGTCAGCGGTGGTCGCTGCGTACAAATCAGAGCCTGTCCAATACAATGCGTTCACATCGTCGGCTCCCAAATTCGTGTAGGTCGAAAGAACGGGAGCGGACGGTGTGTCGTTATCAACATACAAAATACTACGTCCATCGATGGCTGTTCCGACCATCGCACCTGTGCCATCCATCTTAATTGTATTCGCTGCCGCACCAAGATCGAGATACCCTGTTTGAGTCGGCGTGCTTGGAGTCGAAATATCAACAACATAATAATCTCCTCCCGGGGCTGTCGTATTGTCTGCCGTCACGACGTATGCATACGAATCTGATATATCGAGCTCATTGGCATCCACGGTGGTTGGAAGATTGAGTGTGCCTGCAGAACTTGGTGTGGCTGGAACCGAAACGTCGACCACACGAAATTCTCCTGCATCTACGCCTGTCGCAAGATACACATACGATCCATCAAGCACGACTCCGTTTATATTTCCACCCACCTCGAGCGTTCCTGTGGTCGTTGGTGCAGCAGGTGTACCAACATTGATAAGGTACAACTCTTGCGTGGCAGAGTTGGCACGACCTAGATACGCATAGGTTCCAGAAACCGTGATGTCATAAGCATCTTCATTTCCAGAAAGATTGATAGACGACAACGCAACCGGAACAGTAGGAACGGTAATATTCACAATACGGAATTCATTACTATTGTCGCTCGTGGCAAGATAGGCATAATTACCACTCACATAGACCGCATTGATGTCCGCCCCAAGTTCAAGCGAACCTGTCAGTGTTGGTGCTAACGGATTCGAGATATTTACGATAAAAAACTCTGCACCAGAACTATTTGTGAGTGTCACAAGATAGGCGTAGTTTCCTACGACAAACACATCCGTGGCGTTCGCGCCACCGACTTTGTCATAAACTCCCTGCACATGCGTACAGGCCCAGTACGAACTAATCTCCTCAAGCGACACAGCACCATCGCTATCACCTGTTGTACTCGTGGTGGTGCTAGAAAAAGTCCCTGCGTTCCAGTCACTTGTCGTATCATCTGTTGTGTCTTCACTCTCCCAGGCCGTGAGGTATGTTGTTTGAGAAAGGGCGTGCGGAATTCCATCTCGGTTCCAGTTCACAGCCACGGTGACGGTTCGGGTGTACGGATCCACTGTTCCGCTTCCAATGTCACCCGACGCGTCACGTTGCGTATCCTCAATGGTCACCGTGCGTGTAAACACCCCATCGGTATCAGACGTTCCTGATAGTTCCCACGTTCCTCCAGCGTCGGACAATCCGTACGTTCCTGTCTCAACGGCATTAAACGCAGCCGTTCCCATCGTCCGCACTGCCTCCACGCCTTCCCGAAGCACGGCCGCCGCTTGCGTTGATTGTCCCCCAACCCGACCACCTCGAAATGCCGAAAACACCATCATAATCGCCGTGGAACCCGCCACAGCAAAAATCCCGATCGCGACTAAAATCTCGACCAGTGTTTCTCCTCGATTGTTGCGGAGGAGAGCCATATCTTTAAGAGGGATCAATGATGCCAGCAGAAGAGATGTCCACCGTATTGGAGAGTCCACCTTCACTCCACTGAAGCATCACCGTTCCCTCGTCGGTTGTTCCACCAAATCCTTTGGCGAAAGTAATATCTGAGTCAGGTGTGGTCGAACTCAGTGTGACGAAACTTGGGATTGCGAATGTTTCATCGTAGTCCGTGTCGCGTCCAGCGTAGTCGTCGCCTTTATAAACAATAAAACTACCGCCCACTCCCGATAACAAATGTACACTCCACACAGAGTCACCTTGCGATTGCACCGTGAGCGACTGTGTTCTTCTCAGTGCGTGCACCAAATCCTGCTGCGCGGACGAGAGACCTGAACGATGAAGAGCGTTCCATACCTTTGGAATCGAGACCCCAATGAGTAGAGCCGTGATACCGAGAACAACGAGAAGTTCGACCGCGGAAAAGCCGGCACTACTTTTGGGTTTCAGGTTACGGGTTACGGGTGACACATTATCTAAGAAGTGTTCGTAATAATTCGTTTAACATCCGTAACCCCAAACCCGTCACCCCTAACCTTTTTACCCCACCGACCCCACAAAATTATAAATCGGGGAAATAATGGACAGAGCAACAAGAGCAACAATGGCTCCGATGGTTACAAGGAGAACTGGCTCGATCATCGTCGATAAGTTTTTGAGCGTGTTATCGAGTTCATTCTCGTAAAACTGACCAAGATAATCAAGCACATCTTCAAGTTTTCCGGTTTCCTCGCCGATCCGCATCATGCGCATAGAAAAATGAGGGAAAAGATGCGGAGCACCAGCAAGCGTTGTAGAGAGCGATTCTCCGGTGTTTACACGCGCGACCGCCGAAGTCAAAACCGCGCGATAGGCTTCATTACTCAACACCTGTGCTGTCACCGTTACGGCTTGATTAATCGGCACACCACTTTTCAACAACGAGCCAAACACGGTTGCAAACCGCGACAAATTCACGCTCCGGGCAATGGTTGAAACAACAGGAAGTCGTAAGTACAGTCGGTGGAAATACGATCGTGTCTGTTTCGCTCGCGACGCCCACACGGTTACCACAAAACTTGTCACGAGAATGATCGCTGTAATAAATCCGTGAAAGCGTATAAAGTCAGACACGATAATAAGGACACGTGTCGTCCAAGGCAGCTCAAACTGAAACGATGTGAATAACCCAGAAAGTCGCGGCAACACGAAAACCGAGATAATCACTCCGAGCCCAACGGTCATCCCAAAAATAAGCGCTGGGTACAACATGGCGCTTAACGCCTTTTGCGTAAGTTCATAGTCTTTGCTGAATCGATCTGCAAGCAACTCTAAATTTTCGGAGAGCCGTCCGGACTGTTCTCCGGCACGGATCATGTGAATGTAGTAGTTGTTAAACGTCTCTGGATATTTTCCTAGCGAATCAGAGAGTGTATCTCCTCCCTGCACATCTTCGCGCACGGTTTTCAAAATACGCTTGAGTTTTCCTTTTCCTTCGGACTCCAAAATCCGCAACGCTTCATCCAGAGGGATTCCCGATCGAAGCATGATTCCTAAATGCTTCGTGAGTGTCACTTTTTCAAGAGCGCTCACCCCGCCAATCGTAAACTGACGTGGCCCTTCTGCCTCAACCAAAGACGTCACGAACAAACCACGCTCGCGTAAATCGCGCAACACCAAATCTTTAGAATCCGCCTCGAGCTCACCCGAGGTTTTCTTTCCATTTTTTGCTGTGGCGCTGTAGCGAAATTTCATAGTCCCCCTGCCAATCCTCTTAAGTCTTCACTACACGAAGCACTTCTTCCACAGTCGTAACACCCTCCGTTACTTTTCGCAGACCATCTTCAAGCATCGTTGTCATCCCATCGGCCATGGCGCGCGCTTCAATATCTCCTGCGTTCGCTCGCTTCATGATCAATCCACGAATCGCGTCTGACACTTCCAAAATTTCGTAGAGACCAAGGCGACCTGCATACCCAGATTCGTGACACGCCACACACCCTTTCCCTTTAAACGTACGACCCGTGCTCTTTGTTCCAAAATATCGCTTATACAACTCCGGTTCCAGGCTTTCTTTTAACCGAGTGAGGTCTGTCTGCACGCTGGAAACACAAGATCCGCAAATACGTCGCACCAAACGCTGAGCAATAATCAAGTTCACGGACGAAGCAATCAAAAACGGCTCAACTTCCATGTCGAACAAACGTGGAATGGCCGTGGCTGCGTCGTTGGTATGGAGTGTAGACAAAACCAAGTGACCGGTCATAGCAGCGTTTACCGCAATGCCTGCTGTTTCCGCATCACGAATTTCTCCCACCATGATGATATCCGGGTCCTGACGCACAATCGAACGGAGGCCGGCTGCGAAGGTAAGATTCGTGCGGGTGTTTACTTGAATTTGGTTAACACCTTCAACATCATATTCCACTGGATCTTCGATGGTTTGGATGTTCACGTCGCGCTTGTTCAAAATTTTGAGCACCGCGTACATGCTCGTAGTTTTTCCGGAACCAGTTGGACCCGTCGCAAGCAACATGCCGTAGGGTTTTTCCGCGGCACGGCGCACTTTCGCCAAATCCGCTGGCGCAAATCCTAATGTTTCAAGCGTTAGCGCTCGACCTTTTTCCGACAACAAACGCATCACAATTTTTTCTCCTTCTACAATCGGCAAAATAGAAACACGCACATCCAAGGGAAGCGTCCCCATTTTCATACGAAACTTTCCATCTTGAGCTGCAAAATGCTCGTCTGTACGCAAGTTACTCATGATTTTTACACGAGCCACCACAAGTTCGTGCAATGACTTCGGCAGCTTCACCGCATCATGCAAAATTCCATCCAAACGATAACGAACCATCGTTGTTTTTTCATGCGGCTCTACGTGAATATCGGAAGCATTGTTATCGAATCCGTACTTCATGAGCGCATCCACCACCGACACCACCAAGTCTTCGTTGTCCTTCCCTGTGCTCATGGCCGGTGCTGTACCTTCTTTACGGCGCGACTCAAATAACTCGGCGGCAGCAACCGCGCGTGCCAACGTATCTTCCGTATAAGACATGAGCGCTCCGCTGAGCAAATTTGGCGTGGTGTATGCAACATCTACTTCATGCCCTGTTTTCTTTTCCAAAAAACCAACAAATTCCGTGTTGTGCGGATCCACCATCACGACTTGCAATCGCCCTTCTGTCCAACCATACGCAAACGCAAACTGTCGTTTGGCTACTAACTCCGGAATGATACGTGCTGCCTCACGATCTACTTTTATCCGAGACGCATCGACAAACTTCGTTTCGTACGCATCCGCTAATAGCTTCCCCGCCTGCTCATCGGTAAGAACACCTGTTTCAACAAAAATCGCCTCAACAGAGCGCGGCGGATTACTCGATTCAGCATCGATTTTTGCACGCAAAAAATCTTCCTCTGACACTAAGCCAGACTCCACGAACACAGACGTATACTGAGCAACGGACAAGGGCATGTACGGTTTAGCTAGAGCGCGGCAATGTGCTCTTTCACTTTTGCCACCATTTCAGAAAGGGAGTGATCGGCTTTCACCAGATAATCTTTCACGCCAAGTTTTTTCACTTGATCAATATCTTCTTGCTGTCCCAAGTTCGAAAGAACAACCACAGGAATTTTCCCACCACCAGGGAGCGCACGAATTTCTGTCAGTACCTCAAATCCACTTTTCTTCGGGAGAATAAGATCGAGAAGAACAATGTCTGGATGCAAATCGCGTGCGTTTGCAACCGCTGTTTCTCCATCCATCGCGACCGTTACATCAAACCCTTCTTCCTTCAATCGTTGCGACAACACTTTATGTAAAAACGCATCGTCTTCAACCAAGAGAATCTTCTTACTCGATTTTGCTATTTTCTTTGGCACACTATTTCAAAATTCCATCAATGGTTTTGTAAAGAAGTTCTGGAGAAATGGTGGTCTTAATAAGATAATGCTCTGCTCCAAGCGACAGACCTTGGCGTTGCTCAAAGTCTTGATCAAGGCTCGATAAAATAATAACGGGTAGATTTTTGGTTTTTGGATTTCGACGAATCTCGGTCAATACCTCAAACCCGTCCTTTTTTGGAAGAAGGACATCAAGGAGTACGAGCATTGGTTTATCGTGCAGAACTTTTTCCAAACCTGAAAGCCCGTTGTCCGCAGAATCGACCACATAACCCTTTGCTTCAAGCCAGGCCGTGTACATTTCACGCAAAGCTGGTTCGTCCTCAACAACAAGGATATGCTTTTTCTTTGCCATACACATTCATTCTACCAGAGTAGGAGCAGCACGTCGCGTCCCTTCATCCACACCAGGAAGCCAAAATCTCATTGTTGTCCCCTGACCAGCAATGCTTTGCGCGGTAAGGGCGCCGCCAAGCGACGTTGCGACAGCGCGAGCCAACGTGAGACCAACCCCATTTCCATCCACCCACTGCTGTTTTGCGTTGCTTGCACGGAAAAATGGCTGAAACAAAGAGCTGAGATCTTCTTTTGGAATCCCAATTCCCTGATCGGACACACAAACACCGACACCACGTAGAATCGCCTCTGGTACGACAAAGTCTTTTCGCATTGTTTCTGTCGTCTTTGCATCTAGCGGTTCAACCGATAGCGTAATGGATTTACCGCTCGGTGTGTAACGAACCGCATTGTCGACGAGTGTATCGACCACCTGTCGAACACGGTCTGCATCTCCCAAAATCGTCGGTACCGATCGAGGTGGTTGCTTCCAAATAAGTTTCACGTTCTTCCGTCGAGCCAACACTGCCCACCTTCCTGCCACAGCCTCCACAATCGACAACATATCCAAAGGCTCGGATTTCAAGGAGAGTTTCTCGTTTCGCAACACAACAAGCGTATCGAGCATCAATCCTGTGCTGCGCAGAACATCGACCGTTGCGTGTTCGAGCGTGTCCAAAAATTCACGTTGCGTTTCTGTCACCTCGCCGGACTCTTCATTTTTGAGAAGTTCGACAGACCAACGAATTTGGTTAAGAGGGGTTCGTAGCGTGTGGGCGAGTTGATACATGAAGTTATGCAGGCTCTTTGTTGCCTCCTTCACTTGTTGATGTGAGGTATCTACTTCACCTTGCAACCCACCTGCCAATTCCGTCACTTCTTTTTTGAATTGATCAAACGTTGTACATAATTCCTGTACCTCTAAACTTTTGGCATCGCACACGCTAGCCGTCTGTTTTCCTAACACCACGTCTTCTGGTGTGGCGTGCTCGATGGAAGCCGCAAGAGCACGGATATCATTGGTTAAATATCCACCAAGATACCAACCTCCATAAGCAACAACTCCAACCAGAACGAAAAGGATTGGGAACGCGAAAGCAACACTCGACGCAAATGACACGGCCAAAATCGAAACAAGTGAAACGAACAATCCAAAAACAAAGAAAACAAATAGAACGCGTGAGCGGACACTCGGTAGGCGAGTTTGTGTCGTCATAATCCTCCTAGATTTAGGAGTATGATAGCATGCCCGCATCTATGACTCCAGGATTTTTACTGATCGACAAACCACCAGGGCCGACTTCACACGATGTGGTAAGCCGTGTTCGACGTGCGACTGGAGAAAAACGCGTTGGGCATGCCGGAACCCTTGATCCATTTGCTTCCGGATTATTGTTGGTTGGCGTGGGCCGCGAAGCCACACGCGAGCTTGGCAAATTTGTCGGTCTTGATAAATGGTACGAGGCAACGTTTCTACTTGGCGTTGGTTCAGACACCGACGACATCACCGGCACCATTCGTCCATCCATACCAAATACCAGATACCAAATACCAAATACGACCCAGATCAATACCGCTATCTCAACTCTCACTGGCCCACTCAACCAAATCCCTCCTTCCTACGCCGCCATCAAAATCGGCGGCAAAAAAATGTACGCCGCCGCTCGCGAAGGCAAACCTCTTGTTGCTCCACCAAGACCCGTCGTCATTCACTCGTTCGAGCTTGTCGAGTTTCACGTCACGGATTATGGGGCCCCTAGCTCCGTGCCACCCCAATTCCAAACCCCTGTTCCCCAGTCCCTAATCCACAACACCGTGTCGATCCGCGTCCGCATCCACTGCTCGAGCGGCACCTACATCCGTTCCCTTGCCCGTGACCTTGGCCAAGCCCTTGGCACCAAAGGTCTCGTCACCGAACTCCGCCGCACCTCCATCGGCCCCTTTTCCATCTCCGAATCCCTCCCCCTCTCAACCCTTTCCGCCCCTTCAGCCACCCCAGCCCCCACAGCCCTTTTAGCACTTCTCCCAATCGAATCCACCTTGTCACGCCTCCCCCCGTCTGCTACGATCCACACGTAAATCACTGGTGCTCTGAACGTGTTTTTCCTCAGCCATTTCTGGCATTCAACTGCTGTCTTCTCTGAATCTACCTTACTGTTCTCTTCGACAGGCTGATTCAATATAGACTGAAATTGAACGAAAAATACGCTCGAAGTACATCAACGAGTTTGTTTTTCTATGCCAGTACCAATTATCCCTGTTGCCGCTCTCCTACTGGGAGTTGGCGTGGGGTATGTCATCCGCAAAGTGGTGGCATCCCACACCATGACCGATGCCGAATCTCGAGCCGAACGCCTCCTGACAGAATCAAAGGAGAAGGCCCAAGAAACACTCAATGAGGCAAAAAACAAATCCCAAGAAATCTTACTGGAAGCAAAGGAACAGTCCATTAAGGTCTTGGAGGAAGCGAAACGCGATGAGCAGTCTCGACGTCAGGAAATGACCGAAACACAGCGCCGCCTCGAGAAGCGCGAAACCATGTTCGACGAAAAGCTCGTTGAATTTGAAGATAAGAAAACAAAACTGGAAGAACAACTCAAAGGAGTTGAGGAGACCAAAGTTCAGTTGAATTCCATCAAAGAGCAACAAGCGACGCGATTGCAGGAAATCGCAGGACTTACGACTGAACAGGCGGTGGAACGTCTCCTCAAGGAAGTGGAGGAGTCCAACCGCGAGGCTCTCATGAGTCGCGTGCGAAAGATGGAACAGGTTGACGAAGAAGAAGTGGAACGCCAGAGCCGCAAAATTCTATCGCTTGCCATCACCCGTTTTGCCTCATCCCAATGTGTAGAAACGACCACCACAGGTGTTGAGTTACCTGCAGACGAAATGAAGGGACGCATCATCGGAAAAGAAGGGCGTAACATCAAAGCTATTGAGCTTCAAACGGGAACAGAAATTATTGTCGATGACACCCCTGGCATGATTACGATCAGCGGGTTCTCCCCTGTACGCCGTCATGTCGCAAAACGTGCGCTTGAAGCGCTCATCAAAGACGGCCGCATTCACCCAGCCCGCATCGAAGAAGCTGTGGCGGAAGCGAAGAAAGAGCTTGCGACAGAAATTCGCAAAGCTGGTGAAGAAGCTCTCATGTCTCTGGGGATTCTCATCTCAAGCATTGATCCAAAACTCATTTCCATTCTTGGACGTCTGAAATTCCGTACGAGTTACGGACAAAACGCATTGCAACACTCCGTGGAAGTCGCTCAGCTCTCCGCCATGATGGCAGAAGAACTTGGAGCAGATGTGTTTGTGTGTAAAAAAGGTGGTTTGTTCCACGACATCGGCAAGGCAGTGGATCACGACATGCAAGGCGCGCACCCGGAGATTGGATACAACATCATGAAGAAATTTGGATTCCCAGAAGAAATTTGTTACCAGTCGATTGCACACCACGAAGATAAACCACGCACGGTGGAAGGGGCGATCGTGAAAGCTGCGGATGCTATTTCCGGTTCGCGCCCGGGAGCACGAAAAGCAAGTCTCGAGCAGTTCATTCAGCGCATGGAAGAGCTCGAACGTACAGCCAGCTCATTTGAAGGAGTCGAGAAAGTATACGCAATCCAAGCTGGTCGCGAAGTTCGTGTGTTCATCTCACCAGAAAAGATTGATGATCTCTCTGCCTACAAACTCGCAAAAGACATTGCGACGAAGATTGAAGCAGAACTCAACTACCCGGGCGAAGTCCGTGTCACCGTGATTCGCGAGACGCGCGTGATCGAGTACGCGCGATAAGCCACGATGAGTCACATCACTAGGATCCGCAGTCTTTCTTCTGGTCAGTCTGACTTCCTCGAGGAAGACTGAGTCAGCAGACTGACATTCTCTTGCCGGCCCGCCCGCCCGACTGAATGACACTCGTCGTTCGGGCGGGGGCCGGCCACGTCGCGCCGCGCTTTACACTTTCCCAATTCTCCGCTATACTTGCGTAAGAATTGAATACAAACCTATGAACAAAGCAGAACTTGCGTCTCGGTTGGCCGATCGACTCAATCTTTCCAAGAAGGTCGCGGAAGACTTTGTGGCCGCCTTTGAAGACCTGGTAACCGCAGAATTGGTTGCCGGTGGTGAAGTAACGATTGCTGGTTTCGGCACATTCTCTGCCCGTGTACGCCAAGGCCGCATGGGTGTGAATCCACAGAACCCAACAGAAAAAATCCAAATCCCTTCTGTCACGGTTCCAAAGTTCAAAGCCGGAAAAGCCCTCAAAGATGCACTCAAAGGAAAAGTTTAAATTAAAACGTGACTCGGCAACGAGTCACGTTTTTGTTATACTTGATCCATTATGCGTACGTTCGTTCGAGTCGAAACAGAAACTTCCACTGCGGTAGGAACTGCCTTTCTCTTTGCAGCGGGACTTGCAGCGGCAGCTGGTTTTCTTGCCATGCGACAAGCTCCTATCGGGCCAGAACTGCATATTTCACGAAGTGCCCTATCACCTGAACATTCCGCGTTGGTTGGCTCAGAAAACGTTTCCATACTCTCACTCGATTTTTTTGCCAAACAGGAACCTCTGCTGGTCACAGAACTTGCGTTCTCAACACACAACACAGAAACCCAGCAACAGTTTACTGCCTGTGAACTGCGGTCAACAGACGATTTAACGGTTGCCGAGAGTGAGTCGTTCAATGTAGAAGGACGTCTTGCCTTTCACAATTTATCCCTCGTGGTTCCGGCAGAGAGAACAATCGCGTACCAACTTGTTTGCCAGCTTACACACACAAAAAAAACAAATGACCCAAATACAAAATTCCTTGTTGCTCTTGAGGCACCCACGGATGTGACAGTCACATTGCTTGATGCAACAAATCTTCCACAAGGGAAAATAATCCTCACTCAACCTACGCAGCAATACATTACCGTTATGCAGCCGTAAAACGTTACTCAGTACATTTTGCTCCAAGCCACAACAACTCGAACAATGAACGCAGCGTCACAGCCGTGTCTCCACTGGCCATCAAGATGACGCTGTTTTCTTTTCGAGTCGTAACAAACGCAACCTGATCTCCAAAGATAAGAATCGTTGCCGGAAGGACGACGTATGCTGGTAAATATCGTGACTCTCGCAATTCTTTTTTGTCTGTCAGTGTAATTTTATGCGTGTTGGCATTCTCAGGAACAAGCTGCCTACTTTTGATACCGAGTTTAACCCTCTGCGCAATCACATGCTTCACTAAATAATCCTCACGGACATACTCGCGTAAACCAACGCCACTGGTAAGTAAACAATATTCTTTCACTCCGGAGCGGAAAAGCTTTTGCCAAAATTGTCGAAATCCTTCCGTCCCCTCATACATCGTCACTCCTACCGCCTCCACCGACGTTCCTGCGAGCGCTTCAAGCGCTGGAAGAACACTTGAAAGAACATCACGTCTTTCCTCGAGCCGACGCACCAAAGCCGCTGGAGGCTCTGCCGAATACCGACTCGACTTCCCTTCTTTTCGAATACGCAGATATCCACGCAGACGCAGCGACTCCAAAATAGGATAAATAGTTGGACGTGGTAATTCGGTTGTACGAGATAGTTCCAGCACCGTAGCCGCTCCTGATGTCAGGCAAGCGAGATACAACGCCGCTTCTTTCTCGTCGAACCCATACGAAGTGAGTGCCTGCTTTAGTCGTCGGAGGTCAGAAGTCATATGTTTCTACAGTATCACATGATGTCGGTTTTCCCGACACGAGGCCTTTGCATGTATTCAGCACACCGTATAGTGCTTGTAGGTCGCTCATAACGAACCTTGTATCCACCCCCAACCCCCCGAGGTGATTCATGGATCTCCCCCTCCCAGCGTGGCAGTACCTGGGTTGCCTCGCGGCAGCTCACATGATCGGCGACTTCCCGTTCCAGTCTCCCTGGATGGTGATGGAGAAACTCCGCAAGGACGCGGACGGAAAGCCGAACCCGAACTACGAGGTGCTGACGTACCACGTTCTGGCGTATCTTACGCCGATGATGGTGCTCTCGCTCGTGCCCGGGTTCCACATCACACCGCAAGGCATGGCTGTGAACGGAGTCACACACTTCATCATCGACACGCTAAAGTGCCACGGCAAAACCCGCTTCCTCACGGAAATCTGGCAAGACCAGCTCTGGCACGCCACGGTCATCCTGAGCCTGTGGGGTGTGGGATGGTTGTGAGGCAAGGTCTGTGGCGGAGCGATCCGGTAACAGCGCTCTATCTTCCATGCGGAAGCCTTGTCCTTCAGAGCTGTGTGCTCGAAGAGGTCAAGAGGATCGTGGATCCAAACGTGACAATTCGGGTTCGCGCGTGGCGTGACAAGCGTGACGCGTGCCGATCGAACACCAGTGGAGGTCCAGATCTCGTCCGTGTTGATTGGACGCAACCACTTTCTCCAAGCACACGTCTCACGTGTGCCAGGTCCTTGTGGGGATCGGCGGCGCTCGCGTGGAGCAACTCACGTTCGCTCCGTAAGACGACCATTCGGTTCGGTATTCCGGACATGTGTTCGTTCGGAAACGAGGTAGACGCAGCACGTTGGGTGCACCGTCACTATCTCTTAGGCACAGATGAGGTTCCACAGGTTGTCTGCTGGAATCCCTACTCCGCTGAGTCCGGTGCCTACTTCTTCGCCACGCTTGCGGACGAACAAGCTGTTCCGCTCGTGTACAAAATCGCCGAAGGTATGCACTTCGGCGGTTACCACTGGTATCTCGGTGACATCCCTCAACCGTCGTGCCACCAAAAAGGCCGTGGTCTCAAGTCGTTTCTCACCCTCGACCTCTAGTCGGCGGTGATTTTTATAAAAAATCTCCCGTGTCCGATGGACTACAGGAGAATGGAAGAGGATGAGGCAAGGCTTGAGTGGACTCGAACGACGGAAGCACTGACGGTTTTCCATGCTACGTGGAGGGCGTCGCCGTGTTCTGTGCCTTCGCCGAGCATGAGGTTGCCGAAAAACTGGTCGTCGCGAGCGCCTGGCACATGCATGCGGAAGCGGTCCCAGCAGCGTTTAAGATCCGCGAGTTCCTGACAGAACACACGATCCTGTACAAGAACATATACAAGGCGAGCTTCTTCCAGGGCCGCTTTCGCTTCCGACTCCGCTTGAACAGCTTTGCTGTAATCTGCTCCGGAAGCCAAACCACTCGTGCCATATGTACGAACGGTAGACGACGTGCGCATCTGTTTCACAGCAGCACGATCCACACAGGCACCTGCTTCCCGTTTCGTCAGCGAGCACAGCAGCATGACACCACGAAAATCGATCACAACCCCTTGAAAAATCGGCATGGAACAACTCCAGTGAGAACCCTAAGCCAACCTGCCGTGTTCGTCAAAACAAAACGCGAGAGTTCTCCCATACAGGTTTTCTCTCGCGCTTTGAAGTTAGATCTTCTTCAAACTTGCCAAAATCGGTGCAAAGTATTCGTCCTGGTAGAGGAAAACCGAGATGACGATCGTGACGTCTTTCCCTCGAAACACATAATGCGTTTTGTCGTCTCCTGCTTCCGTAGAACTCACCACTTTTGTAACCTCCACTCCATTCACATCCATCACGTCACGCGCGCTCACTTTCACTTTCGCACTACTTTTCTCGAGGGCTTCCACCAGCCCGTCGACCGTCAGATCCGGCACCGCGTACACATAGGCAAGATTCAACACAGTTTTTTCATCTCGCACCAAGTCACGAATGGAGACAAAAAACTGGACAGGAAGACCGAGATAATCGGTGGCCTGTTCTTCCTCTGGTCGAGGTTTTGCTTCCACGGTCGATG
>SXGT01861775.1_pt1 | contig 17747 bp, 15 predicted proteins | sample 3176221 | NCBI WGS metagenome assembly SXGT01 (sample SAMN11356862, study PRJNA531348) | freshwater metagenome | isolation source: freshwater sample F1-120 | place: China: Fuxian Lake, Yuxi | collected 2017-12-25
CCAACGCTGAGACCCAGCGCATGAAAGACACGGCCCATCTGGTCGGCGTCGCGACTGGCAAGGTAATCGTTGACCGTGATGACATGCACGCCATTGCCGGAAAGCGCATTCAGGTAAGCCGGCAAGGTGGACATCAGGGTTTTGCCCTCGCCGGTACGCATTTCCGAAATCTTGCCCTGATGCAGCGCCATACCGCCGATCAACTGGACATCGAAATGCCGCATGCCATGTACCCGCACCGCCGCTTCGCGCACGGCGGCGAAGGCTTCGGGCATTAGCGCATCGAGACCTTCCCCCTTTTCGATGCGCGCCTTGAATTCGTCGGTCTTGGCGCGCAACTGCTCGTCGGAAAGCTGCTGAAAAGCAGGTTCAAGGGCGTTGATCTTGCCGACGGCGCCGCGCAACTGTTTCAGAAGTCTATCGTTGCGGCTGCCGAAGATTTTTTTAAGGAGGTTGGAAATCATGGGGACTGGGAAAGGATTGGACGTAAATGGGCGGAATTCGCGATTCCGCGAATGCTACCATGCCGCCGTTTTCGCCCAACTTAAGCCCCCATCCGGATGCGTCCGTTTACCCTCCAGCGTGTGCGCGGCCTGCTGCGATCAGAGCCCCAGTTTGCGGTGGCGCTACCCGAAGCGGAGCGGTTGTTCGAGCTGAATCGCCGCTTTGCCGGCATTGTGCCGGCCGCTGTCGCGCGTGCCTGTCGGGTTGCGTCGATCCAGGATGCTGTTGCGTTGATCCATTGCGCCAACGGCGCTGCGGCCAGCCGGGTGCGCGCCCAGGCCAAGGGGGTGGCTGGCGTGTTGTCCCGCCCGGATGCGCCGGTGGAAAGTCTGAAGGTAAAGATTCGGGCAGACTGGAACCTGCCCCCGGCACCGGAAAAACATGACATTCCCGTCAGCGGGTTGCACGCCTTCGAGGCGCTTGAAGACAGCCTGCCGGAGGGGGATTTGAAATCGGCGCTGGCCCGCCTGATCGAACGGCAACGGCGGCGGCCGCGCTGAGGCGGGCGCAGCAAATGGCCGCCCGGTTACAATTTCGCCATGAATCCCAGCTGCAATATTTTTCTGGTCGGCCTGATGGGCTCGGGCAAGACCACCATCGGCAAAATCCTCGCGCGCCATCGCGGCCTGGCGTTTTTTGATTCCGACCATGAAATTGTCGAACGTTGCGGCGTGTCGATTCCAACCATCTTCGAAATCGAGGGAGAAGCCGGTTTTCGCCGGCGCGAAACCTGTGTCATCGAGGAATTGAGTCGGCGCCAGGACATTGTCCTGGCCACCGGCGGCGGCGCGATTCTGGCGCCGGAGAATCGAGCCGTCCTGAAAGCGCGTGGCACCGTGGTGTATCTGCGCTGCATGCCGCAGGAACTGTATCTGCGCACCCGACACGACAAGAACCGGCCGTTGCTGCAAACCGACGATCCGCTCAAGAAACTGAAAGAGCTCTACAGCCTGCGCCATGCGCTCTACATGGAAGCTGCCGACATCGTGCTCGATTCAGGCCGGCAGAGCACGCACGCCCTGGTGCGCAGACTGGAAAACAGCCTGAACCTGTCCGCGATCGGGGCGAAAAACCCATGCACCGTCTTGCAGGCGGGGTGAAGCCAGTCGCGCTGGCGCTTGGACTGGCGGCCCTGGCCGGGTCTGCTTTCGCCGCCGAGTTTGTCGCCGGGCCGGAGGATTATCGCGGCGTGCTGTCGCGCCTGTCAGCCGGCGATCGACTGTTGCTGCGTGCCGGCGACTATCGCCACGGCCTGCCGCTGCACGGCGTCGCCGGGGAGCCGGAGCGGCCGGTGCGGATTGAAGGACCGGCAATCGGCGCTCCGGCGCGCTTGATTGCGCGGGCTGGTGCCAATACCGTCAGTCTGGTGGACGTGCGCCACATTCACCTGGCCAATCTGGAACTGGATGGCGGCAATCAGCCGGTGGATGCGGTCAAGGCGGAGGGGCATGGCCGCTACGCGCATCATGTCACTCTGGAAAACCTGTATATCCACGATCATGCCGCCAGCCAGCAGAACGTCGGCATATCGACCAAATGTCCGGCTTTCGGCTGGATCATCCGCAATAACCGGATCGAGCGCGTCGGCACCGGCATCTATCTGGGCGATTCGGATGGTTCCGATCCCTTCGTCGCCGGCCTGATCGAAGGCAACCGCATCAGCGCAACACTGGGCTACAACCTTCAGATCAAGCTCCAGACTGCGCGCTCGCCCGATCTGCCCGCGCCCGACAGGCGGCACGACACGATCATTCGCTACAACCTGTTCGACAAATCCGGAGCCGCCATGCCCGGACCCATGGCACGTCCCAATGTGCTGGTTGGACATATGCCGCAGACGGGACAAGGCCTGCACGACCGCATCCTGGTTTACGCCAACCTGTTCTTCCGCAATCCGGGTGAATCGCTGTTTCAAGGCGAGGGCAATCTGGCGCTGTACAACAACCTGTTCGTCAGCGACGGTCCGGATGCGCTGCGCATCCAGCCGCACAACGGCGTGCCGCGCGACAGTCTGGTTTTGTTCAATACCGTGGTCGCGCGCGGCAATGGCATCACCGTGCGGGTGCCGGAGACCAACCTGTTCGAGCAAGTCGTTGCCGGCAATCGCGTCTTTGCCGCACGACCGCTGGAGGGTGGCAGACAGATCGGCAATCGAAGCGGCAGCTTCGATGCAGCCAGACAAAGCCTGGTGCGTCCCCATGCAGAACTTGACGCGGTCGATCTGTCACCGCGACCCGGTTCCAGCGCGATTGGTGCGGCGGCCGGAGCCGTGGCGGCAAAATGGCGCGGCGATCTGCCCGGGTTCACGCTCGACCCCGCCGGCGCGCCGGAAAAGCTAGGCATTCAACTCAAACCGCGCCAGCCATGATTGAACGTAGCGCCGTGCGCGGACATCTCTGGCTGGCCGGACTGGCTTATCTGCTGTTCGTCATCTACGGCAGTCTGGTGCCGCTGGATTTTCGGAGCATGCCGCTGGATACGGCCATCACCGCGTTCCATCAGATCCCCTGGCTGCAACTCGGCATCGGCTCGCGTGCCGACTGGATGGCCAATCTGCTGCTGTTCATTCCGCTTGCCTTCATTTTCACCGGCGCACTCGCGCACGGACGCGGACTTGCCGCGCGGCTGACAGCATCTGTCCTGGTCATCCTGGCCGGATTCGGCCTCGCCCTAGGCATCGAATTCACCCAGTTGTTCTTTCCGCAGCGCACGGTGTCACAGAACGACATCGCGGCGGAAGCACTTGGCGGCATGCTGGGTGTCGGCTTCTGGTGGTTGTCTGGCGCCCGGTTGGTGGATTGGTACGAATCCTGGCTGCATGTGCGGGAACCGTCAGCGCTTTCCGAGCGCCTCGCCTGGGGCTATGTCGCCATTGCCTTCGGCTATGCTGTACTGCCGCTCGATCTGACCATCAGCGCGGTGGAGATCTATCACAAATGGAACCAGGGCAAGCTGGTGCTGATCCCGTTCTCGGCGCTGCCGGCGGAGCCGGCGCAGGCCATCTATGAAGTGTTCACCGACATCCTGCTCTGGCTGCCGCCGGCCTTGCTCTGGGCCGCCGGCCGACGCGGCTTCATCCCTGCCTGGCGGCTGACATTCGCGGTTGCATTGCTGTTGGAGGTACTGCAATTGTTCGTTTTCTCGCGCGTCAGCGATGTCAGCGACCTGATCGCCGCCGCGTGCGGCGGCGGCATCGGCGCCCTGCTGGGCGACCGACTCGGCCATCGCGGCAGCGCCCGGCCGCGTATGCAGGCGAATGCCGGACTGGCGCGCTGGCTGCCGCTGCTGTTTGCGCTGGCCTGGGTTCCGATCCTCATGGCGGTCTTCTGGTATCCCTTCGATTTCCGCATCGAGGCCGCCTATGCCCGCGAACGCATGGATTTCCTGTCGCGTGTCCCGTTCGAAATCTATTACTACGGCACCGAATTCAGGGCCATCACCTCGGTGTTTCACAAACTGCTGTTCTTCGCCCCGCTGGGGGCACTCCTGGCCTGGTGGGTGACCGGCCTGCCGTGGCTGTGGCGCGGCTATGCGGCCACGCTGGCGATCTTCGCGATAATCCTGACGGCATTCGGGATAGAACTCGTCCAGGTCATCCTGCCCGGAAAATATCCGGATACCACCGATTGGTTGCTGGAGAGTTTCGGCGGACTCCTGGGCTATGCCTTGTTTCGCCTTGTTCGCGTTCGTCTGGCCAGCCCCCGCCAATCATCGCGCGCGGCCGGTCGCCAGGTTGAAACCAAGGAGAGAAACCGATGAGGGATATTTCCCTTCTGCTCATCCTGCTCGGCCTGGCCTGGGTGGCCTGGTTGCGGCCCTGGCTGGGCGTGCTGGGCCTTGCTGTGCTGAGCTACATGCACCCGCAAGGCTATGCGACGGGCTTCATGCGCGATGTCCCGATCTTTCTCTATCTGTTTGGCTGGGTCAGCTTGAGCGCGTTGTATCGAACCTGGCGTGACAAAGCCTGGACCACGCTGCCCTGGCGACGTTTGCTGGACTGGCGGGTTTACGGCCTGCTGGTTTTGTGGGCCTGGTTCGGCGTCACCAGCCATTTTTCGGTTGCGCCCTGGGAGGCCTGGGACAAGTACCGCGAAGTGCTGAAGATCCTGCCGCCCTTCCTGCTCACGCTGTTGCTGATCGACACCCGCGAAAAGCTCTACTACCTGCTGGTCGCCATTGCCTTGTCGATTCTGCTGGTGGCGCTCAAAGGCGGCTACTGGGCCGTGCTTTCAGGCTTCCAGGATCGTGTTTATGGCCCGCCCGGCAGCCAGCATGGCGGCAACAACGAATTTGCCGTCGCGGTGGCCATGGCTATCCCGCTGATGCTGCTGTGGCTGCGCGAAACGCGCGATCGCGCGCTGCGCATCGTCCTGCTCGCCGGCATCGCGCTGTCCTACGCATCCGTGGTCTCGTCCTGGTCGCGCGGCGGCATGCTGGCCCTGGCGGCGATGACCTTGCTGCTCGTGTTGCGCAGTCGCCGCAAACTGCTCGCGATTCCTTTGCTCCTTGCGCTGGCTGCGCTGCTGTTCGTGCAATTGCCCGATCAATGGTTCGGTCGCATGGAGACGGTGACCGCCTATCAAGCGGATGAATCCGCCAGCAGGCGCATGCAAGCCTGGCAGGTCGGTCTCGAGTTCGCCAACAAGCATCCGGTCACCGGAGGCGGTTTCAACGCCTGGCCGGCACTTACCCTGACCACTGCCGGCGGCATCGACTGGCACAGCGCCTATGTGGAGATGCTTGCCGAGCATGGCTATGTCGGCCTGCTGCTGTGGGCGGGCCTGTTGGTCGCAACGCTGCTCAGTCTGTCCTGGCGCGGTTCCCGCCGCACGGCCTGGCAGAACGACTATGCCGCCATGTTGCAGGCATCGCTGCTTGCCTATCTGGTCGGTGGCGCCACGCTGGGCATCGCGTATTGGGAATTGCCCTATCATCTGATCGTCCTTGCCGCATTGTTTGCCGGACTGTCATCCAGTCGGCAGAGGCTTGACGGCGTGTGATTGATCCTCTGCCGGGATTCTGTCGATTTTTTTTACATTCCGGCGGTTTTGTCGGATTCAATTCGGGTAAGTCCATGATTTTTAATATAGGCATAGATATTGCTTGTTATGCAAGCATACCTGCCCGGAAATTCAGGATAGTCCGAGCGACACTTATTGGAGATGCACCCATGAACACAACACGTTTGATCACTTTCATCGGGCTGGCCGTGGTTACCCAGAGCGCGCTGGCCAACACCATCTGGCTGAAGGACCGCGATGGCAATGTCTGTATCAACTCCGGCAGTACCAACCCAAGCGGCATCATCGGCTACGGCGGCATCAATCGCGACGGCAGCGGCTTCACCCTGACCCTCAGCAACCCGGCCGCCACCAAACCCACCACCGGTGACTGCGCCAATATCCCCACCACCACCGCAAATCTGGTATTTCCTGTCGGCAATGTGGTGCAGAACGTCGTGCCGATCACCGTGGTGAAAGCGGGCACCAACGGCGCCAACGAATGTCTCGACCAGGGCTTGAACCTTTCCGGCGTGACCGGCGGCGCAACTCAAGGCGCTTTCACGCTGGCTTTCTCCTTCACCGGCGCGGCAGGCTGTGCGCATCCGAATTACCAGGCGCCGAATCCGGTGCTGCCGACCTATCAGGCGCCGTTCCAGCGCACTGCTTCGATTTCGACTGGAACGGGTTTCTTTGCAACTACATTGTTCAACGGTACTTACCATATTTCCACCCAGACACTGCCCAATCAGGTTCCCGAACCCGATACCGCGTTGCTGCTGCTCGCCGGCGGACTGGGCATGGCCGGCCTGACGCTATGGCGTCGCCGCGTCGGCAAGCCGCAAGCGCGCTGATCACGCGCGGTCAGCGCAGCCTCGACGCGCGATCACGGGAGGCCCGATAATCCGGGCCTCCCGTTTTTTTCGTGCCGGTGCTGCTTCAGCGCGAGCGGGCCCCGGAAAGGAACGCTGATTGATCTCGCCCCGGCAACGTCTCCCCCGACTTGACAGCGCAACGCACGACGAAGCGCGCATGCTCGCTACCCTCTGGCGTGGGCTGCTGTTGGCCGCCCTGCTCGGCTTCCTGCTGCCGCTGGACCCTCAGGCCAGCCTGTCCGTGCCGGTCTGGTCGCCCGATCCGGCCGCCTATCTGCGCGATCTGCCCTGGCATGTTTATCTGCTGCTCAAAGCTGCCATCCTGTGGGTGCCGCTCGGACTGCTCGCCGGCATGGTGGGCTGGCGCAGCAGGTGGCTGTATCTGTTGCCCATTGCAGGTTTTCTTGCGCTGTTCCTGATTGCGCTGCCGATGCAGCCGCAGCCTTTGCTGCTCGATGTGCTGGATATTCTGGCGATGCCGCCGGGTCTTGCCGCCGGTTACTGGCTGGGCGCGCGCACCCGCCTGGCAGGCGTCGCCGAGGCCTTCGCGCCACCCGCCAGCCAAGCGGTTGCCTCGCTGGCGCCCGCCCCTGAAGCGGCCGACGATACAGCCGCAAGCGTGCCGCGCTCCCGCCCGCATCGCTCAAGTAGAGACGCTCGCCGAAATGTCGGCATGGCCTCGCCAAATTCCCTATTGCTGCGCGCCTCCGGCCTGATTCCCCTCGGCCTTGCCCTGGCCGTGCTGATCGACTTTCCGCGCTGGCACTTCGCCATCGGCCTCGGACTGCTGGCCTATCTCGCCCTGCTCTGGTTTCTGCCCCGCGCCTGGCTGGTCGTGTTGCCGGCGGCGATACCGCTGCTTGATCTGGCGCCCTGGACCGGCCGCTTCTTTTTCGACGAGTTCGATCTGCTGATGCTGGCCACTGCCGGCATGGGGTTGCTGCGTGTGCAAACCCTGCCGGTCCCGCCATCACGTCCTCTGTTCCGGACCCTGGCCGGGCTGATGTTCGCCTCGATTCTGATCAGCGGCGGCATCGGTCTGCAATCCCCGCCTCCGCTCGATGCCAATGCCTTCGCCAGCTACTGGAGCCCTTACAACAGTCTGCGCCTGGCCAAGGGGATGCTCTGGGCCGGACTGATTTATTACTGGATTCGTCGCGCCCCGTGCGACCGACATGAACTGGCCCGGCTGCTGACCTATGGCATGGGTTTCGGCCTGTTCGGCATCGGCGTGGTTGGCGCCTGGGAACACCATCTGTTTGTCGGTTTCGCGCAACGCCTGGAGACCTATCGCATTGCCAGTCTGTTTTCCAGCATGCATACCGGCGGCGGCCATATCGAAGCCTATCTGGTCGCGGCGCTGCCGTTTCTCTGGCTGGCCACCAGCAAACTCCGGCATCTTGCTTTCACCGGCCCGATCACCGTGCTGACCGCCTACGTCATGCTCTATACGGTGGCACGCGGCGGCATCCTCGCGCTGGGGATGGTGCTTCTGGTCCTTTTGCTGGCAAGCGGCCGGCTGGCCTATCGCGGCGGTGGCCGCCGTTTTCTGGCGCCGGTCGGCATGTTGCTCGGCCTTGCGCTGCTGGTGTCGGCGGGCGTCGGCGGCGGCTACTTTCAGCAGCGCTTCGCGGAATCCGGACAGGACTGGCAGACCCGGGTTTCACACTGGTCACGCACGCTCGACATGATGGATGGGACGCCGCAAGCACAACTGTTCGGCATGGGACTGGGCAGCTTTCCCCGCCTCTACCTGGAACGCGGTCCAGTCGAAACACAGCCAGCCTCATTCGGCTTCGCCGACCCGGCAGGCAACACCCATTTCCGGCTCGGGGCCGGCGCCACGGTGTATTACGCCCAGCGCATTGCGTTCACCGCCGGTACAACCTATCGGCTGGAATTCGATGCCCGCGCCACGAACGCCGGCCATCTCGACACTCCGGTATGCGAGAAGCAATTGCTCAATTCCCGCCAGTGCGCCTGGATGGATTTCAGCCTGCCGGGCGACGGCCAGTGGCATCGCTACAGCCGCGAGTTTTCCAGCCTCGAAGTCGGCGCGCGCGACTGGCTGCATCGGCCGCCGGTGGAACTGTTTCTGTACAACCCGGACAAGGGCACGGTGGTTGCGGTGGACAATCTCCGCCTGAGCGATCCGGATGGCCACGACCTGTTATGCAACGGCGATTTCAGCCACGGTGGCGATTGCTGGTTCTTCAAGACCCATAGCCATTTGCCCTGGCACATCAAGAACGTTTGGGTGCATGTGCTGTTCGAGCAGGGCTGGTTTGGGCTGCTTGCCTTCGCCGGCCTGACTGCGCTGGCCCTTTACCGGTTGGCCCGGGCCGGCTGGCGGGGCCATCGCCTGGCCTGGACCTGGCTGGCGTCCCTGGTCGGACTGTTTAGCGTGGGCCTGTTCGACAGCCTGCTTGATGCGCCGCGCCTGTCGGCATTGCTGGTTGCGTGGCTGCTGCTGGGAGCGGGCTATCGCTGGGATGAAGGGCATCGCCGGCAAAACAAGGCCGGCCTGGCCTGAACGAAAAAATGGCGACCCGCAGGTCGCCATCAATCTGGAACCACACAGCCTGTTGCCGGATCAGGCCTTGCGGCGCAGGGCGCCGAGGCCGAACAAGCCAAGTCCGAGCAGAGCCAGGGTGGCGGGTTCCGGCGTCGGGTTGGGTTGTTGCGTGGTAGAGAAAGTCACATTCAGCGACAGGGCATCACCCTGAGTAAAGCTCAGGCTCTGCATGTTGACCCAGATGTTGTTGGCGTCGAAGGTAAGACGGGAAACATCAAATCCGGCCCAGCCGTTGCTGCCGATTGTCACATTCGAGATGGCATCGATGCTGGAATTGACATCAGACAACCGGAAACCGTTGAAGGTCATCGAAAGGGCGCTAGTCGTGGTCATAAAAGTCAACAGCAGATTGGTGTCCGACACATCCACGCTGTAGGGCCCAAAGTTGCTGGGGAACTCGACAGCAGCGCCAACCACGGCAGAGAAGGGGCCAACGCCGACGTCGTTAATAGTGGGCCCAAGATGCGTGCCGGATACGGTCTGACCAATGAAACCGGCGTTGGCCAGCGAGGCGGTGCCCATGCCAAGGGCGAGAATCAGTGCGGCATGAAGTTTGTTGGACATGGTGTGGTTCCTTTCGGTCAATTATGGTTGCAATAGCCAAAAGCAATAGCCGTGCCACTTTATTATTTACAATAAATACATATAGTTACTTCAACTTCCCGGCATTTCTCGACTGCTGCTGTAAATTATTCCGACATCTTCGGATCAGCGCCATACCCGCGTCAGCGACGATACGTCACGGTCGGGTTTTCAGCCCGCCGCGACAGGTTTGCAAGCAGCAGCGCCGCAAGCGCCAGCTCGGGCCACAAGGTCGCCACCGCTTTCGCGAGTCCGACGATATTCAGCACGCTGGCCGCCGGCCACCACTGAAACCCGGACAGCGCAAGCCGGATCAGTACGATGGCCAGCAGCAACAGCGGCGCCAGCCGCCTTCTGTGCCGCGACACCAGCGGGTTGAGCAGAAACCAGAACGCCAGCAGAAATGCAGCCAGGGTTTCCAGGGAAAGCACGCCGCCGACCACCTTCAACTTGAGCAGGATGGTGGCGGCAAGCAGCTTCATCACGAATGCCAGCACGAACAGCAGCAACATGGCGCTGACATAACGGCCGGGACGCAGCAGATTGGCGGCGAAGAGCCCGAGCACGGCCATTTCCAGAAACACTGCACCAAACCAGCGCAGGTTGATTTGATCCAGACCGCCCGGCGGCATGTCGATCGGCCGCAGATGCAGATCCAGCCAGCCCAGGCCGGGAAACGGCAACAGCGCGAATTGGGTCAGCAACCAGAGCAGCAGCAGGCCGAGTCCGAGGTTAGCGGGCAGCCCGGCCAGAAACCAGCGATCGCGCCAGCGCTTCAACGTGCGTCCGGCACGCAGCCAGCGGCCATGATGCAACGCCAGCAAGGCGCCGGTCAGCGCACCCAGACCATTAACCAGCAAGTCCAGGTTCGATGCGATACGGCCTGGCAGCAATTGCTGGCCGCTTTCCAGCAACAGGCTCAGTGCCAGACCGCTCAGCGCGCCTGCGATGACGCCACGCGCGCCGTGTCCGGGCTGTGCATACCAGCGCGCCAGGGCATACCCTAATGGCACATAGACCAGCAGATTGGTGGCCAGATCGGTACGCGTGATGTAGCGCGGCCAGGCTTCGGCAAGGAAGGCAATTGACCAGTTGGCCAGTGGAGCCCAGCCGGAAAACGGGTACAGACTGCCGACGGCGAGAAACAGCGCATAGAGCGCAATGAATCCCTTCAGGCGAGTTTTCTTCGCGGCGAGGTCTGACATGAGGGCGCACCGAACTCCAGAGCGAGACAGGCGGGGATTCTACCGGCAACACACACCGGTCCTGGTTCCGGGCGAGCGCAGTCAGCGCGGCAAACGGCTCAGGGCTGTTGGGCGGCTGACGGCGGATTGTTCATCTTGGCGTGCATCTGCGCGCTGACTTCCTGGGCACGCGTGATTTCCTCGGTGGTCATCACCGCCGCAAGCTTGTCTCGATACATCAACGCATCCTCGTGCCCGCCGGCCGCAGCAATGTTCAACCAGAGATAGGCTGACTCCTTGTCCGGCGTCGAGGCCAGACCATCCCGATAGAGAATGCCCAGTTGATACTCCGCTTCCAGGTGGCCCTTTTCGGCAGCCCTGGTGAACTGTTCCAGCGCGGCACGGTAGTTCTGCAATGTGCCGCGTCCATTCAGATAAGCCATGCCGAGCAGGTATCCGGCTTCGCTGTGGCCATGATCGGCGGCGGCCTTGATCCAGGGAAAGGCCTTGCGGTAATCGCCATCGCGCCAATAGGACCAGCCCAGTTCATATTGCGATTCGGCATCCCCCTGCTTGGCGGCTTCCTGTGTCTTTGTCTGCACACTATGCTTGACCTGCTCCAGTTCGTGGGGCTCCGCCACGCTTGCCGGGCCGGGGCCGAAGCGGTTCCAGGCCACGCCGGCCAGCACGAGCGCCAACAACGCGGCGCCGGCAATCAGATGCTGTTTCTTCGGCAGGACAGAGATTCCATCCTTGCCAACCCGGAAATGGCGCTTGCAGGACTGGCAACGATAAGTGACCCAGTCCGATTTGCCGGATGACTTGTGCGACTGCCGCACTTGCGTGCTGCCGCAGTACTTGCACTTGATGTCAACGGGTTCGGGCGAGGTGGTGGACAAGGTGAATTTGTTCATTGGAATTGGACGAACGAAACGGATCGAATGCCATTCAGATCCGCTGCCGGGGCGCAGTATAAGACCCCAAGAGCATTCCTCCGCAAGCCATCAGAAAACCCGCGAATTGCGGCGGCATGAAATCCTCGCCGCCAGGCAGGACGATCTCCAGGACGATCCAGGTTGCCAGGCCCGATCCGATCGCCAGATACGCACCCCGCGTGCTGGCGCGCGGCCAGTACAAACCGGCGACCAGCGGCACGAAAGCAACCACCAGCGTGACCTTGTAGGCGTTCTCCACCATTTGATGTATGCCGGTTTCCTCGCCCAGCGCCCACAGTGCATACAGCGTCACCAGGACGGCGAAGACGCCCACCACCCAACGCGTCATGCGCAGCAGTTTCCTGTCCGACAGATGTTTGCGATGGACGAACAATTCCTTCAGCACGTTTTCCGACAGCGTGACCGAAGGCGCCAACAGCGTGCCGGAGGCAGTGGACATGATCACCGACAACAACGCGCCATAAAAAACGACCTGGGCGAACAGGGGGAGATGACCCTTGACCAGTTCCGGCAACAGCTTCTGGCTGTCCTCGGCCAGCCATTTCGTCGCCAGCGTCGGATCGATCAGATTGGCAGAATAGGCCAGGAAAAGCGGTACGGCGGCGAACAGAAAGTAGGCGATGCCGCCCAGCACGGTGCCCCAGACTGCGACGTTTTCGTTCTTCGACGCATTGGCGCGCTGGAACACGTCCTGCTGCGGAATCGAGCCGAACCCCATGGTCAACAGACCGGAAATGAACGCCACCATGGCCACCGCGTTCAATTCCGGCCAGAAATGGAACTTGCCGTGGGCGGCGGCATGTTCGATCACCGGCGCGACGCCGCCGGTCAGGCCGGCGACCAGCCAGGCGATATAGAGCAGGCCGAGCACGATGACGATCATCTGGAAGAATGTGGTCAGCGCCACCGACCACATGCCGCCATACAGGGTGTACATCAGCACCACGGCGGCACCGATCAGGATACCCTGCGCCTGCGTGATCTGGCCGTCTGACAACACGTTGAACACCAGGCCCAGCGCGGTGATCTGCGCCGACACCCAGCCCAGATAGGACAGCACGATGGCCAGGCCGGTGATGACTTCGACGCGGCGGTCATAACGTTCGCGGTAGAAATCGGCGATGGTCAGCAGGTTCATCCGGTACAGCTTGCGCGCGAAAAACAGGCCGAACAGGACCAGGCACAACGAAGCGCCGAACGGATCTGAAATCAGCCCACCCAGATCCTCTTCCAGGAAGGTGGCGGGTCTGCCCAGCACGGTCTCGGCGCCGAACCCGGTCGCGAACACCATCGCCATGACGATATACAGCGGCAGCGAGCGGCCGGCGGAAATGGAGTCGCGCGCGTTGTGGACGCGGGTGGCGGCATACATGCCGATACCGATCGAAACGACCAGATAGAGAATGACGAAACCCAGCAACATGGGGCGAGCCTTTCAAGCTTGAATCAGCGCAGTTTGATCTCCGTCCAGATGCGGTTCAGCACGCGGCGCTGCTTGCGGTCCAGATCGCGCAGCATTTCCAGGCGGTGCATGGCCGTCGCATCCGGAAAAACCGCGCGATTATCTGCGATCTTCGGCTCGATGTAGCGCATCGCGGCGCGGTTCGGGTTGCCGGAACCGATCAGATTGGTCAACTCCGCCGAGTTCTCCCCGGCCAGCATGAAGTCGATGAAGCGATGCGCCAGTTCCGCCTGGCGGCCGGTCTTGTGCAGCACCATCGAATCCAGCGCCAGCACGGCGCCCTCTTTCGGCATCGCATATCCGATGTGAAACGGCCGCGCGGCTCGTTCCGCGTCGGCGCGTGCCTGGAACATGTCGTTGGAATAACCGTGCGCCAGCCAGATATTGCCCACCGTCAGCTCCTTGATGTAGCTCGAAGCATTGAACGCCGCCCAGTAGGGTTTTGCGCGCAGGATCAGATCGCGCGCCTGCCGCCAATGGGCTGCATCGCCATCGTTCACCGAATAACCCAGATAGCGCAGCGCGGCAGCCATCAGTTCGCGCTGCGAATCGAGCACCGTGACGCGACCCTTCAGCTTCGCCAGGTGGCGTGGTTCGAAAATCAGCGCCCAGGTATCGGTCGGCAGGTTGAGTGCGCGCAACTTCTCGATGTTGTAGCCAAGCAGCGTCACCGTATAGGCATAGGGCACCGAATAGCGATTGCCGGGATCGAAGAAGGCATTCAGGAATTCCGCTTTCAGGTTGCCCAGATTGGGCAGCTTCGTCTTGTCCAGCGGACGCAGTTGGCGCGAGCGGATCAGTGCTTCCACCGCGTTGCCGGTCGGCACGATCAGATCGTAGCCGGAGGCCCCCGCCGCCAGCTTGGCCAGCATTTCCTCGTTGTCGGAGTAATAGTCCTGCACCACCTTGCAGCGACACCCCGCCTCGAAGCGCGCAAGGGTGGCATCGGAGATGTAGTTGTTCCAGTTGTAGAGATAGAGCGTGTCGGCGGCTTGCGCGTCGAAGACCGCCAGGCACAACAGCGCAAGCCAGCGCCAGGCCATCACGCGCCCCCCTTCATGAAGCTCCGGTCGAGGCGCGAGGCGGCGATCACCAGCAGCAGCGTCAGCAGCATCAACAGCGTGGAAACCGCGTTCACCTCAGGCGTCACCGCGATCTTGATCATCGAATAGATCTGCAACGGCAAGGTCGAAACGCCGACGCCGGCGGTAAAAAAGGTAATCACGAAATCGTCGATCGACAACGTGAACGCCATCAGGAAGCCCGCCACCACCGCCGGCAGGATCAGCGGAAAGGTGACCAGGCGGAAGGTCTGCCACGGCGTCGCACCAAGATCGCGCGCCGCCTCGAAGATGCTCTCGTCCATCCCCGCCAAGCGCGCCCGGACGATGATGGCGACGAAACCGATGGAAAAAGTGATGTGCGCCAGCAGCACCGAAAGCAGCCCGAGCGTCATGTGCAGCACCTGGATGAAAAACACCAGCAGCGACACCCCAAGCAGGATTTCCGGCATCGCCACCGGCGTAATCACCAGCAAGGGCAGCCAGCGTGGCCTATAGCGGTGGATGGCCAATCCGGCCAGGGTGCCGAGAATGGTCGCGCACAGGCTGGAAACCAGCGCGATGAACAGCGAATTGCGTGCCGCCAGCAACATTTCCGCATCGCTGAACAGCAGCCGGTACCAGTCCAGCGTAAAGCCCACCCACTCGGCGTTGAGGCGGGAATCGTTGAACGAATACACCACCACAACCAGCAGCGGCACATAGAGAAAGGCGAAAGTGGCGGCGGCCGCCAGCTTCAGCCAGAGCGGAAACCTGCGCATGCCGCCGCTTGCGCGGGGTTATCTCAAGCCACCAGCACCCTGTTTCGCCGTGCACTGGAACGCCGCAACCACAGCATGGGAAGCAGGCCGGCGCACAACAGCAAAACACTGCCTGGTTCCGGCACGGCCTGAGCAAACGCTGCGCCGATGATCTGGTTGAGGCGTGCGCCGGGATGGACCGGGTCCCAGAACATGTATTGATCGGCCAGGTCGGGCGTCAGAAAACAGCCATCACCGACACACGAAGTTGTCGTGAAGTTGAAGCCATAGGCGGTCGCGTTGACGAGGACGTCGCGCAGCAGCGCATTGCTGTCGAAACCGATGATATCGACGGTCGGATTGGCAGCTTCCAGGCTGGCGATCAGGGCGGCAAGATCGCTGTTGAATTGGGTGTTCAGGCCACTCATGTAGGCCCGATTGCCCGCCGTGCTGGCCAGGCCTTCCGGTGTCAGCGACCAGTCCGGCATATCCGGCACCAGGAAACGGGTTGCCCCGGCGCCGATGAGCGCATTGATCTCGTCGCCCAGATTGATCACCGCCTGGCTCATGGTTGGCGCGGTCGGATCAAGAAACAGATCGTTGGAGCCGCCCCAGAGCACGAACAGTGTTTCGGATAATCCGCCCAGCGGCCCGCCAAGATAGGCCGCGACCTGTTTATCCATCCCCGTCAGGCCATTCAGGCCGACAAGAGGCGGTGCGGCAAAAGCGACATAACTGTCGAATGTGCCGGCATAGGCGCCCAGATTGCTGGCAACCGGACCCGTGGCCGCGCCGGCAACCGCATAGTTGCTCCCTCCGAAGATCGAGGGGGCAAGTGCCACCCCGAGATTCGCGGCAAGCGACTCCACAGCCACCGGGCCGTTGCTGAAGCGTTGTGCATAAGGCGGCGAAGTCGGAAAGGCGCCCCCGGTCATGTTGTACAGGTTGCCGCTATCGGAGAGGCTGTCGCCGAACACCACCATTTTGGTGATTGACGCCGAAGCCGGGCCGGAAGCCAGTGAAGCCGCCAGCGCGAGCGCGAGGAAAAAGGGATGTGAGCGTGTCATGTGAGCCTCCTTGGTCTGGATGATTGCAGCCGGATCGGGGTAAAGATCGTTCCGTCCGGAAAGAATGATACGCGGCGGCGCTCGGCTGATGTGCCAGCCAGGTTCCGGGTGAGACGGGCCGGAACAGGGAAGGTTGAAGAGATTGATTCAGCCAAATGAAGCAACAACTCGGTACCGGCCGCACCTGTCGCAACAATGCGTGCGAACGAAATGGGCAACGTCCCCATTCCAGATCAATGGGCATGTGCCCGCTCCCCCATTCTTCCGGCCCGCGCCGCCAATCCGACCAGCGCCAGCACGCACAGCGTCAGCACGATGGACAGCGTGGCGCCGAAAGGCCAGTCGCGCACGCCAAGGAACTGGTCCTTGATCAGATTGCCGATCAACATGTCGCGGGTGCCGCCAAGGATGTCCGGGATCGCGAACATACCCAGCACCGGGATGAACACCAGCGTTGAACCGGAAAACACGCCGGGCAACGACAGCGGCCAGGTCACCCGCCAGAAGCGTTGCCAGGCATTCGCGCCCAGGTCCCGCGCGGCGTCGAGCAGCACCGGGTCGTGTTTCTCCAGGTTGGTATAGAGCGGCAGGATCATGAACGGCAGATGCACGTAAACCATGCCGACCAGTACCGCGAAGGGTGAAAACAACAGGCTGACCGGTTCCAGGCCGAACACGGCGAGGAGGCCGTTGAGCATGCGCGACAGCGCCGCCTGCGGCCCCAGGATGATCATCCAGGCATACACGCGAATCAGGAAGTTGCTGGCGAAAGGCAGGATCACCAGCAGCACCAGCAGATCGCGGTGCTGTTTCGGACTCTTCGCGATCAGCCAGGCCACCGGATAGGCCATGACCAGACAGATCAGCGTGGATGCCGCCGCCACCGCAAATGAACGCAACAGGATTTCGGCGAACAGGAAATCGCTGAAGAAAAATGCGTAGTTCTCCAGGGTGAGGCCATGCTCACTGCCGTCCGGGTGGCCGACCGCAGGCGCAAACAGTGGCGCCAGGCCGCCGAATTCGCCGGGAAACTGGAACGACGCCAGCACCACGATCAGCGCCGGCGCCAGAAAGAAGATCAACAGAAACAGGGTCGGCGGCGCGCTGATCAGCCAGCGCGTGGCGCGATTTTCGCTAGTTCCGGACATAGTGCCCCGCCTCCCGCGCCCAGCTCACCGTGACGCGATCGCCGATCTCGTGGAAGCGGGCGCGTCCGGGCGCGTCGTTGGGCCGCAGCGCCGCCAGTTGGAAGCCGTTGTCGAGCGTGACCTGGTAAGTGGTGACATCGCCGACATAGAGAAAGTCGCGCACGCTGCCGGGGAAGCGGTTTTCAGCCTCGCCATCGGCGCCAATCCGCACCTGCTCCGGGCGCAACGCGAGCACGCCCCGATCGCCCGGATTCAACTCCGCCGCCGCAGTCGCCACAATCTCGCCCAGTCCGGCCGCTTCCAGGCGCAGCAGGCCGCCGCTGCATGCACGCACGCTGGCCTCGATCAGATTGCAATTGCCGATGAAATCGGCGACGAAGCGGTTGCCCGGATGGCTGTAGATGCGCGACGGCGTATCCAGTTGTTCGATGCGGCCCTGATTCATCACCGCGATGCGGTGCGACAGCGCCAGCGCCTCCGGCTGTGCGTGGGTGACGAAGACGAAGGTGACGCCGACCTCGCGTTGCAGCTTGATCAGTTCCAGTTGCATTTCCTCGCGCAATTTCAGATCGAGCGCGCCCAGCGGCTCATCC
>SXGT01153049.1_pt1 | contig 17745 bp, 14 predicted proteins | sample 3176221 | NCBI WGS metagenome assembly SXGT01 (sample SAMN11356862, study PRJNA531348) | freshwater metagenome | isolation source: freshwater sample F1-120 | place: China: Fuxian Lake, Yuxi | collected 2017-12-25
GCTGCCCGCCCGAGAGCTGCTTCGGCAGGCGGTCGAGCAGGGCGCCGAGCCCGAGCATGGCGCTCGCCTCGTCGACCCGCTTCGCGATCTCGACCGCGTCGGTGCCGCGGAGCTCGAGGCCGAAGGCGAGGTTCCGGCGCACCGTGAGGTGCGGGTAGAGCGCGTAGCTCTGGAAGACCATCGCGACGTCGCGCTCCCGCGGCGCCAGCTTCGTGACGTCGCGCCCGGCGAGCTCGATCGTCCCCTCGTCCGCCTCCTCGAGGCCCGCGACGAGCCGGAGCAGCGTGGATTTCCCGCACCCGCTCGGCCCGACGAGGACGGTGAAGCTGCCCTCGGGGATCTCGACGTCGACGCCCTTCAGGATCTGCGTCTCCCCGAACGCCTTCTTCACGCCGCGCGCCGCGCAGCGGATCGTCGCCGGCGCCCCCCGGGCGCCGTCAGCCTCGGCGACCGGCTGCGCCGCCGGGGCGGACGCGTCCGGGAGCTCTGTCGACGGCGAAGCTTCGAGCATGAGGACGGCGGACTCTAGTCCACCCCCCGCGTCGAAATCCACGCGATCGCGTCCACAGGCGTGGGGCGTCCGCCGTCCGCCGTCGTCTTCACCCCACGGCCACCCTCTCCCGCTTGCGGATCATCCTCAGCAGCCGCCATCGCGCCCGCACGCCCCGCCGCGCGTGCGGGACTCCCCACGCGAGGATCATCATGATGGTGATCACCGACACGAGGGCCCCACGCCGGAGCCTGGAGTCGCTGAAGACGAGCTCCACGCGGTGGTCTCCGGGCGGGACCTTCACGCTCAGCACGCCGCCGTCGCTCACGACGGCGCCGATGTTCGCCTTCCACGCGCGGTTGTGGTTCTGGTTGATCGCGACGCGGACGCCTCGCTCGCTCTTCACGTGGAGCACGATCTCGTTGGGGCTCCACGAGACGCGATCGACCGTGGCGGACGGGTCGTCCATCGCGCGCTCCTCCTTCGGGAGGTCGCCGCGCAGGTAGGGCGACTCGAAGAGCTGGTTCTCCTCGAAGCAGTGGAGCGAGCCGCGGCTGCCCATCGGCCACACGTGCGCGTCCCACCGGTTGCCGCGCGCCTGCCGGAAGCCGCCCGGATCGTCCCATCGCGCGATCTCGTCGAAGTTGTAGATCGTCGTCTCGCGCACGACGTTGTGCTCGACCACATCCTTCGCGCCCTGGTAGGCGATCGAGAGCGCGAGGACACCGCTCCCGAGGCCGAGCATCAGCCGCGGGGCCGTCGCGGCGAGGGCCCGCGCACGTGTGGCCTCGTTCCCCACCGTGCGCGCGATGATCCTCGCGAGCAGAGCGGGCAGCGCGTCCTCGATGCGCGTGAGCCCACGCGCGGCGGCGAGGGCGACGAAGAGGGCGGCCACGACCGTGTAGCGGACAGGGAAGCGCAGCTGCTCGTAGAGCGGCAGCTTGTGGAGGAGCACGTACGGCGCCACGTCGGTCGCCTCGCCGGCCGCGAGCGCCATGAAGAACACCGAGAGGAACACGAAGCGCCCCGCGCGCCGGTCGACGACGACGACCGCGAGGAGCGCCAGGAACGCGGTCGGCCAGCCCACGTAGAACTCGCCTGCCCCGGCGCCCCACCCCGCGTGGAGGTGCGGGAGGAAGAGCCGCGACAGGACGGAGAAGGGCCCGTCCATGTCCACCTGGTCGACCTCGCGCGGGCTGCCAAGGACGATCGCCAGCATCGGGAGCGTGCGGATCGCGGTCAGTCCCAGGGCGACGACCGCCATGGTCATGAGCGAGAGCGTCGGCTCCCAGATCCGGGCGGAGCGTCCTCCGTCGAGCCCGAGCCCCGCGCGTCCCGTCTCGATCACCCACAGGAGCGCGAGCGCGAGCGCGGTGAACGGCGCCACGTACGTCCCCCCGCACATGACGATCCACGCCATGAAGAAGCCGCCCCAGATGCGCCACCCCTTTCGCCGGACCCCCTCCTCGAACGACAGGAGGACCCACGGGATGAGCTGGTACACGTACATGAACACCCAGCCGTCGACGAGCAGGGTCACGTAGTGGCCCGAGCAGGCGAAGACGATCCCGGCGAAGGCCGAGCCGACCGTCGAGGCGTCGTGCCGGCGTGCGTAGCGGAACACGCCCTCCATCCCCAGGAGGCACAGGAAGAAGACGGCGAGCCGCCGCCCCGGCGCCGTGCCGAACAAGACGCGCAGCAGGAAATCGGGCGCGAGGCTCGTGTCGGGCGGGTTCGCCAGGCCGGCGATCCCGCCGCAGAACCACGGGTTCCACGCCGGGATCTGGTGGTACTCCGCGATCGTGCGGCGTGCGGCCTCCTCGTGCATCACGCAGTTGTGTTCGTCGTGGTAGCCCGCGATGGTGTGCGGGGGATCGTTCAGCACGCCGGGAAGGAACGCCGCGGCCGCGATGCACCACACCACGAGCCTGAGCCCGAAGAGCTGGAGGAGACGGTCGGTGAAGCGCCGCGTCCGCCCGAGGCGGACATCGAGGGCCGCCATCAGTACTTCCTCCGCGGCTTGAGCGGGATCGTCGTCGCGTCGAGCGGCTTGCCGTCCGGGCCCGGCCACTTCTCGCGGATGCCCTCGTCGAGCACGAGGTAGATCTGCGTCAGGCTGACCGAGTGCCGCGTCGCGAGGTTCCTGGCGGCACCGCGCTCGAACGAGCCGCGGTGGTCCTCGGCGGACCAGCGCTCGGTCGGGAACGAGGAGAGCCCCGCGGCGCGCTGGCTCGGCTCCGCGAGCGCGAACTCGCGGAAGATTTCCTGCCGGGTCGCGAGCGTGAGGCCGAACCGGGCGTCCCCGGGGCCGTCCGCGGGGATCGTCCGCGGCGGCGGGGCGTGGAGGAGGTGTCGCGTCGCGCGGTGCACGGTGTGCAGCCCCACGCACAGCGCGGCGAAGGCGATCAGCGACGGGAGCATGGCGTCGAGCGAGGTGCGCGCCTCGAAGCGCGCGTCACCCAGCCAGAAACGCGCCAGCCTGTTCAGTCTCTCGAGCACGCTCAGTCCTTCGGTCCCTCGTTGTAGCCGCGCGGGCGGTGCTTGGGATCGACGCCGTTGTGGGTCTCGCCGTTCGCGAGGATGTCCTTGACGAGGTAGTCTAGCCAGGAACCGCTGCGGGCGTCGCCCATCTTGTCGAGCTCGCCCCGGAGCGGCGCGTCGGGCACGAGGGCCTTCTCTTCCCAGAGGCACTGGAGCGCCAGCGCGATCAGGTTCACCTCGCCCGGCGCCAGCTCGAACCCCTTCTTGTAGTGGGGGATCGCCTCGGCGGCCTTGTGCTGCCGGCACAGCGTGTCGCCCAGGTAGATGCTGGCCATCGGCCACTCCGGCGCCAGCTCGAGCGCGCGCCGGCTGGAGGCGGCGCGCGCGTCGAGGTCGCCGCGCGCGCCCTTCATCACGGAGTAGTTGAGGTGCGCCTTGGCGCTGTTGGGCACGGCCTTACGCGTGGCGTCCCAGAACGCGAGGTCGTCCTTGTAGTCGTTGGCGTGCCTGCGCGCGCAGATGCCCTGGAAGACGATGAACAGGGTGACGACGGCGACGGACGCGATCCTGCGGCGCCGCTCGCCGCGCCACTCGTCGAGGAAAGCCTTCGCCGTCAGCGCGAGCAGGAAGCTCGTGCCGATCGCGGGGAAGTACCAGAAGCGCTCCGCGCGCACGGTGGGGAGGAGGATCGGGATGTTCGACACGGGGAAGTAGGAGACGATGATCCACAGCAAGGCGACCGCGATCGCGGGCCTGACGTCGGCCTCCACGATGGGTCTCGCGACCACCGCGGCGTCGCGGTACGGGCCGTCGCCCGCCTCGCCGAGGTCGACCGGCGAAGCGGCCTTCTGGCGGCGCACGCTGCGCCAGCCGAGGAACACCAGGATCGGCGCGGCCACCACGGGCGCCACGAGGAGGGCGCCGCCGATGACGCTCTCGGGGAAGAGGAGGCGAGGAGGGATGGGCTCCTGCGGCGCCGAGTAGTCTCCCGACAGCGTCCACGGGAAGAGGATCTGCCAGAGCCCGCGTACGTAGACGCGGAGGCCGCCCGCCACGCGCAGATCGGCCGACGCGTTGACGAGCGGGTTGTTCAGCGGATCCCTTGGCAGGACCGGCTGCGCGTACCACCGCATGATGGCGCCATACGCCCGCTCCACCCCACCCTTGTCTCGCAGCGCTTCCACGCTGAAGGCCGCGGGCAAGGGCGCCGGGAACATGCGGCGCCGCGCCTCCACGTAGAGCACGAACGCGCCGCACGCACCGAGGAGCGCCAGGAACGCGCGCAGCCAGCGCCGCGGGCGATCGGGGAACAGGATGTCCGCCGTCGCGAGCGCGGCGAAGGGCACCATGGGCACGCACACCATGGCGCTCTCCTTCGAGTAGAGCCCGAAGAGGGTCGCGAGGAAGACGCCAAACGGCAGGAAGCGCAGCGGTAGCGCCACCGCGGCGAGGGCGAGGATCGCGCCGAGGCCGCCGAACACGTCCGCGATCCCGACCACGCCGGTGACCGCCTCGGTCAGCACCGCGCAGCCGGTGAACAGCGCGCCCGTGAGCCACGCGGTCGTCTTGTCGCGCGTGATCTTGTGCGCGATCACGACCGCGATCGCGCCGTTGATCCCGTGGAAGAGGACGTTGATCCAGTGGTGGAGGAAGGGCGTCTGATCGCGGGCGCCGATCGCCCAGAGGGCGCGCCAGATCAGGTTCGGGATGGGCCGGTACGAACCGATGCTGCGCTCGGCGGGCAGGCCCCAGAAGTCGCGGTAGAACGCGTCGATCCACCGGAACTTGGGCTGCGCGTCGGCCACGCTTCGCACGTAGGGGTTCGCGAGGAGGGCCTCCTGCTCGTCGAAGATGAAGTTCGTCTTCGTCGGGTGCCGCGTGAAGAGCAGCATCGAGAGGAACGCCATCGGGACGATCGCGATGCCGAAGGTGGGCGGCTCGGCGTAGAAGTAGTCGCGGATCCAGCTGCGGAACGTGATGATGAACGGCCGCGCAGGCGCGTCGGCAGCGGGGGCGGGGGACGGCGTGGGAGCGGGCGCAGGAGCACCGGCGTGTGCGATGTCCGCGGGCGGGGCCCGGAAGGGATCGGGCTCGGGCTTGGGCTCGGGCTCGGGCTCGGACACGGCTACCTGTCGGGGAGGGTGCGGACGATCTCGGGTACGGGAGCCCGGGGATCGTCGGGGATGATCCAGTTGTCCCCCCAGAGGTGCGCGCCCCCGTCGATGTACCAGGTCTCTCCGGTCACGAACCACGCGGCGTCGCTCGCGAGGTACGCGATCAGCTCGGCGACCTCCTCGGCGGTGCCGATCCTCTTCATGGGCGTGCGAGCGCGGCTCATCTCGACGAGCTCGGGCGGGTACTGATCGGTGCCGGACGTCCGGATGATGCCGGGGGCGATCGCGTTGGTCTGGACGTTGTGCTCGGCCCACTCGATCGCGAGCGTCTTCGTCATGTTCTCGACGCCCGCCCGGGCGGCGCCGGTGTGGATCATGCCCGGAAAGCCGCGGGCCATGTTCGCGATCACGTTCACGATCCGGCCGCGGCGCGCCGGGATCATGTGGGCCTTCGCGACCGCCTGGGTCATGAAGAAGGTGCCGTTCAGGTTGTTGCGGACGACCGCCTCCCAGCCGCGGGGCGAGACGCTCTCGGCCGTGGTGGGGAACTGGCCGCCCGCGTTGTTGACGAGGATCGTCGCCCGGCCCAGGGCGGCGCCTGCCTTCTCGACGAAGGCGACGTCCTGATCGGCGTCGCGGATGTCGCACACGTCCGCGAACGTCGTGATGCCCTGGCTTTCGAGCGCCGTCTTGCCCGCCGCGACCCTTTCTGTGCTCCGCCCGCAGATGGCGATCTTCGCGCCGAGCTCGCCGAGCGTGAGCGCCGTCGCGAGCCCGATGCCGCTGCCGCCGCCGGTCACGATCGCGACGTGGCCGCTGAAGAGGCCTCCCCGGAAGATGCTCGCCATGGCCCCGGTTCTTACCCGCTCGGAGCCCGGGGCGGAAGGGCCGACCCAAATGCGTCCCTCCCGTGCTGGAAGGTGACAAAACCCGTCACATCCGCCGCAGGGGTAGCGGAAAACGAATTGGTCCGAGGGTTGCACGTCCGCGACCATCGTCGCACCTGCGTTCTCGATCCGGTGGGGCGATCGTGGTCCTGAGGCTTCTCTCCATGCCACCTTCCCTTCCACCCCCACCACAAAGTTCCGCGGCCGTGTCCCCGGCGACCCTGAGGAGGCTGGCCCTCCATCCGGACTGCGCCGGTGCGCGCGACGCGTTGCTCGCGAGCGCGGAGGCGTCGGCGACGCTCGCGGGTCGGCGATCGGTGCTCGGCATGCTCTCGCTGTCGGTGACGCACCCGCCGTCCGTCGGGCGGCGTCGCGAGGTGTTCGACGCGGCGGGGGCCAAGGGCCTCGGGAGCCTCGCGCGCTCCGAGGGCGAGCCAGCCGCGCTCGATCCCATGGCGAATGCCGCGTACGACGCGACCGGCACGACGTACGACTTCTACGCGTCCGTGCTGCGCCGCGACTCGATCGACGGCCTGGGCATGCGGATCGAGACGACCGTCAACTCGGGGTTCGCGCCCGACAACGCGATGTGGAGCGGCAGCCGGCTCCTCCTCGGGGAGAGGACGCCGAAGGGGCCGTTCGTGCGCTGCTTCGCGACCGCCCTCGACGTGGTCGCGCACGAGATCACGCACGGCGTCCTGCAGTACGCCGTCCCCGGCGGGGGCCTCTCGCACGAGGGGCAAGCGGGCGCGCTCGCGGAGTCCTGGTGCGACGTGCTCGGGTGCGTGGTGCTCCAGTGGCACCGGCAGGAGGTCGCGACGGCCGCCGAGTGGGCGATCGGCGGCGGGCTCCTCGATCCGGGGTTCGGCGCCGCGCTGCGGTCCCTGGCCGCGCCGGGCACGGCGTGGATCGGCGACGACCAGCCGAGCGACATGAGCGGCTACGTCAACGGCGGCGATCCTCACACGAACTCGGGGATCCCCAACCACGCGTTCTACCTCGCAGCCACCGCCCTCGGCGGGCGCTCGTGGGAGAAGGCCGCCCCGATCTGGTACCGCGCCCTCGCGCTGCTCACGCCGAGGGCCACGTTCGCGGAGGCCGCGCAGGCGACGGTGGACGCGGCGACCCTCCTCTACGGGGCGGGGAGCCTCGAGGTGGAGGTCGTGACCGAGGCCTGGCAGAGGGTGAAGGTCCTCTGATCACATGACCGCCTTCGGGCGGGCGAGGACCTGCTCGGCGACCGCGTGGTCCTGGGTCTTGTGGTGGCGGTACGACGGATCGACGAGGCGGAGGGGGTGCATGCCCTCGACCTGCCCGAGGAACGGGGGGTGGATGCCGTACCCGAGCATCGATCGCCCGCGATCGGAGCACGTCCGCGCGACGTCGGGCGGCGCGATGAGGAGCTGCGACTCCTGCGGCCTGAGCCAGGGCTGGCAGTACTGCGGCGAGATCGCGAGGCGCGTGGCGGACGACGTGTTGAGGCCGCCGCGGTGCCAGAGCGCGCCGTCGAAGACGATCACGGATCCACGCGGCATGACGGCCTTGATCGCGCCGCGCGCGTCGTCGTGCGGCGTCTCGTCGCCCCAGAGGTGGCTGCCCGGGATGACCTCGGTCGCGCCGTTCTCCTCGGTGAAGTCCTCGATGGCCCAGATGGTGGAGACGGCGAGCTTCGTGCGCGGGCGGGGGATCGGGTAGAAGCCGTCGTCGGTGTGCCAGGGCTGGGGCGTCTCGCCGGGGTGGATGCGGATCGACTGGAGGTTGGAGAGGAGCCAGCTCGGGAGGAGGAGGCGATCGACGAGCGAGAGGACCCGGGGGTTCTCCGCGAGGCGCATGAAGATCTCGCCCTTCGCGGCGAGGCTGTACACGCGGTGGGTGCGCTCCCCCTCGAAGTCGTTGCGCCCCATGGGGCGGCCCGCCTCGTACGGCGCGAGGGCGGCGGCGAGGGCCTCCGTCTCGGCGCGCGAGAGGAGCTCGCGGAGGATGACGTAGCCGTCGCGCTCGAAGGCGCGGAGGGTGGAGGGGAGGTCGAGGTCCATGGGGCGAATGCTACGTCAGGCGGGCCCGCACCGCGTCCCACACTAGGGCACCGATCAGCTTGATTGGCACAAGGTTCCGATCACTTGGGCACCCCCGGCTGAAGCCGGGGGCAGCAACCTCAAGTGATGCAACGGGTGTGAAGCCCGCCTGCGCGGGCTTCCTGCGGTCTGTGGGTCCTCACCCGAACGCCAGCGCGAAATGGAGCAGCCGCGACGCGGATCACAATCGGATCACGGACAACGCGAAGCCCGCGCAGGCGGGCTTCACCACGGACAAGAAACGTGAGGTTGCTGCCCCGGGCTTCAGCCCGGGGTGCCCCAAGTCCTGGACATCGCTCGGACTTCAACCTGTTCGGTGCTCTAGGACATCCCTCGTGCCCGTGCCCGTGCCCGTGCCCGTGCCCGACTTTCTGCGGTCGGCCGTCGCGCGAACGCTAGCCCTTGGCCCGCCACGCTCCCCTCCGCGCCGGATGGGGAGCACCGGGATGCCATCTTCGTCGAGGACGACGCGCTCACCGACGGCGGCGTCGTGTCGGATCGCCACGCTCCGCCCACGCCGATCGCGGCGCAGCCCCTCACGGGCAACGAGATCGTCGCGCCCGGTGGCTCGGTGCAGGACGCCAACGCGACGCTCGTGCGCGCCGCGGAGCAGGCGCTCGCCGACAACGACCTCGAGCGCGCGATCCACCTCGCGGGGGAGGCGATCGACGCGCACGAGGGCGACGCGGGCCTGCGCGGACGCATGTGCGCGGTCCAGGCGGTGGCGCACTTCTGGCTCGGCGCGTACGGAGCCGCCTGGCGACGGGCCTTCGTCGCGCTCCAGCACCTCCCTCGCGGCAGCGTGGGCTGGTACGCGGCGAAGGGTCACATGGCGATGGCGCTCGGTCAGGTCGGCCGGAGCGCGGACGTGCTCTCCTTGGCCGACGACCTCGCATCGGCGGCGCCGGTCGCCGTGGACTGGGACGCCCAGGTGATCGCCCTCGCGCGCACGACCGTGGTGCTGATCCGCGCGGGCTCCATCGATCGCGCGACGACGCTGTTCGGGGGCGTCGAGCGGGAGGGCCGCGACCCGACGGCGGTCGTGGCGCGCGCGTGGGTGAACGTGGCGCTGGCCGAGTTCGCGCGCCACAGGGGTGACCCGGTCGCGAACCTCGCGCACACCGAGGCCGCGGTGGCTGGCTTCGCGTCGGCCGGCGACCTCCGGAACGCGTGCCTCCAGCGGGCCAACGTGGGGAACGCCTACGCGTTGCTCGGGGCCTACGATCTCGCCGAGAACCGTGTCCGCGAGGCCCTCACCGTGGCGGCGAGCATGAGGCTCGGCGGCTTCGTGGAGAGCGCGCGATCCAGCTGGGCGCTCGCGCTGGCCCATACCGGGCGGTTCGTCGAGGCGGTGGCCGCGCTCGAGCAGGTGATCGCGACCTGCGCGCAGAGCCGCTACGTCCGCCACGAGGCGCGGGCGCGTGTCACCCTCTCCTGGGTGAGGTCGATGCAGGGGGATCACATGGCCTCCGCGGACGCGGCGACGCGGGCGCTCGCCGCCGATCCATCCTCGCCGCACATCCGCGCGCTCGCGCTCGTGCTCGTCGCTCGTTCGCTCCTCCCGGACCGCGATCGACGCCGCGCGCTCGACGCGTCGGCCGAGGCAATGGATCTGATGGTCGCGATGGGCGGCATCGACGGCGTGGAGGGGCTCATCCGCTTGACGCACGCCGAGGCGCTCGACGCGGCGGGCCGCGCACACGAGGCTCGCGCGGCGCTCGCGGAAGCGCGGACACGGCTCCTCCACCACGCGGCTGGTATCCGCGACGAGCGGTGGCGGCGATCCTACCTGGAGCACGTGCCCGAGCACGCGCGGATCGTCGAGCTCGCGCGGGCCTGGTCGGTGGCCAGCTGATCGATGCCAGGGGCCAGATCGCGGTGGCCTTCCGCCCCGACCCGTCGGCCACGCCGACCTCCCCGCGTGACGAACGCTCAACCTCCGGCCGACTCCGCCTCCAGCGTCCTCCCGTCCGTCACCACCCACGCGGTCCGCACGTCGCGCTCCGTGAACGGGATGTCCACCATCACCTGGTAGTCGTACGCCACCGCCACCGCGATCGCCGGCGGGCAGTACACCGGGAGCGTGCGATCGTACCACCCCGCGCCGTACCCGATGCGGTGCCCCGCCGGATCCACCGCGAGCGCGGGCACCACGATCACCTCCAGGCCGACGGCGAGGGGGATCTCGGGCGACGGCTCGCGGAAGCCCCTACCGCGCTCCGCCATCGCGCCCGGATCCTCCACGAACCGCATCCGCATCTCCCCGCGCTCCGGATCGATGGACGGATAGGCCACCTGGAGCCCGCGCCCCCGGAGCGTCGCGTCGAGGGCGCGGAGGTCCACCTCGTTTCGCCCCTCGATCGGCCAGAACAGCGCGACGGCGCGCGCGTCGCGGACGAAGGGGAGCCCGAGGAGCCCGTCCACGATCCGCGCCGAGCGCGCCGCGCACGACTCCGGCGTGGCGGCCTTCCGGATAGCCCGCATCCGCTTGCGGAGCTCGGCCTTCACGCGGGCCCTGAGCGCGTCCTCGTCCATGCTCGCGCTCAGGCCTTCGCGCGCCGCGGCGCCTTCTTCGCGCGGCCGGCGGGCCCCCACGTGTCGACGAGGAGCTCGGCGGCGGGCGTGCGCGTGGAGCCCTCCCGGCTGATCGAGCGCCGCGCCGACACCTCGCTCATCGCGAAGTGGCGGTAGAGCTCGAGCGTCCCGGGCGTCTTGTGGTTGGACAGGAGCGCGCGGACGCCCGCCGCGCGGAGGCGCGCCAGCTCGGTGACGAGCCGCTCCTGGTCCGCCGGACCGAACCCGTCCTTCGCGTACGCGGTGAACGCGGCCGTCCGCGAGAGCGGCACGTAGGGCGGGTCGAAGTACACGAAGTCCCGCCGGTCGACGTCGCGCGTGGCGAGGGTGAAGTCGCCGGACACGATCTCCGCCCCCGCGAGCGCGTGGCTCGCGGCGCGCAGGCCCTCCGGATCGTGGATGCGCGGGTTCGCGTACCGGCCGAACGGCACGTTGAACTTGCCCTTCGAGTTCACGCGCCACAGCCCGTTGAAGCAGACCCGGTTCAGGAACAGAAGGCGCGCCGCGCGCGCCGTGTCGGACCAGCGCCGCGTGTCCTTCTCGCGCACCTCGTAGAAGAGGGCCTCGTCGTGCGTGTACTTCGCCAGGGCTCGCAGCACGCCCTCGACGTCGTCGCGGACGGCCGTGTAGCACGCGATCAGCTCCGCGTTCTGGTCGCACACGATGGCGCGCTCGAAGCGGCGCGGCTCCTCCGAGGCGAGCGCGAAGAAGAGCGCGAGGCCCCCCGCGAACGGCTCCGCGTAGGTGCGCATCGACGGGGGGACGCGCGTGATCAGCTCGGGCAGCAGGCTCCGCTTGCCACCGGCCCACTTCACGATGGGGCGCGCCATCACGACGGCTCCCGTAGCGTACGACGCGTGGGGATTCAATCCTCAACGTAACGAGGTCACCGACGACACCTGGAGCGACACCCCGTCGGTCTCCACGACGACCGCGCCCTCGCGATCGGTGCGCCACACGCGTATGGGCCGCGCGCCGAGCGTCGCGAGCGTGGCTGCGTGGGGGTGCCCGAAGCGGTTCCGGACGCCCGTGGAGAGGACGGCGTGGGCGGGGCGGACCGCGTCCACGAGGGCGGGGGTCGTGGACGTGCGGCTGCCGTGGTGTCCCACCTTGAGCACGTCCGCGCGGAGATCGGCGCCCGCCGCGAGCAGCCGGCCTTCCTCGGCGCGCTCGGCGTCGCCCATGAACAGGACCGAGCGGTGCCCGTGCGCGATCCGGATCACGAACGAGTTGTCGTTGGCGTCCGCGTCCTCCACGAGGCCCGGGCAGGGCGCGAGGACGTCGACGATCGCGCCGCCCAGGACGTGGCGCCCGCAGAGGGACGGCGGCGCGCGGACCGGCCGCCCCTCGCGTCGCGTGCGCCCGAGCCACGCCGCGTACTCCCCGGACACACCCTCGCGCTCGCCCTGCCCGGTGTCCCACGCCTCCGCCCACCGCGCGCGGAAGAGGCCACGCCCGAGCCCCATGAAGTGATCGGGGTGCGGGTGCGAGAGGATCACCGCCGCGAGGTCCTTGCGGCGGCGTGCGCGGAGCACGGGCGCCACGACGCGCTCGCCCGGATCGAGCGGGCTGCCGACGAGGCCGCCCGCGTCGAGCAGCAACGCCTGGCCGTCCGGCAGATCGACCAGCGCCGCGTCGCCCTGGCCGACGTCCAGGAACGTCACGCGCAGCTTGCCCGTCGGCGCGCCGGCTCGCCTCGCGACGAGCTCGAGGAGGAGGATCGCGAGCGCGGCCCCGCACACGACGGCGCGCCTCGGCCCACCCGCGAGGAGGAGCCCCACGACGCACGCCAGCACGCACGCCTGCGCGGCGGTGACCGGCGGAACCTCGATCTTCAGGAGCCCGATCGATGCCGTGAGGCGCGCGATCTCGCGCACGCCGAGGAGCGCCCCCGACGCCAGCACGGCCGCCCCATGCTCGAGGCGCGGCGCCGGCCAGAGCAACGCATGTATCATGCACACGGGCAGCGCGAGGGCCTCACCGATCGGGACCGCGACGAGGTTCGCGAAGATCCCGCCGATCGAGAGGGTGGGTGCGATCGTCGACAGCACGGGCGCGCACGGGATCGTGGCGGCGACGGTCTGCGCGAGCGAGTCGCGGACGACGGGCGGGGCCCACCCGAGCGCGCACCCGATGGGCCGTGCGAGGTGCATCAGGCCGATCGTCGCGAGGACGGACAGGACGAACGAGAGATCGTACGCCACGAGCGGATCCGCGACGGACATCACCGCGAGCGAGGCCGCGAGCGCGCGAGCGGGCGCCGCACGTCCGCCGAGCCCGATCGCCGCGAGCCCGGCCGCCATCATCCAGCCGGCGCGCAGCGCGGATCCGCTGCCGCCCGCGAAATCGGCGTAGCCGATCGCGAACACGACGCCGATCGTCGCGGCGTACCGCGCGGCGTGGACGGGTCCGCGCGCGAGGGCAGGGATCCGCACGAGGATCGCGGCGACGAGCCGCACGAACCCGGCCACGACGATCACGAGGTGCATGCCCGAGACCGCGAGGAGGTGCGCGAGCCCGCTCTCGCGAAACGCGGCGTCGTCCGCGGAGGGGAGATCGCTCTCGCCGAGGACGAGCGCGCGAGCGAGCGGATCGGCCTCCGGTGGAAACGTCGCGTGGATACGGGCGCGCGAGAACGCGCGGGCGTGGTCGATCCAGGCGCGAGGGCCGCGCGCGGCGTGTGTCACGCGGACGTCGAGGGCCGCGCCGGAGGTGGGGACGTCGCGGCGCGCCTCGCGGCCCCATGCGTGGACGCCGTCCGTGTTCGAGAAGCGCTCGCGGGGAGCCAGCTGGGCGACGAGGTCCACGACGTCACCGCGGGCGAGGACGGGCGCCGGGCCGCGCAGGGCGACGCGGCCGTCGTGGCGTCCGGGACCGACGTCCCCGTCACACTCGAGGCGCGCGTCGACCACGACCGCGGTCTCGCCTCCGCTCTCGACCGGCGAGCTCACGATCTCCCCGCTGCCCGAGCAGCGTACCGGCCCCTGGAAGCTCGCGATCAGGGCGCGGTGCCGTGCCTCGTAGGCCTGCATCGTCCCGCGCGCACGCGCTCCCTGCACGATCACGATCCCGACCACGATCGTCGCCACGACGATGCGCGTCGTCGTCTTCCGTGCGCGTTCGCCGTTCGGATCGCGGCCGGCGACGAGGCACGCGCACCACACGCCCGTGACGACGGCGACGGCCACCGGGTGCTCGAACCCGAGCCCTCCGAACGCGCTCGCGAGCGCAAGGAACACCGCCGCATCCATCGCCGACCCGCGCGAGCAGTTCCCGTACCACTCCAGATCGGAGCAAGGTCGCGGGGTTGCGCGTGCCGGAGGGTGCCCAGGCCACTTCGGGGGGTGGCCATGGCCACTCCTTTACGCTGGGGGACCTCCGGGCATACTCTCGGAGATCTGGTCGCTGGTTCATGAGCCACAGCCGCTTCATCCGTTGCCCGCACTGCCGCCTTCCGCACGACGCGCGCATCGAGGTGTGTCCGACCACGGGACGCTCGCTCCAGCCGGCCACGATGCGGATGGACGTGTCCGGGCGCGCCTCCGCGCCGCCACCCGAGCCGGTGGTGCCGCGTGCCCCGCGGTCCGCGCCCGCCTCCGACAAGTCCACCCGCGCGGTGAACCAGGAGCTCGTGGGGCATCGCCTCGGCGGAGGCCGCTACATCGTGCGTCGCCTCCTCGGCGAGGGCGGGATGGGAACGGTGTACGAGGCCGAGCACGTGGGCCTCGGGCGGCTCGTGGCGATCAAGGTGCTGAACCCGACGCAGGCGAGGAAGAAGGTGGCCGTGCAGCGCTTCCAGCAGGAGGCGCGCGCCGCCGGCGCGATCGGGCACCCGAACATCTGCGAGGTCTACGACCTCGGCACCCTCGACGACGGCTGCCCGTACCTCGTGATGGAGAAGCTCACGGGCCGCACGCTCGCCGACCGGCTGAACGAGGAGGGCGCGCTGCCGTTCCTCGACGTCCTCGACATCCTCGCGCAGGTGCTCCTCGGCCTCTCCGCCGCGCACGAGAAGGGGATCGTCCACCGCGACATCAAGCCCGAGAACATCTTCCTCGCGCGTCGTTCGGGGCTGCCGGACATCGCCAAGCTCCTCGACTTCGGCGTCTCGAAGATGATCGTCCGCGGCCTCGGCGACGAGGAGATGAGCCTCACGCGCACGGGCATGGTCATGGGCACGCCGTATTACATGTCCCCCGAGCAGGCGCGTGGCGACCGCAACCTCGACGCGCGCGTCGACATCTACGCCTGCGGCGTGATGCTGTACGAGGTCCTCACGGGCCGGCGCCCGTTCACGGCGCCGAACTACAACGCGCTGCTCCTCTCGATCATCCAGACCACGCCGCGCCCCGCGCGCGAGCTCCGCCCGCACCTTCCGGTCGGCTTCGAGATGCTCCTCGGGCGCTCGATGGCGCGCTCCCGCAACGATCGCTACCCCACCGCGTTCGACTTCCACCGCGACGTCGTCAACTTCCGCGACCAGCTCGCGGCGGTCCCGCCCCCGCCCACGCGCGAGGAGAAGGAGCGCGCCCGCATCTCGCGTCCGGTCAGCATGCCGTCACGCCCGGCCGAGGAGCTCCCGAGGCTTCCCGCCCCCTCGTCGTCGTCCTTCAAGGCGGCGCCCGAGGAGGTCACGCGCCTTCACGTGAGCCGCGCGCCCGGAGGCGCCTCGCGCCAGCAGGGCGGCGGCGCCGACTTCGACGATCTGCCCACCCAGATCCACCGCCCCGCCGAGCCGTCGCGGCCCGCGCCGAGGGGGAAGCCGCGCGCCGCCTCGAAGAGCGCCGACTGGGACGCGCCCACGATCGCGCGCCTGGACCAGCAGCTCGGCGGGCAACCGCTCGATCCCGACTCCACGGTGCGGAGGGAGCCCCGCCGCCGCCGGTGACAGGACCGCTTCGCGCAGCCGTCAGAAGACCGCGTCGTAGATCACCAGCGCCACCCCGAGGAGCCCCGCGAGCAGACCCATCCCCATCATGACGAGGCCGATCACGAACCCCCAGAACAGCTTCGACACGAGCTGCTCCTCGGTCTTGTTCGTGAGGATGAGCTCGCCGGCCGGGCCTGGCATCACGTACATCTCGAGCTGCGTGCCCGGCGCGTTGCGGTAGCCGTCCTGCACGGGCGGCCCCGCGCTGCGCGTCGAGGGCCCGAGCGCGTACAGAGGATCGTGTGCCGCGAGCACCTCCTCCTCGTAACGCATGCTCTTGTTGAAGCCGAGCCAGGTCGTGGCCGAGAGGCCGCGCGACGCGAGAAAAGCCTGCAGGTGAGGCGGCGGATCGTTGAACGTGCCGCTCGAGCCGATGCCCTGCCGGTCGAGGATGATGTTCGCGTTCTGGGGGTGGATCCGCGCCATCTGGCCCGAGCCGTCGTCGACGTAGAAGGGCCGCCCGTCCGTCTCGTTGCACACGGTGGCCCAGTAGCTGCTGCGGCCCGTGGAGCGGAGCTCCTGCACCAGGACGCGCACCCACACGCACTGGCGCCCGCTGAAGGGCGCCATCACGAGGCCCTGCTCGCCGGGGACGATGCGGCCCTTCACCTCGACGAGCGCGTTGCCGGGCGCCTGCGCGATGGGTGAGGTGGGCGTGTTGAGGATGCGCTGCCGGCGCTTCCAGTTCTTCAAGTTCGACAGCGTGACGATGACGCCGATGAGCAGGAGGACGCCCCCGACGATCAGCACGAACGTGAACTCACTCATGGCGTCGCATGATACCGCATGAGGCTCTCGGGCTCACTGCTGACTCACGGACGATCCACCCGAGGCCGGGTCCCCACAGCGTCTCTGAGGGTAACAAGCCGCGTTTTTCGTGATCGAGGTGGGCGCGTCACGCGGCGCGATGCTTGCAGGATGGAGCCGCATGAGCGGAATCTCTCGCGGCGCGGTGACGGTCCTCGCCATGGGTTTCCTGGTCGGCCTGCCGGCCACCGCGGACGCCAAGGGGCCCAAGGCCCCCAGGCCCGCCGCGGACACGGGCGCGGCGTTCAACAAGGACGCCGCGCTGAACGCGCTGACGTCGGTCGACCTGGTGAAGTGCAAGGTGTCCGGCGGGCCACGCGGCGAGGGCCACATCACGGTCACGTTCGCCCCCAGCGGTGCCGCGACGAACGCAGCGGTCGATCGCGGGCCCTTCGTGAAGTCCCCCGTCCAGCGGTGCATCGTCGCCGCCTACAAGAAGGCGTCGGTCCCCGCGTTCAAGGGGGACGCTGTGTCCGTGGGAAAGTCGTTCCGCATCGACTGAGCCGTCTGTAAAGTGGGCCGGTGCCTCGTCGGTTCCCGGGCGCTCTCGCGGGCGGTCTCTTCGCGGTCGTCGCCCTCACGCACGCCTCGCCGACCCCTGGCGCGCCTCCGCCGACGGAGACGGTCAGCGGCGTGTCCGCGTGTCGCGAGCTCGTCGCGAAGAACGAGCGCGAGCTCGAGGCCTGGTCCAAGACGCAGCCGGCGACGCCCTACCGGTACCCGCGGCCCGAGACGCTGTTCACGGCGCCGTGGGGGGCCTTCTTCGACTGGTTCGGCGGCAACGTGGACCTGCTCGCCGCGACGTTCATCCCGCACGCCGGCGCGCAGCTCCGCGGTCCCAACCCCGCGTCGGTCATCTCCTGGCCGTGGACGCTCCCCTTCGGGCCCTCGTACTCCTGCAGTCGCCGCATCGGCACGTACGACCTGTACGGGCACAAGGCGCACAGGCTGATGGTGGAGCCCGGCGCCGTGGCGTCCAACGTGGGCGCCGGGTTCTTCACGCGCTACGGGTACCGGCTCCTGCTCCACCCGGTGGAGTGGGTCGTCGGCGTCGGCGGAGGCGTCGGCTCGACGATCGAGTGGATCGGCAACAAGGAGCCGCTCCGCGCGTCGCTGAGCCCCGAGGTCGTGCTGCACTTCGGCCACTGCTGCGAGCGGAGCTACTTCACGCTCACGGGCCGACCGGATTTCTTCTTCGAGGGGAGGGAGCGGCGCGTGTTCATGGTGAGCCTCGGGTACACGTTCTTCTGACTCGGGTTTCGCCCTTTCTGGGCACCCCGGGCTGAAAGCCCGGGGCAGCAACCTCACTTGAAGAACCCACGTCGAAGCCCGCCCGAGGGCGGGCTACCTGCCGAGGCATGGGTCTGCGCCGTCGACGGTCGCGCGA
>SXGT01941884.1_pt1 | contig 17741 bp, 16 predicted proteins | sample 3176221 | NCBI WGS metagenome assembly SXGT01 (sample SAMN11356862, study PRJNA531348) | freshwater metagenome | isolation source: freshwater sample F1-120 | place: China: Fuxian Lake, Yuxi | collected 2017-12-25
GTGCTCGGTGCGGCACAGACCGATACCGACGGCGCCATATGAACGGGCGCGGCGGGCATCTTTCGGATAATCGGCATTTGCCCAAACTTGCAAACCACGGGTTGGGTAGCCTTCTGCCACAGCTTCGCGTACGTTCTTGCGCGCGGAAATTTCATCTGCCCATTTGAGCAGGGTCATCAATTCTTTCTGTTCTTCGAGCGAAGGTTCGGAGGTTGGGATCTTTCCAGCAAATACTTTACCGGTCGTACCATCGACAGAGATCCAATCGCCTTCGTTGAGGGTAATATCACCCACATTCATGACGCGTCTTTCGAGATCGATCTTGATGGCAGAAGCACCCACCACACAAGGGATACCGAACTGACGAGCCACAACTGCTGCATGAGAGGTCGCACCGCCTTCACTGGTCAACACGCCTTTGGCTGCGATCATGCCGTGAACATCATCCGGTTTGGTGAACGGACGCACCATGATGGTGTCTTGTCCGTGTTCTTTTGCAAATTCTTCTGCTTTGTCGGCATCGAAATAGATCTGACCCACTGCCGCACCAGGTGAGGCATTGACGCCTTTGGCGAGGTAGTGACCGTCTTTTTCGGCGTTGTTCATCGCTTCATCGTTGAACTGCGGATGAAGCAAAGCATCCACCTGATCTGGAGTAACGCGTTGAACTGCTTGGTCACGGGTGATCAAACCTTCATTCGCCATATCCACAGCGATCTTCACGGCAGCTTTCGCAGTGCGCTTGCCCACACGAGTTTGAAGCATCCACAACTTGCCGCGTTCAATGGTGAATTCCACATCCTGCATATCGGTGTAGTGCTTTTCGAGGCGGGCAGTGATCTCCATGAACTGAGCATATGCTTGGGGCATATATTTCTTGAGGTTTTCGATGGCATCCGTATTGCGGATACCAGCAACCACATCTTCACCCTGAGCATTGAGCAGGTATTCACCCATCATCTTCTTTTCGCCAGTAGACGGGTTGCGGGTAAACGCCACACCTGTCGCACAGTCATCGCCCATGTTACCGAAGACCATCGTACAAATATTGACAGCGGTACCGAGCGTATCGGAGATGCCTTCCTTGCGGCGATAAGCTACTGCACGTTTTCCATTCCATGAACGGAATACAGCTTCAGTTGCCAATGAAAGTTGTTTATAGGGATCTTGTGGGAATTCCTGACCAGATGCTTTCTTGTATGCCTGCTTATAGATCCCCACAACTTCTTTCCAATCTTCCGCCCTCATTTCAATATCTAACTTGTACCCCTTCTTGCTTTTATATTCATGCAGTGGATGTTCGAATACTTCATCATCAATATCCATTACCACGGTTCCATACATTTCGATCACACGGCGATACGAGTCCCACACAAAACGCTCGTTCTTCGTCGCGCTGATCATACCTTCTGCCACCGTATCGGTTAGACCGATATTGAGAATGGTATTCATCATACCCGGCATCGAGAATTTGGCACCCGAGCGGCATGAAACCAAAAGCGGATTCTTCGGATCTCCAAATTTTTTGCCGGTCTTGCGCTCAATTTCCTTAAGCGCCTTAAGTTCTTGCTCCCACATTCCTTGAGGGAACTTGCCAGCCTTTTGATACGCATTGCACGCTTCCGTTGTAACGGTAAAGAAAGGCGGAACTGGCACATTTGCGCGGGTCATATCCATCAACCCTGCGCCTTTGCCGCCGACGATGGCTTTTACGCCATCCCAAGAACCTTTGGCTAATCTTTCAACTTCCTTCACCTCATTATAGAGATAAACCCACTTAGACATTACGACCTCCTGATCGACTTATTATTTTTATGCTCTATGTCGTGATTGTGAAATATTGTACCAAAATCAGTCCAAATTGCACCTGACAAATATCACGCTCCAAATGGATGTCAATCAGGGAAATTTCAATTTATGAAGAAAATCAACCTGTTAACACATTGCAAAGTTCCTCCACCTTCAAATCAGGGATAATGTGCCTAGGATACTATGACCCCTACAATAAAAATTCTCGTGATCGATGATGATACAGCCATTACAGAGCTAATGAGCATGTTATTGAAAACTTTTGGGTTTGAAGTGCTCACCACAAATATTGGCGAAGAAGGGATTCGGCTGGCACGGGAAGCCGATCCAAACGTCATCCTTCTCGATCTTATGATGCCCGACCTCGATGGATGGCAAGTCTGCAAAGAGATCCGCAAGACCAGCAGTGTGCCCATTCTGATCCTTTCTGCGATCAACGACCCGCGCATGGTTGCCAGTGTTCTGGATGTTGGTGCAGATGATTTTCTCGTCAAGCCCGTCCCCAGCGGTGTATTGGTTGCGAATATCAAGAAATTGATCCGACGCAATACAGGCACTCTGGATGTGAGCAAGTTAAAAAAAACGACAGCTTCCTTTCCTCAGACTAATCAAGTGATTCCTTCCTAACCGGAAGTTGGTTTTACAGAACAAAAATGCCCATCCCTTTATCAGGATGGGCATTTCTCTTTTTATTTGATTTTTTTCAAAGCGGTTGCTGTTTCTACTGGCATTTCCATCATTGGCATATGTCCTCCCCCACGAAGTTCTACCAAATGTGCGGATGGGACGAGGGATTTTATTTCGCGTGCACGTTCTACGGGAATCAGTTCATCCGCATCGCCATGAATCAACACGAGCGGTTGCCCAAAAGAGGCAAGAAAAGAAGTCAGGTCTTCGCGTTCTGCCATTGCTTTGAGCGCCCCCATAACACCAGCCACACTTTGCTTCGCGATCAACGGGCGGATAACATCTCGCACGCTTTGAATGGGCGAAAGTTTATCCGTCATTCCATCTGCGACGATCTGAACACCTTTCTGGGAAACATCTGCTGCTGTTTTGTATCTGCCTTCTTTACGTTCAGGTGTATCACTTGCTGTCTGTGAAGAGACCAAAGCCAAACCTGTCACACGCTCTGGAAATGCCTTTGCGAACGCAAGAGCAATATAACCACCCATGGAATGACCAGCCAGGGTTGTTCGCTCAACTCCTAGCGAGTCCAGAAGCGCGGCGAGATCGTTGGCAATGTCAGAGAGTGTGTAAGGAGCGTCAACGGTGCTCGATTCCCCAAATCCGCGCACATCAGGGAGAATGAGATCAAAATCATTCTCAAGTTGAGAGATAGTTTCATTCCAAATGGAATGATCCAAAGGATAGCCATGGATGAGCACCAATGGCATTCCCTTGCCACGTCGTTCGTACGCCAGTTCTATACCATTAAGTTTGATCTTTTTCATTTAATCCTACTTCCACTTTACTGGGGTTTTCAATTTACTGCCCAGCTTGGATTTGTAATAAACAAATCCGTTATCGCGCCCGAACTCAAATACGCGGCGCGTAATATCTACATCAGCCTTGCAATATTCAGCAACTTTGTCCAACTCGCCATTGCGAAACCACTGCACAGACTGGATGCCATCAGCGGTCTTGGTCGCGTCAAGAGAAGCACCCGCCAAATTATCCAGACTGACACGAAAGCCCAAATTCTTGTGAATGTCTACAAGCATGTCTAAAGTTGGGATCGATGCAAGGCGGACCTGATTTGCATAAGGCTGCAAAACGCGGTAATCAAAATTGATGAGGTTGAAACCGATGACCTTGGTTGCAGATTTCAATTCTGCCAACAAAGCCGGGATATCTTTCTCCCAATAAACCGTGAAGTCATTTTTTGCGGTGGAATAGGTAACCGCACAGGCAACTTTCAACTTATCGGCATTATCACGTCCGCCAACTTCATCGAAGAGAAACTGAGATTCAAGATCGAAGAATACATAGTTCATGATTCTTTGATTCCTTTCGCAAGCTCTTCGCGGGCAAATGCCAAAGCTTGTTCTTTATCCACGATCTTGCCAGCCGCTTGATTCTCGCGAATCGACTCGAGCAATACACCCACAATCTTCCCCGGTTGGAGGTTTAGCTCTTTCATCAATTCATTTCCATCCACCAAACGCGGAGGGTTGATGACTTCTTCGGGACGTTCCCAATAATTCTCAAGCAGGATGCGCGCAATATCGAGATATGCCGTCCAGGTGACTTGAGTCAGTTCGTTGCCTTTGGTACCGCGCAAATCAGCAAGAGCAAGGAGGATCAAATCCACACTCACTGCGCCGCTATCGCGGAAGAAACGGTACACTGCTTTGCGAGATGGCGGCTGTCCTTCCCTCTCCAACCGATCAGCGAAGAAGTGAAAGCGCATATGATGGCGGACTATTGTGTGCAATCGCTCTACTTCATCGTTGCTCAAGTTGAATGCGCGAGCACGATCAGCAACCACTTCTGCACCTTTGATATCGTGGTCAAAAAAACGGATGCGTCCAGATTCGTCTATGGTTTTTGTATCCGGCTTGCAAACATCATGATACAAAGCTGCAAAGAACAGGAGTGAACGGTGGGAGCGGCTTGGATTAAGTTGATTGGCAAAATGTTTTGCGATCTGTTCGCGATAGCGCCCGATCTTCAAACTGACCAACCCCATGTACATATCACTGGTCTTTTCAGGGTCAAAGTCCAGCCGCAGGGATGAAGTTAAGAGGTTGTCGAGCTGGTCTACAACGGCGAGGGTATGCGTCCACACTTCATGGATGTGCGGGTTGGATTGCGTGACGCCCCTCATCTTCAACAACTCAGGCATAAGATGCTGCAAAACGCCGAGCATCTCCAATGCACGGATGGATGCGCTGGCTTTGGGTCCGCCAAGTATTTTGAAGACTTCGTCGCGCACTCTTTCAATGGAAACATTATTGATCTTGTCTGCGGCTTGCTTCATCAACTCGCGGGTGGATTTGTCGATGGTGAAACCAAAGGCAGCCGCCTGACGCACTGCCCGCAAAATGCGGACCGGGTCGTTGGTCAACGAATCGGATGAGCAAGCACGTATTACTTTTGCGCGAATATCCGTCGCCCCATTCAATGGGTCGATGATGGTGATGTCACGCAAATTGAGAGCCATGGCATTGATGGTAAAGTCGCGGTCGCGAAGGTCATCATCAAGAGTCGCACCACGATAAGCGGCAAAATCAAGATACGTATAGGTTTCGCCTTCGATAATGACGACACGCCCCGTGTCACGTTCACTGTCAAGCACCATGAAGTCAGCTTTGAGAGCGTTGGCAACGGTTCGAGCGAGGGAAATGCCGTTCGAAGGCACGGCAAAATCAAAGTCAGGAGAGAGGCGGTTGGTCAATAAATCCCGCACTGCCCCACCGACGAGGTAGACTTCCGTGTTGGCAGGAAGTACATTGATGATTTTTTCCAATAAAGGAGGGAGATTGAAGGAAGCAGACATAAAACGGATCTCTGGTCTTTCTTTATAACGGCTGGATTGTGAGGCGTAAAGTGCTTGTTCTGGTGTGCCGCCTTGGGCGACAACACGCCCACCCACAAGAGCAACCCAGCGCCCTGCATAAGGTGAGGTTGAATTGGTGTTGGCTTGTTCTTCGCTCATGATGTCCCCCTCCTACCGGGCGCTTATTCGGCAGGCTTGTATTTATTCAGGTCTACAACGCCAACAAAGTTCAAGTTGCGATGATATTCATCTAGGTCCAGCCCGTAGCCAAAAACGAATTTATTGGGGATGGTGAAGCCAAGGTAGTCAATGGGTACATGGGCTTCACGGCGTTCGGGTTTATCGAGCAAGGCACAGACCTTGAGTGACTTGGGTTGACGGGTTCCAAGCATTTGCAGAACCGCAGCAATGGTGTGACCGCTATCTACAATGTCTTCGACAAGCACGACGTTATGATCACGAATGTCCATTTGCAGGTCGAGGGTGACGCGGGCAGAGCCGCTCGACTCACGCCTGCCTACGCCATAAGATGAAACTGCCATGAAATCCATCATGTGAGGGACGGTGATATTCCGGCTCAGATCTACCATAAAAGGAACGCCGCCTCGCAAAATGCAAATCAGCAGCAGGTCTTCGCCGTGATAATCCTCGCTGATCTGCCTTCCCAATTCGGCAACACGCTTTTGGAGAGTTTCGGTATCAATGAGGATTTCGGCAAGTACATCCTGGTAGTTTTGCATGGAAGGGGATCCTTAATAAGATAATCTGATAAATGAACGTATTAGTTAGTTTACATCAAAACTGGTTTGGTCACGAACGACTATTTAGGAACTTCATGATGCAATCGGCAGCGGGCTTCATAAAGTTCAGAAGCGCCGACAATGACCACCGGTTCGTCATAACGGGCAGGCTTGCCATTCACCAGACGCTGAGTGCGCGACGCCTCATCCCCGCAAACCATACAGATGGCATGCAATTTCAAAACAGATTCGGCCTTCGCCATCAACACTGGCATGGACCCGAACGGCTCACCGCGGAAGTCCATATCCAACCCGGCTACGATCACACGAATCCCTCGGTCAGAGAGGGTTTGAGCAACGTCTACAATATCAGCGTCAAAGAATTGTGCTTCATCGAGACCAACAACGGTTGTATCGGCAGCGACCTTGCTGAGAATTTCATTGGATTTTTCAACCGGAATGGCATCAAAGGTCGAGCCGGTATGCGAAGCGACTTTCTCCACTGCATAACGAACATCAATGGCTGGTTTGAAGACCTGCACTTTTTGTTTGGCAATCGTTGCACGCACCAAACGGCGGATCAATTCATCCGTCTTACCGCTGAACATTGAACCGCAAACGACTTCGATCATTCCGTGGGTATGCCTCATTGAAATTCTCCTGCCCCATGCGGGGGAAATATAGTTGTCATAAAAACAGGCAGACGCTTTTGCATCTGCCTGTTTAGTTTACCTGATAAGAAGCGGACTGACTACTCAGCGGCTTCAGCGGGCTTTTCGGCTTTTTCAGCCTTCTCCACCTTGGGCGGCTCGGGGAGCTCAATATCCAAAGCGCGGAGCTTTTTCTTGGCAGCGGTCAAAGCGGACTGACCGAAACCGTTGATCGCGAGAAGAGCAGCTTCACCTTCAGCAAACTTTTCAACCAGCTGACCAATGTTCAAAATACCAGCGCGCTTGAGACCTTCGGTGGCACGCGGGGTGAGACCGAGATCGTCCACCGAGCGGTTGTTGACGTTGGTGGATTCTTCGCGGGTCTTCTGTTCTTCCACGTAGGACTGGCGGGCAGAAAGCTTCTTATAGAAGCGGTCTACCTGACCTTCCACATCGAGGATCTTGGCAGATTCACCGGTATAGAAAGGATGGCAGTTGGAGCACACGTCCACGCGAAGTTCTTTCTTGGTGGAGGTGGTCACCCAGGTGTTGCCGCAGGAAGCGCAAGTCACCTTGGCATCGAACACAGTAGGATGGATATCAGCTCTCATTATTCCACCGCCTCAACAGGCACGATGTTCACACGCTTCTTACCGCGATATACATCGAACATCACCACGCCATCGGCTACGGCGAAAAGAGTATCATCCTTGCCGACCATTACATTCAAACCCGGCTTGATGCGGGTTCCGCGCTGGCGCACCAACACATTACCGGAAAGCACGAACTGACCGGCATAACGCTTGACGCCCAAGCGCTGGGAATTGCTGTCTCTACCGTTGCGGCTTGAACCGCCGCCTACTTTATGTGCCATTGTCTACCTACCTTTACTTCTTCTCGGTCTTTTTGGTCGAAGTGGATTTCTTGGCGGTGGATTTCTTCTCTGCGGAAGGCTTCGCAGCCGCTTCCTTCTCAGCCTTGGCAGGTTTCTCTGCCTTAGCCTTGGGTTTCGCCTCAGCCTTTGCAGGCTTGTCACCCGGCTTGCCAATAAAATCGATCATCAAACGGGTATAGTGAGCACGGTTACCACCGCGAACGCGGATGCGTTTCTTCGGGCGATACTTAAAGGAAAGAACCTTGGGTCCTTTGATGTGATCCACTACGGTGGCGGAAACAACGATATCGCCAACAGTGGGAGTACCAACCGATACTGCATCCCCATCAGCCATGAGCAGAACGCGCTCAAAATCAAAACTTTTGCCCACTTCATGGGCGAGGCGGTCCACATCGATCGTGGTGCCTTCGACGGCACGATACTGCTTGCCGCCGCTTTCGACGATTGCAAATTTCATTTTCTTTTTCTCCAGTCATTCACTTCGCCAAGAAAGTTTGCGGGGTTCTTGCACCCTTCGCCCACTTCTGGGGAAGCTGGGGTTGTAAACAAACAACTACCCCGGAAAAAGACCTCCGGGGTGGAAGCGGACGGTATTATACATGCAGAGTCTGGGACTTGTCAACGAGATTCAGGCAAGAAAGACCGGTCAAGGCGTAGTCCCCTGCCCGGTTGTTGTGCCAGTTCCAAGTCCAGGAGGAGGCGGTTAGGCTTTAGGGATGATGGCTGAGATGGTCTTGGTCACTTCCTTCAATTGCCCGGCATGCGCCTTCAGTTTGTTCGCATCACCGGTCTTCAAGCCAGAATTAACGTCTATGATGGTCTTGGCGGTGACCTTTTCATTATCAATGATCTTTTGGGTCAGGCTTTCAAGGTTGACCAATAACTGCATCACATTCTTGGGGATGATCGGCAAGTTCTTGAGAATGGGCAGCAATACATCAAGGATCTGGTTGGCAGTGCGGGCATATTTCACAGTCAAAGCATGCAGCGAACCGATGGAAGAGGTTAATTCAATGGCAACCTCTTGAATTGAATCGATCATCTCTTTATGCTGCTCGATGATCTTTGCAATATCAGTAATAGATGCGGTCAGTTTATCGGAAAACTTAACATAAGAAACAGTACCAGATTTGGCAACAGCGGTACCGCTTTTTGCTGCAGTTCTGATCGGGGTTGGCATGGGAAAAACCTCCTGAGATTTTTTTATTGCTGCACACGCAGCAGAATGTGCCAAATATACTTGATAACGTTTTGCAAAACAACCTTGTTGACAAAGCCTGTCTTCTCGTATATCCTGATACCGAATTCCAATTTAGCAGAGGAGTGAATCATGAGCGATGCGGATGCACGTTGGGAACGGATTCGGAACATACTGCTCTGGCTGGCTATTCCCTTGATCGTGGGATTGTTGCTGGCTTCGGCGATCGTCCCACAGCCAATTATCGGGGTGATACGGCTTGAGGATGCAATTTATACATACTCGGCACAAAATACCATTAAACAAATTCAATATGCTATTGACCACCCTGAAGTGCGCGCGGTCGTTTTAGTGATAGACAGCCCCGGCGGGACCGTTGTTGATACAGAGTCTATTTATATGGAACTCACCCGCTTGCGCGAGAAGAAACCTGTGGTGACAGTGGTCAACGGTATGTCTGCCAGTGGCGGATATTATCTCTCGGTCAATACAGATTACATCTTTGCCAAACCCACTTCGATGGTCGGTAACATCGGTGTGATCGGCTACCTGCCTCCTGCCCCGTTCGTGATCGAAGACATCATCACAACAGGACCATACAAACTTTGGGGCGCACCGCGTGACTCGGATATGCGGCAAGTGGAAATGATGAAGGAGGGCTTCTTTGAAGCGGTCCGCCTTGGACGAGGGGAAAAGCTCACTGCCGAAGATAATGTCACCTTCAGCGGACAGATCTGGTCTGGCATGGATGCGCTCAAACTCGGCATCATCGACGAGTTCGGTACCGAAAATGACGGGGCGAAGAAAGCCGCTGAACTTGCCAAGGTCGCTAATTACGAATTGCTCGATTTGGCAGGACCTGCCGGCGTGAACCTTGGTGGAGACATCTTCTTCTTCCAAAGCCCGGATGGTATGCAAATGCCATATCCGAATGAAGCGGGCATTTATATGCTTTACATTCCACCCTTGCCCGTTAGACAATAGGAGGATGACATGAAACGCCAATACATTTATATTGCGATCGCTGCCTTACTCCTCCCCGCCCTCCTGCGCGGACTTTGGTTCTACCGCGGTATCCCTGCCGCACGCCCAGAGATCGCTACACCTGATTACGCATCATTCTCCCGACCCGCGGTTGCGATCAATACACCCGATCTGAACGACATTCAACAACTCGGTGGGACGGTTCTCCTCGATGGTGCCCATGTCAATCAATTCACATTGAGCGATCTCGATGGGCTCACATCTGCCATTCGTGCTCGCGGCGGAGATATAAAAACCATCATCGACCCGCTTTTACTGGAAACCGAACTGAAATCTTCCAGCGCATACATCACCGTCTCACCGACTATCCCCTTCCTTGAAAGCGAAGTGCAGGTGTTGAAAAACTTTGCAGATCGCGGCGGGAAGATCCTGGTGTTTAGTGATGCCACACGCTACTTCCTCGGGTTTGACTATATTTCAGGAAACCCCATCCCATACGGAGATGTGAATGCGGCAAATTCCTTGCTCAAGGTTTGGGATATTGCGGTCAACAACGATTATCTCTACAACACCGAAAAGAACGAAGGAAACTTTCGCAATGTTCTGTTCGATGATTTTGCCAAGAACGAATTGACCTTCGGGTTGGACGAAGTCGCTTTATATGGCGCACGTTCGATCGAGTCAGCTTCGGGGTTGGTCCTGCTTCAGGGTTCAGAATCCACTCTCTCGTCCACGGATGATGCGCATGATCCCAATGCCGGTGGCGCTGTGTTGAGCGCTGATGGCAGTGTGGCAGTCTTCGGCGATTTCACATTCCTCTCCTCACCTTACAACAACTACATAGACAATGCCACCCTGATCCAAAACATGGCAGACTTCATCCTCTCTGGTGAGAGAACCGCGAACTTCGATGTCTTTCCTTATATGTTCAATGACAAGACAGTGAAAGTATATGTATCATCTGACTTGGAAAAGACACCCGAACTTGTTGCCGCGTTGGGAGGTATGCAATCGACGATGCGCTCGCTGAACTACAAGTTGGAATTTGTAGAGAATGTGCCGACCTCCGGCGATGCCATCATCATTGGTTCGTTCGAAGCGACAGATGATTTCGATGGATATCTGAAAAAAGCGGATGTGGAGATCGATACAGATATTCTCAGCACGCTAGCATTTGGCGATGTCAGCCGGTCTGGTAATGGTCTGCTACTCTTCGACTCGGCGAAGAAGGGCAACACTCTCGTCATGCTCGCGAATTCATCTGACGACGTGATTTCCCTGTTGAGCGTGATGGGGTACAGTGGGCTGAGTTCATGTTTGATAGGCGATCAAGTGGCAGTGTGCAGCGTTGGCAGCAGTGATTATTATTTTGATGACACCAGCAGCGACTCCACCGAAGAACCGACCGAAGCCACGCCTGAGGTCTCACCCACCCCAAGTGGATAATTTATTTTGAACGGATAAAAGTCCCCGAGCCGCAAACTTGGGGACTTTTCATTGACAAAACTTCCGCGATACTTTACATTCGCTTCATGCTTAAACTTAGCCTGCTTCAGCGTCAGATCATTGAGTCGCCTCTGAATGCTCGTCTCTTCGTCTCCGGTGTGACAGGCACAGGCAAGACCACCGCAGGCGTTGAACGAATTCGCTTTCTGCTCGAACAGGGCATTCCTGCTGATTCGATCCTTCTCTTAACTCCCCAACGTACTCTTCAAGAACCCTACCTCGACTTGCTTGAAAGCCCAGACCGCATGGCGGGCGGCGAAGTGACACCCGCCACTATTGGCGGTCTTGCACGCCGCATGTGCGACCTGTTCTGGTCGCTTGCCGCTGAAGAAGCCGGTTTCCGCAACCCAGACCAGCCGCCCATCTTCCTAACCCTTGAAACTGCGCAGTACTACATGGCGCATTTGGTACGTCCACTGATCGAAGAGCACGGATATTTCGACTCGGTCACCATCAACCGCAACCGTCTGTATTCCCAGATCATTGATAATCTCAACAAAGCCGCCATCGTAGGCTTTCCACACACTGAGATCGGTACTCGGTTAGATACCGCCTGGTTCGGTGACCCTGCCCAACGCCGCGTCTATGCTGATGCGCAGGAGTGTGCCAACCTTTTCCGTCAATATTGCTATGACCACAACCTGCTTGATTTCTCGCTCCAGTTTGAGATCTTCAAAAACATTCTCTGGCGCAATGACCAGGCACGTTCCTATCTCACACAAACGTACTGTCACCTCATTTATGACAATGTAGAAGAAGACGTTTCCGCTTCGCATGACATTCTCGATGAATGGCTGCCTGAATTCGACTCGGCGCTTTTGCTCTACGACCAAGGTGCAGGCTACAGAAAATTTCTGGGCGGTGATCCAGCTAGCGGCTACGATTTGAACCGCAGATGTGAAGCCGTCATCGAACTGAACGAGTCATTCGTCTCTTCGTCGAATGTCATTCAGCTATCCAATGCAATGATCGCTGCAATTACCAATCAAAGCGAGATCGAAGCCGATGGCAGCCAACCCGCAATGGAATTCATCATGACCCATTTCCATCCTGAAATGTTGGATCAGGTCGTGGAGAAAATCCGTTTGCTCATTGAAGCGGGAACACCCCCATCCGAGATCGTCGTCCTCGCGCCATATCTCTCCGACTCATTACGCTTCTCCATTTCGAATCGCTTAGATGCCGCTGGGATCCCGTGGCGCAGCAACCGCCCATCTCGCTCTCTGCGTGATGAACCTGCCAGCAAAGCGCTGCTCACCTTATCCGCGCTTGCACACCCAACATGGAATGTTCATCCCTCAAAGTTCGATATTGCCCATGCCCTCATGTTTGCCCTCGGTACAGATCTCATCCGTGCTCAATTGTTGGCAGATATCGTTTATGGTCAACGCGACCTGCGGCTTTCGACCTTTGACCAGATCAACCCTGAAACGCAGGAACGCATTACCTTCGCTTTGGGCGCCCGCTATTCGATGCTGCGCGAGTGGATCGAAAATTATCGAATGGATCAGCCACTTCCGCTTGACTTCTTCCTGCGCAGATTTTTTGGCGAAGTCCTTTCGCAGCCTGATTTTGGCTTTCACACCAACCTCGATGCTGTGCGCATTGCCGCCAGCCTTGTGGAGTCCATCAAGAAGTTTCGCAATGCAATGGAACCCATCCAAGATTTGAGCGGCTTCGACCTCGGCATGGAATACATTACCATGCTGCAAGATGGGGTCATTGCGGCTCAATATCTTGAATCATGGCGCAATGAAGATAAAGATGCCGTGCTCGTTGCTCCTGCTTACACTTTCTTAATGATGAACCGCCCGGCGGCATTTCAATTCTGGCTTGACCCCGGCTCAGATGGCTGGTCGCAGCGTGTATCTCAACCGCTTACCCATCCCTATGTTCTCTCGCGATATTGGGATGCTTCATCGGGTCGTGCCTGGCTCGACTCTGACGAAGTGGAAATGGAGATCGAAACCTTATCCCGCCTTGTTGGTGGTCTGCTCGCCCGTTGTCGCGAAAAAATATTTCTGGCATTGTCTGACCTTGGCGCGGCAGGTTTTGAACAACGTGGAGCATTATTGAGGGCCTTCCAGAAGGTGTTACAACATCAGGGGAGCTAATGAAAACAAAAATCTATCTTGATAGCAGATGGGTATTTCCCATCTCCTTCCTTCTGATCATTATTATCGACCTTCTCACCAACACCATTAACACCACCCAGAATCAATGGGACTTCACATACTACATTGCCTTAGCCAAAGACGGATTCAATGCCGAACCTCTGGCTAGTCCCTTTGCATATCGCTTTTTCACACCCGGGCTGGTCCATCTGCTTTCACTTACTGGTCTTTCCATCGAAAACGGATTTCTCGTCATAGCGTATTTCGGCGCGATCGCCCAACTCATGGGCATTTTTTATTTTGTACAGTGGCTGACCAAATCCAATCGCGGCGCATGGATCGCCCTCTTTGTTACAGCTTTTTCCATGTTCAACATCAAGTTCCTTGTCTTCGATCCTTTCCGCCCGGATCATCTTGCCTACGCACTCATCCTCTTGCAAACCTATTTTGCCTTTGAGCGGCGATTCCTGCCCCTGCTCATTCTCACGATCATAGGTTCAACTATTCGTGAGTTCACGCTTGTTCCGCTTGCAGCCTATCTTTTTATGGTGGCACAAGATTCTAAAATGCGAACCCTTGCTGCTAAACAGGGTCTTATTGCAGCGATCTTGGTTTTGCCTGCTGTGTTTCTGCCCCGCTATTTGATCCCGGTCACCGAAAACTTTCAACTCATTGGATTAAGTACAGAAGGGCTGCTCAATGCTATTGCTCTGTTTTTCATTCCCAGCTTTCCGGTCAATTTCATTTTTTCGATCATTGCTTATTTTCTGCCCTTGTTCCTGCTGGCAAATTTAACGGACGTCCGCACCGCATTTCAACAGCTTCCCAATTCCCGACGGAGTTATTTGATCGGTTACTCGGTTCTTGTACTCATTCTTTCTTTCTTTGGCGGCACAGACTATAACCGCTTTGCAACATTCCTATTTCTCCCGCAGATCATTTTGATCGGTTTGTTGGATCAGGTCTCCAACACAAAACTTGCTCTGACCTTTTTCTGTCTCTTCATCTTCAATCGTTTATGGATGCATATTCCTGATTGGGATGTCCAAACCTATCGCGATTTTTTTGGCGGGTTCGCTTTGCAACTCAACCTGCAAACCGCTTATCGTTATGCAGAATTGTTTCTATTCATCGCAATTGGCGTCTTTATGAACAGAAAGAGACAAGATGAAATTCCAACTGTTTAATTTCATCATCGTAATACTTACGACATCCCTCGCTTGCAGTCTGCAAACCAATCGGATTTCCACCACTGAGCCTGAGGGTTCCATACCAACCGAATTGCCTGCTGCGACAGAATCCCCCCTCATACAAACGCCTCTCACTCAGCCGCAACCTGACTCGTCCACCCAAGCCTCGACTGTCATTGCAGGCTGCCCCATCTTCCCCGCGGACAATTTTTGGAACGCCCGTGTTGACTCGCTGCCCGTTCATCCTCTATCAGAGGCATGGATTGACTCTATTGGACGCGACGAAAGTTTCCACATGGACTTTGGCTCAGGGACGTGGGACGGAGGTCCGAACGGAATCCCGTTCAACATCGTGGCAGGCTCAACCGTCCCGAAGGTTGAGCCGGAATTTTATTATCCCGATGAATCGGACAAGGGACCATATCCGATACTTGAGAATCCAAACATTGAATATGGTTCTGATCATCACGTTCTCACTATTGATACTGAAAACTGTACCCTCTACGAGATTTACGATGCCAGCTTTGACGGCACGAATTGGAATGGCGGCTCAGGCGCTATTTGGGATATGAACTCACATGCCCTGCGCCCCGAATCATGGACATCCGCTGACGCAGCAGGTTTGCCTATTCTGCCAGGGCTGGTGCGATACGATGAAATTGAAGCAGGCGAGATCACTCACGCATTACGTTTCACTGTTGAAAACACGGCTGGTTATATTTGGCCCGCACGACATCAAACCTCCGAAACTCAAAATGAAACTCCGCCTATGGGTGCACGTTTTCGTTTGAAAGCCGATTTCGATATTTCTGGTTTCCCGCCTGAAATGCAAATTTTGCTGCAAGCTTTCAAGCTCTATGGAATTGTCCTCGCAGATAATGGCTCGAACTGGTATGTGAGCGGTGCGCCTGATGAACGATGGGACAATGACATGCTCCATTTGCTGGATGTGTTATCAGGGAACGATTTTGAAGCCGTGGATACCTCGGTGTTGATGGTGGACATCAATTCAGGGCAAGTAAAATAAACCTTAGGAGAACATCATGGAAACTCAAAACAAACATTGGACACCTATCTTTTTGCTCATTCTTCTGATCGCTGCATCAGCTTGGTTTTACTCACAAAACCCGCCTGTGGCTGCATCTACCAACGAACAACCTGTGACCAACCTCGAACTGACCGGACCCATCGCTGTCCCTGAGGCAGAACTTTCTGGTTTGGCTTGGCACGGTGAGACGTTGATCCTCCTGCCGCAATATCCTGAACGATTCGGTGAAGGCGATGGTGCATTGTTTGCTCTCTCTGAAACAGACATTCAAGCGTCACTAAAAGCAGACATCCCATTGGAACCCAAGCCAATTATTTTGAATGCGCCTGGCTTGAAAGAATCGATTCCAAATTTTCAAGGTTATGAGTCGATCGTCTTCCATGGTGACCAGGTTTTCCTGACCATCGAAGCGGGTGAAGGGACCGATATGCACGGCTACATCGTCTCTGGTGAAATTTCTGCTGATGAGAGTCAGATCACGTTGGACACTTCCAATGTTGTTGAAATTCCCGTTGCGTTTCCGTCAGACAATCATACGGACGAAGCCATAATTATCGAAAAAGATCTTGTGCTGACCTTTTTTGAGATCAACGGTGCAGGTTTGAACTCCGCTCCTGTTGCACATGCTTTCGACTTTGAGTTGAACCAACAGGGCACCGTCTCATTCCCTAACCTCGAATACCGTCTCACCGATGCCGCCGCTGATTCGGGCAATGATTTCTGGGTCATTAACTATTTCTTCCCGGGCGATACCGACCTCACGCCTTCAATTGACCCGCTCGCACAAAAATACGGCGAGGGTCCCACGCATGCACAACAAGATCAGGTGGAACGATTGGTTAAAATGACCTTCACCCCGAATGGCATCATCCTTGCAGACGCAGCGCCCATTCAATTGACATTGGATGGCGACAACGCCCGCAATCTCGAAGGCTTGGTGGTGCTAGAGGACCAAGGCTTTTTACTGGTGACAGATAAGTTCCCATCTACTCTGTTGATGTTTGTCCAAAAGCCTTAATGTAATTCTCTACAAAACGCGCTAATAATAAATAGAGAGAAAAATTCCTAATGCGACTGGCATTTTGAATTTAATTTATAGTTCCTACATATCATTTTTCTGAAACCGAGTATTCCATGCCCAGAATTCAATTCTCAGAGATTCTGGAAAGTCCCAAGATCATAAAAGGGAAAGGGTTGCAAGTTGACCTTCCATCCCAGCCGGTGAGATATTATCGCCATGGCTGGCAATCGTGGTCACTTGCAACCTGGACCGACCCAAGACCAATTCCGGTGCAAAAGCCAGCCATCTTTCATCCGCTGCAAGTGGATGTAGAGTTTGTCTATAAAAAATACTTGAATGGTTCGTGGCTGGGCGCAGTGGAATTTGCGGATGGGAATGTGCTTTTGGTTGGCGCACTTGCCACAGATGCGATCGTGTCCCTCGTCAAGGACCAGCTCAAAGGGCGGAGTGAAGCGGATGAGATCGAGTGGTTCGTCGCGTTTGGGCAGGAAGCTGCCGTCTTTGAAAAATATGTCGAGCAGTTGGAACATCGTTTTGGTAAGTTTAAAAAAGGTAACACCCCACGTGTTTGGTGTTCGTGGTACAGCTTGTATTATGCGATCAGCGAAGTAAAACTTTACAAGATCTTTGACGAGATTGGTGACCTGCCATTTGATGTCTTGCAAGTGGATGATGGCTGGCAAATGGATATTGGTGATTGGGAGGCGAACCATAAATTTCCATTGGGCATGCAGGCGCTTGCCGAAAAAATCAAATCCACTGGAAGAAAAGCAGGGCTGTGGCTTGCGCCGTTGATCGCTACCAGATCGTCGCATCTCTTTCGCAAACATCCAGATTGGTTTCTGCGCAAAGAAAATGGACAATTCGCTTCGGCTGGATTTAATTGGGGCGAACGATTGTATGCGCTCGACACAACGCATCCTGATGTGACCGAATGGCTGGTTGCGCTCATGAAACAAGTCCGCGCCTGGGGCTTTGACTACCTCAAACTGGACTTTTTATACGGCGGTGCGTTAAAGGGAAAACGCTTCAAAGACATGCCGCGTGAAGCCGCATACCGTGAATGTCTGCAAACCCTGCGTGA
>SXGT01301568.1_pt1 | contig 17740 bp, 14 predicted proteins | sample 3176221 | NCBI WGS metagenome assembly SXGT01 (sample SAMN11356862, study PRJNA531348) | freshwater metagenome | isolation source: freshwater sample F1-120 | place: China: Fuxian Lake, Yuxi | collected 2017-12-25
ATCGGCGTCGAGTCGCTCTTCGGGGAACACCCGCCGATCGCTCGCGGCGCCGAGGACGGCGTCGGGCTCGGTGACTTCGTGGGTCGCGCACGAGCCCGTGCCTTCCGGACCGAACGCGATCGCCGATGCGCCCACGAACATGCCGTTCGTTTGCACGGGCGCCACGATGCGCAGGTGGTTCGCGCCGTCGAACGTGATCGAGACGGCCGGGCGAGCGCGATCGTCGGGCACGGTCCAGCCGCTGGCGTCGAAGTCTTCGCCGCCGACGCCCTCGACGTACGCGGTGATCGACCACTGTGTCCCCCGAGCGCCGCCGATCGGCACCCGCACGCAGTGCTGAGGACCTTCCCACCAATCGGCGGGATACACCGCGGCCCGCTCCCATCGTCGCAGTTCGCTGTCGGTCGTGGGCTCGAGCTCGAACTGGGCGCGCGTTGCTGCGATGTCGTAGACGTCGTGATACGACACGAAGCCTTCGGTGATCGGATTGTTCGTGACGATCACCGCCGCCAGGCCGTCGCCCGAGGGGTACTCGCAGCGCCGCCAGCCCGGATGGCTCGCATCGATGTGCGCCGGTTCGACGAACAGCACCGCGGACATCGCGGCCGGAGATCGGATCGCGAGCACCGTCGAACTCACCCCGTCGGCACACTCGCCTTCGCTGCTCGCGTCGTCGGGCGTCTCGCCCGCGCACGGGTCGACGAAGAGGCCGACTCCGCGGTCGTCACCGCTCGCATCGTCCGAGTCGGGCGTCGGTATCGGTCGGCCCGCGTCCCGTCCGAGCTCGGGAGCGAGCGCCCGCATCACGTCGGTCTCGTCGATGTCGAGCGGCTCATCGACCGGAAGCGCCCGACGCACCGACACCGTCGGAGAGATCGCGACGCCGTCGGACGCGGTCGACTCGGGGAGCGCGGCCACATCGACGGTGGCGTCGGGCCGGGAGTCGAAGGCGGAGGGTGCGACATCGACGGCAACCGGAGCGAGCACTGCCACAGGATCCGCCGACGCGGCTTCATCGCCGGTGTGCGTGGTAGCGGCGGGCTCGGTCACATCGTCGTCGACCGCGTTCGTGATGGCGAACGCGCCGCCGAAGGCAATGGCGAACAGCATCGGGAGGAGCAGCAATTTCTTCATCGTCGCCTCCTCAGATGAACGTGCAGTCGAAGACTTCGAGGCCGTTGTCGGCCTCTCGGACGTTTCCGGCCGCGTCGCGGGCGCGGATCGTGAAACTCAATGGTTCGCGGTCGTCGGGATAGGCGACGGCGTCGTCGGCCAGCGGCCCGATCGTCGCCGACCATTGCGATCCTTGTCGGGTCATCGCGACCCCTCCCGACTGCGGACCGACACTCCACTCGAGCGTCACGTCGCTCACGCCGAGGTTGTCGGTGACCGTCGCTCGCACGAGCACGGTTGTCGGGTGTCCGGGACACACCCCAGGGACATCTTCGTAGATGTGCTCGGTGTCCTTCGTGATCGCCGAGATCTGGGGTGCAGAAGTGTCGGCGCCGTTCGTCGGGGTCGGCGTCGTCGTGCTGCCGGGCGCCGGGGCCGTGGTGGGCGCCGCGGTGGTCACACCATCGATGGTCGTCGTCGTCGCCGCGGTCGTCGAGCCGCCAAAGGTCGTCGGCGCAGTCGAACCGCTCGCGTATTCGACGCGCGCGGCGCACTCGCGGGTTGGGAGGTCGTCGAGCTCGCGATCGGGATCGATCACGTCGCGGGCGATCCACGCCCGGTCGGTGAGATCGAAGGGCGATCGCACTTCGACCCATTCACCATCGGTGGCCCGCGCCGTCGCCTGCAGTCGATCACCCGAACGCGCGACTCCGAGCGAGTCGGCTCCCGGACACCGGAAGAGAGCGACGAACCCGTCGCCGACGACCGCGGCGTCGACCGTGACTCCACCGCGCTCGTCGCGGTTGCCGAGCGCGACGCCGAACCCGACCCCGCCGAGCGTCACCGCGGCGAGCGCGGCAAGCCAGCCGACCCCGACCGTTCCCCGTTCGTCGCGCATGTTCGATCCCTTCGTGGCTTCGCCCATCGCCGAGAAGAGCGCCCTCGCCGCGCCGACCTCACAACTTTTCCAGCTTCGCACCCAATAGCTTCGGCACTGGTGATACCCGAACTCGAACCCCGCCTGGTCGAACTCGCCGATCGGATCGGCCGGCCTCGCGACGCGGTTCGCTTCGCGAGGGCGCCCGGCCGGGTCAATCTGATCGGCGAACACACCGACTACCAGGACGGTTTCTGTTTGCCGATGTCGATCGACCGCGACGTACTCGTGGCGTGGACGCCACGACCCGATGGTCGCATTCATCTCCGGTCCCTCGACTTCGAAGCGGTTGCCGAGTTCGACGCCAACGACCCTCCTTCGACCGTCGAGCCCGAATGGGCTCGCCCGGCCGCGGGCATGGTCGCCACGATCGGCCTCGCCCGCGGTGTCGGATTGGATGCCGCGGTCTCGAGCACCGTTCCGATCGGCGCGGGTCTCAGTTCGTCGGCGGCGTTCGAGGTGGCGATCGGAGTCGCGCTGGGTGCCGCCAACGACGCCCCGATCGATGGCGACCAACTCGCGCGCGCGGCGCAGCGAGCCGAGCACCTGGCCACCGGAGTTCCCTGCGGGGTCATGGATCAAATGGCATCGGTGCATGGGCGGCGCGGGCACGCGCTGCTTCTCGACTGCCGGTCGTTGACGGTGACCCCCGTCGCGATTCCCGACGAACTCGCCGTGGTCGTCGTCCACTGCGGTGTCGCGCGCACACTGGCCGGGAGCGAGTATGCACAACGACGCGCCGCCGTCGAGGCCGCGGCGGCTCGGCTCGGCGTCGCGACGTTGCGCGACGCGATTCCAGAAACCGTGAGCGACGACCCGTTCGCTCGTCACGTCGTGACCGAGAACCGCCGCACGTTGATGTTCGTCGCGGCGTTACGCCGCGGTCGGGTCGCCGAACTCGGTGAACTCCTCGCCGGCTCCCACCGATCGCTGCGCGACGACTTCGCGGTGTCAACGCCGGCGCTCGACACGCTGGTCGAGTCGCTCGTGGAGGCCGGCGCGATCGGCGCGCGCCTGACCGGTGCCGGTTTCGGCGGTTGTGTCGTCGCCCTGACATCCGACTCGGAGGCCGACGCGATCGCGGCGCGAGCCTGCGAGCGATACCGTGCGCGCACCGGTCACGAACCCGACCCGTTCATCGTCCGTGCCACCGACGGCGCAGGCGAAATCGACCCGAGGTGACTCCATGCCCACGATCTTCACTCGCATCATCAACCGCGAGATCCCCGGCCGGTTCGTCTACGAAGACGATCGCTGCGTCGCGTTCCTCACCATCGAACCGATGTACGCGGGCCACACGCTCGTCGTGCCCCGCGAGGAGTACGACCACTGGATCGACCTGCCCGAAGACCTGAATGCCCATCTCTGGACGATCGCGCAACGGGTCGGCAAAGCCATCCAGGCCGAGTTCGCGCCGGCGCGCGTGGGCGTACTCGTCGTCGGCGAGGAGGTGCCGCACGTCCACGTACACGTCACCGGGTTCGATGTCGTCGGCCAACTCAATTTCGCGAACGTCCGCCGCGACGTCACACCGGACGAGTTCGACGACTGGCAACGTCGGTTGGCGAACCGGCTCGGCCGATGATCGTCACATGCGGTCGAGGAGTTGTCGCTTCTTCGCTTGGAATTCGTCTTCGCTCAGCGCGCCGGAGTCGCGCAAGCGCGCCAGCGCGTCGATCTGCTCGGGAATCGACGGACCGACATCGGCCGGCGCGGCCGCCTGGTGGACAACCGTCGGCGACGACCACGAGGCGCGCCGCCGTTCGTGTTCTTCCATGACGCGGTAGATCTCTTGCTGCACACCGTCGGGATGTTGCACGTCCTCGAACGTGCTCTGCCCATCTTTGCCGGCTGACTCGATCGACAGGTCGCCGGCACCGATGACGCGTTCCCATACCGACTGCTCGAAGTTGATGTTGTTGATGCGCGAGAGCGGGATCTCGACGCCGCGTTTCGCGAGCACTCCGGTGCGAAAGATCACCCGCTCGGAGGTCACGACGAAGTACGTGAACGTCCAATCCAGGTAGTGCTTCACCACCCACACGACCCAGACGAGTGCGGCGATGGCCCAGATCCAGAGCGCGACCTTCTCGGGCGACTTGCTCAGCATCGCGAAGATGAGAAACACGATGATCCAGAGCGGCACGCCGACGAGGATCTGTTTCCCGAAGAACCACCAATGCGGCCGAAGGTCGAGCGCGACCTCCTCGTCGTCCTGCAACAGTCGCTTCGGGTAGGCCATGACCGAAGCGTAGGCCCCTATCGACTGCCGCCGTGGTGATCGATCGCCATGAGGTAACCGGTCGCGAGGTCGGTCTTCGGATACCGGGCGACGAGCGCCCGGAACTCCGGACCGTGATCGAGGTGGACGAGGTGGGCGAGCTCGTGGACGATGACGGCGTCGAGCACGAAGCCCGGGAGTTCGGCGAGGCGCGCGGAGATCCGGATCGCGCCGTCGCTCGTGCAAGTCCCCCACAGCGACTGTTGACGTTCACTCCACTCGATCGACTCGGGGGCGGGCAGACCGTGTCGTCGCGCCAACGTCGCGGCCCGTGCGACAAGGTCGACTCGCTCTGCAGCATGGCGTCGTTCGAGCCGTTCGCGCAGTTCCTCACCGATGCGACGAGCTTGGGCCTCGCTCATGCGAGGCGGGTGGGTGACCACGATCCGGTCGGACTCGAGCACCGCTTGCACGTGTCGCCGCCGGGCCGTGCCCGCGCGCAGCTCGAGCGGCAGACGCGCCCGCAGCGGATCGGTGCGCGGGGCGGTGAAATCGAGTTCGAGTTGCAGCTCCGGGTCGGGACGCATGGTCAGGCCCACCCAAGTTCATCGAGGCGATCGTCGTCGATACCGAAATGGTGCGCGAACTCGTGCACGAGCGTGTCGAACACGTTGTCGAACAGCTCGTCTTCGTCGGCACTCATCGCGCAGAGTGGCTTGCGGAACAACGTGACCCGATCAGGGATGCCGATTGGATCCGCGAGATAGCTCGGCAACATCGTGCCGCGGCCCTGACCGGGCCCTTCGTACAGACCCAGGAGGTCGCCACCCTCGCCGCGCTGCGCGTGCGTCGGCTCGTCTTCGACGATCACGGCGACGTTGTCGAGCATGTCGACGAGTTCGCGGGGCAACGCGTCGAGCGCGTCGGCAACGATCCGTTCGAAACGTCGCGGCGAAACGATCATCAGGGAGCACTCTACGCAGGGCGCGAACAAAGGGAATTGCACCTCGTTCGCAACATTGCCGCGCACGAGGAACGACGACGAACTTCGCGCTTTACAACGTCGTCGCACGGGCGTAGGTTGCGCTCGCCGGCACGACAACGTTGCCGTCGAACCACGAAGCGCAAGCGCGCGACGAGCCGCAAGGCACGGCGTGCGCGGCGGGTCGGGAACGGCGGTCGCGGTGGCGCCGGGAGCGGAACAGGTGAGTGTGCGCACCTCCCGCTCGTTGCTGCACCCGCGAGGGTGCGCAACCGCTGGAAGTGGGCCCCGGATGTGGGCGGGTCGCTCGACCCGCGCCCCGGGGCCCATTTCTCTTTCCACGATCTCGCTTCGCCGCGCGCGTTGCCGGCGCGGCGTCACCGTTCAGCCCGGCTCCGTACGACGCCGCGCCGCGGCAAGCGAGAGCAGAACCATGCCGAACACGATGAGCGCAACCACGGCGAGCACCGGGCCGCGGCGAGTGACGAGCAGACCCAACTTCGGAACGCGCGTCACGGCGCGACCCAACGTCTCGCCGTCGGTGATCGTCCAGTATTCGCTGACCTCGTTGGCGTCGCCACGGGTCTCGACCTGCATCGTCGCACCCTGGTGTCCGATGGATCGGATGCGGTGCGTCGTCGTGGTCTCGCCGCTACTCGTCGGGAAGGTCACGACGTCTCCCACGCGCAGGTCCGAGACGTCGACCCAATCCACAATGACGACGTCGCCGATCGCGTAGGTCGGCACCATCGAGCCCGACCGAACGACCAACGGACGAAAGCCCATGACCGCCATCGTCACGGCCATGGCGACGAGGACCGACGCGCCGCCGACCGCCACCCGAGCGATTCTTCGGCGAGGTGACCGCCGGATCCGATCGTCCTCGGGAATGCGGCGCGCCAGGCGCGCGAGGCGATCGGATGGCTGGTCGGCGATCTCCCCCGACGGTTCGTGCAGCGCCAGAATCCACGTCCGCGCGACTCTCGGCGACAGGTCGAGTTGCACCCCGACGACGACCGAGCCGCGATACCGGCGCTTCGCGACCACGACGCCCGAACCACGGACGACGCGACCCTCACCGATGTCCACCTCGACCTCGACGCGCCGCCCGCGTTCCCACGCGTCGAACGGGCCCGCGATCGCGATGCCGGACACCGATCCGTCGACCGCCCGACCTGGTTCGCCGTCGAGACGAGCAGCGAAGTCGATGGCGACGCGGTGGACCGACCGATCCCAGCCCCGTCGCCCGAGCGCGCGCGCCGCGATCACCCACCTGAGAACGACGTTGGCGAGGCTGACAACGATCGCGAAGTCGATTCCGGCGTCCGCGCTCGGCGCACGATCGAGGAGCGGAGCGACCGTCAGCGGAACGAGCACGACGGCGAGCCACAGCAGCGGCTGATCGGGCAGGAAGGTGCGGCCCGATCGAATACGACGATGAAAGAGCGCCGGTATGGCGAAAACCGAGGTCGGAAGATGCAACGCGGCACTCATCACGCTCTGGAACGGCCGCAGGCGAACCCCGTAGTGCAGACGCACCGTCGCCCAACGCGCGACGAGGAGCACCGCGATCGCAGGACCGAGGATCCGCGCGTCGCCGTCGATCGGGATCGCGCCATGACGCGCGATCAGCAGCACCGACACCACCCACGCGATCAACGGCATCGCGTCGAGCTCGCGTGCGAGCGCCGCCGACGCGAGCAGTCGCGCCCTCGGGCCGCCGAATCCGACCGCACCGGCCGCATCCGCGGTCGCCGCCGCGACTCGGGGAAGATCCGAATCCCAGAACGGCCGCGCGTCGGTCGGCGCGGCGCGGCGGCTCACGACCGCGCCGTGCTCGACTCCGCACCATCCCTCGCTCGCCCGGGCCCGCAACCAGGCGCCGAGTGGTCGCCCCGGCTCGATCGGGGCGGATCGCAACATCTCGGCGGCGACGATGGTCGCGTCGGGCTCCCAGAGAATCAGGCCTCGCGCGCGAGCGGCTGACCGACGCCGAAGCTCCAGCACGGCTCGGTCACCCGGCGCGTACCCCTCGGCGTTCAAGGGTTCGGTCATGCCCACGACCCAGCCGACATCGGACCGAAGCCGGGCCGCGGCCCGTCGACACTCCTCGATCGCCGGAACCGATCTCGCCGACATGAACAGCACCGCGGGAGTTTCGATCCGCGCCAGCACCGCGGGCATCGCGCTCGCGACTGACGGCGCGACTTCCCACGCCACCCCCGACATCGCGGTGACGACCTCGTCCGGCTCCATCGAGCTCACCACCACGACGGGCCCGCGGGCACTCGCCAACGAGACCGTGGTCCGAACGACATCGCGGGGCTCACGCCCGACGAGGACGACCGTCGTGACGGCCGCCGATTCGTCGCGATCGACGTGGTTCGACGACCTCGACGGACGCCGGAATCCGATGTCGGCGATGCACTCCGCCACCATCGACCACCCGCCGAGTACGAGCGCGATGAGGAGCACGAGCCCGGTCGCCGATGGGCGAGCGATGAACGCCCAGCCGGCGGCTACGTCGATGATTGCGGTCGCGAGCGCGACCAACCCGAAGCGCGCCCGGGCCGGCGCACGCATCGAGTCGGCCGCGGTGTCGCGGACCGAACGACTCACGCGATGGAGTGGCGGTCTCGACGTGACCCGAGGAGAACGAACGCGACTCCGCCACCCAACAACACGAGTCCGATGAGCACCAGCGGGCCCGACTCTCCACCCGTGAACGGCAGACTGCCCTCGTCGCTCGACCCGATCGAGGTCGACGAGACGACTCCACGGTCGAACTCACCGTCGCTCGTGGGCGTCACCGTCGTGGCCGCGCTGCTCACCGTCGGGTCGGAGGTGGGACTGACCGAGGTCGAGTCGTTCGACGAGGGGCTGGTCGTCTCGATCGGATCAGGAATCGTCGTCGGTTCCGCGACCGTCGTGTCGCCGGGGGCCGAGCCATCCGGAATCGTCGTCTCCTCCGGCGTCGTGGTCTCGTCCGGAATCGTCGTTTCCTCGGGCGTCGTGGTCTCGTCCGGCGTCGTCGTCTCCTCCGGCGTCGTCGTCTCCCCCGGGACCGAGCCATCCGGAATCGTCGTCTCCTCGGGCGTCGTCGTCTCGTCCGGTGTCGTGGTCTCGTCCGGAGTCGTGGTCTCCCCCGGGACCGAGCCATCCGGAATCGTCGTCTCCTCCGGCGTCGTCGTCTCATCCGGGACGGTGGTCTCGTCGGACTCGGAGGTCGGCGGAGCGGTCGTCTCGGTCGGCACGTTCGTCGAACGGCAGAACTCGATGTGGCTGATCGCCGGGTGGTTCCCCGCTCCGACCAACGGCAGGTCCAAGTTCGTGAACGAACCCGACATTTGCGGCGCGACGAACGCGTAGACCACGAAGTCGGAGCCGCCCTTCACGATGAGGTGCGTGATCGGCTCGCTCGACGACCAGGCTCCACCGGTCAACGACGTGGCCGACAACACGACGACGAGCTCGTTGCCCGGCGGCTTCTCGAAGACGTAGCCCCCGTCCTCGACGTTGAACTTCGACACCAGCACCGTGCCAGTGGGGCAGTCGGTCCCGCGGGCGGCAAAGGTGGATTGGAACAACCCGGTCACCAAGGCCACCGCGCCCACCGCGGCCAACCCCGCGCCCACTCGGCCGTGGATCTTCCTCCCGCCCAGTCGTGACGTCGTCATCGGTGTTCCCTTCCTCATCGATTCGATGTTCGGACGCGCCGGGGCGGCTCCCACCACTCGAGTTCCGGACATCCGCGGTTCTTGTGAGGTCCTCATCGTCAGATCGGCGCCGGGGAACAGCCCTTCGGCGCCCGGCAACCACGGTGGGGACGATTCGTCGACCCCGTGTCGCAGTCGATCCGTAGAGTGCTCGACGTGGAATCCGACTCGTTGCTCGCCGGCCTCGACGATCAACAGCGTGCCGCGGTCACGATGGAGCTCGGCGCGCCGCTGGCGATCCTGGCTCCGGCGGGCTCGGGCAAGACCCGAGTGCTGACCCGGAGGATCGCCTGGCTCGCCCGCGAGGGGCTCATCGACCCCCGGCGCACGCTCGCCGTCACGTTCACTCGCAAGGCGGCCGGCGAGCTCGTCGATCGGCTCGCCGCGCTCGGCGCGGCCGACGTCACCGCGGGCACCTTTCACGCACTGTGTCTCGCCCAACTCCGACGTCGACAAGCCGACCGCGGGCGCGAACTGCCCGGTCTCCTCGAACGCAAGGCGCGCATTCTCGCCCCGTTGATCGCCGGTCGCGGCGCCGAGCAGCTCACCGCGATCAACGAGGTCGCGGGCGAGATCGAGTGGGCGAAGGCGCGCGGCATCGCACCTGAGCACTTCGTGACTGCTGTCGGCGTCGCCGATCGCGAACTCCCCCGCGGACGCGATGCGGCGCAACTCGCCGATTTGTACACGCGCTACGAGCGCGACAAACGCGCCAAACGACTGATCGACTTCGACGACCTGCTGTGGTGGTGCGCCGAAGCCCTCGAGACCGACCCCGACTTCGCGACGTCAGTGCGATTCCGCCACCGGCACCTGTTCGTCGACGAGTTCCAGGACATCAGCCCCGCGCAGCTCCGAGTCCTTCGCGGCTGGCTCGGCGGGCGTCCCGACCTGTGCGTGGTCGGCGACGAGGCCCAGGCGATCTATGGATTCGCCGGGGCCGAGGCCGCGGTGCTCGTTCGCTTCGGCCAACACTTCCCCGAGGCGCGCACCGTCCGGCTGATGACCAACTATCGCTCGACGCCGCAGGTCGTCGCCGCGTCGAATGCCGTGCTCGGTGCCGCCGCCGGCGTCGTTCGACCCGCGCCGAACGCGACGCGCGAACCTGGCGCGGCGCCGACGATTCGCGACTACGAGAACGACACGGCGGAAGCGAAGGCGGTCGCCGCGGCCGCGCAACGCGCGCACGACCGCGGAGTGCCGTGGTCGCAGATCGCAGTGCTCTACCGGACGAACGCGCAGTCGGCAGCGTTCGAGTCCGCGTTCGCTCGGGTCGGCATTCCCTACCGGCTCCCCGGTACGGGTTCGTTCCTCGCTCGCACCGAAGTCAAGGCCGCGATCGCGCAACTCCGCAAGGTCGAACGCGCAGCACCGGGCCGGCGGCTCGCTGATCACCTCGCCGACCTCGCCGCCGGGCCCGCGGCGGCGAACGGCGACGACGAATCCCGACAACTCGGCGCGGCCGACGCCCGCGACGACGGCGTGTCCGACGACGGCCAGCCGGCCGCGCCGAGCACCGAACTCGCAGGTGCCTTCGACGCACTCGTTCGATTCGGCGACGAGTATCTCGCGGCCGAAGGCGGCGACGGTTCCCTTGCCGGGTTCTTGGCCTGGCTCACCACCGCGACCCGTGGCGAAGGCGATGCCGGCCGCGACAACGACACCGTCGAGCTCGTTTCGTTCCACCGAGCCAAGGGCCTCGAGTGGCGCGTCGTGTTCGTGACCGGGGTCGAACAGGGACTCGTTCCGATCTCCTACGCCCGCACTCCGCACGCAAAAGCCGAAGAACAACGGCTGTTGCACGTCGCGCTGTCGCGCGCGATCGACGAACTCCACGTCAGCTGGGTTGGCGAGCGGGTCGTCGCCGGACGCGCCCGCGCCCGAAAACCGAGCCCGTGGCTCGATCAGCTGGCCGGTGCGCCCGCCGAGCGCGCCCCGGCCGCGGTCGATCCCCGCAATCGCCTGGCCAGTACCCGCGCGACGCTGCGAGCGCAGCGACCCGACGCTCCCGCGATCGACCGGGCGCTGTTCGACAAGTTGAAGGAATGGCGCATCAACACGGCTCGCGCCGCCGAGGTCCCAGCGTTCGTGGTGTTCAACGACGCCACCCTCGAGGCGATCACGGCGGCAACCCCCACGACGAGAACGGGCTTGTTGGCCGTTTCGGGCGTGGGACCCGCGAAGCTCGATCGCTACGGCGAAGCCGTGCTCGCGATCATCGCCGACCACCAAGGCGCCTGATCCGCCGGTCGTCCATGCGTCCGACCGCCGGTCGCATCGAGTACCGCGGTCGCCGTCGACCACGCCCCTACTCTCGAACCCGTGCACGACTTCGACGAATCAGCCGAAGCGCTCGCCCGCCTCGTCCTGCAGTACACCCACGAGCGGCTCGCGCTCGATCCGGTCCCGCTCGATCACACCCGCTCGCGAGCCGAACTCGAGGCGCTCGCCCCCTCGCCGATCCGGGCGCACGGCACCGACCCGGCCGACGTGCTGCTGCTGTTCGAAGAGGTGCTCGCTCCGGCCATCCTGTCGGTCGATTCGACGCGCTTCTTGTCGTTCATTCCCGGTGCGCCGACCAAGGCATCGCTGCTGTTCGACATGATCGTGTCGTGTGCGTCGCTCCAGGGCATCTCGTGGATGGAGGCCAGTGGCGCGATTCACGCCGAGAACCAGGCGCTGCGGTTCCTCGCCGACACGGCCGGACTTCCCGAGACCGCCGGCGGCGTGTTCGTCAGCGGAGGCAGCGCGGCCAACCTCTCGGCACTCGCCGTCGCGCGAGATACCGCGAAGCGCGACCGTGGCGACGAGCGATACGCCGTTGCCGTGAGCGAACAGACCCACAGTTCGGTCGCGAACGCGATGCGACTGCTCGAACTCGAACCTCTCGTCGTCCCGGCGGTCGATGATCGTCTTCATGGTTCCGCGTTGCGCGACGCGGTCGCGGCCTCGACGCGACCCGTGTGCGCGGTCGTCGCGACCGCGGGATCGACGAACGCGGGGTTGATCGACGACCTGGCGGGCATTGCCGAGGTATGCCGAGCCTCGAACCTCTGGATGCACGTCGACGGCGCGTACGGCGGCGCGGGACTGCTCGCCCCGTCGGTGCGCGATCGGTTCACGGGAGTCGAACACGCCGATTCGTTCGTCGTCGATCCGCACAAGTGGTTGTTCGCACCGTACGACTGCGCGGCGCTGTTGTATCGCGACCCGCGCTTGGCCCGAGCGGTGCACACGCAACAGGCGAGCTACCTCGACGTCTTGCACGACGATCCCGACGAGTGGAACCCGAGCGACTACGCGTACCACCTGACGCGTCGCGCGCGTGGCCTGCCGTTGTGGTTCTCGCTCGCGGTTCACGGCACCGACGCGTATCGGGACGCCGTCGAATCGGCGTTGACGCTGACCCGTTCGACCGCGCAACGGGTTCGCGATCTCGCGCACGTCGAATTGGTGCTCGAACCGGAGCTGTCGGTCGTTGTGTTTCGCCGACTCGGATGGCAACCAGCCGACTACGCACGTTGGTCGCAGCAGTTGCTCAACGACCAGATCGCCTTCGTCGTACCGACGAAGTGGAAGCACGAAACCGTGTTGCGATTCGCGTTCTTGCACCCCAACACCAACATCGACATCGTCGACGAAATCCTCGCCACCCTCATCTGAGGACGCGCACACAGAGCCAGCTTCGAAATGGTTTGGCGCGCCCTTTGACCCCGAAATCGCTTTCCGCAACCCTCGCGGCCGGACCGGGTACGCCGGACCGCGCGCGAAACGATTCAGTGGCAGGCGGACCAGAGGCCCGCGCCGCGGGCGCGGGCGTCGAGTTCGATCGCGAGTTGTGCTCGAGCGCGCGAGTCGTTCGGTGCCAAGGCGAAGACTTCGGCCATGCCGAGCCGTAACAGCTCGTCGCCGTAGCTGCGTCCATCGACCAGGACGTGCGCGAGTCGTCTTCCGTAGTCGTCGAACGGCTCCACGTCGGGTTGGATCCCGATCCGCGCGCCGCCGAGTCGGGCCGAGGTGTGCGCCGCGGCCTGCGGCCCGAAGCACTCGACCCCGATCGTCGGGTGCTTGGTCTCGGGCGTGTCGACGCCGAGGATTCGAACGGTTTCGGTGTGAGCATCGTCGTAGCGAACGACGATGGTGTCGCCGTCGATCACCTCGATCACCGTTGCTGGGTACACGGCCGGTTCGGACGCCGACCACCAGCCCACGGCCGCCGCCACGGTCAAGGCGGCAGGAGCCACGAGCCCGGCCCGGAGCCGGGCCATCGCGCGACCGTAGCCGCCGGAACCTCGCTTGGCATCAGTCGGTCGGGTGCGATCACTACGGTGGACACCGATGAGGTTCGTGGTTCGGGTCGTTGCGCTGGTCGTCGCCGCGGTCGCCGTCGGCGCCGCGGGGCTGGGCGTGACGAGCCGAAACGCACTCGACGATCGCCGCGCCGACATCGAGGCAGCGTGGCGCGCGCTGCAACCGGAGCTGGCCGCCCGCTACGAAGCGCTCGCGACCGCGAACGACGCGGTTCGAGCGAACGGCGGCGGCGCCCGTGCCGTGGTCGGCGAACTCGACGCCGCGCTCGCCGACTGGGATCGCACCGCTCGATCGAGCGACCTGCGCGCCCAACTCCAGGCGGCGAACGAACTCGAGGGACTCGGCCGGCGGCTCACCGCGACGCTCGCCGACTCGCCCCGGCTGGCATCCGACGCATCGAACCTCGCGCTCGCTGCCTTCACCCAACGCACGATCTCCGCGAAGTCGCTGAATTCGGATATCTCCGCCTACGCGGACGATCGCGGTGGCGTCATTCGGTCGACGGTCGCCGACCTGTTGGATCACCCCGAACTTCCGCTCCTCGATCTGTGAGCTCGCCCCGCAGCTGAGGCGCGACACCCCGCGGAAACTCGACCATCCACCGCTCGGCGCGCGCACGCCGGTACGGTCGGCGGCGAGACCGGCTTCGGCCGTTTCGTCACCTGTGCACGTCCGTTCCGCCCCCACGCTGATACCGAGGCGGGCCATTCGTGGAGGTCGAGATGTTCGCTTCTCGCAAACAGCGCCGACGAGTCGCCGCAACCGCGGCACTCACCCTGCTCGGAGTCCTCGCCGTCACGAGCGTCGGGTCCGAGCGCGCCGAGGCCTTCAAGTACCCCGACGACGCGCAGGCCCGCCTGCTGCTCGACGGCACACAGGCCGCGCCGCACGACGGTTTCAACATGCAGATCGACACCAACGGATTCGCCTCCGAAGGCGGCGATGTCTTCGATACGCACATGTTCTGCATCAACGCGACACTCCCCTACCGCTGCGGACTCGCCGACGAACTCGTTCGCTCGCAGGCCGCCCCGTCGGTCGCCGGCATCGACGACGCCGAGGCGAACCGGCTGGCGTGGATCTTGACGAACCACGACGGTTACGACGACGAAGAGGTCCAACACGCGATCTGGTGCGTCACCGACCCAGGCGAAGAACCCGACGTGGGCGCGAGCGCGACGCTCTGTGCAGACTCTGCTGCGTACGCCGTTCCCACCGCACCGCTGTTGTCGTTGTCGACCCTCGGTTCCGACACGGCGACCGAAGGCGATGCAATCCATTTCCAACTCGTCACCAACGCCAAGTCGGTCGACCTCGAGGTCGACGACGGCGGCGCGGGGCCGGAGCTGTGCGGTTCGGCCCCCGACAACGCCGCGGCGACGATCGCCGGCGGCCAACTCACCCAGTCCGACCCGGTGGGGACCCGCACCTTCGAACTGTGCGTCACGCGCGATGGCGTGGCCGACGACGGCCTCTCCGTCGAACTCCAGGCCGAGCTCGAAGCCTCGATGACGAACCTGCAGGTCTGGGTGCACCCCGACGGCGCAACGACCTGTCAGGGCGTCATCGACACCGAGGTCAGCGAGCAGCGGCTGAGCGCGAGCGCGTCCGCCCGATTCACGCCGGCGACCGGTTCGCTCACGATCCGCAAGAGCACGGTCGGCGAGTTCCCCGACGATGCCGTGTTCACCGTCACCGTCGACGGCATGGGTCTGTCGCTCGAACACAGCTTCCCCGACGCCGAGGGCGACCCCTTCGAACACACCTTCACCGACCTCCCGGCGGGTACCTACACCGTCACCGAAACTGTCACCGGTGGTGCCACGACCGTGGAGATCAGCAACGGAGGCGTGGCGGTCGTCGACCGCGAAGCCGACACCGTCGTCGACATCGTGAATTCGTCAACCGGCAATCTGATCCTCGAAAAGGTCACCGACCAGGCTTCGGACGAGTCGTTCGAGTTCACGGTCGAATGCCTCTACCTCGACGAACCGGTCGGCAAGTGGTCGAATCCGTTCGAGCTCGCGGCGAACGAGACGTTCGACACGGGCGAACTGCCCGCCGGCTCGACCTGCACGGTGACCGAGACCGACGCGGGGACGGCAGTCGCAACGGTGTTCGCCATCGACGTCGGCGACGTGCACACCGAGGGCGTCGGCGCGCAGGCTCCCGGCATCTCGATCAAGCCGAACGACTCCGTCGAGGTGACCTTCACGAACGTGTTCACCGAGGGCTCGACCACGTCGGGAGCCACGACGACCGTGCCCGACTCGTCGACTCCGGGAAGCGTCAGCAGCACGACCGACCCGCCGGTCGAGACGGTGGGGACGACCGTGCCCGGGCCGGGCGACGGCGGGAGCGGTCTGCCCATCACCGGAACCGACCTCGCACCCTGGTTGTGGCTTGCCATCGCCGCCGCGCTCGGCGGCAGCGGCCTTGCCATGACGACCCGCCAACGACGGGCCGGCGTCGTCCGAGACTGACCAATTCCCACGAAGACCGCGACGCTGCGTGGTGGACCTGAGGAGATCCACCACGCAGCGCGGTTGTCTCAGTCGTTGGGCACACTGACCGCATGGACCTAACCCTGTTGTCCCTCGTCGTCGTTTCGGTTGCCGCGATCGGCATGATCGTCGGGGCGCGCCTGGCGCGCCGCGTCCCGGTGGCCCCGAGCGAGACCGACACCACGCCAAGCACTGTCGTCGATCCCGACTCGGTCGCCGCCGCGGTGCGGGTGGCCGTCGACGACGCGCTGCGGCACGTCCAGGTGGCCCTGACCGGCGAGCGCGAACGCACCGACGCCCACCTCGACCACAAGAAGGAACTGATCGACGGGTCGCTCGAAGCGATGCGCGCCCAGCTCGGCGAGCTGACTCGCGCGATCGGCACCATCGAGCGCGATCGTCAGCGGAGCTTCGGAGAACTCACCGAACAACTGCGGGTGCAGACCGAAGGCGTCGCCGCACTCACGAGCACCACCCAGCAGCTGCGCGAGGCATTGGCCAACGTCAAAGCCCGCGGGCAGTGGGGTGAGCGAATGGCCGACGACGTCCTGCGCCTCGCGGGGCTCATCGAGGGCATCAGTTATCGCAAGCAGAAGGCCATGACGAACGCCGACGGCAACTCGGGCATCCCCGACTACACGTTCTTCATGCCGAACCGCCGGGTGCTGCACATGGACGTGAAGTTCCCGATCGACAACTATCTGCGCTACTTCGATGCGACGAGCGAACTCGAACAGCGTTCCTTTCGCGATCAGTTCCTGAAAGACGTTCGAGGCCGCGTTCGCGAGCTGGTCGGTCGCGGGTACCTCGACCACGACAACAGCGTCGACTGCTTGCTGTTGCTGATCCCGAACGAAGCGGTCTACGCGTTCGTGAACGAACACGACCCCCAGCTCATCGAGATGGCGCTGCGCGAGCGGATCGTCGTGTGCTCGCCGCTGACCTTGTACGCGGTTCTCGCCGTGATCCGCCAGGCCGTCGAGAACTTCGCCCTCGAACAGCGCGCGAACGAGATCCTCACTCTGCTCGCGAGTTTCGAACTGCAATGGACCAAGTACTCCGACCAGCTCGACAAGGTCCAGCGCGCGTTCAACTCGGCCCACAAGAGCTACGACGAGCTCATGACTACCCGCACGCGAGCGCTGCAACGACCGCTCGACAAGATCGCCGAGCTGCGTGGCGGAGCCGAGCTCAGCCTGGTCGACGACGAACCGAGGTTCGCGATCGAAGCCTGAGCGCCCTCGGCCCGGACTCACCGGCCCGGAACTCGCACCGACCCCGCGACGACGACTAGACCTGCGAGCATGACCGCTCCCGTCGCCGTTCAGCTGTACACCTTGCGCGACTCGATCGCCGAGGATCCGACCCCGATGTTCGAGCGCCTGGCTGCCGCCGGCTTCGTCGGCGTCGAATCGGCCGGTTTCTACTCGCAGACGCCGAGTCAGTACGCCAACGCGCTCGCGCAGGCGGGCCTCGCGCTCGCCAGCGCCCACGTCGGGTTCGATGCCCGGCCCGACGACTGGCTCGACCACTGGGCACGCGATCTCGACGCGCACCGAGAGGCGGGAGCCGACACGGTGGTCGTTCCGGTGCTGTTCCCGAACCAATTCGCCGACCTCGACGCCGTCGCGCGCGGCGCCGACCTCATGAATGCCGCACTCGGCCCCGCGACCGATCGAGGACTTCGGCTGGGTTATCACAATCACTTCTGGGAGTTCGGCGACATCGACGGTCGACCCGCGCTCGAGCGCTTCTTCGAGCTGTGCGACCCGGCGATCTTCGCGGAGGTCGACATCTACTGGGCGACGGTCGGCGGGGTCGACGCCGCGGGCTTCGTCGCCTCGCTCGGCGATCGGGTGCGCTTGTTGCACGTGAAGGACGGCCCGGCCGACTCGCACGAGTCGGCGATGGTTGCGGTCGGATCGGGCGAGGTCGGAGTCGGCGATGTCATAGGTG
>SXGT01603030.1_pt1 | contig 17739 bp, 18 predicted proteins | sample 3176221 | NCBI WGS metagenome assembly SXGT01 (sample SAMN11356862, study PRJNA531348) | freshwater metagenome | isolation source: freshwater sample F1-120 | place: China: Fuxian Lake, Yuxi | collected 2017-12-25
AACTCGGCATGCAGGGCTCCGTCGTCGATAGCGGCGACGACGACAGCGACGACTGAGGCGGATTGCGATCAGCGGATGCGCGGCGTGGTGCAGGTGCCCGGCGCGCTGCATGGGAACGACGCGCTCAGCGCACCTCGCGCCTGAACACGATGCGGTCATGGCCACGGTAGTGGCCGAATGTCGCGGTAGCGAAGGGATCACTCGGAACACCGTTGCTGGCCCATTCCCAGGTGAGCCAATCGTCCACATCGAGCGTCACGCGCACGGTGCCGTCGTTGCCGAGCCCCGGTGCGGACAGCCGCAGGTGCCGTGTGGCAATACTCGTACCTGACGACAGCAGCAAGGGGCTGGCAGGCGCGATCGGTGCCGTCTCGCCGGTGCCGAGATTGCCGGCAAAGCTGGCCAGGCTCGCATCGGCCGCACTCAGCGCCGTGCAGCTGTCCGCACTGTTGGTCACGAACGCACTGCCGTTCCAGCGCTGGGCGCTCACGCGCAGGTCGAGCGGCGCGGTCTCCGCGGCGAAGCCGGCGTGAAGCACGACACGACCATGGTAGACGGCGAAGCTGCCGAGGCTGCGCGCATCGCAGGCATCACCTGTGGCGCAGTTCCCCGCCGTGGCCGCGTTCATGTCCGCACCGGCGATGCGCAACCCATCCGGGTCGCCCTGCTGCTTCACGCCGAGCACGAACGCGGAGAACGGACCGTCGGGTGCCGCATTGCGGATCACGCCCACGTCCATGTCGTCGATCGCCACCTGGCCCGCGTTCCAGATGGCGCTGAAGTTGCGCACGCGGGCACTCAGCTCGGCGCCGGCGTTCTCGTTCTCCGCCACCAGCGTCGGCGCGCCCGTGCCGGCGATACCTAGCAGCACAGTGTCGAAGTTCTGCGTGCGCGTACCCTGCGCGTTGCGCGCTTCCAGCGTGAAGAGGACACGGATGCCGTCATGGTCCATGTAGGCGAAGCCCGTGCACGGCGGCGTCGCCGATGCGGCACCCAGCAGAGCTAGCGATGCGGGGAAGAAGCGACCGACATTGCCACTCGGCGCACCCGTCAGGGCACCGCTGCCGAGGTAGTCACCATCGGCGATGCTGGCGCGCAACTGCACCACACCCACCTCGTCCCAGTGGAACGCGGTGCCGGTGAACGTGCCCGCTGCCGTGCGGACGGCGGATATGGCATTGCCGATCGCACCATCGTTCGCCGTGCCATTCCGACCTGCTGCGGGCAGCACCAGCGTCGCCGCGAGCCGCACGCCTTCGGCCGGTGATTCAAGGCCGAAGTTCGGTGTGACGCTACCTTCGGCATCACGTGCCTGGACGATCGCGGTGAAGGGAGAACCCGCGGCCACGAATGCAGCGCCGGTCGTCGACAATGCCGCAGGATTTGCCACGCCGGCCGGCGTGGTGACCGAGGTGACGACGAGATCCGCCGGTCGCAGCACGAAAGTGCCGCTGGTGCCGCGGATGCCCGTGGGCAGAAGTGCGCTGCCGGTGGTTGTGTCCTTCATCGCGATGGCCAGGCTGCCGACATCCTTGTACTTCAGGGACACGGACGCTCGGCCACTGGCGAAGGTCACCGACTGCACCGTCGCGCTGCCTTCGCTGGTGGCGATCGCGCTGCCGTTGACGGTCGGCGCGACCGAGCCGGTGGCCGGGTTCACGCGTGTGCCCCAGAAGCGCAGGCTTTTCGCCCCCGTGTAGGTGGTGATGACGCCGCATGTCGCATCGGTCGGTGTCTGGCCATAGGCCGTGATGTGCACCGGAATCGTGGTCCCCGCCGTGTGTGGCGATTCGAACGCGGGGATCGTCGACGGATGCGGGGAGGCGAGTGCCGCCGAGGTGACGGTGAAGCCATCCGGCGTGAAGGTGACGCTGCCGTGGACGTTGTCGTCGGTCATGCTGCTCACCGCTGCATCGGTGGCATCGACCGCCACCGACGCGGGTCCCGAGCGATAGCGCAGGGAGAAGATCGCCGCGGCTTCGCCCACGGGCCAGGCATAGCTGGCGATGCCATCGTCGGGCGTGCTGTCGGTGAGCGTGCCGAACCCAGAAGCGAGAAGCCAGGTGCCGTTGCCGGTGCTCGTGGACAGGGTGACCGTGCCCCCGTAGCTCGTGACCTTCGCGCCCGCGGCATCCACGGCCGCGATGGTGATGGCGTGGTCGAGGCAGTAGATACCGTGCGCCCCGTGCGTGACCGAGAACTTCGTCGTCGCGTTCGGGTTGCTGAACAGGATCCCGGAGTTCGCTGCAGGGAATCCGGAGCCGGCGATGAAGTCACTGGTGGAAACCTGGTAGCCGTACTGCCCCGGTCCGATCGGCGAGGCAGCACCCGTGATGGTATCGACCGCACCGGCGTACATCAGCGCGAAGGTGCCGTCCTCGCGCAGCTGGATCTGGAACTTGTAGTTCGTGCCTGGCGCGTTCCACTGCGGGATGTCCACGAAGCTCACCGTGAACACCCGGTTCGGCGCCGTGCCCGTCGTCTCGTAGGTGATCTCGCCGCGCACGGTGGAGTCCAGGTCCACGACATAGCCGCTGATGGTCCGGTCGAGCACGGTCTTCGGCATTGAGTCGGGATACGTTCGTGGTGGGCCGACCGACTGCGTTCCGAAGGTGCACCGTGTGTTGGCGAACTGGACTCGTCCGTTGGAGTTCACGCGCACCTGGGTGTAGTTCGCCGTGCCGAGCCTGAAAGTAAACCCGACGTCGATCAGGTTCGAGATCGAGTCCTCGCCTGTGGTGTCCGGGCAGCCGAAGCCGGCCGCCCATGTCGTGATCCTCACCGGGGCAACGGAAATCCACTCGTAGGCGGTACTGGACGACGCGTAGGTAGCAGCGGCAGCACTCAGCGGGGAAAGCGCGAGCAGGAGCACGAGCAGGCTCGACGCAGGCCACCCGAGCGATGCGCGAGCGCTCGATCGCCGGCTCATGGCGCGATCGCCCTCGCATCGATGCGGCGGGATGCCTGCAGTTCACCGCTTCCGCAGGCACCGCGGCTCGACAGGTCGAAGTAGTTGCGACCGCCGACCGTCGCGGGCACGCAGGTGACGACGACGCTGCAGCCGCGCAGCCCTTGTGCGTCAAAGGTCCAGTTGCGCGTGGTGCAGCTCGGTGTGCCAAGTGGGGCGTACGCGCGGTTCAGCGCCACGTCCATGCCGCTCTCGGCGGCAAGCATCGCCCGTGTTGAAAGGGTGTTCACGCTCTCGATTGCCGCGCTCGACGCGAGCGTGCGCACGAGCGCCGCGAGTACCACGGCAACGACGGTGATCAGGGCGATGGCAGTGATGAGCCCGAGCCCGCGTTGCCGGCGGGCACCGACGGCGATGCCGGTATCAGGGCACATGACGTATATGCACCGTGCGCACGGCATCGACCACGTCCTCGCCACTCCGAAGCACCAGTCGCAACTCGAGAATGGTGTTGCGGATGATTCCGCCGGGACTCTCCGTGAACTGGGTGGCATCGGCATCGATGTGCGTGACCAGCAGGTTGCGCTGCGGCGGCGCTGCCGGAAGATCAGCCGGACCCGGCTGCGTGACCAGATAGCCATAGCCGGAATGGCGATAGAGCTCCTGCCCTGAGACGCAGTAGCTCACGGGGGAGTCGACGAGGAACACGCGCTCCTGCGGCGAATCCTCCGCGAATGCATGCGCCGTCGCGAAGGTCGCGGTGATGATCCCGCCGGCATCGGGCACGGAGAATGTCGCCGTTGGCGAGAGCACACTGCTCGCTGCATCGTAGATGTGCTCGGCGGCGTCCGGATTGACCGCGATACGCGCAGGCTCGGGTGCGATGCCGCCGCCATCCGACGCCTCCAGCGTCATGCTGGCAGCGCTCATGGCGCGTGGAATGGAGACGTACCGGCTCACCGTCCGCACGGGCAGGAACTCGATGCAGTCGGCACTCACGCGCACGCTGTTGGGCAGCGCGTCCTCGAGGTCGGTCGCCATTCGTGCTAGGGCGGTCATCGACGACGCCGCGAGGTCGGCACGCACGCCGGAGCGGCCGTAGCCATCGAGCGAGTAGCCGAAGAACGTGACACTGCCCACGGCCAGGATCGCCAGCAGCGAGATCACCACCACGAGTTCCACCAGCGAGAAACCCGCCGTGGCCACGACGCGCCGCACGTGGCGGGTCATCAGTAGTTGCCGCGAAGCACGCGCAAGGTACGCGGCGTTCCCGAGGGCGGGGAAAGAACGATGTCAACGACCTTGAGATCGGTTGCGTCATCGAGGCCGAGCGCCGTTACCATCGCGGCATCCGCGTAGTCCACGCTGACCTGCACGCGATAGCCGGTGAAACCCGCCAGCGCGTTGTCGTCGGCATCGCGGGGCGGCGTCTCGTTGATGCCGTCGAAATCGTCCACGTCGTCGAACTCGCCGCGCGCCTCGCCGTCATCGAAGCTCAGGCTGCAGGGAGTGGTGGCTGGCGAGCAGGCCGGCACGCCACCCGGGCCCGAGTTCTCGTCGTATCGGCGCCCAAGGATCTGCGCCACATAGGCCTCACCAAGCGCATCGAGGCGCGCGCTCTGCATGACATCGGATTGCTGCGACAGTGCACGCCCGGTCATCTGCAGCAATGTGACCGCGGTGATCGCGACGAGCGACATCGCGATCACCAGTTCGACGAGCGTGAAGCCCGCGGACTCATGAGCAGCTGCCTTCGTGTGCATATCCGGTTGCCGCCACACACAGTTCGTAGTTGCTCGCACCCTGCCAGGTGATCGAGACGCCCCCGGTGACCTGACCGGGCACCGCATCGAGTGCGACCGCGGCGAGGTCGCCGTTGCCGGCATACTCGATGCGCAGCCTGTCCCCGTTTCCGACCGCCGCCGCGAGACTGCCTGCACTGACACCGAGGCCCAGATCATCCGCATCGACCACGACATCCGAGAGGACCGACGTGGCCGCGCCATCGACGAATGCCACCTCGATGCGAATCGTTCCTGCGCCGCCCTCGACGACCAGCGTCGTGAAGCCATCCGTGCGTGCGAGCGCGGTGCGCTGAGCCAGGTGCCCCGCCGCGAGCAGCGCCCGCGAGAGGTCGGTGGCCTCGAAGCTGGAGGCCGGCACCAGGCGCGACGTTGCCACCACGGACAGCACGCCCACGAGCACGAGCACGGTGGTGAGCTCGACCAGCGTGAACCCCCGCGCGAGGTGTCGGGAGCACATCATCACGTCGCCCTCCGTGGCGCGCGGGCCGCCAGGATCAGGGCAGCGCCGCGGTGGCCGCAGCGAGACCACCCGTCGTCGAGCTGTAGGTCAGGGTCGGGATGGTATCGCCCGACGCGCTGCCCTGTGCCGTGTAGTAGTAGACGCAGTTCGGTGCCGCAGCGACCGCAGCGAAGTCGGTCGTGGTGCCGACGACGCCGGCAGCGTTCGCGGCTGCCGTGACCGTCGGTGCGCCCGCCTGCAGGATGCCGTTGAACACAGCGAGGCAGTCGCTCGAGTCCGTCACGGTCGACGTCCCGCCACTGCGATCGGCGGTGCCGTAGGGATAGCCCGCGGCGTTGACACGCAGGTTCGCGAACTCCGCGATCTGGGCGTTCGTCGCCGGCTGGCTCTCCGCCATCCACTGCGCGTGATACATGGCGACGCCCGTCTGCAAGCTGCCCATCACCCCGTCGACGACCGATGCATGGGCTTCTTCGTCCACATCCATGAATCGCGGCAACGCAGTCGCGGCCAGGATTCCGAGCAGCACGATCACCACCACAAGCTCGACCAGCGTGAAACCAGATTCGCGCCCCTGACGCATCACGACCTCCATGTCCCAATTTCTCGATTGCAGATTGCGGAATGAACCCAACTCGACCGATACGGCCTCGCAGTCAGCATAGACACGCGATCGGAAGGCTGCCTCCCTGCTCGCCATTCGACTCGCTTCAAACCCTGTTTCACTTCAGCGCCACGCTGGACAGGTCCCACAGGGGCAGGAAGACACCGAGCGCAAGCACGAGCACGAGCCCACCGATGGCGATGATCAGGATGGGCTCTATCGCCTCCGCCAACCCCTTGAGCAGGTAGCTCACCTCCTCCGAGTAGAAGCGGGCGCATTCGGCGAGCAGTTCGTCGATGCGCCCGGTCTCCTCACCCACAGAGAGCATCTGCAGCACCACGGGCGTGAACAGGCCGGTCGCCGCCGCGGTGCGGCTGATGCTTTCTCCTCGCTCGATGCCCGTGCGCATGCTGCGCACGCACTCGGCCATGTACTGGTTGCCGATCGCATGGGCCACGACGGCGAGGCCCTGCAGCAGGGGTACGCCCGCGCGCAGCACCATCGCGAAGGTCTGGCAGAAGCGGGCAAGGCCGATGCGCATGAACAGCGCGCCGACGATCGGCAGGCGCAAGCGCTTCTCGTCCCACCACAGCCGCCCCTGCGGCGTGCCGACCCAGGTCCGCACCATGAGCGCACCGCCAATCGACAGAAGCAGCAGCAGCGGCCACCATGCAACGAAGAAGTCCGAGGTGGCGATCAGCGCTCGCGTCTGCCAGGGCAGCGCCGCCCCGTACTTCGCGAACACCTTGTCGAATGCGGGGATCACGTAGAGGTTGACGATGGCGAGCGCTGCCGCCATCGCCAGCAACACGAACATCGGGTAGCGGCTCGCGGCCTGCAGGCTGCGCCGGGTGTCGCGCTCGAACTCGAGGTACTCGCCGATCTGCGCGAACGCCTCGTCGATCCGGCCCGTGTTCTCGCCAACGTGGATCACGCTCACGTAGAGGTCCGAGAACACGTCGCCATGGCGGGCGAAGCTGGTGGCAAGGTCGGCGCCCGCCTCGAGGCTGTCCACGGTCTCCTTGAGCGCCTCCGCGAGGCGCGGGTTGCTCGTGGATTCCATGAGGCCACGCAGCGCGCGCAGCACCGGAATGCCGGCGCGCGCGAGGCTGCGCATCTGGCGCGAGAACAGGATCAGTTCATCGATGCCGACCTTTCGCCGCTGCCAGCCGATGCCGGGAGACTGGTGCTGTCGCGCCTCGTCGCCGGCGATCTGTGCAATGCGCACGGGGATCGCCCCACGCTCGCCCAGCAGGTCGGCCACGCGCGCTGCGTCTGGCGCCTCGAGCGCACCTTCGATGAGCTGGCCGGCAGCGCGCGCCTGGTACTGGAAGCGGGGCATCGCGACCTCAGTGACGCAGCGGCGCGAGGCCGGCCGCGGCATGTGGCGGCGGCGCACCTGCGCGCCCGGACTCGGTGCTCGCCGTCGGCAGCTCGAGGGCACCGGCGGCGCCCGCGGCGACCAGCGGGCCTTCCGCGTCATCACCCGCGAGTTCGATCACCTCGGCGAGCGAGGTCACGCCCTCCGCCGCATAGCGCAGCGCGTTGGCGATCAGTGGTTCGTAGTCCGGTTGCTCGCGCGCGATCCGCGCGAAGGCCTCGGCGTCATTGCGACGCAGCGCATCGGCGAGCGCCACGTCGAAGCTGAGCAATTCGAACACGCCGACCCGGCCGCGGTAGCCCGTCTGCTGGCAGCGGGCACAGCCACGGCCGTGCTGGAAGCTGGCCTGTGAGATCCCCACGTCGTCGAGCCAGCCGTGCAGGAAGGCGAGCTGCTGTGGCGTCGGAACATGCGGTTCCCTGCAGCTGTCACAGACCCGGCGCACTAGCCGCTGGGCAACGATGCCGCGCAAGGCGGCGGCCGCAAGGTAGCCCTCGATGCCGATGTCGAGCAGGCGCATGGCCGTGCTGACGGCATCGTTGGTGTGCAAGGTCGAGAGCACGAGGTGGCCGGTCATGGCCGCGCGCATGGCGATCTCGGCAGTCTCCTTGTCACGGATCTCGCCGACCAGCAGCACGTCCGGGTCCTGCCGCAACGTGGCTCGCAGCACGGCGGCAAAGGTCAGGCCGATCTTCGTGTTGATCTGCACCTGGTTGACGCGCGGCAGCTGGAACTCGACCGGGTCTTCCGCCGTGATGATCTTGACGTCGGGCCTGTTCAGTTCGGTGAGTGCGCCATAAAGGGTGGTGGTCTTGCCGCTGCCGGTCGGCCCGGTCACGAGCACCAGTCCGTTCGGGTGCGCGATGAGCCGGCGGAAGCGCGCCAGCAGTGCCGGTTGCATGCCCACGTTCTCGAGCTGCTGCACGCCGCCCTTCTGGTCCAGGAGCCGCATCACCATCGACTCGCCGTGCTGCACCGGGAGGGTCGAGAGCCGGACGTCGATGTCGCGCCCCTTGGCCGTGATCTGAAAGCGGCCGTCCTGGGGCAGCCGCTTCTCGGAAATGTCCAGGCCGGCCATCAGCTTGAGCCGTGATACGAGGGCGGCCGCGATCCGGGCCTCCTTGATCACCTGTTCCTGCAGCACGCCGTCGACGCGCTGGCGTATGCGAAGCGCGTCCTCGTCCGGCTCGATGTGCACGTCCGAGGCCCGGATCTGCACCGCGTCCTCGAGGATCGAATGCAGCAGGCGCGCGACGGGGGAGCTGGTGTCTTCCTCCGTCGCGGTGAGCCGCGACATGTCGAAGGCATCGGAAGACAGCTCGCCCTCGAGCTGCACGGCAAACGAGGCGATCTCATCGGTTCGTCGGTACACCTGGTCGAGGGTCGCGAGGAGTTCCGACTCACGTACCACGGCAAGGGCGATCGGCCGGTCGAGCAGTCGCGCGACCTCGTCATAGCCGAAGATGTCCATGGGATCGGCCATGCCCACGAGCAGCTCCGCCCCGAGGTCGTCCAGCACGATCGCGCGATGACGGCGGGCATGGGTCTCTGGCAGGCGCACCACCAGCTCGCGCCGGTAGTTGTACTGGGACAGGTCGATGAAGGGCACACCGAGCTGGCGCGAGAGGAAGCCGAGCAGGCGGTCCTCGTCGATGTCGCCATGCTCGACAAGGACCCGGCCGAGCTTGCGGCCCGTTCCCTGCTGGGACGCGAGGGCACCCTTGAGCTGTTCCTCGGTGATCTCGCCGGCGGCCACCAGCATGTCGCCGATACGCAGTTTCTGGCGGGCAAGTGCCATGGCGTCAGGCCTGCGGCGGCGCGAGCCGCGAGCGGGCAACGGATCGAACCGCTTCGTCGGCCGTGAGTTCGAGTGCCTGAAGGTAGGCAAACCGGACGGCCTCCGGCGCGTTGCCCTCTGCGGATTCGAGCGCCATACCGAGCCCGAGCCACAGGCGCGCATCCTGCGGCGCTCGCGCAATCAGGTCGCGGTAGGTCTCGACAGCTCGCATGCCATCGCCAGATCGCAACAGTGCGACCGCCTGCAGGGCGCGGGCCTCGTCGTCGCGAAGACCGCCAAGGCCATCAAGGACAGCCACCGCCCCGGCCGCGTCACCAGCGAGCAAGGCGGCACGTGCCTCGAGCTTCGACATTGAGAGGCACAGATCGGGATTCGCAGCCCCCGAACCCGGGCTGAGTTCGGTGCCGTCAGGCACGCCCGATTCCGCAGGCGGCAGTGCCGAGAGCGCCTTGCGGACGAGCACCAGGTCGGAGCGGACCGACGCCCACGCACCCCGGGAAGCCTGTTCATGCAGCTCGGCAAGGCGGCCACGGATCGCATGTTCATCGCTTGCAAGGAAGCCCGACCGCACATCCGGTGTGCCCACCGAGCGCGTGATCGTGAGGAAGGCAGGATCGGCGGCAACCGCATCAGCCGTGCTGTCGGCAGCAGCGGACACCGGCGCGTCCGCGACGGCTGCGCCGCCTTCCTCCGGCTGGTCGGGATCTGCAGCGGCAGCCGACGCAACGGCCGACAGCGACGGGTCACTGAGCGCCTCGGTGCTCGGCCCGAGCCGTTCGACAAGCCCGGCGCCTTCGGGAAGACGCGAATCAATGATCGGAGCCGGAACCTCACTCGGCACCGCACCCACAGCCGTCTCGAGGACGACTCCAGCCGCCTCAGCCATCAGGCCATGGGCGTTATGGGCATCGTCCGGCATGTCGGTCGGGTCGGTGGATGTACGCCCTCGAACCCTGGCGAGCGCCCTGGCCGTCATGTCCCGAGCCATGCGGTTAAGCTCGGCATCCACCCGCATCGCGTCGGCATCGACGTGCGAACCTGGCGCCAGAGACGCTGAGGCCTGAATGCGACCGGTCGATGCGCTGCCTGCGATCGCACCGGGCATCGCATGTCCGGTCATCGAGTTCCCGACCGCGACAACTTCCGGATTGCTCGATCCAGGCACGAACGCCAGCGACGCAACCCCGAGCACGGAGGCTACCGCCGCGGCAATCCCGCGACGCCCAAGCCGCCAGATCCAGCGTTCGGTGCGCATCTTCCGGGGCCTGAACGCGCTGGCGAGTGCGCGCGGGTCAGCAATCCGCACACCTTGTCGCGGCGCGGCAGTCGGCAGGCCGGGCGTCTGCGCCGGGGCTTCGCGACCGATGCGAATCTCGATGACGATCATGGCGTGCGCCTGCCCAGCAGGTCCTCCAGCGCACGAACCCGGTCGAGGCTTTCCTGCAGGGCCGCCGCACCGGTGCTGGCATCAACCACCGTCGGCCGCAGCAGGATCACCAGTTCGCTCTTCCGTCCCCGCTGCTGCTTCTGGCTCAACGCATGGCCGAGCAACGGCAGGTCGCCCAGGAAGGGAATCTGCGCGTTGTCGTCGCTCGAGCTGTTCTGCATCAGGCCACCGATGACGATGACCTGGCCATTGAGCGCCCGGACAATGCTGTCCGACTCCCGGATGGTGCTGGCGGCCAGAGGCACCGAGTCACCCGAGATCGTCTTGCGCTGCTCCCGCACCTCGCTGACCGTGGGATGGATGTGCAGCGTCACCGCGCCGTCGCGACCGATCTGCGGGGTGACGTCCAGCGCGATGCCGGAGAAGAAGGGGGTGAGCTGGGGCGAATCGTTGATGTTGATCGAGTTGCCGGCAGTCACGGTGTTGGTCGAGATGTCCGTGACGAAGAACTCGTCCGAGCCGACCTTGATGACGGCCTTCTGGTTGTTGACCGTGGCGATGCGCGGACTCGAGAGCACCTGCACCGTGCCCTGGGTCTCCAGCAGCTGGATCATCCCTTCGAAGTCGCGCAGGTTGAACGAGAAGGTGAAGGCGCTGCCGAGCGGGTTGAACAGCCCGCCGGTGCCGTTGAAGCGAAGCTCGCCCGCGACGTTGTTCGTGCTGCCTGCGGTCGTGGTCACGGTGCCGTCCCCAGCGACCGTTCGGGTCGGTCTGAAGGTGCCGCCGGCATCTCGCCCGAAGCTGTTCCAGTCGATGCCGGACTGGAACCCATCATCGAGGGTCACTTCGAGGATCTTGGCCTCGAGAATCACCTGCCGCGCGAGGGTGACCTGCGCTTCCTGCAGGTACTCGCGCACGGCCCGAAGTGCCGCTGGCTTGGCCCGCACCACTACCAGACCGGTCTGCGGGGTCACCACGACCTGATTGCCGGCGCCTTCGCCAATGACAAGACTCAGGGTCTCCTTCAGCTCGGACCAGAAATCGGACTCGCTGTCGGTGTTGACGCTCGTGCCGACCACGTTGCCGCCACCGTCCCCGCCGCCGGCACCGCTGCCGGCACCGCTGCCGGCACCGCTGCCGCCATCACGGTCTCCTTCGCGGTCGCCGCCACTCGAACCGCCGTCGCGGGCGTCCGAGACCTTGCCGGCACTTACCCGCATCTGCGACATCCCGCGCCGGACGACATCGAGATAGTCGATCTGGAAGATCTCGGTGCGCAGTGCGTCGGGATAGACCCGGTAGATGCCCGCGCTGCGGGCATAGTCGTAGCCATACACCTCGCGCATCACTTCCATCACCTCGTCGAGAGTCACCCGACGCAGCGACAGGGATACGGCACCCCGTACGTCCGGGTGCACGACCATGTTGTAGGGCGTGTCGGTCACCAGACCGCGGAAGAAGTCTGCCGCCGGAATGTTGGAGACCGCGACGTCGAAGCGCTCGGTGTAGGCCGGCTCGTTAACCGTCAGTGGCGGCACCAGCACATTGTCCTGGGCCTGCACCACCTGGGCGATCGGCGTCTGGGACGCCGCGGTTTGGCCCGTCGTATTGGCGGGCTCGAGGGCCTGCCGTATTGCGGTGACCGAACTCATGTCCCGGGCTGGCGGGGGCGAAAGCGCGCAGCCCGACAGTGAAGCCAGCGCGACGGCAACACCAATCGCACGGCGACCCCAGGGCGGACGTGTGCGGAAAGCTGATGCGCGCACTTCTGTTCGCACCCGGAAGCTCGCGGTGGCTCGCCGGGTTTCTCGTGTCGCCATGCTGGCGGTCCTTCCGTGATGCCGGTCGTGCGGCAGTCCGCCGACGGGCTGCAAATCCAGTGTTCCCAGGTGCCCGGCGTCCACGCTGAGGACTGCGGGCTGTGAACGGGCGTGGCGTCGACCGATGGCGCCGCTAACCCGATTCGAAATAAAGACCATCAGCGGCGAACGGCAAGGTCACCCTCCGCAACGGGCAGCAGCTCACTCGCGGCCGTGCGGATGCGTGGCAGCAATCGCAACGTCTCGCTGCGTCCGTCGCTGCTGCGCACCTGCACGCCGTCGTGGAGCACCGCGACAACGCGCGACCCTTCCACGCGATCGCCCGCCCGCACCCGCGTCCCGTTGACGATTGCCACCCGATCAGTGCCTCGCTGCCAGACACCCTGCAGGCGAAGCACCGGCCGTTCGACCACGGCTGGTACAGCGGAACCCGCTGCCGGCTCGCGCAAGATCGGTCGTGCTGGTGCGGTCGGGTCCAGCAGTGCACCGCCCGCTGTGACGGGCCCCGCAAGGATGGTCAGCGCCAGTGCCAGCGCCGGCGCTAGCCTTGGGGCCAGCAGCAAGGGCATGCCCGGGCTGAACCCACGCCCGAGACTGCTACCGAACGTACGTCCCTTATGCACCGATCCACTCCTTGCGATCAGAAAGCGTGTGCAGCTCGAGCACCAGACGGCCCTTCGGGTGTGCAACTACCTGAAAATCCACGCGGTCCCAGGCCAGCCCCCAGGGCATGCGCTCGAGCTCATGCAGGTAGGCCAGCGCATCGAGATAGCTGCCCGAAAGCTCGAGTCGCATCGCGTGGCGATACAGCCTTGACTGAGCTGGCGCGGCCGATGCAGCGTTCGGGCTTGCATCGGTCGCGTTCTCGGGCGCCTCAGCAGGCGTGGAGCCACCATCCGCGACCGCCACGAGCACAGGCTCGGATGCAAGCACCTCGGCGGACTCGAGCTTCATGCCCGGATGGTGCGCCAGCACGTCTTCAAGCAGCTGCTCGGTCTGGTCCGGGGGTACGAAGCCGGCGATTTGCATCTGCAGCCTGTACTGCAGGTCCCGCAACTCGCCGCGCTGCCTGCTCACCGCGAGCCGCAACGCCTCGAGTTCCTTGCCGGAACCCCCCGCGCGCATGCCGGCGGCGGCGCCAAGCCGTGCATTGAGTTGTCCGTTTGCCGCGTCGAGCTGGCGATCGATCGCAGCCTGCTCCGCGACGGCGGGCTGGTTCAGAAGCAGGTCCCAGCAGAAACCTGAGAGCGCGAACCCGCTGGCGAGCACGAGCACCCGTTCTCGCGTCGCGAGCCCGACGTAGCGGCCGCGCAGCTGGTCGAGCAGCAGGCTCGCGCGCATGCGCAGGCCGTTCATCCTGGCGCCCCTCGCAGTTCGAAGCCGACGCCGCCTTCGGCTTCCGCGCGCACCTGGATCCCGTCGAGGGTGGTGCCGGCGAAGGCGGACGATGCACGCAGCTGGGTGACGAATCCCGGGACATGAACCGGCTGCTGGGCCGCACCGCGAATCAGCAGGGTGTCGTTGCGGAAGTCGACAGTGATGCCGGTGATCCACAGACCGGGCACATGTGACTCCGCGACACCGGTGAGGTAGCTCGAGAAGGTGCCCCGGCCAATCGACTCGGACTCCGAATTCATGGCATCGAGCAGCCGCAGGTGGTCTTCCCGTTGCGCCAGCAGGCGCTCGAGCTCGGTACTGAGCGCCGCCCGCTCCTGACTGCGGTCGTTCACCACAGAGAGGCGGGTCACCTCGACCTCGGCCGCAGCACTCCGCTTCTGTAGCAGCGCCAGTTCCTGCTCCGCATCGGTAGTCTGGTAGGCATCCCAGGCCGAGACGCCAGCGAGGATGGCCAGCCAGCCGCCCATTGCTGCGCCCACCTGCCACAGGGGAAGCCGCTCGACCGGCGGCAGCAGCTCGGCAATGAGGAGGTTGACTTCCTGGCGCATCAGCCTGCCCGCCTGCGCGCGCCGCCGGTCGCTGCGGCGACACTGCTCTGGATGAGCCCACCGCCGCGTTGCTCGAGCCAATCCCCGAGACGATGCACCGGGAAGGGCAGCATTTCCTGCAGGCGGCGGATGCCGTCGCGCTCGAATTCGGGTGGCATGCAGCTCAGCACCGTGTTCACGAGTCCCTGGCCAAGCTGGCTGTCGAAATAGTCCATGGACCGCTGCAGCTGCAGCAGCACCTGATCGACGGTGCGGTCGTCGCCCAGGTCGCGAACCTCGAGTCGGCGGCTGAGGAACAGGCGCCCGGCCTTGAACAGCGCGATCAGGCCGATGTGGCCCTGGGCGTAGAGCACGGCGATAGGCTCGTCGCAGTCATCGGGGATGAGGTTGCGCAGCGCGAGTTCGCTGATGTCGATGGAACGCAGCACCAGCCGGCTGTCACGGAAAGCCTCGACCCTGGGCTGCAGGGTGCGGCGTTCGGCCACGGCGACGAAGCAGGTCTTGCGCCCCTTAGCGGCATCCTCGGGGAAGGCGAACAGGTCCAGCACCGCATCATCGACACTGAAAGGCACGAGTTCACGCACCCGCCAACGCACCGCTTCGCGCATTTCGGAGGGCGGGACGTCCGGCGGATCGAGAAGCAGCAGGGCGTAGCTGTCTGGGGGGAGCACGAGGTTGGCCGGCGTACCCTTGGGCAGGCCAAGGTCGCGCACGAGGGTGTCCAGCTGCCCGCGCCAGTCCGCCGGATGACAGCTGACGGAGCTTGCACGGGTCGAGCTACCGCCAAACGCCGCCCCAGCGCCCGGGGCGGATGACGACTGGTCGATCGCGAGGCTGATGCCGTCGTCGCTCAGCTGAACACCGACGCTGGTGGCCTGCACGCGCGTGCGCGGCAAGAGTCGCTGCAACATTCCGTGTCGCTCCGCGTTGTCCCGATGTAGATCAGACGGCGCATCACCGCGCCAGTCGAACCGCAGGCCATCCTGAAGACGTCCGCTGGCTTCCGAGCCATACGGTCGTCGCCGGGCTGGGCGACAATCGCCGATCGGGCCAGGCAGAGCGCAGCCCTGATCGCCGTTGTTCCATTTCCGCTGGAAGTATAGGAAGCCCCGGAGGGATTGCCTGATGCTGCACGTGGTTCTCGTCGAGCCCGAGATACCGCCCAACACCGGCAACGTCATCCGCCTGTGCGCGAACACCGGTGCGCACCTGCACCTCGTGCAGCCGCTCGGCTTCCTGATGGACGATGCGCGGCTGCGGCGTGCCGGGCTCGACTACCACGAGTGGGCGCGCGTCTCGGTCCACGGCGGCCTGGACGAGGCCCTGGCAGACGCCGATCCGGCACGCTGCTTCGCATTCACGACGCGCGCGAACCGCAGTGCCTACGCCGTTGCCTTCGCCCCGGGAGACCGACTCGTGTTTGGTGCCGAAACCCGTGGGTTGTCAGACGCGGTACTGCAACGGTTCGCGCTCGCGAATCAGCTGCGGCTGCCGATGCGCCCTGGCAATCGCAGCATCAACCTGTCGAACGCGGTCGCGATCGCGGTATTCGAAGCCTGGCGGCAGCTGGAGTTCGACGGCGGCGAGTAGGCCCTCGGGCGGCGGCACCGGGCCGGCTGGAGGGCTGACGACACCTCCCTCCTATATAGAGCCTATAGAGCCGCGACACGTCGCCGCGACGCGATCAATCGCCCAACCCTGCGCAGCCGGCCGTACCGGGACGAAGCGCCTGCCTTGTGGTCAGTTGACGGCCGGGTTGCCGGCTGCCTGCCGGCGGCGATTCAGCTCGGCGGCGTAACGCGCCTCGAAGTTGAAGATCGCGAGCCCGGCGGGGGGGAACATGCCGCGCACCAGCAGGCTGTCGATGGTCTCGCGAAGGTACGGGAACAGGATGGTCGGGCAGTTCACCTCGAGCGCGAATCCGAGCTGCTCCTGGGTGACGCCCGAAATCTCGAACAGGCCAGCCTGCTGCACCTCGACGATGTTGATCGTCCGGCCCCCGTTCTCTTCCTCTGTCTTCAGCGTCGCCTTGACCACCACCTCGTAGCGATTTGGCCCGGCTTCCTGGGCGGCGGTCACCAGATCGACATTGCCCTTGGCGCGGGCATTCTCGCCCGAGACGAAGAGCCCCGGCGTCGCCGGCGACTCGAACGAGGCGTCCTTCAGGTACACGCGGAGCACATTCAACCTGGGCTGCTGCCCGCCACCCTGTACATCACTCACGCGGGTTCCTCCGCAAGAAGTCCATCGAGCTCACCCCGGGCTTCCAGAGCGTAGAGATCATCACAGCCGCCAACGTGACGAGCATTGATCCAGATCTGCGGCACCGTGTGGCCGCCACCACGAGTGCGCATCTCCACGCGCAGCTCGGGATGCAGATCCACCCGGATGTCCTCGTAGGTGACACCCTTCTTGGCCAGCAGGCGACGCGCTGACGAACAGTAGGGGCACGCCTGCGTGCCATACATGACCACTTTCGCCACGGGGTTTAGCCCTCCGGAGACGATCTGCCGGCGGGCCTAGCCCTTCACCAGCGGAAGATTGCTGTTGCGCCACTCGTTCATGCCACCCCCCAGACGGGTGACTTGCGCGAACCCGGCCTTGCGAAGCGTAGTGCCGGCGGTGCCCGCGTGCTGCCCCATCGCGCACACGAGCACGATCGGATGGCCCTTCCGGTTCTGGATTTCGTCCAGGCGCGACTCGAGCGCCGTGCTCGGGATATTCAGCGCGCCGACGATGTGGCCGGCGGAGAAATCCTTGCGCTCGCGCAGGTCGACCACGACCGCGCCCTGCCGGTTGATGAGATCCACCACCTGTTGCGGGCTCAGGGTCGTGCCGCCGCGCCGGCTCTCGTTCACGACGAACGCAATCAGCAGCACCACCCAGAGCCCGATGAGGACGGGATGTGCAAGCACGAAGGTCAGGAACGAATCGAACAAGGCGCGACCGACCACGGGGCGAAGGCGCGCGAGTATACACAGCGACTCACCGGACCCGCCGCACTCGCGGCGACCCGAAGACGGACGCACGCGCGGCGCCAACCGGCATCCAGGCGGCACGACGGCTGACGCTACAATGCCCGGCCGCATCGCACCAACGGGGACATCGGCTCGTTTCGACCGCCGGACCAGCGATCAGGTGCATACGGCGCGCTGGCAAGCCCCGACGCACCTCGACGGGACGTCGCCGGTGTACGACCTCCCATACCCAGCCGGAGCCGCCCATGTCTGCCCGCACCACCACGCTGCTCATCGTGCTCGACGGTTGGGGCCACCGCGACGCCACGGACGCGAACGCGATCGAGGCGGCGCGCACGCCAAACTGGGATCGGCTGCTGGCGAGCAACCCGCACACCCTGGTGTCCGGCTCGGGCATGGACGTCGGCCTGCCGGATGGCCAGATGGGCAACTCGGAGGTGGGGCACATGAACCTCGGCGCGGGCCGCGTGCTGTACCAGGACCTCACGCGCATCACCAAGGCCATCAGTGACGGCGACTTCTTCCACAACCCCGTGCTTTGTGCGGCCGTCGACGCCGCGATTGCCGCCGACGGTGCCGTGCACCTGATGGGCCTGCTCTCGCCCGGCGGCGTGCACCGCCACGAGGATCACTTCGCCGCGATGGTCACGCT
>SXGT01126400.1_pt1 | contig 17737 bp, 11 predicted proteins | sample 3176221 | NCBI WGS metagenome assembly SXGT01 (sample SAMN11356862, study PRJNA531348) | freshwater metagenome | isolation source: freshwater sample F1-120 | place: China: Fuxian Lake, Yuxi | collected 2017-12-25
AGGTGTTCCGCAACACGCCGGACGCGCTGAGGTTGGCCGAGTGCCAGCGCAAGCAGCTCACCCAGCTCTACACCAGGGCGCTCGCGGCCGAGCGCGCCAAGCAGCCGCCCCCCGCGCTCCCCCCGGCCATGTGGGTGCTCTCCTCGGGCCGCCCCGCCACGGGCATGGAGGCGGCGAGGGTGCGGCCGATGGAAGGCTGGCCTCGGGGCTTCTACGAAGGCGGTTGGTCGTTGACGCTGCGCATCGTCGTGCTGAGCGAGCTGCCAGTGACGCGCGAGACGCTTGTGCTGCGGCTGTTCACCAAGGGCAAGGTGCGGGAGGCTGCGTTGCGTGAGCTTCAGGCGCTGCCGGAAGATGCTTGGGAGCGGCAGGTGGCCACGCCCGCTCTGGTGGACCTGCGCATGTTGCTGAGCGCGGACGCGGTGACCTACACTCAAGGCTCGGAGGAGCAGGAGTTTTTCATGACCACACAGAACCTCTACGAAGAATGGGCTCGCAAGCTGCGACAGGAGGGTTATGAGCAAGGTGAGCTCGAAGCCAAGAACCGCTTCGAGGAACGGGCTCGCAAGCTGCGTCAGGAGGGCTATGAGCAAGGCGAGCTCGAAGCCAAGAATCGCTTCGAGGAACGGGCTCGCAAGCTTCGTCAGGAGGGCGAGCGCGGCGCCCTCACACGGCTGTTCGCGAAGCGCCTGGGCCGCCCTCTGACGGATGGTGAGCAGCAGACCTTGGCAGTGCGCCACGAGAAGCTCGGACTGTCGCGTCTCGAGGACGTGGCCCTCGAGCGGCGCGGCGAGGTGCTCGCGGTCTGGCTCGCCGATCCCGCGGGGGTGTGAGGGCGCGTCGCGTGTTCGGTCCCTTGCGCGGGTGCCGAGGGCTTTGGCTGCGCGAAGTTATTGGATGAACGCCACGCTGGCGCTGCGCCTCGCTCCCGTTGGACAAGCCCCTATCGCCCGACGAAGACCGGAGGGCGCTTCTCGAAGTAGGCCTCCACCGCCTCGGCGTGATCGGCGCTCGTCCACGTGGCGATGAAGCGCTCTCGCTCGAGGGCCCGGAGCGCCTGGTCTCGCCGGGCGGCCCTCACCAGATCCTTGAGCCCACGGACGGCGAGGGGAGCGCCCCTGGCGATCTCGTTGCCCCTGGCGATCGCGGTCTCGAGCGCCCGTCCAGGGGGAGTGACGCTCTCGACCAGCCCGCCGGCCTGGGCCTCGAGCCCCCCGAAGGTGCCTGCAGAGTACAGGAGATCGGCGGCGCGACCCGCGCCGCAGGTGGCCACCAGGCGAGCGAAGGTGCCCCAGGCGGTGGTGACGCCCATGCGCGCCTGCCTGAACGCGAGCATCGCGTCCGAGGCCATGATGCGCAGATCGCAGGCCATCGCCAGCTCGGCCCCCCCTCCGATGGCCGATCCCTCGAGCGCCGCGATCACGGGGACGCCGCAGTCCTCGAGCGAGTCGCACATGGCGCGCCCCACGTCGCAGAAGAGCTCGGTCTCCTCGAGCCCGGCGCGGCCCCGGAGCTGGCGCAGATCGCCGCCCGACACGAAGGTGCCCGACCCCCCGGTCAGCACCACCGCCCTGACCCCGGGTGGGAGCTCCTGGAAGAGGCGCGTCACCTCCGTGATCGTGGCCAGGTCGAGCGCGTTGCGCGCCGACGGGCGATCCACCGTCGCGATCAGGATCTCGCCCTTTGCCTCGGTGCGCAGCATGGTCAGCGAGCCTGGAGGCGCTTCTTGCTCTCGGGGACGGCCGCGATCGGCATGGGCCCCCGGCTCCTGGTGACCTTGGGGCCGGGGTCGGGCCTCATCCTCCGGGTGCGCCGCTCCCCGTCGAGGCCGGAGTCGCGGCTCTTCTTGGTGCTGCGGAGGAGCACGCGCTCGGCGTGGGCGACGATCGCCATGGCGACGTCGACGCCGCTCGTGCGCTCGATCCCCTCCAGGCCAGGCGAGCTGTTGATCTCGAGGATCTTGGGGCCTCCGCGACCCTCGAGCATGTCCACGCCGGCGACCTCCAGGCCCATCACCCGCACGGCCGCGATGGCCGCCTTGCGGTAGCGATCTGGCAGCTCCACGTGCACCCCCGCCCCGCCGCGGTGGAGGTTGGACCGGAACTCGCCCTTCTTGGCCTGGCGCCGCATGGCCGCGACCACGCGGCCCCCCACGACGATCGCCCGGTAGTCGCGGCCCTTGGACTCGGTGATGTACTCCTGCAAGATGATGTCCTGCCCCATGGCCCAGAGGGTCTCGAGCAGCGAGGTCACCGCCTGTGGCGTCTCGGCGATCATCGTCCCTATGCCCTGCGCGCCCTGCTGGAGCTTGACGATCGCGGGCGTCCCGCCGATGAACGCGAGGGCGCGATCGACCGAGTCCGGCGATCGGGCGCACACGGTCTTGGGGACGTCGATGTCCTTGCGCGTGAGGAGCTGCATGCTGCGCAGCTTGTCGCGCGAGCGGGCGATGGCGATGGAGGTGTTGAGCACCGGGATGCCCATCATGTCGAACTGGCGCACCACGGCCAGGCCGTAGTTGGTGATGGAGGCCCCGATGCGGGGGAGCACCAGGTCGGCGTGAGGGATCGGGCGAGCCCCCAGGAACATCTGGGGACGCCCCCGGGAGATGGCGATCTGGAAATCGAGCGGATCGATCACGGTCACCTCGTGGCCTCGCGCCCGGGAGGCGAGCACGAGGCGGCTCGTGGAGTAGAGGGACGCGTTGCGTGAGAGGACGAGGAGGCGCATCGGCTGGGTCGGCGGTACCGTAACCGCGCGCTGCCGAAAGACCAACCGGCGACTTGCGCAGATCGACACTGCGCCTAGGATTCGCCCAATGGTGACGCCGATCGAGGACGATTCGACCCGGGAGCTCCCCCCGGAGGACGGCGGGGACGGCGAGGAGGCCCCGCCGGACTTGCCCATCGAGTACGATCAGCTCCCGGGCGACGACCCCTTCGACGACGCCTCCGGCGAGGACGACCCCATCGACGAGGAGCTCTGCCACATGGTCGATCCCTCGGTGAGCGAGGACGACGCCGAGAGCGATCTGGCGCTCGAGGAGCTGGTGGCCTTCCCCGACCTGGGGCGTGGGCCTGACATGGAGGAGCCAGGGATCGGCGCCGAGGCCTTCGAGCTGGATGACGAGCCGCCCGGGCTGGGGACCGGCGACGACGGGGGTGCGGAGGGCCCCAGCGAGGCCGACGAGGAGCTCCGCGCCGAAGATCTCCCGGATCTGGACGCCGACGAGGAGGAGCAGGCCCCCGAGGACGTGCTGCTCGAGGCGCTCGAGGAGGGAGCGCTCGGCCTGGTCGCCCGCGGCGGGGAGCCGCCCTTCTCCTGGGCCGACAGGGCCTGGGAGCGGACGGCCGGGCTCGCCCTGGGCGAGGGGGTCCGGGGGCTGGACCGGGTCCCCGGAGGGGCGCTGGCGCTCGGGGAAGGAGGCCTCTTCGTGGCGTCGCCCTCCAGGGTCGAGTGGAGAGCGGCGCGGGGGCTAGGCGAGGGGGCCAGGGGGCTCGCGGTCGCCAGGGGCGCCCTCTCCCCGGGGGAGCTCCGGGTGCTCGTCGGAGGGAAGGAGCCTCGCGTCGCCAGGCTGTCGGAGCTCTCGTTCGCCCCCACGCCCGTCGCCGAGACCGTCGACGTCCCGCTCCGTCCCGTGGGCACCTCCGACGGCTTCTTCGCGCTGGGGCGTCGGGGCGCTCTCCTCGGTGGGGACGACTTTGTCGCGGTGGACGTGGGTGGCTGGGCTCACGCCGCAGGGCGAGGGCTCGGCGGCGAGCTCGTCGTGCTCGTCCTGGACGAGGAGAGCGGGGAGCTGGGTCTGGAGCGAGGCGCGTCCCTTGCCCGTACGCCCCTCTCGCCCCTGCCCGACGATCACGTCCCTCATGCGGTGGCCCAGGGCGGCGCGTACGTGGTCTGCTCGGTCGATGGCGCCGGCCTCTTTCGCGCCTTCGGCTCGGGGCCCTTCGCGCAGGTCCCGGGCTCGCGCCACGCCGGGGCCTTCGCCGTCGTGGACACCGAGGGCACGGTTCTCTTCGGCCTCTCCGGAGGGGACTCGCGGGTCTGGCTCGTCCGGGTCGCGGTCCAGGGGGAGCCGAGGATCGTGGCCGAGATCGACGGAGCCTCGAGCGACGACGGGGCGTTGGCGCAGGTCACTCACCTCGTGTGGGACGCCGAGGCGCAGGTCGCTTACGCGGGCACGAGCTTCGGCCTGTTCGTCGTCAAGCCAGCCTGATCTCCGGGAACTTGGCCAGCGATCCGGCCGGGTGATACGTCCCCAGGAGGGCACTTTCGCGCTCAGGGAGGCGCTTGCCATGGCGGTTCTGGTCCAGAAGTACGGGGGATCGTCGGTGGCCGACGTCACCAGGATCGGCGTCGTCGCCGATCGCGTGGTGGCCGCGAAGAAGGCCGGCTGGGACGTGGTGGTCGTGGTGAGCGCCATGGGCAAGGCCACGGACGATTTGCTCGCCCTGGCCAGGCGCGTCGCCGAGGCCTCGCCTGGCCAGGCCCACGCGCCCCACATGTCCGAGCCTCCCAGGCGCGAGCTCGACATGCTGCTGTCCACCGGAGAGCGCGTGACCATGGCTCTCCTCTCCATCGCCATCCACGGGCGCGGCGCGGAGGCCATCAGCTTCACCGGCAGCCAGTCAGGCATCCTGACCAACGATCGCCACTTCGACGCCCGCATCATCGAGGTGCGCCCTCACCGCATCGAGGACGAGCTGGCCCGCGGCAAGATCGTCATCGTCGCGGGCTACCAGGGCATGAGCTACAAGCGGGAGATCACGACCCTGGGGCGGGGAGGCTCGGACACCACCGCCGTGGCTCTCGCGGCGGCGCTCGGCGCCGAGCGGTGCGAGATCTACAGCGACGTGGACGGGGTCTACACGGCCGATCCCCGGGTGGTCGCGGGGCCTCTGCACCTGCCCGAGCTCGATCTGGCGACGCTCGCGGAGATGAGCGAGTGCGGGGCCAAGGTGCTAAACGCCCAGGCGGTGGAGTGGGCGCGCCGTAGCAAGGTGGTCCTGCACGCCCGCCGCACGTCGGATCCGCTCCCCGTCACCGGGCCAGTCGCCGGGGCCTCGCCCCTGGGTGGCCACTCCGGTATCCCCAGGGAGACCGTCGCCTCCGAGACGGCGCGGGCCAGGGTGAGGGCCGTCGTCGGCCAGGAGCGGGTAGTCCTGGCCAGGGTCCCTCGCCAGGCCTTCCCGGCGTGGAGCGCGGCGGCGGCCAGGCTCGACGTCCCGCTCCTGGACGTGGCCCTGGGAGCCGACGAGGCCGCCTGCGTGATCCCCCTGCTAAACCTTCCGGACTGGGCTCGCTGCCGCCTCGAGCTGGATCGCGCGGCCGCGGGGGGAGGGAGCTACCAGGATGGTCTGGGCCTCGTGTCTCTCGTGGGCGACGGGCTCGTGGGGATGGACGGCCTGGTGCGCTTCTGCGCCGTGCTCGAGGGCGCCGGAGCCACCCCGGGCCACGTGACCGCTCACCCGCTGCGCCTGGGCGCGACGGTGCCTTCCGACAGGCTTGGCGACGCCCAGCGCGCCCTCCACGCCGCGTACGTCGAGGCCGAGGCCCGGAGGACCTCGGAGCGCTAGACTCCTCCCAGCTGAGCGATGCGCCCCAGCATGGTCCGGGTCTTGTTGGCAGAGTTGGGGTAGGCCGCGGGATCGACCGGCCGGGTGACCACCACCAGGGCGCGCACCATCGCCCTGGCCTGCCTCACGGTCGCGGTGTCGTGGCGCTCTTCTGCAGCCACGAGCACCCTTCGCCAGACCGCGAGCGCAGCCGGAAACAGACCGTCCGCGGTGTGCCAGGCCGCGATCTTGGTGAGCTCGCGAGGATCGACGCGGGCCACCATCTCGATCTCGGCCTCCGCCTCCACGATCCTGTCGAGGGCTCGCAGCGCCACGGCGTGGCGGCGTCGCGCCTCGAGGAAGCCAGGGATCCTGGAGAGCGCCGCCGAGTAGACCCGCTCGGCCTCGCGCAGATCACCGCGGCGCGTGCGCAGGGCGCCCAGGCCGAGCCACCCTTCCTCCAACGCCGGGTCGAGCGCCAGGGCCTCGGTGTAGCGACGCGCGGCCAGCTCATCCTCGCGAGCGTTCTCGTGCCTGCGGGCCGCGTGGAGCAAATCCGTGGCCGAAGAGGCGGCCGCGGGGGTTGCCAGCGAGAGGGAGACGACCGTGAGGCCGAGGGTGAGTGCAAGGCGCATGTTCGTGGCTACTGTGGCAGGACTGGGGCCGGGCCGCAAAGAGCGAAATTTCTCCGGAGCCCTACGGAGGGGCAAGGATTGACGTGGCGCGCGATGGCGGGCACGCTCGCCCACGTGGTCGCCTCCCACCGCCTCCCTCTCGTCCCTCTGCTAGCCCTGCTTGCTGGCGTCGTCGCGTGCCCGGGCAACGCCAACGATCCGGGCACGACGCTATGCAAGGGGCAGCCCCGGGCGAGGATCGATTGCGCGAGCGAGATCAAGTACGAAGGGATCAACACCTCCGGTGGCGTCAGCATCCTCAACGTTGCCAACGCCCAGGCCAAGTTCGAGGAGGTCGCGATCCGCCGCATCAACGAGCACGTCGAGAAGTACGTCGCCGCCCAGGTGCGGGTCTGCCGCGAGTACAACGCCTGCGTCAGCGACGAGGAGACGTACCGCGCCGAGGCCAAGTCTCTCCGCGATCGCCTCGTCGATGTCCAGGCCGTCGCCTCGAAGCTGGGCGGCGCCGGGTCCGACGGGGAGCACAAGCGGGTCCTGAGCCAGCTTTACCAGAGGGTGGTCCCGCCGGAGGCGCGCCCCGAGGATATCGAGTTCAAGATGTCGATCACCGCCGAGCTCCCCGCAGAGCTAGGATCCCTCAGGTCCGGTCCCTTCGTCGTTCGCCCCGGCGAGCCTCTGCCGACGGGCGCGCGCGTCGCCTTCACCTTCGAGGTCTCGAAGGGCGCCCACCTCTACATCTTCCAGAGCAGCCCGGCGAGCGGGCTCACCGTCCTCTTTCCGGACGCTCGCATCGGGACAGCGAACCCGCTGCCCGCGAACGAGCCCCGGCGTATCCCGGACGGCTCGCAGACCTTCCGGCTAAACGACAAGGACCTGGGCACGGAGTGGATCTACCTCACCGTGTCGACGAGGGCGATCGACGTCGTGCAGGCGGCGCTCAGGAAGGTGAGCGCAGGTCAGGTCACCAGGCTGACCCAGGACTCGACCTTGAGCGCGTTCTCGACGCTCGCGCCAGGCAAGGCGACGCCGGGGTGCAACACGCGCGCCCTGGAGCTCGCCCCGGCCGGGCCGAGCCCCTGCGCCAGGACGAGAGGGCTCGTCCTGGACGATCCCGAGGACGCATCCGCGCGGTCGTCGATGTCCGTGCGCACCGATCCTGGCGATGACGCGATCGTCAAGGCGTTCCCGTTCGAGCACGTCACGGCGCAGGAGTACCCGAGGGCGCGAGCGGTTCGCCGCGCCGACGCCCGAGGGTCGGAGGACGCGCGGCGTCGTCATGGAGTGATGGGCTGCTATGGCCGCAACGGCCCCAAGGGGAAGCGATGAAGCTCTCGCATCAGAGTCTGTGTGCGGTCCTCGTGCTCGCCGTGCTCGTGGGCGCCTGCAAGGACAGGAAGAAGCCCTTGCTCGAGGCCAAGGCCGAGCATGCCCAGACGCTGGCCACGCTGGCGGCGCACGCCCCGCTGCTGAAGACCAAGGGGGCGGCGCGCGTCGCGCACATGGCGAGGAAGCGCATCGTCGACGCCGTGGGGAAGGCCGCCGCCGCCGAGAAGGCGAAGCGCTCCACGCTGGACGAGCAGCTCGCTCAGCCTAGCCTGTCGCTCCAGTCGTCGTTCAGCCATGTCCACGCGATGTGCGGGGTGTTCGCCAAGGCCGACGACAGCGCCCTTGGGACGTGCGCCAAGGCCGTCGACGGCCTCGACGGCGACCTCTCGATGCTCCACGAGCAGGCCGAGAAGGCCGGGCTCGGCGCCGAGTTCCCGGCGACCTTGGCCGGCTGGATCACCGACGAGGCGAAGAAGAAGAGCGAGCCGCTCTCCAGGATGACGAGCCGCGAGGACAAACTCGGCCTGCTCTGGGCGGACGAGAAGGCGACCTTCGAGGCCCTCGATCGCGCATGCAAGGAGAGCATCGAGCGCGGGAAGAAGGCGCCGCCTGAGGCTCCGGCCGACGATGAGCTCGCCGAGCTCGAGAGGGACGAGGCCACCCAGGACATCCATCGCTGCGTCGCGCTCCTGCAGTACAGCCTGGCGGAGAAGATGCTCGGCGCGTGCCTCGATCGTAGCGACGCGTCGTGCTTCCACGAGCGGACGTGCAAGTTCGTGCAAGGCGTCAAGGACGCCGTCGACCCCACGATCTCCGTCCTCGACACCCCGGAGAAGGCGATCGCCAAGCTCGACGCCATGCCCAGGGCCCTGCGGCCCCGCGCCAAGCAGTTCGTGGATCGCTGCAGCGGCCACCTACGTTGACCCTCGGGCGGCGCGGCGCCCCGCGTGGATTGGAGGAGGACATGTCACGACCTGCTTCGTCGATGGGGGTGAGCGTGCTCGCGGTGGCCCTCGCGCTGGGCTGCGGGGGCGCGTCACCGGGGGGCAAGGCCGGCGCGCCTCCGCTCGCCGAGCGGGACCCGACCGAGGGCATCTGCATCGAGAAGCCGACCGGCGGCGAGCAGACCGCGCGCGCCAGGCTGGACGCCGCGGCCGACGCGATACACAGAGGCTGTCCCCGCGAGGCGCTGGGCCGCCTCGCGGCGCTCCCGTCGGCCACCGAGGATCAACAGACCGAGGCGGCCCTGCTCACCGTCGAGGCCCGGGAGGACGCGCTCGCTCACGGCTTCGACGATCTCTCGCCGATGACGCCCTATCGAGACCTCGTCGTCGAGCCCTGGATGTTCGCCGGCGCAGAGCCGAAGGACGAGCTGCAGAGCGTGGCGGCGCTCCAGGAGGCCATCGCGGCCGGCAAGGTCGGGGGCGCCTTCGACGAGGGACGATTTGCCCGCGCCACGATCCGCGCCGTCAACACCTACGGGTGCGCGCGCACCGTTGCCGCCCCCGGGGACAACAAGATCCGCGACATGGGGAGGGAGCTCCTGTTCCGCTTCTTCAAGGGCGGCGAGCTCACCAAGGTGTCCCCGGAGGCCCCCGGCTTCCACCGGACGCTCGCCAGGACGGCGCTCTGGGCGTGCGATCTCAGGGCGGCGCCGCCGCTCTGGGCCAAGGCCTCCGCCGCGGCGCGGGCGGCGGGGCGCAAGGACCTCGCCGACGAGGCTCTGCTCGCCGGCTACGAGGCGATGACCTTCGGCGGCGGACGGGCCGGCGACTTCGAACTCCCCGAGATCTCCCCGGCGGAGTTTGCGGCGGCCTCGGCCAGGGACGAGGCCGCCAAGCAGGGGGTCGGGCCCGGCGTGGAGGTCGCCGACCTCCTCGACAGGACGCTCGCCGGGACGATGGGGGAGCTGGCGTCGCCGTCCTCGCGAGCGCGCGCCACGTGGCTCCAGGCCGTCGCGACGCTTCGCTTGCGCGTCGCCCCCGGCAGGGCGGCCTCGCTGGCCGCCGATGTCGAGAAGCAAGCCCTCGCGCTCCGACGAGCCGACCTCCTTGACGCGTCACGCATGGTCCGCCTCCTGGCCGCGCTCGAGCAGGACGATTTCGCCCTCGCGCAGCGCGTGGCCGAGGTCCTCCAGAAGAGCCTCTTCAAGCGAGGCGCGCTGGGCGCGATCGATCGCGGCGCGACGCTCCTCATGAACGCGGCCAACCGCTACTCGACCGCCGGACGCAGCGACGCGGTCCTCGCCGCGGCTCGCATCGCGGACGGTATGGCGAGGCCGCTGCCCCTCTTGCCGTCGTTCAAGGTCCGCGCCCAGCTCCCAAGGCTCCTGCTCACGATCGGTCGGGTCGAGGAGGCCTACGAGATCCACCAGGACATCGAGCGGGACTTCGGCCCCCGGCTCAAGGAGCTGCCCCACGGCATGGGGCCCCAGCTCACCCAGATCCTCGAGATGAACCGGCAGACCTTGCGCAGCGCGCTCGGCGACGACGACCTGATCGGGACCGATCCGTTGGAGAAGGAGCTGCGAGGTGCTATCGAGAGCGGGGATGAGCGGGCCGTCGAGCGCTTCGTCCTCGGCGGATCGGCCGAGGAGCGCGACGGGCGCATCCTGGCCGGCGCGACGCTCTCCTGCTCGCTCGTCCGGCCGCACCTTCGAGGCGCCGTCGAGCGGCTCGTGGCCTCGCTGAAGGAGATCTCCTCGGCCCGCCCCGAGGAGCTCATCGCCGCAGGTGTGGCGCCGGAGGCCATGATGGAGCTCCAGATGGGGAAGGCCACGCTGGTCACCCAGGGGGCCGAGCTCGCGACGATCGCCGCGAACTGCGGCGTCTCCCTCGGGGACCGAGGGCTCGTGGGGCGAGCGCGGGAGCTGCTCACTCGGTCTGCAGGGCTGCTCGGAGGGTCAACGGTCGATCCCGACCAGCTCGCGCTCCACGAGGGGTTCGCCCTCGAGATGGAGGGCCGCTTCGACGCGGCGGCGCGTCGGTACCTCGAGCTCGGTCGGCGCGTCTACCAGCGGGCGGGAGCGGGGGCCGCCAGCGGCGTCGGGGCGTCGGCGCGCGCCGCCTCGATGTTCGAGCTCGGCGCCCGCGCCGCCCTCCGCGGCGCCAACATCGAGCTCGCCGTCGCCATCCTCGAGGAGTCGCGGGGCCGCGATCTCCGCGCGCTGCGAAGCCAGGCCAGGGTCGGGGGGGGTGGGGGAGATCTCGCGAAGCTGGCCGCCATCGAGCGCAGGGTGGCCGACGAGCAAGGTCGCGCTCGAGCGCTCGCGCAGCTGCTCTCGGCTGCGGGCGACGCCGCGCAGCGCGGCGCGCTGAAGCGATCACAGGACGAGGGACGCTCCCGCATGGCTGCGCTCGAGCGGGAGCGCGACGCCGAGGCCCGCGAGGTCGCCTCGCGGAACCCCGCGGCGTATCGAGCGGCGGCGCTCGCTCCTCCCCGCTCGCTCAGGGAGGTGCAGGCCTCGCTGGGGGCCGACGAGGTGCTCGTCTACCTCAACGGCAGCTCCGAGAGCCCGTGGGCGATCGTCGTCGACGCGTCGACGGCGCGGCAGGTGCCGCTCGGCGGCCCCTCGCCCGGTGACCTGGCGCAGGGCCTCGGCCCGGATGCGCCAAGGCGCTCTGGCCTCGGGCTGATCCTCGCCATCGGGCAGTTCGATCGCCTGCTCAGGGATCGGATCAAGGCCGACGGGCGGGGGCTCGCCCTGGAGGGCCCACAGCCACGGAGCGAGACCGGCATCGAAGCGGCGCGGCGCAACGTCCACGCGCGCCTGATCGCGCCCCTCGAGGCCCACGTCGCCAGGGGGAAGCGGCTGATCCTCGTCCCCGACGGGGCCTCGGCGACGCTCCCTTTTGCCGAGCTTGGGGCGGAGGCTCCGCTCGTCCTCCGCAACCCGCTCCGCGTGGTCGCCGGAGCGTTCATGCTCGGAGGGCGCCAGCCCGCGAGGAAGCTGGCCACCTCGGATGTGCTGGTCGTCGGAGATCCCGACTTCGGCGACGCCGAGGCGAGGCGAAGCGCGTCGCGAGGCGTCGCGGCCACGGGCGCCTGGCGCGCTCTGCCAGGCACGAGGGCCGAGGCCGTCGCGGTCGCTCGCGCCTATGGCCAAAAGCCCATCCTCGGGGCCGACGCGTCGGAGGCCGCCGTCGTGAGCGCCCTGGCGGGCAAGCGCGTCGTCCACCTCGCGACCCACGGGTTTGCGGACCTCAAGCGTCCCCAGTACTCCGCCCTCATCCTGGCCAGGCCGACCAGGTCCGGAGAGGACGGTCTCCTCCACGCCTTCGAGGTCGAGCGCCTCCGCCTGGACGCCGACGTCGTCGTGCTCTCGGCCTGCGAGACAGGGCGCGGCCAGCAGCGAGGCACCGAGGGGACGCTGGCCCTCGACCGGGCGTTCCTCGCCGCGGGCGCCTCCGCGGTCGTCTCGTCCCTGTGGGTCGTGGACGACGACTCCACGGCCATCTTGATGTCCAGGTTCCACGAGCGCCTGCGCGCGGGCGACCCTGCAGACGTGGCCCTCCGGGCCGCCATGCTCGACGTGAGGAGCCGCCCCCAGCACCAGAATCCGCACTTCTGGAGTGCCTTTCGGGTGGTCGGAGGAGGAGCCCGCTGACAGCTCGATGAAGATCGGAGAGATCGCGAGCTGGAGCGCACCTGCAATCTGCACGGTGGCGGAGGTCGCGCCGACATGAAATCCCGCGGGACGCTCGCTCCGGGAAGAGGTAGCGTCGACCCATGCGCGCACTCCAGCTCGTGCTCCCGGCGCTCGTCCTTTCGCTCTTCTCCTCCGGGGCGGTGCTCCTTCGAGCTCCCGAGGTCCCCCCGCTCGCGGCTGCCGTCGCGGATCATGGCCACTTGCCCATGCGCTTCGAGCAGAACGTGGGGCAGGTCGACATGGAGGTGCGCTTCGTGGCCCGGGGCTCGGGGGCCACCCTCTTCCTCACGGAGGAGGGAGCCACCCTCTCCCTCCGGGCGCCTCGCGTGGAGCCGGCCTCTGGCGAGCTCGTCCACGACAGGCGAGGGCCCTCGGAGGGCCGGGCAGCCGGGCCGGGCGCCGTGCTTGCCATGAAGGTGGCGGGCGGCAGGGCCGTGACCCCCCGAGCCGAGCAGAGGCTGGTGACGATATCCAATTACTTCATCGGGAACGACCCGTCGAAGTGGCGCACCGACGTACCCAACTTCGGTCGGGTGGTCTACCCCGGAGTGCTCCCGGGCGTGGACCTGGTTTATCACGGGGAAGAGGGGCAGCTGGAGTACGACTTCGTCGTGGCTCCGGGGGCGGACCATGGAAAGATTGCCGTGGAGGTCTCTGGAGCCAAGGAGCTCTCTCTCACGTCCACGGGGGACCTGGTCATTCACACGGAGAACGGGGCGCTCTTGCAGCCAAGGCCTCGTGTTTACCAGCGCGGGGCGGGCAGAGAGCGGCAGGACGTGGCCGCGGGGTACAGGCTCCTGGGGGAGCGGACCGTGGGCTTCGCGCTGGCCTCCTACGACACCAGTCGTGAGCTTGTGATCGACCCCGTGCTCCAGTACTCCACCTACCTGGGAGGGGCGGACATCGACCGAGGCAACGACATCGCGGTGGACGGCGAGGGTGGCGCTTACGTCGTCGGAACGAGCGAGTCGGTGAATTTTCCAAGGCAGGCTCCCCTCCAGCCGGCCAGAGCGGGAGGGGCTGACGTGTTCGTGACCAGGCTTTCGCCCGCGGGAAATAGCCTCGTCTACTCCACCTACCTGGGCGGAGGCCAGCTCGATCAGGGGTATGGTATCGCCGTGGACCTCGCTGGCAGCGCCTATGTCACGGGGAGAACGCTCTCGACCAATTTCCCGGTGCAGGGCCCATTCCAGCCCGCCCACGGGGGAGGCGTTGAGGACGCCTTCGTGGCCAAGCTCGCCCCTGCTGGAAATGCCCTCGTCTACTCCACTTATCTGGGAGGGGCGGACATCGAGTTCGGTAACGACATCACGGTGGACGGCGCGGGCAGCGCTCACGTGACAGGCGAGACGTCCTCGGCCAATTTTCCTGTTCAGAACCCCCTCCAGCCCACGCTGGGGGGAGGCTTCGTCGACGCCTTCGTGACCAAGCTCTCCCCTGCCGGGAATACCCTCGTTTATTCCACGTATCTGGGAGGGAACGGGGGCGACAGGGCCCATGGCATCGCGGTGGACTTCGCGGGGAGCGCCCACGTCGTCGGCGCGACCGAGTCGACCAACTTTCCCGTGCAGGGCCCCTTCCAGGCCACCAATGCGGGGAGCGGTGACGCCTTCGTGACCAAGCTCTCCCCTGCCGGAAATACCCTCGTCTACTCCACCTATCTCGGGGGCTCCGCCAACGAGTCCGGCGATGGCATCGCGGTGGACTCCGCGGGGAGCGTCCATGTCACGGGCAGGACGCTCTCGCCCAATTTCCCCACGCAGAGCCCCTTCCAGGCCATCAACGCGGGGGGCGGTGACGCCTTCGTGACCAAGCTCTCCCCTGCTGGAAATACCCTCGTCTACTCCACGTACATGGGAGGGACGGACAGCGACTGGTGCTACGGCGTCGCGGTGGATCTCGCTGGCCGGGCCCACGTCACGGGGTTCACTGAATCGAAGGCCTTCCCCGTGCAGAGCCCTTTCCAGGCGACTCACGGGGGGGGCTTTGTCGACGCCTTCGTGGCCAGGCTCTCTCCGGCCGGCAATGGCCTCGAGTACTCCACCTTCCTCGGAGGGACGGGCAGCGATTTCGGCAACGGCGTCGCGCTGGACAGCGCGGGCAACGCCTACGTCACGGGGTACACGAACTCGACGGACTTCCCCACGCAGGGCCCCTTCCAGGCCCTCCACGCGGGGGGTAGAGACGACGCCTTCGTGGCCAAGCTGGTCGTCCTGTCGCCGCTGGACGCGGGGGCCGACGCCCCGGACGCGAGCGCCGACGCCCCGGACACGGGCGCCGACGCTCCGGACGCGAGCGCCGACGCCTCGGACTCCGGGATCGAGGACGCGAGCGCCCCGGACTCCGGGATTGGAGACGCCAGCCCCTCGCTCGACTCGGCCGTGGGGCCGATCGGTCCGGCCCGCGACGGCTCGGCGGCGGACGCGGCGCCCCCGATCAACGCCGTCGACGGAGGGGCGTGCCAGTGCCTCGCGGCGGGCGCTCCTGGCCCTGGTGGCGCGGCCGACCTTTCCCTGGTGGCCCTCGCCGCGCTTGCGTTCAGTCGGCGACGAAGCCGATCTTGGCGTGGGTGCCGTCGCAGTAGGGCTTGTTCGCCGACTGACCGCAGCGGCAGAGCGCGGTCTTCGTCACCCGGTTGATGGTGCGCCCCGTCCCGGAGCAGATCTCGAGGCTGCCCTCGACCCACAGCGGGCCGTTCTTCAGAGGCCTGATCGAGAGGGCGCCGTTCCTGCTGGCCAGGGGCTCGGAGGTCGTCGTCCCCGGCTCGCCGGTGGCCACGAACCCGGCCGCCGTGTGGCTGGCGTCGCAGAAGGGCTTGTTCCGGGAGGCCCCGCACCTGCAGAGCGTGGCGCGCAAGGTCGCGCCGTGGCCGGCGATGGTCAGCTCGCCGTGGACGGCGACCGGGCCGTTCTCGCGGACCCGCGCCAGGTTCACGAGAGGCGGCGCCTCCTGGGGTCCCCCGTCGAGGCGCTCGTAGCCGATCGCTCCCGAGGGGCACGACGCCGCCAGCGCCGCGATCTCCTCGGGCGTCGCCGCGTCGGGGTGGATCCACTCCCCCTGGACGTTGGGCACGAACACGTCCGGCCGCCCCAGCACGCACTGGCGCGAGTGGATACATTTCTTGCTTTCGAACCTGATCAGCACGCGCTTGCCGCTTACCGCTTCGATTTCGCTCATCGAGACCTCCTCGGGGTGCCGGGAGCTTGCCACCCGAAGGGGGAGCGTAAACGAAGTCGACGATCGAGCGTGAGGGCATCACCAAGGGCACCCAGAACCTCGTCGTGCTCGTGGGAGGGTAGGGCGTTCACGGCTACCTCGATCCTCGTCTCCTCGGGTCCCGGGCTCAGTGCCGGTGGGCAAGCAGGCGCCACGCGACGATCGCGATGGCCAGGAAGCCGACGAGCACGGCCACCGCGCCCGCGACAAACCACGCCTTGGCGGAGGATGAGGGCACCGCAAGCTGAGGTTGGGGGGGGAGGCTCTGGAGAGGCAAGGGGACCTCCCTGGCGCCCTGGGGGGACAGCGGGGCCTGAGCAGACGGCGGGGTCTGGGGGGGGACCGCCTGAGGAGCGTTCTGGGGGGGCCAGGCCTGGTAGGCCCCCTGCTGGGGAGGTAGGGCGCGAGGGGCGCCCTGGGGGGGCGGACCTGGCATCGCCGCCTCGGGAGCGCCCTGGGTGGACAGGGGTCTGGGGCGGGCTGCAGGGGGCGTGAGGACGGGCCCTGACGACCAGGCCGAGGTCACCGGAGGAGCCGCGGCGAGCTTTGGCGGGGTCACGGGCTCCTCGCGGGGCAGGGGCGGCCTGGGCGCGCGGGACATCGCCGCGGTGACGCTGAAGGGAGAGCGGGCCGGGGTGAAGGGGAAGGAGTCCTCGGAGGGGCCCAGATCGACGCTCACGTCGATGTCGCGCGCCTCCGGGCGCACGGGAGGAGCTCCCCGGGCTTCGTCGGCGTAGACCAGGCCCCGGATCGCCGCCCCCAGGGCGACGGCCTCGTCGGGGTTGACGCCCTCCTCCGCCTCCCGGCCGAAGAATTCCGCGACCCGCTCCCGTACGATGGGCATGCGTGTGCTCCCGCCGACGAGCACCACGCGATCGAACTGGGAGGGCGCGACGCCCAGCTTCTTGAAGGCCTGCTCGCAGAGGGCGAGGGCGCGATCGACGATGGGGCTCGCGAGCGCGTCGAGCTCGGCGCGCCTCATCGTGAAGGGCTCGCGCAGCTCGTACCCCGCGCGGTCACGTATGCCGGTGGGGATGTCCACCGTCGCGTTGTCGCGCACGGACAGCATGAATTTCAGCCGCTCGGCGGCGGAGCGGAGCTGGTCGAAGCCCCGGCCGTGGCTGCGAGGATCGTGGTAGTGGCGGCGAGCGATCGTCTCGGCCATCGCGCTGGCGATCAGGGTGTCGATGTCCTCGCCCCCCAGGAACATGTCCCCGGTGGTCGCCCGCACGCGGAGCACCTGCTCGAAGAGCGTGAGCAGGGTGAGATCGAAGGTGCCTCCGCCGAGGTCGAAGACCGCCACCCGCTCGCTCGCGTCCTTGCCGTAGCCGTAGGCCAGGGCCGCCGAGGTGGGCTCGTTCAGGACCTGCACCACATCGAGCCCGGCCAGGGCCCCGGCCAGCTTGGTGGCCTGGCGCTGGAGCTCGTTGAAGTTGGCCGGGACGGTGATGACCGCGCGCGCGACCTCGACGCCGAGCGCCTGCTCGGCCACGCTCCTGGCCTTCCTGAGCACGAAGGCGCTGATCTCGGGGAGGGTGAAGAGCTCGCCCTGGAGCATGACGCGTACCGACTCGTTGGGGCCGCGGCGGAGCTCGAAGGGGAGCCTGCGCCTCGCCTCCTGGAGGGCCGGATCCGTCCAGGCCCGGCCGACCAGCCGCTTGGCGCCCAGCACGGTGTTGAGCGGATCCAGGAAGCGGCGCTCCTTGGCGGGGTACCCCACGAGCACTTGGCCAGGCTCGGGCATCGAGACCACCGACGGGATGAGCACGTTGCCCTCCTCGTCGGGGAGGGTCGACGGCTGCCCGTCGCGCATGCAGGCGACCACGGTGTTCGAGGTGCCGAGGTCGATGCCGATGACGGGTTCCACGCCTCGTGCACTCTAACAGCGTCTTCGGGCCGATGGATCCGTGAACAGCCGAGGAAAGCGCAGCGCGGCGGGAGGCCGCGGCGGGCCGGAGCGACTGCGACGGCCGGCCGCGGCGTGGTAGAACTGTGGAGCGAGACCCCGCGGGTTCGCCTACGCGCTCAGAAGCTGCTCGCCCGCCAGGCTCGCTGAGCAGGCGACCGTACGGCGTGAATCGGGGCGCGTCGCGACCACCGACAAGGAAATGGCCGACATCGTCGCCCACCTCCGCCGCCTCCGTTAGAATATCCAAGAGGCTGTCCTGCCGAGGTTCGAGCCCTTCGCTGTGGGGAACATGGTTCGAATTACAGGGAGGAGAGGAGGGAACGACCTCCCGCCTCCCTGTTTTGTCCCCCTCGCCCGTCTTGGCGAGGCTGTTCCATGCGTGAGATCAGTACAGACGGTTGTTGTCCAGGATCTGCTGTGAATCCACCAGGACAAGAGGAGGAGGAGG